>WNGR01002330.1_pt1 | contig 37773 bp, 39 predicted proteins | sample 5407581 | NCBI WGS metagenome assembly WNGR01 (sample SAMN13153383, study PRJNA577476) | soil metagenome | isolation source: 80 cm soil or saprolite under Garry oak tree replicate 2 | place: USA:California | collected 2016-06-15 | reverse complement strand
CCCAGCTCGTGCGCCACCCGCTGCACCAGCTGCTCGGCGTCCTGCGGCACGGCCACGTCTGCTGCGAACCCGGTCACGTCACGCTGCATCTCGGACTCGAGCTCCCGCGCCGCGCGCTCGACCGCATCCTGGTGCCGGCCGTTGATCGCGACCCGCGCCCCCTCTTGGGCCAGCGCCTTCGCCACCGCCCGCCCGATGCCCCTGGTGCTGCCGCACACCAGCGCCACCCGCCCCGCCAGGCCGAGGTCCATAGTGGCGGGAATCTAAAGCAAAACGAACAGGGCCGGCTTGTGCCGGCCCTGCGATGGTGCAGCTCAGGTCAACTCAGGTCACCGCGGGTGCTCTATCGGCAAGTGCCGGTGCGGGTGGTCCTCCGCCTCCGGCTCGTCGGCGCACCAGCAGTACGCCCAGATCTTCGCCGGCCGGAGCAGCTGCCGGCCTGCGCGCAGGATGATGCCGAGCGGCTCGTCGTCGAGAACTAAGGGGAGACTCGTCATGGACACCGTTGCACGTTTCAGGACGCCAAGTTGCAAGAGCAACATTCCTGCCGTGTGGGCGCTCGTGCAACATGCTGTCGTGCAACGTGTTACGGGTTGTGGGGTCGGGGGGAATGGTCACTCCGACACGTTCAGCGCCGTGTCGTGCTGACCCTCAGGCTTGGTGGCGAGGAACCCGGCGCCCGGGCGGGAGCGCTTGCGGGAGGTGATTTCCCACCCGGCATACTGCCCCTGCAGCGCCTCCGGGGCGAGGGGGATGACCTCGCGCGACCCCGGGGTCGGCAACACCAGGTGCACGCCACCCGCCTGGGTGCGCGCCTGCAGCTCGGCGAGCACGGCCTCGCGGTCCTTGGCGCGTACGCTCGCGAGCGTCGTCGGTTCAATCACCACGAGGCTGGGACTCACGTCCGGGAGCCAGCTGCCGAACTGGATCACGAGCGCGTGGAACCGGCCGGCCAGCTGCTCTGACACAGCGCGACTTTCAGCGGCCTCCACCGCGCCCAGATCCTGGTCCAGGAGGAATACCTCGGTGTCGTGGGCCGCGAGGAAGAGGGCGCCGGGCAGCGCTGTGGCCCCCACCACGACCACCACGTCGCCGGGCTCGAGCCGCCGCACGAGGCTCACGAGCGGCGCGCCGTGCTCGAGCCCCCAATGGGTCGGTTCCCGCTGCGAGAGTCGCAGCGTGCGATGGCGCTGGCGCCAGCGCGGGAACGAGGGGAGCCGCAGGCGCCGCGCGATGAGGCGGTCCACGTGCTCGAGCAGCAGCACCTCGGTGAGGAGGTACTGTCCCGCGGCGTTCGCCTCGAGCTCCCGCACCGCTTCGTCGCCGATCTCGAGCAGCTCTTCCCGTGTGAGGGTGTTCTTGTATTCCTCGATGCGCTGCAGCATGAACTCCTCGTACTCCTGCTTGAGGGAGCGCGCAGGACGGCGCGTCATCCCTCCGGCTGCGCCCGACGGTCGGCCCCTCGAAGCGGGTGACGGCGGCAGGGCGCTCAGCACGGCTCGACGTGCACGATCACCTCGTGGAGCTGCAGGTCACGCTTGAGCCGCTCTTCCACTTCGTCGGCGATCGCGTGGGCTTGGGCGACGTTCGCTCCCCGGTCGACGGCGATCGTGACTTCGGCGTAGCGCACGGGCGGCGCGCCGCGCGAGCGGATGCCGTAAGCACTCTTCACGCCGCTGACTGCCTCGGCCGTCTCCTGAATCGAACCCGGCGGCAGGGCCCGCTGGTCCACCAGCACTGGGACCGCTTGCGACAGGATGACATAGGCTACCCGCAGGATGACGAGCGCCACGACGATCGCCACGACCGGGTCAGCCCACCACCACCCCTGGCGCGCCAGGAGCAGGCCGATCAGGATGCCCACCGTCACGAGCGCGTCGGCGCGGGTATGGCGGGCGTCGGCGACCAGCAGCTGGCTCCCCAGCTCGCTGCCCCGCCGCTGCTCGTACCAGGCCACCAGCGCCCCCACGCCCAGCGTGACGACCAGGATCGCGAGCTGAAAGTCGGTCACCGCGGTCGGATGCCCGCCTGAGAAGAGGTGGTTCACGGCGCCGCGGACCAGCTCGAAGCAGCTGACGGACAGGACGCCCACGATCGCGAGCGTGCCGAGCGTCTCGAACTTGCGGTGCCCGTAGGGGTGCTCCTCGTCGGGCGCCTGCGCCGCGACGCGGACCAGCACCATGGCGAGCCCGTTGTTCAGCGCGTCGACGGCCGAGTCGAGCGCCCCCCCCAACACGGCCAGCGAGTTCGCGACGATGCCGACCGAGAGCTTGGCCAGAACCAGGACCAGGTTGGCGATGAGGAGGCCCGCGAGGACTCGGCGCACCGAGCTCGGCCGGTCGCCAGTCTCAGGCCGGGATGAGGGCATGAGTGCAAGGTTGTAAACCCGGCCTGTGAAGTCAATCGACTGCGGAGAGCAGGGCGCCTTTCAGGTAGCCGGTTTCCGGCACGTTCAGGAGCTCCGGATGATCCGCGGCCGCTCCCACCCACGCCACGAGCCGGAGCCTGCGGCCCGCGTCGCGGGCGGCGGCCGCCAGCATATCGCCGAAGGCGGTGCGGTGCACGTGGTAGGAGCAGGAGCAAGTGAAGAGCACGCCGCCCGCCGTGAGGAGGCGCATCGCCCGTAGATTGATCTCCTTGTATCCGGCGATGGCGCGGGGAAGGCTCTCCTTCGTCTTCGCGAAAGCCGGCGGGTCGAGCACGACGGTGTCGAAGCGCTCTTCCTGTTGCTCCAGCTGGCGCAGCAGGTCGAACGCATTCGCCTCGCGCCATAGGATGTTCGTCAGCTCGTTGAGCGCGGCGTTCTCGCGTCCCCGCCCCAGGGCGTCCGCGCTCGAGTCGACGGCCACGACCTCTGCGCCCCCCCGCGCCAGGTGCAGCGCGAACGAGCCATGGTAGGTGAACAGGTCGAGCGCCCGACCCCCGACCCCCCGCCCGCGCCCTCCCCCCGCCGCCGCGTGCGCCGCGACGAGGGCGCGGTTCTCCCGCTGGTCCAGGAAGGCGCCGGTCTTCTGCCCGGACCAGGGGGCGGCGAGGTAGCGCACACCGTGCTCCGTTACCTCCACGGTCTCCGGGACCGCACCGAACGCCAGGACGACCTCGAGCGGCAGCCGCTCGTGGCGCCGCACGCCCGCGTCGTTCCGCAGCAGGATGCCCTCGGGAGCGAGCGCATGCCGAATCCCGGCAACCACATCGTCGCGCACCCGCTCGAGTCCCGCCGACAAGAGCTGGGCGACGACGTAGGGCCCATAGCGGTCCACCACGAGCGACGGGAGGCCGTCACCCTCCGCGTGCACGACGCGGTAGGCGGTGGCCGGGACGCCGATGCGCCGCGCGTCCGCCGCCGCGATCCGCGCGCCCCACCAGGCGGCGTCCACCAGCTCCGTCCCGCGGGTGAGGAGGCGCAGACGGATCTCCGACTGCGGGGAGTACAAGGCCTGGCCGAGGTGGCGACCGCGGCGGTCGGTTACCGCGACCACGCCCGGTTCGTCCCGCGGCTCCGCGTATACGTCGGTGCGGTAGATCCAGGGATGGCCCGCCGTCCAGCGCGCGGCGCCTTTGGCGGAGACGATGACCGGCCGCAAGGAGGCGGCCGTCGTCACCCGCGGTCCGGGCGCAGCTGGGCGGCCCCCCGGAGATAGATATGTTTGAGCTCGCGGGGCGGCTTGGTCGTGTACAGGTGGAGCAGCAGGCGAATGCAGCGCGGCACGCCGTCGGGCACGGCCACCTCGGCCGTGCCGAGCAGCGGGACGTCGTCCCATCCCAGCCGCCGGGCCGCGCGCGCCGGGTATTCGGCGGTCAGGTCAGGCGAAGAGGTGAAGATGGCGCTCTCGACGTCGTCCGGGGTGAAGCCGTTCGCGTCCTGAAGGGCGCGGATCAATTCCTCCGTCGCTTCGAGGATCGCTTCCCCGGTGTTCGCCGTCGCGGTGGTGGCGCCGCGCAGTCCCCGCAGGGTCTTGGTCATGGCACAGGTCGATCGGTTGCGCTTGATGGTGCTCACGGATGCCGAGTTACTCAAGGGGCGGGATCCGGTGGACGCCTCCCGCCGGGCGGTGGCGGGAGGCGCGACGGCCGTCCAGGTGCGCCTGAAGGGCGCCCAGCCCCGGGAGCTCGCCGCCCTCGCGGGCGCGCTGGTCGGCGCGCTCGCGGTCCCGGTGCTGGTGAATGATCGGGTGGACGTGGCCCTGGCGGTCGGCGCCGCCGGCGCGCACCTGGGCCAGGAGGACGTCCCCCTCGCCGCCGTGCGGCCGCACGTGCCAGCCGGGTTCTTGCTCGGGATTTCGGTCGGCACGCCGGCGGAGGCGGCCAGGGTTCACGATTGGCCGGCCGACTACTGGAGCGTCGGTCCCTGCTTCGCGACCGCCCACAAGACCGATGCCGGAGAGCCGCTCGGCCCGGATGGCTTCGCCGCGCTGGCGCAACTCGCGCCCCCGGACGTTCCCGTGATCGGCATCGGCGGGATCACCGCCGCCAACGCGGGCGCCATCGTGCGCGCCGGTGCCGCAGGCATCGCCGTCGTGGGCGCGATGTGGGAGGCTAGCGACCCGGAGGCGGCCGCCCGCGCGCTTCGCTCCGCATCCGCTTGACGGCGCGGATCGCCGTCTCGTGATCGGCGAACGTCACGGAGAAGATGTGCCTGCCGTCCGGCTGCGCGACGAAATAAAGGAAGGGCAGCGGGGCGGGGTAGAGGGCCGCGAGCAGGCTGGCCCGGCCCGGCTCGCCGATCGGACCGGGCGGCAATCCCCGGTGGAGGTAGGTGTTGTAGGGCGAAGCCACCGCCAGATTCTTCTCCCACACCCGCTTCAAGCGCCGGCCGTAGGCGTAGATCACCGTCGGGTCGGCTTCCAGCCGCATGCCGCGCTGCAGGCGGTTGTGGTACACCGCCGAGACGTACGGCCGGTCGGGGTCGTAGCGCACCTCGGCCTCGACAATGGACGCTAGTGTCACGACCTGGTGCCGCGTCAGGTGCAGTGAGTCGAGCCGCGCCTCCCACTCGGGCGGCCACTGGCTCCGGAACTCGCGTACCATCACGCGTACCAGCTCCCGCGCCGCCACGTGCCGCGGCAGCACGTAGGTGGTCGGGTAGAGGTACCCCTCGACGGTGGGCACGTCGTGCGAGAGGCCGAGCTCGCTCCGCAGCGTGGCATCGCGCGCCGCCGCGAGAAAAGAATCGCGCGGCACGCCGAGTTCCGCTGTGGCGAGGGTCGCGACTTCGCCCAGCATGAGGCCTTCTGGCACGGTCCAGCGGGTCTCGATGCCGTGGCCGCGCCCGAGCGCGGCCACGACGTCGCTCCAGGACGCGTCCGGCCGTAGCAGGTAGTCGCCGCTCTTGAGCGCGCCGCGCAGTCCCCGCATGCGGGCGTACCACTCGAACGCGCCGGGATGTCGGATCACGCCGTGCAGGGCGAGTGAGTCGACGGCGGCGTCGAGGGTGGCGCCCGGTGGGATGGTGACGGCGACCCGCGGCGCGTCGGGCGAGCCGGCGCAGGCCGCCAGGAGAACGGCGAACGCGGAACGCCAAACGCTCACGTGGCCGATCCTCGCCTGGCGTCGAGATAGTGTTGCAGCAGCAGCGTGGCGGCCAGGGTGTCGATGTCGGCTTTGCGACCGCGCGCCGAACCGCCCATCTCGCGCACTGCCTGGAGCACCCGCGCCGTCGTGAATCGCTCGTCCCACAGGGCGACGGGCAGCCCCGCATGCCGAGCGATGTCGCCGGCCAGCTCGCGGGCCTGCCGGGCGGCGTCTCCCTCCGACCCGTCGGGGGCGAGGGGCAAACCCACGACGACGCCCGCCGCGGCGTGCTCGCGGATGAGGGTGATCAGTTGGCGCATCGGAAAGCGCTTGCCGGCCCGACGGGTCAGCGTGGTCAGGGGTTGAGCGAGGAGCTGGGTTTCGTCTGAGAGCGCGATGCCGATGCGACGCTCGCCCCAGTCGATGCCAAGGATCCTGCCCGTCACCCCTGCGCCATGGTCGCGAAGAACTCGACGTTCGTCTTGGTCCGCTTCATCCGCTCGAGCAGGAACTCGATCGCCTCGACCGGCGGCATGTCGGAGAGGAAGTTGCGGAGCAGGTACACCTTGTTCAGCTCTTCCTTGGTGAGGAGCAGCTCCTCCTTGCGGGTCGAGCTGCGCTGCACGTCGATGGCCGGGTACACGCGCCGGTCCGCGATGCGGCGGTCGAGGATGACTTCCATGTTGCCGGTCCCCTTGAACTCCTCGAAGATGACCTCGTCCATGCGGGAGCCCGTATCGATCAGAGCGGTTGCGATGATGGTCAGGGAGCCGCCGCCCTCGATGTTGCGCGCCGCGCCGAAGAAACGCTTCGGCTTCTGGAGCGCGTTGGCGTCCACGCCGCCCGACAGAATCTTGCCCGAGTGCGGCACCACCACGTTGTGCGCGCGGCCCAGGCGCGTGATGGAATCGAGCAGGATCACCACGTCCTTCCCGTGCTCGACCATGCGCTTCGCCTTCTCGATCACCATGTCGGCGACCTGCACGTGCCGGTCGGCCGGCTCGTCGAAGGTGGAGGAGATCACCTCGGCCTGCTTCACGTTCTCCTCCATGTCGGTCACCTCTTCGGGCCGCTCGTCGATCAGCAGCACGATGAGATAGATCTCGGGGTGATTCTCGATGATCGAGTTCGCGAGCTTCTGCATCAGGATCGTCTTGCCCGCCTTGGGCGGTGAGACGATCAAGCCGCGCTGCCCCTTGCCGATGGGGCAGAGGATGTCCATCACCCGCATCGACAGGTCGCCGTCCTTGCGCTCCAGCCGGATCCGCTCCTCGGGGTAACGCGGCCGCAGGTTGTCGAAGGCGACGCGATGCTTGGCCTTCTCGGGCTCGTCTCCATTGACGACCTCGACCTTGAGCAGCGCGAGATAGCGCTCCCCTTCCTTCGGCGGCCGCACCTGGCCCATGATCGTGTCGCCGGTGCGCAGGTCGAACCGCTTGATCTGGCTGGGGGAGACGTAGATGTCGTCCGGGCCGTACAAGTAGTTCCAGTCCGGGCTGCGGAGGAAGCCGTATCCTTCGGGCAGGATCTCGAGCACTCCTTCGCCGCGCAGCACGGTGTCGGAGTCGAGCAACGATTGCTCGATGCGGAAGATGAGGTCCTGCTTGCGGAGCCCTGAGTAGTTGGTGATGTTCAGGGTCTCGGCCATCGCGTGCAGTTCCGCGACGGATTTCTTCTTGAGTTCAGCGATATCCACTGGTGGCTTGGCTCCGTTACGCTACGGCGGGCGGACCCCCGGCATTGGGGGAGTGAACGCGTCGAAAGTGAGAACTAGGGAATGGGCAGAGGTGCGAACCTATAGTAGGACAGGCCTTCGCCCTCGTCAAGAGCGCGCGTGCCGCTGACCGAGTTCCTGGTGGCGTGGCGCACCACGCTCTTGCCGGACCGGGAAGTGATTGATGCGCTTGTAGATCCGGCCCACGCGGCCCCCTCTCCCGAGCTCACCCAGGCGCTCGCCGGCTGGCCCGGTCGCCACTACTGGGCTACGGAGCCCGACGGGCGACATCTGATCCTCACCCGCGCGGTCGCCCGGCCGCGGCCCGAGCGGTGGCTGTTCCACGTCGCGCTCTTCGTCGCCACCCTGCTCACCACCACCTTCGCCGGAGCCGTGCTCGCCGGGGCGATTCCCTACGCCAACCCCTTCGATCTCTTCACGGGCGCCTACCCCCTGCCCGCAGCCTGGGCGCGCGCTTGGTCTCGGGGGTTGGGGTTTTCCCTGCCGCTCCTCGCCATTCTGCTGTGCCACGAGATGGGTCACTACCTCACCGCCCGCTGGTACCAGCTCGACGTGTCGCCGCCGTACTTCATCCCCGTGCCGCTCGTGCCCTCGTTCATCGGCACGATGGGCGCGTTCATCCGGCTGCGCACCGTTCTGGCCGATCGGCGCCAGCTGTTCGACGTGGGTGTCGCGGGCCCGCTCACCGGGTTCGCCGTCGCGCTCCCCGTCCTGTGGATCGGCCTGGCTCACAGCCACCCGCTCGCGGGCCATGGCGAATTCTCCGGCATGCTGGTGGCGATCGGCGGCGATACCGCCGCCCTCGGCGACTCGCTCGTGACCCTCGTGCTGCGACGGCTGCTGCACGACGGCGCGCCCGCCCTGTTGCTCGATCCGCTCGCCTTTGCGGGGTGGGTCGGCATGTTCGTGACCATGCTCAACCTCCTGCCGATCTCGCAGCTCGACGGCGGGCATGTGCTGTACGCGGCGCTGCCCCGGTGGCACGCGCGGGTGGCCCTCGCGTTCTGGCTGCTGATCGTCGTCCTCGGCTGGTACTGGCGCGGGTGGCTGGTGTGGGGGCTGCTCGTGCTCACGCTGTCGCGCGGGCGGCTCGGTCACCCCCCCGTGCTCGACGTTTACCGGCCGATGCCGCACTCCCGTCGCTGGGTGGCGTGGGCGGCGCTCGCGCTGTTCGCCATCACGTTTGCGCCGGTGCCATTTCGGATCTGAAACGGCGGTGCTAGGTGTCGGGTGTCAGGTGTCAGGGTCCCTCTCCAACCCCTGGCACCTGGCACCTGACACCTGACACCTGACACCGCTCTCAAGTATTGCGTAAGTCCCAGAGTTATTTATCTTTGCCCAAACCAGCCCTAGGCTCCGCATGCCCGGACAACCGGCACGGTCCTCCAGTCCCGATTCCAACGAAGCGGTCGTTCACGATCTCCCTGCCATCCGATTCGACGGTCAACTCATCGCCATTCGCCTGTTGGTGCGCCGTACCGAGGACAACGTTTGGCGCGGGCGCATCCTCTATGGCGCGCCCGACACCGAGGGGGAGCGCTCGACCGCGGAGATCTTCTGCGCGACGTCCGAGCAGGACCTGTGGCAGTCGGTGCGGGACCTGCGGGATCACCACCTGCGCGATCTGTACCGCTCGTTGCTGTGACGGAGGAAGACGAGACGCTGCGCAAGCTGCGGCACGACCTCGCGAATCCGTTGGCGGCAGTGCTGGCCGAGGCACAGCTGCTGCTGCTCGATCCCGCGGGGCTGAGCGAGGAAGTAGTGGCCGGCCTCAAGCAGATCGAAAGTCTGGCGCGCAAGATGCGCCAGATCCTCCAAGCCTAGGGATCGTGAGTCGGCGGTACCGGCCGAGGTTCTCCCCGCCCTCCCGCTGGTGGCGCCCACTGCCGCGGCTCACGCCCCGGGGCACGCGCTGGCTCCGCTGGCCGCCCACGCGGCGGCGGCTCCTCCGTTGACGCACTGCCGCCCCGCGCGTATTCCCACCCGCTTTCGAAGTACAGGAACAGCAACACGACGCTCAAGGCGCTGGTGGCGTACTTGAAGGCGGCCGGAGCGTCGCTGGCGGAGAGCAGGCCCTCGATCGTGCCCGCCACGACGAGCAGTGCGACGGCGGCACCCACCATACGTACGGCGTGTCGGCCCGCGAGAACGATGGCGTCGCGTCGCGTGAGGTCGCCGGGGGCCACGAGCGCCCGCGCGACCAGCAGCCCGGCACCCCCCGCGATGAAGATCGCCGTCAGCTCGAGGACGCCGTGCCCGGCGACGAAGGTGAGCAGCCAGCCTGCCAGGCCGTGGTTCGCGAACAGGCCGAGCACGGCGCCGAAGAACAGACCGTTCAGGACGAGGAGGACCAGCGTCCCGATGCCGGCGGTGATCCCGAAGGCGAACGCGAAGAACGCCACCTGCACGTTGTTCGTGATGATGCGTGTGGCGACGACAGGGAGGTACAGCGACGGCGCCTGAGCGTAGCCGACGCCTTCAGCGCGGTGCTCCGCGCCCGCCTGAGCCCGCGCGAGCATCTCGCTCGGCAGGACCTCTTCGGCGACGGCCGGGCGCTCGCGGATCAGGAGGTACCCCGTCGCGGCGGGCAGCGCGAACGACAGCAGCGCCACCAGCACGTATGCCCGCGCCCCCACCACCGCGGCGGGCAGCTCCCGCAGCAGCAGCCGGCCCACCCGCACGCGCTCCGCGGTATGGCGGCCGTATAGCGCGTTGTGGCCCGCGCTCACGACGCGCTCCAGGTACTCGAGGACGCGTGGATCGACCCCGTAGGTGCGGGCACGCGCCAAGTCTGCCGCCACCTCGCGGTACCGCGCGGCGAAGGCCGGGATCGCCGCCGCGCCCAGCTGCTTGAGCCCGCCGCGCTCGGCCTGTGCCGCCATCGCGCGGAACGCCTCCCACGCGTCCCGCTTCCGCATCACGAACCGCTCGGTCGCGACCGAGCTGCGACCGATGCCCTCCTGGCGCCGCGCGGCGAGCCGACCGCGCCGCTTGTCGAGCTCGACGCGGTGGAGCTGCACCAGAAACGCCTCCGGATCCGGGTCGTGGCGTGGAAACCTGGGCGCGAACCGGGCCACGAGGTCGGCGGTGAAGCGCCGGCGCACCGGGTCCTCGAGGTCGTCCCACCGCTCCAGCAGCCGGTCGATCAGGCGAAACTCCTCGTCGGCAAGCTCGGGAGGGCCCGTCTCGAGTGGCTCGCGGCTCGGAGCGGCATCGGCCGCGGCACCAGCGAGCCGCAGGTCCCCCGGCCGGTCGCGGACGACGATGGTCCCCGCGACGATGTCCCCCAGCCGCCTGTTCTGCGGATGGAACAGCACGAAGCCGAAGCCCAGCAGGTAGCTGAAGAGCGGCTGTGCGTCCACGACGCGCACCAGATTGCGCACCGCTGCGGCCGTGAACGTGAGCCGGTGGCCCGTATCCATCACGACACGGATGCCGGTGAGGCGCTTGCCCGGGGTGCGGCCGTCGTTGAACGCCTCGAACAGCAGAAAATAGCCCCAGGTGAGGACGAACAGCACCACGACGAAGAGCACGGACACGAGCGTCGCCCAGCGACCCTCGTGCGCTCGGGCTGGAATGGCGCTCAGCAACACCGACAGGGAAAACAGGATGACGAACAGAATCGCGGCATCGCACGCGGCCGCCGCCACGCGCGAGCCGGGCCCGGCGAGCTCGATCTCAAGCATGAGATGCTCCGGCGTCTCGATCGCGAGACGCCGTGCGAACGCGGGAACCGTCGGGGCTCGCGAGCCGGGCATCCGAGAGGCATCTTAATCGCCGGGGAGGACCCATGGCTACCACGCAGCTCCGGCCCATGTCGATGGGCGAGATCCTCGACGCCTCGTTCGCCCTGCTCCGGCGCCATGCCGCCGTCTTCTTCGGCATCGCGATCGTGTGCCAGGGCGCGCCGACCGCTGTGGGCTTGTTCGTCCAGTTCAGCGGAGGGGCCGCGCGCCACTTCGGACTCTCCCTCGCCGGGCAAGTGCTCAGCCTGCTCGGCCAATTGCTCGTGACCGGCGCGTCCATCCGGGTGGTGTCGCAGGCCTACCTGGGACATGAACCCGGCATGGCCGACGCGCTCGCGTTCGCCTTCGACAAGATCGGCCGGACCTTGAGCGCCGGCATCGCCGCCGGCCTCCTCACGATCCTCGCGGCGATCCTCCTCCTCGTCCCGGGGATCGTAGTCGCTTGCGGGGTCGCGGTCGCCGTGCAGGCCGCGGTGCTGGAGCCGCTGGCCGCGGGGTCGGACGGGGTGGGCCGCTCGTGGAGCCTCACCCGGGGGTTCAGGTGGAAGGCGTTCGGGCTCTACTTCGTCATGTTGGTGCTGCTCTGCCTCTTTCTCCTCGGGTTCGGGCTCGTCGCCGGCGTCGCGGCGGTCATCTACGCCCCGCTCATGGTCCCGGCGGTGGTCGGGATGGGGTTGATCTTCCTCTTCCTGTATCCGTTCGCGAGCTGCGTCTTCACCCTGTTCTATTACGATCTGCGGGTGCGTAAAGAGGCGTTTGATCTCGAGGTCCTGAGCGAACACCTCGGGATCGCCGCTGCGGGGGCGTGAGCGCCGTCCCGCCACAGGTCGCTGCCGACTCCCTGCGCGCGGCGCTGCGGGCCGTGTTCGCGGGGCGCGAGTATCGCTGGGCCGAGCCCAGCGGCCCCTGGCCCTGGTTGGTGCAGTGGTGGCAGCGGCTCCTCGAGTGGCTCGACAGGCTCCACGTCGCGTCGCCCGTGCGCTACTACGTGCTGTTCGGCTTTCTCACGTTCCTGCTCGTCGCCATTCTCGGGCACGTGGTGTGGGTGGTCCGACGATCGCTGCGGCCGGCCAAGCCGGTCCGCGCGTCCGGCCCCGGACCGGGTCCGGTCCGGGATGCCGCCTGGCATCGGGTGGAAGCGCTCCGCCTGAGCGCCGCCGGGCGATTCGCCGAGGCGCTCGCCCATCGGTTCGTCTCAGTGGTGCTCGACCTCGACGCCCGGCGGGTGGTCCAGTTCCATCCTTCCAAGACGCCGGCGGAGTATGCGGCCGAGGCGCGCCTCGACGAGGGCGGCCGCTCCGACCTGGCGGACCTCGTGGCGAGCCTCTATCGCCATCTGTTCGGCGGGACGCCCTGCGGCGCCGTGGAGTGGCAGCAATTCGACGCGCGGGCGGCCGGGGTAGGCTTTCGTGTTGCGGCGCGGTGAGCGGGCGGTCGTCATCGGGGCCGTGGTGGCGCTCGCGCTGGCGGCGCTGGCGGGAATCCTGTCTGCGCCCTCCCCTTCCAGCGGACTCGAAGATCGCCGGCTCTCGACGTACGTCGCCGGGCCATACGGCGCCAAGGGTTTGGCGCAGGTGCTCGAGCGTCTCGGCGTGCTGGTCCAGCGGCGGCGCCGGCCGTACTTCGATTTGGCCGAGGGAGGCGGGCGGCCGGCGCCGCAGCTGCTCCTGGCTTTCCTCGGCGTGCAGACGCCCACGGGGCCCGAGCTCGTGGCGATCCGGGACTACGTCGGCCGGGGCGGTCGAATCTTCGTGGCCGGCGCCACGGGAATCGAAACATGCTTCGGCTATGTCTTGCGGCGCGTGCGGCGCGGCGCCGCACCCGATTCAGCCGCCCTCCGGGTGCCCGCCGGGTGGCATCTGCCCGACACCAGGCCCGTGCTGCGGCGCATGCCTGCGGAGTCGCTCGCAGCGGACGATCGCTGCCCCCTCCGCTCCGCGGCACGGGTGGACACGCTGCTGCGCACCGTGGATGACCGGCCGGTGGCCCTCCGCCTCGGGTTCGCAGGCGGCGGCGAGGCCACGCTGCTCGCGGACGGCCGCTTTCTCGCGAACCGGGCCCTGAAGGAGACGGACGCCGGGCTCGCGGTCCTGCCGTGGTTTCTCGACGGGCGGACGCGTCGCGTCACGATGGACGAATATCATCTGGGTTTCGGCGGCGGCGCCTCGCTCCCGGGCGCGTTGTGGGGGTGGCTGGTCCGTCATCCCGTGGGCTGGGCGATCTTGCAGCTCGCGGGAGTCGCGCTCGTCGGACTCGCGGTGCAGGCGGTGCGGTTCGGCCCGGCGCGCTCTGGGGTGGAGCGGCGGCGCCGCTCTCCCCTCGAGCACCTCGAAGCGTTGGCGGCGGGCCTCGAGGGCGCGGGCGGCGCCGACACGGCCGTCAACCTCACCGTGCGCGGGTTGCGGCGGCGCCTCTCCCGGACGGATCGCGCGGGAAGCACGCAGGCCGGCGGCGAGCGGCAATGGCTCGTCGCCCTCGAGTTGGCGCTGCCGACATCGCGCGGGCGCGACGCCGCGCGGCGGCTCGAGCGCTACGTCAGCGAACCAGGAGGCGGGGAGCGCGTGCTCGCCGCCGCCCAATCGGTGGAGGACGTGTGGGAGGAGCTTCGCCCGCGCACGACGCGCGCCGCATCCTAGAAGCGCTGCAGAGCGTGGTGCTCGGCCAGGAGGCCGCGACGCGCGAGGCCCTGATCTGCCTGCTCGCCCGCGGTCACGTGCTGCTCGAGGGCGTGCCCGGCACCGCCAAGACGCTGCTGGTCCGCACCCTGGCGCTCGCGCTGCAGGTGCGGTTCCAGCGGATCCAGTTCACGCCCGACCTGATGCCGGCCGATATCACCGGCGTATCGCTGCTCTCGGGGACGCACGAGTTCACCTTCCGGCCCGGCCCCATCTTCGCCGATCTGGTGCTCGCGGACGAAATCAACCGTGCCCCCGCAAAGACGCAGGCCGCGCTGCTCGAGGCGATGCAGGAGCGCACGGTGACCGTCGATGGGACGGGGCACCACCTCTCCGACGTGTTCACCGTCTTCGCAACGCAGAACCCCATCGAGTTCGAAGGCACCTACCCCCTCCCCGAAGCCGAGCTCGACCGTTTCATGATGAAGGTGCTGTTCGGCTATCCCGCCGCGGCGCTGGAACAGGGCATTCTGGCGCGCTACGTCGCAGGGTTCGAGGCCGACCGTCCGAACACCTACGGCGTGACCGCGGTGATGGACGCAGCCGGCCTGGAACGCCTGCGCCGGGCCGCTGACGCGGTGCGCGTCGAGCCGCAAATCATGGCCTACATCACGTCCATCATCCGAGCCACGCGCGAAGCGGCGTCGCTCACGCTGGGGGCGAGCCCGCGCGCCGGCGTGGCGCTGCTCAAGGCTGCGCGCGCGGTCGCCCTGCTGGAGGAGCGGGATTACACCATTCCAGACGACGTGAAGCGCCTCGCTCCCGCCGTCTTGCGGCACCGCGTGAGCGTGGCGCCGGAGCTCGAACTCGAAGGCGTCACTCCGGACGCCGCGCTACAGGCCGTCCTCGACCGGACCGAGGTGCCGACCGCGTGATCCTGCCGACCCGGCGCGCCATCGCCGCTGGCGCCGCGCTCTCGAGTCTCGCCCTGCTCGGCCTCGCAGCGCCCTGGGCGCTCGACGCCATGCTCGTCGCCGACCTCGCGCTCGTGCTCGCCGTCTGGCTCGACGCCCATCGCGCCCTCCGCCCCACGTCACCCGACCTCGCGGTGCAGCGTGAGGCGCCCCCCGCCTTTTCGGTGGGCCGGCCGGCGCAAGTCGTCTACCGCTGGAGCAACCGCTCCCGCCGCCGGCTGCGACTGCGGGTGCGCGAGGTGCGGCCCGACATCCTCGGCGGCACGCAGCCGCCCCGGGCGATCGCCGTCCCGTCGAGGGGCGAGACCCGGGAGGTGCTTCCCGTGGTGCCCGTGCGGCGCGGCCACGAGCGCGCGGGAGCGCTGGTGGTGGACAGCCGGGGTCCCCTGGGGTTGGCACGGCGGCGCGAATGGGTTTCGCTACCGTGGGAGGTGGTGGCCTACCCGCCGCTCGTGTCGGTGCGGCTCCGCTCGTCGGTGGCGCAGCCCGCGCGGCGTCGCGAGCCGGGCTCCACGCCGGCACGGCGCCTGGGCGAAGGGCGGCTGTTCGAGTCGCTGCGCGAGTGGGTCCCGGGAGACGATATCCGCCGCATCGACTGGAAGGCGACCGCGCGGCGCCGCAAGGTGATCGCTCGCCAATACGAAGCGGAGCGACGCCAGCAGGTGATGCTGGTGCTCGACACGGGGCGCCTGCTCACCGCCGAGATCGGCGGCCTGGCGCGTCTCGACTACGCGGTCCAGGCGGCACTGGAGCTCGCCTACGCCGCCACCCAGCACGACGACGACGTGGGAGTCATGGCGTTCGCGGACGGCGTGCAGCATTTCGTGCCGCCCCAGCGCGGCCGGCTGGGCCTCAAGCGCGTCGTGGACGTGCTGGCCGTCGTGCAGGCGCGACTCGTGGAGCCCGACTATCCAGGCGCGTTTCGCTATCTCGCGGTGCGCAACCGCAAGCGCGCCCTCACGGTCCTGTTCACGGACGTGATCGACCGCTTCGCCTCGGAGGCGCTGGTGGCGAACGCCGGCGCCTTGCGCCCTCGCCATCTGCCGCTCGCGGTGACGCTGCGGGATCCCGAGCTCGACCGAGTCGCGAGCTCCCGCCCGGTCGTGCCGCACGACGCCTTTCGCAAGGCCGCCGCCGAGGAGCTGCTGCACGCGCGGGAAGAAGCCCTCACGCACATGCGGCGGGCGGGCGTGCTCGTGCTCGACGTCGCGCCGGCGGGGGCCGCGCAGGCCGTCGTGGCGCAGTACCTCGATCTCAAGCGACGTGGCCGGTTGTAACGAGACGTCGCGCGGCCGCCACCCGGCGCCGCCGCAGCACGAGAGGTGCGCCGGCGCGGCGCTGGGGAAGCCGCGCACCAGTTGGTCGCGTTCCGTGGTGATGGCGCGTAACGCCCACAGGCGACGAGACTTACGTGGCGCATCCAACCCCAGACCGGGCCCCGCGTGACACCGCTCACCCCGTGTCGGGCTGCGGCTCGCCATATGCTGGGGTGAGGGACAGCGCAGGCCTCAACGCTCTTGCGCGACGGTCGTCATGAAGGCATCGAACGCGGGCAATCGGTCGTCCCGGTCGCGGGCGCCGTCGGTGGTCCTCGCCGGCACGCCGGAGGGTACCACCTGGGACTTGGGGGGCATGCTCGAACGACGGGGCTACCTGGTGTATCGGGCGCACGCACTCGCGGTCGCCGTCGATCTGGCGCAGGGCGCTCGCCCCGACCTGGTCATTCTGGACGCCGCCCCCTCCGACCCGGCGGGCCTCGCGGTGAGTCGCGAGCTGCGGGGCTCTGCCGTCGTCGGGATGTCCACACCCGTGCTGCTCGCGACGCGCGAGCGGCCCACGGAGCACCAGCATCGCGACGCGCTGCGAGCGGGGATCTGGTCCTTCCTCTCGCCTCCACTGGCGGAGGGTGAGCTGGCGGCGACCCTCGACAGTTTCGTCCTTGCAAAGCGCGAGGCCGACCGGGTGGGACTGGAGCGGTTGCGGGATGCGGAGAGCGGCTTGTTCGAATTGCGGGGTCTGGCGCACCGCGCCCGAGCGCTCACGCTGCAGGCGTTCCATCACCACGCGGGGCTTGCCTGCGTGGCGTTCGCGCCGGCCGCCGACGTGGAGCAGGAGTTTGCCCGCGTGCTCTCGTCCGGCGGTCGGCAGTCGGACGCGATCGGGCGCCTCGGGTCCGCGGAGTTCGCGGTGGTGGCCCCCGGCACCGGTCCCGCGGGCGCGGTGCAGCTGGCCGAGCGCCTTGCTGGGCTGATGCCGGGCGCGCCGCTGCGGGCCGGCTACGACGCGGTGGGAAACGTTCGTTACACGCCGCTCGAGCCGAAGAATCTGTTGGCCCGGGCGCGCAGCGCCCTGCGGCGAGCGCAGGAGGAACCTGGGGGGGCGTGGATCCGTGCTTATCAAGAGGCTCCAAGACCGTAACGCGTTGACCCGGTCGCGGGTCGTGCGGCAACTGGCGGTGCTTGTGGCTCTGGGCGCCGTCTACGTCCTCGCCGGCAAGCTGGGGCTGCGACTCGCCTTCGTGAACGCGAGCGCGACCGGCGTGTGGGCGCCGACCGGGATCGCCCTGGCGGCGTTCCTGATCCTGGGCTACGACGTGTGGCCGGCGATCCTGTGCGGCGCGTTTCTGGTGAACGCGACGACGGCGGGGTCGGTGGCGACGTCCCTCGGCATCAGCATCGGCAACACGCTGGAAGGACTGGTCGGCGCCTACCTCGTCAACCGCTTCGCGGGCGGGCGTCGCGCGTTCACCCGTGCGCGGGACGCGCTCCGGTTCGCGGGTCTCGCCGCCCTGCTCAGCACGACCCTGAGCGCCACCCTGGGCGTCACGACGCTCTCGGTGGCGGGGTTCGCCGAGTGGGGTCGGTACGGATCCATCTGGGTGACGTGGTGGCTGGGCGACGCGGTGGGCGCGCTGCTCGTGGCGCCCGCGCTGCTCCTTTGGAGCGCCGACCACCGGCTCCGCTGGAGTCGGCGCCGGGTGCTCGAAGCAGCCGCCCTGCTGGCGTGCGTCGTCCTGGTCGGCGTGATCGTCTTCGGCGGCGTCCTTCCCTGGGGGCGGCACAACTACCCGCTCGAGTTTCTGTGCATGCCCTTCCTGATCTGGGCGGCGTTCCGCTTCGGGCCGCGCGAGGTCGCGACGGCGATGGTCGTCCTGTCGGCGATCGCGATCTCCGGCACAATGCACGGCTTCGGTCCCTTCTTTCGGGAGTCGCAGAACGAGTCGATCCTGCTGCTGCAAGCGTTCATGGGTATCACCGCCGTGATCTCCATGGCGCTCGCGGTCCTCGTATCGCAGCACGCTCACGTGCAGGAGCAGCTGCGGCGCCTCGCCGTGAGCGATCCGCTCACCGGTCTCGCCAACTACCGCCAGCTGATCGAGCTGCTCGAGGGGGAAATCAAGCGGTGCCAGCGCACCGGCAGGTCGTTCGCGATGCTGTTCCTCGACCTCGACGGCCTGAAGAAGATCAACGACCGTCACGGGCACCTGGTGGGCAGCCGGGCGCTCTGCCGGCTGGCCGACGCGATGCGGGCGTCGTCCCGCGCTGTCGACACAGGTGTCCGCTTCGGAGGCGACGAGTTCGCCCTCGTCCTCCCCGAGACCGCCGAGGCGGCGGCGTGGCAGGTCGCGATGCGCATCACCGAACGGGTGAAAGCGGACGGCGAGACGCCGAAGCTGTCGGTGAGCGCAGGCGTCGCGATCTACCCTCGAGACGGGGACACCGTGGAGGCGCTCCTGAGCGTGGCGGACCGGCTGTTGTACGAAGCCAAGGTCCACGCCCACCGCAAGTCGGCGCACCGCGCGTAGGGCGCGCGGGCGACGCCCCAACTCATTTCTCCCGCACCGGACGTGGCACGTGGTCCCAGGCGCTCGTCTGCCAGTTGTCCGGTCGCTCGACCTTTCGCTGCCACGGCGGCAGCGGTGCCGCGAGGTATGCGGCCAGGGCCGCGACGTACGGCTCGTACATCCCCCGCAGCTCGGCCAGGCGCTCGACCATCTGCATATCGCGCAGTTGCAGCCCGCCGCTCGCGAGGCGGGCCCGCAGCCGCGCCAGCTCGTCCGTCGGGAGGCGCTCCTGCGGCGGGGCCGCAGGCGGCGTGCTGAACACCTGCGCCAGGTCTACGACCGTGTGCCGTGCCATCGCGAACGTCAGCTCCGCCTGCCGCATGCACCAGCCCTCGAGCCCCACCATGACGAGCGCGCTCGCGTCGAGGATCGTCGTCAGGGCGGCGAGCCACGACTGGTTGTTGTGCTGCGAGCGAAAGAACGCGAGCACCGGATAGGAGAGGTGGCTCTCGAGCACGTCGGCCGCCCAGCGCTCCCACTCCCGCAGCAGCTCCCGCAGGGCGTCGCGCTGATCGTCCGCGCGGTGCCGCCACAGCAGCTCCCCCGCCGTGGGCGGTGAGCCGGCGCGCGCATCGAGCAGCGCGATGGCGCCCTCGCGGCGCGAGAACGCCTGGTAGATGACCGGCAGGTACCCGATCACGATCGCCAGAAACGCGAAGCCCATCCCCGACTCCGTCACGGTCAGAGCTTTGGCGAGCGGCGTCCGCGGGACGACGTCTCCCAGGCCGAGCGTGAAGAACGTCGTGCCGCTCAGGTAGAGGTCGGTCCCGAAGCCCGGGGTCGCGTCCGCGAGCGCGACGCCCGAGCCCGCGGCCCATTGGAGCATGCCGAACGCGAGCACGATGCCGCCCGCCCACAGGCTCAGCAGGGCGAGCAGCGACAGAGGGCCGTACACGCTGAGAAACGGTTCCCGCCGCCTCGCCGGGAGCAGCCGCGCGGTGGCGCGCCAGGGAAGCCACGTACCGCGATAGAACAGGCGGGTGATGCGGAAGCGGCGGCTCACGCGCCGCGGCAGGATGATCGTCTCGAATGCGTCCCGCAACACGGCGCCGAGCAGTGTCGCGCCCACCAGCGCGATGATCCCTCGCATGCGGGAAAGCTAGTGGTGGAAGCGCCCTTTGCCGCATTTTCGCCCGCCCATGCCGCAAAACCGCCCTATGCCGAAGCGGCGTGGCGACCGCATCATGCAGCCGTTGGGTGGGGGTGGTTGACGGGTAAGTCGCTTTTCCCCATAGCTATTACCGGGTAATCCGACGGCTCTTCTGCACACCGGGGCGGCGAGCACCGAGCATGGCAGTGACTCTCAGGCAACGGATCTTCGTCGGCTTCGGCGTCGCGCTGTTGCTGCTCGGCGTGGTGGCGTGGTTCTCCTACCAGAACGCCGGCGGTACGGTGGAAAGCGCGCGCTGGGTCGCCCGCACGCGCGAGGTGTTGGAGACGCTGGATGGCCTGGTGGCCGAGGTGGCGACGGCCGAGGCCGCGTACCGGGACTTCCTCGTGTGGGGCCAGGACGCTTCACTGAAGCCGCTGCAGTCCGCCTTCCGCGAGGCGCCGGCGGCGCTGGCCCGCTTGCGCAGCATGACGTCGGACAATGCGGCGCAACAGGAGCGGCTGGACACGCTCACCAAACTGGTCGCCGGACGACTGATCTGGAGCCAGAAGGTCGTCGACACGCGGCGCGCGCGCGGTGCGATCGCGGCACAAAACATCCTGGGCGAAGCCCGCGACCCGGGGTTTACCACCGCCTTCCACGGCGTCGTGCAAGACATCAGGAATGCCGAGGAGCTGCTGCTACAGCAGCGCACGGTCGCCCTCAACCGGGCGGCGCGCCGGACCAAGCTCCTGATTTTGGCCGGCACCCTGTTGGCGGGCTTGCTCGCCGCCCTAGCTGCGTTTCAGGTCAGCCGGGATCTCGCCGCCCGGCAGCGGGCGGAGCGGATACTGCGGGAGAGCGAAGAGCGCTTCCGTGCGCTCGTGGAGGACGTCAAGGACTACGCCATCTTCGGGCTCGACGTCGCAGGGCGGGTCGCCAGCTGGAACGCCGGCGCCGAGCGGCTCAAAGGCTATCGCGCCGACGAAATCGTGGGCCAGCCGTTCTCGCGCTTCTACACCCCCGAGGACGTGGCGGCGGGCAAGCCGGAGCGAGAGCTCCGTAGCGCGGCGGCGGATGGGAGGCTGGAGGACGAGTACTTCAATCCGGCGGCCGAGCGCATCTTCGGCTACGCTGGTGCGGAGGTCGTGGGGCGGGCGATCACGATGCTGATGCCAGAACGCTTCCACGCGGCGCACCGCGCCGGGATGCGGCGCTACCTCACCACGGGCGAGGCCCGCGTCGTCGGCACCACCGTCGAGCTCGCGGCCAGGCGCAAGGACGGCAGCGAGTTCCCCATCGAGCTGTCGCTCGCCGCCTCGCACGAAGGCGCGGCGCCAGCGTTCACGGCGGTCCTCCGGGACATCACCGAGCGCCGGCGGCGAGACGAGGAGCTGCGTCTCTACGCGGCCCAGCTCGAGACGGCGAACGCTGAGCTCGACGCTTTTGCGTATTCGGTGTCGCACGACCTCCGGGCGCCGCTCCGCAGCATCGACGGCTTCGGCCAGGCGCTGCTGGAAGACTACGGCAGCCACTTGGACGCGGCCGCGCGCGGCCATCTGGACCGCGTGCGCGCCGCGAGCCAGCGCATGGCGGGCCTGATCGACGATCTCCTGGGCTTGTCGCGGGTGACGCGCGCCGAGCTGCGGCGCGAGCGGGTCGATCTGAGCGCGCTGGCCCAGAGCGTGGCGGCGGAGCTCCAGGAGGCCGATCCCAAGCGCGAGGTCGAGTTTGCGATCGCGCCGGGGCTCGTGGTCGAGGCGGACCCGCACTTGCTCCGGCTGGTCCTCGAGAACCTGCTCGGCAACGCCCGGAAGTACACGGCGAAACGGCCGCACGCCCGCATCGAGTTCGGCGCCACGGAGCGGGATGGACGGCTGGCGTACTATGTGCGGGACAATGGCGCCGGTTTCGACATGGCCTACGCCGGCAAGCTGTTCGGCGCGTTCCAGCGCCTCCACTCGGCCGCGGAATTCGAAGGCACCGGCATCGGGCTCGCCACGGTCCAGCGGATCATTCATCGGCACGGTGGTCGCGTGTGGGCCGAAGGCGTCGTGGGCGAGGGTGCGACGTTCTCTTTCACGCTGTAGCGACCAGTCCTCTTGAGCGAGGCGCCATGAGAGACTCGATCATCCTGCTGGTGGAAGACGATGCCGACGACGAGGCGCTCACACGGCGGGCGTTCGAGAAGAACAACGTCAAGAACGAGCTGGTCGTCGCGCGCGACGGGCAGGAGGCGCTCGACTATCTCCGCGCCGCCCCGCGCCTGCCCGAGCTCGTCCTCCTCGACCTCAAGCTGCCGAAGATCGACGGGCTCGAAGTGCTGCGCCGCCTGCGGGCCGACGAGCGCACCAGGCTGCTGCCGGTAGTGGTGCTCACGTCTTCGAACGAGGAGCGCGACGTCGCCACCAGCTACGCCCTGGGCGCCAACAGCTACGTCCGTAAGCCGGTGGACTTCAAGGAATTCACGGAGGCGGCCCGCCAGCTGGGCCTCTACTGGCTGCTGCTGAACGAGCCGCCCCCCGCCGTTCCAGGCGGGCGAGGATAGCGATGCGGGTCCCCCAGTGGTCGTCGAGGATATCCGGCCTGTGTACCGCGACGGCGTTGTTGCTGACCTTCGCTACAATCGCGCCAGCGCAGCGAACCGCGAGCCCGCGAAGCAATGTCTTGGACCTGGCTCACGGCACACTGGTAGTCTCGGTGAGCAGCAGTTACGGCGCGGGCTGGGCCGCTGCCAACCTCGCGGACGGCAGTACGGGCACGGGCTGGTCCAGCGCCCAGCGTGCAGACTTCCCGCACACGGTGGTGTTCGAGCTGCAACAACAGTACGCTATCGCGGGCATTGCGCTCGACAACACCGGCGACCAGGAAGGCGGCTACGCCGGTATCTCGTCTCGGCGTGTGACCGTCTACAGCTCCACTACCTCTGTTGCGACGGGCTTCACGCAACTCACCGCCTTCGAGGCACCACGGGGCGGGCGGATGGAGGTGAAGCTCGACGCGCCGGTGACGGCGCAGGTGCTCAAGTTCGTGGTGAGCTCGAACTGGGGCAACGCGGAATACACCGAGATCATGGAGGTGGAGGCGTACGGCCAGCCTGTCGGCCCACCGCCAATAGTAGATGTCACGGGCGTATACGCGACGACCTATGGGCCGATGCGGATCGAGGAGGAAGGCACCAGTGTCGTGGGCTGCTACGGCCAGGACAGAGAGCTCTCCGGCAACCTGAACGGCCGCGTCATGCAGTTGGAATGGCGCGAGGACCACGGGAAGCGAGTCGGCACTGCACTCATGGTCCTTTCGACGAGGGGCGACGAGCTCGATGGCGTATGGTTCGAGCATGGCCAGCTCAGGGGTGAGTGGTCGGGTCACCGAAGCGGCAATGCGCCCAACTGCACCGTGGCACCGGGCGAGGCGATCGCGGAGAGGCTGGCAAGCACCGGCAGAGTAGAACTCTACGGCATCTACTTTGACTCCGACTCCGCTTCGTTCAACCCGGAGTCGGATAAAACGCTGAACGAGGTCCTAGCCGTCCTTCACGCACGGCCCGCGCTCAGATTGCTGGTCGCCGGCCACACTGACTCCACCAGCACCGAGGCCTACAACCTCAAACTCTCGCAGCAGCGGGCCGAGGCGGTGGTCTCATGGCTAATCACGCACGGCGTCGCTGCGTCACGTCTTACCGCAAAGGGGTTCGGCAAGTCCCAGCCGATGGCGAGTAACGCCACCGCGGCGGGGCGAGCGCTCAACCGCCGGGTTGAGCTGGTCACCCAATGACTGCATAGACCGGAGAACGGAACGAGGCGCCGCTGTTAGAACCCTTGGGACAACAGTGCGCCAGAAGGGACTCGAACCCATGACCTTCGGCTCCGGAGGCCGACGCTCTATCCAGCTGAGCTACTGGCGCGCGTCGTCACAACTTATCCCGCTGCTGGTCGCTGCGGTACTCTCCAACGTCGGCGCGAGGCTGGAAGTCAACCCGGTTTGACCACCATCAGAATCATCGAACCCAGAGGAAGCAGCGTCGCCACGACTCCCCAGAAATACCACCAGTGCAAGGCCTCATGAAACGAAGAGGGGAGTGAGCCAGGTGTCTCGGCCCAGCGGGCGAGGCGGTTTTGGAGTGGGATCAGGGCAGCGACCCATACCGCGCCGGAGAGCGTGAAGAGGAGGAGCGCGATTCTAATCCAGGCCGCGTGATATAGACCCCCCCACTGTTGTGAGAGCAAGATCCCATTTCCCAAGAGGAGAATCACCCCCGGCGCGGTGAAGAACACATCGGCCCAGTTCACCGCGACCGCGGCGAACCGGATCGACGCGTCGTTGCCCTTCCTCTCGGCCAAGAGCATCCAAAACCCGGTCACGATGATGTTTCCCAGGAAAAGAACCGCGCCCAGAATGTGCAGCCACTTGTGCCAGTTGTAAGGAAGCAAGAGCGGCAGAGGATGACCCGCTCCGACGCGAGCGGCAGGGAGGCCCACCAGTCCCACCACGACCAGAAGGCCCACGAGCCACTTGGTACTGCGGTGCATCGGCATGCGACTCGTGACGAATCCAGCTTAGTGGCCCAGCGAGTACGCCCACGCCTCGGGGTGCAGTGTCGTGAAGTAGAAGATCACGAGCGCCGCACCCGCCATCGCCATGTCTTTCATGAAGTGCGCCTGCTCCCCCTGCCTCTGCATCGGATCCTTGACCCCCCAGAACCCGTGCATCAGGATCGCCGTGGGAACGAGGAAGACGACGAGCAGGATCGCGCCGAGCCGCGGCGCCACGCCGAGCAGAATGCTCAGCCCGCCGAGCAGAATCATCACGCCCGACCCGAGGACGGCGAGTGTCGGTGCGGGGACCTTCTTCATCGCGGCGTACTGGCTGAGGGGCCCGGTCTTCGTCAAGTGGCTCACGCCGGACATGAGGAAGATCGCGGAGAACAGAATGCGGCCGATGAGGAAGACGACGGCCATGGCGTCACGCTCCGTGTCGAGGGTTGCCGTTAAGAGTAATGCAATCCCGGCGGCCTGCTCGCCGTTGCGGACGGGGCATGATGGGAAGCGGCGCGAGGGCAGCGGAAAGCCCCGCAGCAGGACTCGCTGCGGGGCTGTGTGCTCGACGAGTCGGGGCGAGAGGATTTGAACCTCCGACCTCCTGGTCCCGAACCAGGCGCGCTAACCGGGCTGCGCTACGCCCCGAATGCTAGGCGGGTAGACGGGTAGACGCCAAGACGCACAGGATCAGCACTCGAGGACGCGCCCAACGCGTCTACCCGCCTGTCCGTCTATCCGTCTAGCCTCATGCGCCCAGAGGGAGTCGAACCCCCAGCCTTTTGGTCCGTAGCCAAACGCTCTATCCAGTTGAGCTATGGGCGCGGTAGTGGGCGGTACTAGACTCGAACTAGTGACCTCCACGATGTCAACGTGGCGCTCTAACCAGCTGAGCTAACCGCCCGAACGAAGGCGGTCAGGCGGTCCGCCTGACCGCCTGACCGCCTCAGTAGCGGGGGTGGGATTTGAACCCACGACCTCCGGGTTATGAGCCCGGCGAGCTACCAGGCTGCTCCACCCCGCGTCGCTTTCCACACCGTCTACCCATCTACCCGTCTACCCGTCTAGTCTTTGGAGAGCGGGAAACGGGACTCGAACCCGCGACCCCAACCTTGGCAAGGTTGTGCTCTACCAACTGAGCTATTCCCGCGCGCCGCCGTAATGTAACCGCCCAGTGGGGTTGTTTCTACGGACCGCCCGTCTGCCTGACCGCCGGTCCGCCTGCAGTGGAGGCGAGGGGGATCGAACCCCTGACCTCGTGAATGCCATTCACGCGCTCTCCCAACTGAGCTACGCCCCCGTTATATTGGTCGGCTCTCTTCTGACGCCCTGGCGCGGACCCGCTCGGCGGGAACACGGCATCTTATCGGGGCGTTCCTTTAGTGTCAAGCGTTTTTGCGTCCTGGCGTGAACTTTGCGCGCGCCGGACGGTATCAACCGGGACCCCGAGAGCCATGGTCATGGCCAAGCAGACCCGACGGAAGAAAACCCCTCCCAGCTCGCGGGCGAAGCCGCGCGCGGCTGGCAAGACGGCGGCCGCCGCCGTGGCTGCGCCCGCGAAGCCGAAGGTCGCCGGCAAGCGCGGCCGCCGGCGCGGGCTGCTCTCGGGCCTCGGGCGCCACGAGCACGAGCGCGACATCCTCGACCAGTACCTGCACGAGGTCTCCAAGACGCCCCTCCTGACGCAAAAGGAGGAGATCGCGCTCGCCCGGAAGGTGCGCGCCGGCGACCAGGAGTCGATGCAGGAGCTCGTCAAGCGCAACCTGCGCTTCGTCATCTCGGTCGCCAAGAAGTACCAGAACCGCGGCCTGCCGCTCACCGATCTGATCGGCGAGGGGAACGTCGGGCTGCTCACCGCGGCCCGCAAGTTCGACCCCGACCAGGGCGTGAAGTTCATCTCGTACGCCGTGTGGTGGATCCGGCAGGCCATCCTCGCTGCCCTGGCGCGACAGGGGCGCACGGTTCGCGTGCCGCTGAACCGTACGGCGGACCTCTCCCGCATCGTGCGGACCGCGGAGTACCTGCGGCAGACGTTGCGGCGCGAGCCGACGCCCGAAGAGATCTCCGACGCCACCAAGCTGTCGCTCGAGGTGGTGCAATCGCTCGCGGCCTTGAACACCGGCGATGTCCGCCTCGATGCGCCGCTCGACCCTGACGGTGACCGCTCATTGATCGAGCGGTTCATCGCCGAGGACCTGCCGGACACCGAGGACCAGGCGATGGACCGGTTCCTCTCCGACGAAGTGGAGTCGGCGCTCAACACGCTGCAGCGCCGCGATGCGAAGGTGCTGCGCCTCTACTTCGGGCTGGACGGCGGGCGCGAGCACACCCTCGAAGAGATCGGGGGGATGCTCGGCGTAACGCGCGAGCGCGTGCGCCAGCTGCGCGACCGCGCCCTCAAGCGGCTGCGGGACGGCGAAGTGGGGAAGGCGCTGGCCAGCTTCGCGGCCTGATCACGTCACACGTCCCACGTCCCACGTTCACGAACGGCCGGCCATGCGCCGGCCGTTTCGCTTTCTTGGGACGTGCAACGTGCGACGTGCGACGTTAGCTTAGCCCCGTGATCGACCGGATCGGCCGCAAGACCGTCGGCCTCGTCGAAGCCGTCGGCCGCTGGGGCCAGTTCATGGCGGACATGGGGCGTGCCCTCCCCGATGTCGCGACGTGGGGCAGGCTGGCTGTCATCCAGATGCGGCGCGTCGGCGTTGACTCCCTGCCCGTGGCGCTGTTCATCGCCGCCTTCACCGGGGTCGTGCTGGCGCTCCAGGCCTCCTACACCTTCACGGGCACCGTCCCGCTGTACTTCGTCGGCACCCTCGTCGGCAAGACGATGATGCTCGAGCTCGGCCCCGTGCTCGCCGGGCTGGCGCTCGCGGGCCGGGTCGGGGCCAGCATGGCAGCGGAGCTCGGTACTATGAAGGTCACCGAGCAGGTGGACGCCCTGGAAACCCTCGCCTACGATCCCCAGAGCTTCCTCGTCGTGCCCCGCGTCGTCGCGGGGACGACGATGTTCCCGCTCGTCGTCGCCCTCGCGATGCTCACGGGCATCACGACGGGCTGGCTCACCAGCCTCTGGCTCCTCAACCTGTCGACTCCCGAGTTCGTGAAGGGCCTGCGCCTGTTCTATCAGTTCAAGGACACCTGGTTCGGGCTGTTCAAGAGCGCCACTTTCGGATTCACCATCACCACGGTGGGGTGCGTCGTCGGCCTCGCGACGCGGGGCGGTGCGGAAGGGGTCGGGCGGAGCACCACGCGGGCCGTCGTGTACTCGGCGGTCGCCATCCTCGTGCTCGACGCGTTCTGGGCCGCCGTGCTGCTGCGGTGATCCAGTTTGAGAACCTCCACAAGGCGTTCGGCGGCCACGCGGTACTCGCCGGGCTCACGCTCGAAGTCCGAGACGGAGAAACCATGGTGATCATCGGCTACTCCGGCACGGGGAAGAGCGTCGCCTTGAAGCACATCGTCGGCTTGCTGCGTCCCGACGCCGGGGACGTGCTGGTCGATGGGCGCGCCGTGTCGACGCTCGATCGCGAGGCTCTCAACGCCCTGCGGCGCGACATCGGGTTCGTGTTCCAGTTTGCGGCGCTGTTCGACTCGATGACGGTCGCCGAGAACGTGGGACTGGGGCTCAAACGCCGCGACCTGGCCGAGGAGGAGATCAGCGAGCGGGTGGCGGAGGCACTCGCCCTCGTGGACCTGACCGGCTCAGGAGACCGCTATCCCGCCGAGCTCTCGGGCGGGATGCGCAAGCGCGTGGGCATCGCCCGGGCCATCGCACTGCGTCCCCGCTATATCCTTTATGATGAGCCCACCACGGGGCTCGACCCGGTGACGTCCGCCGTGATCGACCGGCTGATCGTGCGAACCCGCGAACACCTGGGGGTGACCGGGGTGGTCGTGACCCACGACATGCGGAGCGCCTACACCGTGGGCGACCGGATCGCGATGCTGTACGAGGGCCGGATCCGCCAGGTCGGCACCGTCGCGGCGGTCCAGGAGACGGAAGACCCGGTGGTGCGGCAGTTCATCGAGGGGCGCCCAACATGAAGCGCGAGAACGAGTTCACCGTCGGCGTCGTGGTGATCGCCGCGTTCGCCGTGGTGGTCGCCGGGGCCCTGTGGCTCTCGGGCGCTCACCTCGGCAGAACCGAGGCGGTCTATACGGCGCGTTTCCGCACGGTGGGAGGCCTCGGTGTCGGGACGCCGGTGGTGCTGCGAGGGGTACGGGTGGGACGGGTGGAGGGGATCCGCCTCGCGTCAGGCAACTGGGTGGAGGCCGACCTCAAGATCTACAGTGGCGTCACCCTTCCGGCCAAGCCGGCCGTGATCGCCGCATCTGCGTCCCTCTTCGGGGAGTGGGCCGCGACGCTCGTCCCCCAGGACCAGCTGCCCGACGATCCGAACCTGCGGCAGGCCATCACCGAGGCGTCGGTGGGGGCGGGGAGCAAGTGGCCGGGCGCAACGCTCCCCGACATCGGGCAGCTGACGGCCCAGGCGAGCCGCATTGCGACCGACATCGCCACGGTGTCGAGCCGGGTCCAAAGCGCTTTCGACTCGGAGGCGGTCGTGGAGCTGCGACGCTCGATCCGCGATTTTGGGCAGGTCGCTCAGCGTCTGGTGCGCGTGACGAACGATCAAGCCGCCGTGCTCGGCAACGTGGGGGCGAACCTGCGCCAGGGCTCCGATCTGCTCGCCCACGCCGCCACCGACCTGTCGGCCACGTTGGGCCGCGTCGACACGGCCACCAACAAAGGCCAGCTCGCCACGATCCTCAACAACTCGGCGGCCACGAGCCAGGATCTCCGCACCGCGTCCGCCAACCTGCGGGACCTCATGGACGCGGCGCACAAGAACCAGGAGAGCCTCGTCCGCGTGCTCGTGTCGGCCGACACCGTGATGTCGCGGATCGCGAACCGGACCGGCACGCTCGGCCTGCTCGTCTCCGATTCGACGCTGTATCGCGAGACCGCGCTGACGATGATCCAGCTGCGGCAGCTGTTGTCGGACATCCAGGCGAATCCCCGCAAGTACTTCACGTTCAGCGTGTTCTAGAACCGGATGAAACGCGGCCAGCGTCGCGCCGAGCGGGAGACGAGCGCCGGTGGCGTGGTGTTCCGGCGGGGCACGGACGGTGCCGTCCGCTTTCTGCTCATCCGAGACTCCTACAGCAACTGGGGCTTCCCCAAGGGCCACCTCGAGCCGCGGGAACCGCCCGCTGAGGCCGCGCGACGTGAAGTGGCGGAAGAGACGGGGCTCTCGGACCTGAGCGTCCACGGTCCGATCCAGGTGATCGACTGGTACTTCCGGTTCCGGGGCAAGACGATTCACAAGTATTGTCATTTCTTTTTGTTCGAGTCGAAGGACGGTGAGCCCGTGCCGCAGGTGGAAGAAGGGATCACCGATTGCGCCTGGCGCTCCCTCGACGAGTCGCGCGCCATGATTTCCTACGACAACGCGCGCGGCGTGCTCGAGCGCGCGGCGGAGATGGTGGCCGCGCTGGCCGCCGAGCGGGAGGGGGAGGGGGGGGGGAACCCCTGACGGCGGTCGTTCCCGTGTTCCACCCGCGGCGCGAAGCGCGTCACGCCCTGCGGCGGGGCTATCCCAGCGCGGCGGGGAGCGTACGATTGTGCCGCAGCCTCGCGGACGTTGAGCGACTGCTGGCGCAGCGCCTCGTGGATGCCGTTGTGCTGGACGTGAAGTCGGTGCCGGAGGCGGGGTTGGCGCTGCCGCGCCGCTTCCCCCGGATCCCCATGCACGCCCTGTCGGCCTTCCGCCCCCAGGACGGAGCGCTGCTCGCGGCCTGTCACGGCGCGGGGTTCGCCGGGATCCTGGTCGAGGGGGTGGACAACGCGGTGGCAGGGGAGTGGGTGGCGGCGCGCACCGCCCGCGTCGCCCTGGGGGCGGCGTTGGCCGAGGCGCCGCAGCTGCTGCGGCTCAGCGACCGCCTGCAGCTCGCCGCGTGGGAGGAAGTACTGCGCCGCGTGGCGGCGCCGATCACGACGGGGGACGTGGCAGCGGCATTGCGCGTCACGCGGGAGCATCTGTCGCGCCAGTTCGCTGCGGGAGGGGCGCCCAACCTGAAGCGGGTCATCGATCTGGCGCGCGCCGCGTGCGCCGCGAATCTGCTCGGGAATCCGGCGTACAGCGTGCGAGGGGTGGTGCGGATCCTGGGCTTTGTCTCGCCCCGGCATCTCGCGGCCGCGGTGCGGCGAGTGGCCGGCGTCCCCGTGCGCGAGCTCGCCGACCTGGGGCCCCGAGGGGTGCTGAGACGGTTCGCCAGGGGAAGGACGCGGTCGAGGGCCTAAGCGCGGAACGGGGAGCGCGGAACGCCGGTGAAAGATCGTTCGCCCCAGGGAGATCGGTGACCCCTGTTCCGCGTTCCAACTTCCGCGATCCGCGTTCATGTGATATTTTTCACAATCTCCTAACGGTGACCCATGGCAACCGATTCCATCCTCCGACCGGGCGAGCTGAAGGACATCCTCCTCAAGGAAATCCAGGCCGCCGACCTGGCGGAGATCGACGTCCGCGAGGTGGGCACCGTCCTCGAGGTGAAGGACGGCATCGCCCGAGTGTATGGCCTCACGCAGGCGATGGCGGGGGAAATGCTGGAGTTTCTCTCTTCTGACACGGGGGCGCGGATCACGGGCCTCGCGCTGAACCTGGAAGAGGACAACATCGGTGCCGTGATCTTCGGCGACTACCTCCAGTTGCGCGAGGGCGACGAGGTGCGGCGCACGGGGCGGGTGCTCGAGGTGCCCGTGGGGCCGGCGATGGTGGGGCGCGTGGTGGACGCGCTGGGCCGGCCGGTGGACGGCCGCGGGCCTGTCCAGACGAGCCAGAACCGGAAGGTGGACGTCGTGGCGCCGGGGATCATCCGCCGCCAGCCCGTGAAGGAGCCGCTGCAGACCGGGATCAAGGCGATCGACTCGATGATCCCGATCGGCCGGGGCCAGCGCGAGCTGATCATCGGGGACCGCGGGACCGGCAAGACCGCGATCGCGATCGACACGATCATCAATCAGCGGGGCACGGGCGTGGTCTGCGTGTACGTCGCCATCGGGCAGAAGAACTCCACCGTCGCGGGCGTCGTGGAGCGCCTCAAGGAGCACGGCGCGATGGACTACACGATCGTGGTGGTGTCCTCGGCCTCCGAGCCCGCGCCGATGCAGTACATCGCGCCGTACTCGGGCTGCACCATGGCCGAGTACTTCATGTTCGACGAGAAAAAGGCGACGCTGTGCGTGTACGACGACCTCTCCAAGCAGGCCGCCGCCTACCGGCAGCTGTCGCTGGTGCTGCGGCGGCCGCCCGGCCGCGAGGCGTACCCCGGCGATGTGTTCTACCTGCACAGCCGCCTGCTCGAGCGCGCGGCGAAGCTGTCGGACGAGATGGGTGCGGGCTCGCTCACGGCGCTGCCGATCATCGAGACGCAGGCGGGCGACGTCTCCGCCTACATTCCCACCAACGTCATCTCGATCACCGATGGCCAGATCTTCCTCGAGACCGACCTCTTCTATTCGAACGTGCGGCCGGCAGTGAACGTCGGCATCTCGGTCTCGCGCGTGGGGGGGAACGCGCAGATCAAGGCGATGAAGCAGGTGGCCGGGCGGCTGCGGCTCGACCTGGCGCAGTACCGCGAGCTCGAGGCGTTCACGCAGTTCGCCACCGAGCTCGATCCGGCCACGCAGCGGCAGCTGGATCGCGGCGCGCGGACCGTGGAGGTGTTGAAGCAACCCCAATACCAGCCGATGCCCGTGGAGCAGCAGGTGATGATCATCTTCGCCGTGACGAACGGCTTCCTCGACGACGTGGCGGTGGACGCGATCCGCGAGTGGGAGCATGGCTTCCACGAGTTCATGGCGGCGCAGCATCCCGAGGTGGGTGAGGAGCTGCGCACGCGCAAAACGCTCTCGGACGACCTCACGGCGCGGTTGAAGCAGGCGATCGAGGAGTACAAGGCGCTCGGGAGCCGGTGAGATGGCGAGGCCCCGGGAGCTGCGGCGGCGGATCCGCTCGGTCCAGAATACGCGCAAGATCACGAAGACGATGGAGCTGGTGGCCACGTCGAAGCTGAAACGCGCGCAGGACCGGGTGGTGGCGGCGCGGCCGTACGCGGCGGCGCTCGCCGAGGTGATCGCCGACTTGTACTCGCCAGACCTGGCAGAGCGGTTCGCGCTACTGCGACAGCCCGGCCCGCCTCCGGTCGGTGCGGGGGGGGGGCGCGTGGCCCTGGTCGTGCTGACGGCGAATCGGGGTCTGTGCGGCGCGTTCAACGCCAACCTGATCCGTGAGGGGCGGCGTCGTTTGCAGGAGCTGGAAGGCGCCGGGGTCGCGGTCGACCTGCATCTCGTCGGGAAGAAGGGGATCGGGTTCTTCAAGTTCGCGGGCCGGGCGATCGCGTCGCAGCGGACCGACATCGGTGACCGGCCGACGGCGGCGCACGCCGCCGAGGTGGTGACGCCGCTGATGCGGGCGTTCGAGGGGGGGACGCTGGACGCCGTGGAGGTGGTGTTCGCGCGCTTCCAGAGCGCGATTTCGAGCCCGCCGACGGTGCTGCGCATCCTCCCGGTCACCCCGCCCCGGGCGGACGGGCGGTCCGGCGGTCGGGCGGTCAACTACATCCTCGCGCCCTCCGCCGACGCGATTCTCGAGCGGCTGCTGCCGCTGTACGTCGAGAACCAGATGTTCCGTGCCCTGGTCGAGACGGCGGCGGCCTTCTACGGGGCGCAACGCACGGCGATGAAAAACGCCACGGATAACGCGGGCGAGATCCTCGAGGTGCTGCGACGCACGTACAATCGCGCGCGCCAGGGGCAGATCACGCAGGAGATCGCGGAGATCGTGGGCGGGGCGGAAGCGTTGCAAGGATAGCGGTCAGCTATCAGCTGTCAGCGATTCGCTGTCAGTTGATGGCACCGCGATTGCTGACGGCTGAAGGCTGACAGCTCACAACTGGGGACCTACATGGCGACTCGAACGAAGCACGAACCCAAGAAGCAGGCTGCCGAGACGAAGCAGAACGTGGGGAGAGTGGTCCAGGTCATCGGCCCCGTCCTCGACGTGGAGTTCGAGCCCGAGAAGCTGCCGGAGCTCTACAACGCGCTGCGGATCGAGTCTTCCGGGAACGGGGGGCCGGCGGTGCGTCTCACGGCCGAGGTCGAGCAGCATATCGGCCGCAATCAGGTACGGGCGGTGGCGATGAGCTCGACCGATGGGGTGGTGCGCGGCATGGAGGTGGTGGACCTGGGCGAGCCGATCACGGTCCCCGTCGGCAACGCGGCGCTGGGGCGCATCCTCAACGTCCTGGGCGAGCCGGTGGACGAGGGCAAGCCGATCCCGCCCACGGCGGAGCGGTGGCCGATCCATCGCGAGACCCCGAAGTTCGTCGACCTCGAGCCGAAGACCGAGGTGTTCGAGACGGGGATCAAGGTCGTCGACCTGATCGCCCCGTTCGTGAAGGGCGGCAAGATCGGCCTGTTCGGCGGGGCGGGCGTGGGCAAGACCGTCGTGATCATGGAGCTGATCCACAACGTCGCCATGGGGCACGGCGGGCGCTCGGTGTTCTGCGGCGTGGGCGAGCGCACCCGCGAGGGGAACGACCTGTACCTCGAGATGAAGGAAGGGGGCGTGCTCGACTCCTGCTCGCTCATCTACGGGCAGATGAACGAGCCCCCCGGGGCGCGGTTGCGCGTCGGGCTGTCGGGCCTCACGGTGGCGGAGTATTTCCGCGACGTCGAGGGCCAGGACGTGCTCGTCTTCATCGACAACATCTTCCGCTTCACGCAGGCAGGCTCGGAGGTGTCCGCGCTGCTCGGCCGGATGCCGTCAGCCGTGGGGTACCAACCCACTCTGGCGACCGAGATGGGTGAGCTGCAGGAGCGGATCACGTCGACCAAGAAAGGGTCGATCACGTCGGTGCAGGCGATCTACGTCCCCGCCGACGACCTCACCGACCCGGCGCCGGCGACGGCGTTCTCGCACCTGGACGCGACGGTCGTGCTGTCGCGGCAGATCGTGGAGCTCGGGATCTACCCTGCGGTCGATCCGCTCGCGTCCTCCAGCCGCATTCTCGACGCGCAGTACCTGGGCGAGCGGCACTACAAGGTGGCCGTCGAAGTGCAGCGGATTCTCCAGCGGTACAAAGATCTCCAGGACATCATCGCGATCCTGGGGATGGACGAGCTGTCGGAAGAGGACAAGCTGGTCGTGTCGCGGGCGCGCCGGGTGCAGCGGTTCCTGTCGCAGCCGTTCTTCGTCGCGTCGCAATTCACCGGCCTCGAGGGCAAGTACGTGAAGCTCGAGGACACGATCGCGTCGTTCGAGCGCGTAGTGGCGGGCGAGTTCGATCACCTGCCCGAGCAGGCGTTCTACATGGTGGGAGGGATCGACGAAGTCGTGGCGCAGGCGCAGCGGCTCGCCACCGCCTGACGCGTGATGCACGTCACCGTCATCTCCCCCGAGCGGGCGCTCTTCGATGGCGAGGCCGACGCCGTCGTCGCCCCGGCGTTTGACGGGTTGGTCGGGATCCTGCCGCGTCACGCCCCGTTTCTCACGCTGCTGGGGAGTGGCACCCTCCGCGTGAAGCAGGGCAGCACGAGCAGCGCTTTCCGCGTCGCCGGTGGGTTCCTTCAGGTCCTGGGTAACCGCGTGCGGGTCGTAGCGGACCGTGCGGAGAACTCTTCGCAGTCGGAAGGCCCCTCCGTTCAAACCCCTCCGTGACCAGCGGCGGGCCGTTTTCCGCGTCTTCGCTCTTGACAGATTGGAGGGAGTTTCTTACCCGTTGGGGTCGGTGAGGCGCCCTAGATCCAGCAAGTCGTACTTTACCAGGAGGACGATCATGCAGAAGCTCCTTGGTAGTGCGTTGTTGGTGGGTGGTCTCGCGATGCTCGCGACGCCTGCGTCCGCCCAGAAGGCGGGGGCGAGCGCCTCGGCTCCCCACCAGGAAATCGGCGTCGACTTCGCGGCTGATTACGCCAAGCCCTCGGGCGCGAGCGGCGGGATCGAGCTCGGCGTTCCCGTGGACGTTCGGGTCGGCTTTCTCAGCCGCTCGAAGATGATGTGGGAGCCGCGGCTCACGTTTGCGCTCAGCTCGGTCGGGGGCGGCACGATCTACACGCTCCTCCCGGGCGTGAACGTGCTGTACCAGCTCAAGCGCGGCACGGGGACGCACAACCTGATCCACGCGCCGTACGTCACCGGTGGGCTCGGGCTCGTCGTCATCGGCGTGCCGGGCTCGACCAGCACGCAGTTCGCCATCGGCGGCGGCGTCGGGACGCGGATGCCGTACCAGAGCGCGGCCGGCCGGGTCGAGGGGTTCCTGAGCTACACCTTCAAGGGCGGCGGTCTGCCGAGCAGCTTCGCCATCGGCACACGCCTCGGGTTGTCGTTCTGGCACTAGCCGAGCGAACCTTCGCCGCGTGAGCGGCTTCACAGCGAGCGGCCCCCGTCACCAGCGGCGGGCCGTTTTCGCGTCCCGCTATTGACAGATCAGAGGGAGTCTCTTAGACGTTGTGCGCTCGTTGAGGCGCCCTAGACATTCCAGCAAGCCGTACTCTCCCAGGAGGGAACCGTCATGGCGAAGCTCCTCGGCAGTGGGTTGTTGGTGGGCGGTCTCATGATGCTGGCGGTGCCGGGGTCGGCGCAGCGACGCGCTGCGGACCGCCCTGCGCAGCGCCTGTCGTTCGGGGTGGAGGCCAATTGGAGTAGCGACGTCGACTTTGGGATCGGCGGCCGAGCCGTGTTCCCGCTCCGTTCCCTGATTCCCAAAACGCCGCTCGACGGCATCGTCTCGTTCGACTACTACTTTCCCAGCCATCCCAGCGGCACCACCCTTCACTACTTGGAGATCAACGGCAACGTTGCGTACCGGTTCACCGTGCGGGGGAGCTCTCTTGGCCCCTACGCTGGCGGCGGCCTGAACATCGCGCACGCCAGTTCCTCGGTGACGTTCGGGACGACCACCATCAGCGGCTCGGACACCAAGGCGGGACTGAACCTGCTGGGCGGTACCACGTTCAAACTGAAGGGCAGCAAGCTCACGCCGTTCGTGGATGCGCATGGGGAAATCGGCGGTGGTAAGACGTTCATCATAACGGGCGGCGTCCGCTTCTGACGCTCGACCCGGCACGGTGTGCGCGGTGTCACTCCGGGCTGTCACGGCCCGTCTACGCACGTGGGCGGGCCGCGTCGCTTGAGCGCCGCGGCGGAACGACGCGAAAGCGATCGGGTACTCCTCACTACCGAATCCACGACCTCTTCCTGAGGAGGGGGCATGCGGCGTCACGTCACGTTGTCCCTTACGGGGCTGCTCGCGATCCTCGCGGGACAGTTGTGCGCGCAGGCGACCGGGATGCCGTCGTTCAACGCGCCGTACCGCGCGTTCCAGCGGTCCGAGTTCGGTGTGGTGGCGAGCTTCCCCAATTCGCACGGCACGGCCATCGAAGGCGTGTACCGCTACGCCGCCTCCAACTTCGACATCGGGTTGCGCGGCGGGATGTTCGACCCGGGCGCCTGCTGCAAGACAGAGCTGCTCGTGGGAGCCGAGGCACGCGAGCGGGTCATCACGCACACCGTGGACTTCCCGTTGGACGGTGCGCTCGTGTTCGGCGCCGGCGGCGCGCTCGTGAGCGGGGGATCGGTCGTCTTCATCCCCGTGGGCCTGTCGCTCGGTCGACGCATCGCTCCCCGAGGCTCTACGGTGAGTATCGTGCCCTACGTCCAGCCGACCGCGACCCTGGTGGCGGACGGCGGCTCGAATCTCGATTTCACGCTGGGGCTCGGCGCTGACTTTCGGTTCGGCCACACCTTCGACGCCCGCCTGAGCGCCGGCCTCGGCGATCTGGACGGCGTGTCGCTCGCCGCCGTGTGGGTGCACTGAGGAGCCGGTGTTGACTTGCCGGCGGCGGGTTCCTAGCGTTGGCACGCACTCACGTCATCTGGGTGGAGGCGATCCATGAAGCGCGCGCTGCTGGCTCTTGCATGCGTCGGGCTGGCCACGGCCGGCGGCCCCGGACGCGCGGCTGCCCAGCTGCCGGGGATGCCCGCCTGGAACAGCCCCAAGGCCGGGACTGGTCTGCTGGTGGCCCTCGACCTCGGCCTGCCCGACTCGAGCCTGGGGAAGGGGACGACCATCGCCGGACGGGCCGCGCTCGGCCTCTCCGCCCTGACCTTGAGCGCGACGGCCGGCGTGCGCAACCCGACGGGCGCGGGCGCGAACGTTAAGGAGTACGGTGCCTCGGCGGCCTACCGACTCATCGGCGGCTCGCTGATTCCGATCTCGCTCAACCTCCAGGGCGGGGTCGCGAGCTTCAGCGACTCCGTCACCAACACGCGCGGTACGGCGGCCATCGGGCTCGCCATCGACCTCCCGGTCCCCGGCCTCAACCTCGAGCCCTGGGTGGCACCCGGGCTCCGGGTGAGCCACCGGGGCGCGAGTGGCACCGGCTCGGCGCAGACCAATACCGAGTTCGGGATCGCCGGCGGCCTGACGTTCGGCTTCGGCCTGTTCGGCGTTCACGCGGCCGTCGACTACGAGAAGTTGCCGAGCGGCGGCCACACGAGGACGCTCGGGGTCGGCGTCCACGTGGACATCCGGCCGAGCCTGGGGCTCTGACGGGTTCACAAGCGCATTGGAAGCGACTACCTTTGGGGCGCGCCGTTCCCGGCGCGCCTCTCTGTTTCCCAGGAGCCGTGTGAAGTCTCGTATGGCGCGCGCAACC
>WNGR01003604.1_pt1 | contig 37779 bp, 32 predicted proteins | sample 5407581 | NCBI WGS metagenome assembly WNGR01 (sample SAMN13153383, study PRJNA577476) | soil metagenome | isolation source: 80 cm soil or saprolite under Garry oak tree replicate 2 | place: USA:California | collected 2016-06-15 | reverse complement strand
GTGCAGGGTGGGCTCCTCGTACCCGTGGACGAACGCGGCCATGGCGGCACCGACGGCCGCGGCGTACCCCAGCAGGGCGGGCTGGCCAAGTGGGCGGGTCAGGGTGGCTGGCGGACCGTGCCGGACAGCAAGGCGAGGAGGGCCTGCTCGGCGTCGGCCCGCGCGGCCGTGGGGTCGGCGGCGTGGGCGATCAGCAGGGCGGCCTCGATCATGGCGCCAAGCACGAGCTGCGCGAGCACCGGCACCGCGACGGGCACCAGCAGCCCGTCGCGTGCGGCCGCCTGGAGGGCGTCGGTGATCACGCCCAGTCCGTGGCGGGCCTCGATCGCCCGCCAGGTCCGCCGGCCCAGCACCGCGGGCGCGTCGGTGAGCGCGATCCGCGCGACCTCGGGTCGCTGGCAGACGTCCAGGAAGCGGCCCAGCCCAACGACCAGGCCGGTGGCCCGGTCGGGGGTGGCCGCGATGGCCGCGGCGATCTCGGCGGTCATCTCACCCTCCAGCTCCTCGAACACGGCGCGGAACAGCTCCTGCTTGTCGGCGAAGTGGTGGTAGAGCGCGCCGCGGGTGACGCCGGCCGTGGTCACGATCTCGGCGGCGGGCACGTGCGCGTAGCCGCGCTCGGCGAACAACCGTCGGGCGGTGGCCACCAGCGCGGCTCGGGTGGAGCGTGAACGCTCCTTTTGGCTACGTCGTGGCATGCGCGGGCGCGAAGTCGACCACCAGCTGGGCCAGCAGTTCCGGCTGGTCTTCCGGCACGAAGGTGTAGGAGTCCTGGATGGTCACCACGGTCGCGTGTGGGAGCAGGGCGGCCAGCCGATGGGCCAGCTCAAGCGGGAACAGGCGGTCCTCGGCCGCCCAGGCCAGCAGCACGGGCTTAGTGAACTGTGGGAGTGAGCGTGCGGCGGCCAGGGTGTGCCGGTGGTGGACGCCGCGCAGGAACCGGCCGAGGTCTCTTCGCACGGCCCTGTCGCGTCGGCTGGGCAGCAGGTAGGAGTCCACGATGTCGGGTGGGATGGGCCGCTTGGCCACCCAGCCGAAGGTGAACGGCAGCCGCTGCAGTGCCCGCACCCGCAGCAGCTGCGCCAGCAGCCACATCGACCCTGGGATGCGGGCCAGCTTGGGGAGTGGGGCGAAGACCGGCGGGAAGAACCGTTCCAGGCTGTCGGAGGGGGTGAGCACCACGCGGCCGACCCGCTCGGGATGCAGGGTGATGAGCAGCTGGGTGATGGCGCCGCCGGTGTCGTTGGCGACGACGGTGACGTCGTCAAGGTCGAGCCGGTCCAGGAAGGCGGCGAGCAGGGCGGCCACGCCCGGTGGGCTGAGGTCGGCGTCTGGGACAGCCAGCTCGTGGGCGCCGAGCGGCCAGTCGGGCGCGATGCAGCGGTAGCCCGCCGCGGCGACCGGCGGGACCACCTGGCGCCACAGGTCGGCGTTGACGAGCAGGCCGTGCACGAAGAGCACCGGCGGGCCTTGGCCGCGCTCGTGGTAGCGGATGCGGCCCGCCGGTAGGCGGACCTCGTGGACGGTTCCCAGCGCTTCGCTGCGTGCCATCGAGCACCTCCTAGGCTGCTGCCGAGATATAAACATACGTACTGTATGTATGTCAAGCGCGTTCGCTGGGTTGCGCAGCAGGTCCACAGCCGCCCGCTGACCACGCCGTCTCGACACAGGTATCGGGCAGTGCTGCAAGGGCCCTCCTGCCCGTGCCCGAACAAGACCCGACGGGCACGATCGTGGTGACCACAAGCAGCGCATCCCGACCGGGTTCGCCTCGGAGGCGGAGCTGCGCGCGTTCGCCTCCCGGACGGTCGCGGTGGCCGGGCGGCGCCTGGACGAGGCCCACCCAAGGGCGGACGCGCGCCTCCCGGACGGTTCCAGGTTGCATGTGATCTGCCCGCCGCTGGCGCCGTTCACGTGCTTGACGATCCGGTGGCATCGGCTGCTAGCCCACTCGATGAACGACCTGCTCGCTCTCGGCACGCTGACCCCTGCGGTGGCTGTATTCGAGGTGTGCACTATTCCTTCGTTTCTCCGTCCACCCCTGGGGGCGATGGCGCCCGTTCCGCTGGTGTCCATGTCAGGATCTGGCAGTGGATCGCTATCGCGCTGTCTTCTTCGACTGGCGGGGGACCCTAGCCCACTTGCCCGAACCCGAGTGGTGGGTCGGGCGCGCACTGGAGTCGATCGGTCGGCCGGTCGCCCCCCAGGTCGTGCAGGCGGCCGTGGCCGGTCTGGACGCGGCGGCGGAGCTTCCCGAGGTCTTGGAGGCCGAACGCCACGAAGACTGCTCTTGGGAGCTGCACCGCTCGGTGACGATGCGCAGGTTCGAGCTTGCGGGCCTCGACAGCGAGTTGGCTGAGGCGCTGTATCGCCTCGACCTCGACCCGGCGAGCCATCCGCTGTATCCGGACGTCCCCGAGGTGCTCGCCGCCCTGCGGGCCCGCGGCGTGCGGGTCGCGCTGGTCAGCGACATCCACTTCGATCTGCGCGTCGACCTCGCCGAGCACGGGATCGCGGAGTTCGTCGATGCGTGGGTGCTGTCGTTCGAGCACGGGTTCCAGAAGCCTGACCCGCGGATGTTCACGCTGGCGTTGGACGCCGTCGGCGTCCAGCCCGACGAGGCGCTGATGGTCGGCGATCGAGCGTCGCACGATGGTGGGGCCGCCGCGGTCGGCATCGCCACGTTGATCCTTCCGCTGCGGAGGGAGCTGGGGCCTCGCGGCCTCGACGTCGTGCTTCGCCTGGTGCGATGAGCGGGCATTCGCGAGCACCCAGTCCGCTGCGCGCCCTCGCGGACCTCGAAAGCTAGGGCGCGTTTGCAATGTCACTCCAGCCACAGCAGCACGATCGCTGCGATGGTCACCCTGATCCTGGGTGGGGCTGCCGATCCGTGAGCCGGTCGCCGCCGACGGCCCCTTCGTGATAAACACCCGTGAGGAACTGCTGCAGGCGTTCGAGGACGACCAGGCGGGGCGTCTGGGCACCATCCCTGCCGAGCCTCGCCCCGGCCACGAAGTCCTGAAGGAGACGACCGAGCCGCGGTAGCCGGCGCCCACCTTCCTCGGTGGGCGATGAGTTTCGGGCCGCCGGGTGGTCAGTCCACTCGGAGGTCACCGCCATCGAGGAGGACGTCATGGGAGAGCTGGTCGTCAATATGTTCACGTCGTTGGACGGGGTCCTGCAGGGACCCGGCGGGCCCGACGAGGACCGTGAGGGGGGATTCGAGTACGGCGGCTGGCAGGCGCCCTATTCCGACGAGGAGTCGGGGAAGGTCATCACCGACCACATCGCGGGCTTGGAGGCGCTGCTGCTCGGCCGCAGGACCTATGAGATCTTCGCGGCCTACTGGCCCAAGCAGCCGGCCGAGAACCCGATCGCGGCCCGGCTGAACGGCGCGCCCAAGTACGTCGCCTCGCGGACGCTGGACACGGTGGGGTGGACCAACTCCAAGCTGCTCGAGGGTGACGTGGCCGAGGCGGTGGCGCGGCTCAAGGGGGAGTTCGGCCGGGTGGACGTCATCGGCAGCGGGGACCTCGTGCAGACGCTGCTGCGCAACGATCTGGTCGACCGGCTGAACCTGTGGGTGTTTCCGGTCCTGCTCGGCAGCGGTAAGCGGCTGTTCGCCGAGGGCACCGTGCCGACCGCGCTGCGGCTGGTGGAGTCGGCGACCTTCCCCAAGGGCGCCGTGCACCTCACCTACGAGCGCGCCGGCAAGCCGACCTTCGGCAGCATGGCCTAGCAGCACTGGTGCAATGCGCCTATTCCTGGCATGCGCCTTCAGAGTCCTCACTTGACGCGTTGGCGATCCGCGCGGCGAGGTAATTGCTCCAGTCGCGCTTGGCCAGCGTGGCCCAATGGACGGCGGTGCTGGTGTGCAGGCCGAGCACGTCAGCCAGCACCGGGGCCGGAAGGTCGGCGGCCAGGGAGATGAGCGCCCCGTTGCGGGCCGGCCGAGCGTCGACGCGGTAGGCGCGCAGCTTGAGCTGGAGGCCGGACCTGCTCGTCGGCCGTCCTGGGGTGAGGCCGGGGAACAGCCAGCGTTGTCGTGCCTGGGCGTTGGCGTTGGCGAGGCTGGCCCGAGTCGGTGGCGTGTCGGCGAGTCGTTGCAGCAGGTCGGCGAGCCGCGGTGGCAGCAGCAGCGGGTGCCGGCCGGTGGAGGAAGCTGCGGGTGCCGCGGAGGTTGAGCTGGTCGACGGTGAGGTGGCGGATTCGGGACAGGGGCAGCCCGTACAGCAGCGCGAGCGCCGCGGCGGCTCGGGTGTCCAGTGGCATGGTCTCGTCGGTGAGGCAGCGCCGCAGCTGCGCCCAGCGCTGGGTGTCGTCGAGGATCTGCTCGGGGTCTTGCCGGGGCAGTGAAGGGACGGTGAGCCGCGGGGCCGGGCCCCGGGCGGCGGCCCAGTCCAGGAAGTCGCGGATGGTGTAGTGGCTGGTGTTGCCGCCAGCCAGCCAAGCGTCCAGCGATGCCTGGTCGAGCCGGTCGAGGGGCAGGTGGTGCTCGTCCAGCCAGGCGAGCAGCCTGAGGGCGACGGTGATCCGGGTTCGCAGGTAGCTGCCGGCGGTGGCGGGGTGCCGACGGGTCGCGGCCCGCCGTCGGGCCCGGCGGAGCAGGAACCAGTGTACGAACGGCCGGATCAGCCGGGCGTGCTCGGCTGGTTTGCCGGCCAGGGTCTGCTCCAGCCAGGCCGGGAGGCGCTCGAGATCGTCGTGGCGCTCGGCAAGCACCCCGGTGTGGACCAGCACCTGGCGCAGGTGGTACTCGTGGCGGCCGGGAGCAAGCTCGTCCAGCAGGTCATGAGTGAGTGGCTGGCCGGTCGCGGCGAGCTGGCCGAGGAGCTTGGCGCTCGGGCTCCGCTGCGGCCAGCGGATGAGGCTTCGCGGGTGCTGTGCCGCGGCGAAGGCGTGCTGGACGGGCCAAAGCTGGGATGCGACCTCGCCGTCGGGTCCGGCAAGCAGCGCCCGCAAGCGGTCGTCGAGGACGCAGTGCGCGCACTTGCCGGGGGTGTAGTGGCGTCCGGGCCTGCCGCAGGCCACGCAGCAGCGAGGATCAACGTCCAGGCCAGCGCACGGCCCGCAGGTCGGCGCGCCAGCCTCGTCGCAGGCGATCAGCACGCGACGCTGGTGGCAGCGGGCGCAGTCGGCTGGGGCGTCGAGGATGACAGCATGGCAGGTGGCGCAGACCGGGCCGATCGGCCAGCGTGCGTGGACCGGCCGGCAGCGGCCGCAGCGGCAGCAGGCCTCGCTGTGTCGGGGCCTGCAGGCGTGACACCGCCAGGCGCCGCCCGCCCAGCGGCGCGAGGGACGAACCCGGCCACAGGCGGCGCAGACCTGCTCTGGGCCGAGGTTGCAGCTGTAGCACAGGTCAGGGCTGTCCGGCGTGGCGCGTTTGGCGACTGGCCCGGTCCTCCCGCAGCGGCCGCACACGCGCCGCGGCTGCTGGTCGCGGCGGTAGCACGCCCGGCAGGTCGCCCCGTCGGGCCCGGTCACCGCAGCGGGTCCTTCCCCGCCGCAGACGATGCAGCGGTGCGCGGGTGGCGTCCAACAGCCAAGGCACAGCGGCGCCCCATCATCGCCCCGGGCGACCGGCATCCGGGTGCGGCCACACCGGCCGCATTCCTGGACGACCCCAGGGTCGGTCCGGTAGCAGCCATAGCAGATGCCGCCCTCGGCTCGACGGGCGGCGATGCGGGCGGCAGTACGGCCGCACCGGGCGCAGGTGGCCCGGTTGGCGTGCACCCAGCACATCTGGCAGATCCGCCCATCGGGGCCGGGCCTGCTCAGGTCGGCGGTCACCTTGCTGCAGCCCGCGCAGCCGGGCCGGACCACCGTGGTCTGCCCGGCCGCGTGCAGGACATGGGTCAGGCGGACCACCACCGCCGGGCAGCGCGGATCCCCGGAGGTCAGCGCGTCAGGGTGGCTGGTGAGGTGCTCGGCCAACTCCCGCAACGGGATGCCCTTGGCCGCGCCGGCCGCCGCCAGCAGAGCGGGAAGGTCGGCTTCCCGTAGCTCCGGCAACGTCGCGGTGAGCGCAGTGACCACGGCGGTATGCATGGCCTGGCGCTGCTGGGCTCGGTGTTGGTCTCGGGCGCTGGCCACAGTCACAGGCCCTCGGGCCGGCGGATCGTGGTCCGCCGCACCTGCGGTGCCGCGCGTTTGGTGTCGCCGGCGGCCTTGCGGGCCTCGGCGTTGACGACGTGGACCTCGATCAGGTCGTTTGGCTGGCAGTCGAGGATGTCGCACAGCGCGGCCAGGGTGTCCATCGACAGCCGCTGCGGCGGCTGGGTGACCAGCCGGAAGACCTGTTCGCGCGATAGGGTGATGCCACGCTCGGCCAGCGGCGCCACCAGCTCCGAGGTCTGGAACATGCCCTTCTCGGCCATCCGCAGCCGCAGGTGCCAAGCGATGCCCATCTTCTTGATCACATCTGGTCTCCCCACAGCTCCGCGTGTCGCGCTCGCAGCGACCGCTCTACCAGCCGGTTGCGGTACTCGTCCGACACATGGGTGTAGATCGCGGTCGTGCTCGAATACAGGTGACCGGCCTCCTCCTGCACGAACCGCTCCGGATAGTCGAACTCGACCAGATGGGTGATGAAGCTGTGGCGCAGCGAGTGCAGGTCGAGCTCGGGCTCCAGGCCGGCGGCGGCCCGCGCCGTCTGAAACGCTTGGTCAACCGAGCGGCGCGAGATCCGGCCGCGGCGTTCGGTGACCCACAGCGCAGGATGGCTGCCGGGAGCAAACAGCGGACGGATCTCGGTGACGTACTGGTCCAACAGGGGCACGATCCAGTCCATCTCGGGCACGGTGAGCACCGTCCGGCGCTTGGGCGTGCTGCCCTTGGACGACTTGCCGTAGCGCACGAACAGCGCGCCGTACCGTTGGTAGCCGGGTGCCTTGGGGTTGCGGCGCAGGTCGACCAGGTCCAGGCCGCAGGCTTCCTGGCGGCGCAGCCCGAAGGCGTAGACCGTCTTGAGCACGATCGCGTCGCGCTGGGCGGCCAGCGCGCCCTTGCGGCGCCGAGCGCGGATCTGCTCCACCCGCCCGTCGGCGGCGTCGAACAGCGCCTGCACCTCGTCGTAGCTCAGCGGCCGCCGGCCTGGTTGGCCTTCGTAGTCGGTGACGTGGGCGATGGTGTTCCACTCGTGCAGCAGCTGCTGCGGGGCGGCGCCGAACTGCTGCAGGCACCGTGCTGGCCAGCCGTAGCGGGGGTCGGTGAGGTAGTCGCAGAACATCCGCAGCGTGTTCTGGTAGTTCCGCGCGGCGGACGGCGCGATCGGCAGGGAGGTGATGAACGCCTCGGCCTCGGCTGGCTCCCACTGCCACGGGTACTGGTTGGCGAAGGCGGCGAACCGTCGCACCAGGTCGAGCCGGGGCGTGATCGTGCCGTTGGCCTTCAGGAATCGGGCGCGCTGCTGGGTCGCCGTCCAGCATCGCCTGGAACACCGCCGCCGCGGGGTCCAGGTGCACCACCCCGTCCACCAGCGCCAGGTGTGCCGCTCCAGGCAGGTCAACCGCGCGATCCATGGCGTTGCATCTAACACAACATTGTTGGATCGTGTCCAGCCGGAGCAGGGCTTCCCAGCTAGGACGCTGGACAGGACACCGGCGACGCAGGCCAACGCTCCTGCTGAGCTGCTGGTAACCCGCTTGTGCGGGAAGCGTTCAATGTTGCATCCGATGCAATTTCGCGGCGGAACGGGCAAGACGACCACCTTGAACGCGATCGTCGCAGAGATCCCCCGGTTGGCCCGGGTGGTGACCATCGAGGAGGCGCAAGTGCGCTGTACAGGTTCCAAATCGGGTGCCGGGAGAAGGTTGGTTTGGCACGATGTGATCCGCCGCGGCATCACCGCCGATCCAGAGAGGTCAGACTCTCACACGCAAGACTCCACGAATCACCCTAGACGACGCAGCCGAGTCGTAAAGCATTAATCGGCTACTGGCGATTCTCCAACGCCGCTACAACCGCCGCAAGCCGCTCACGGCTCCGCACCGTGTGGGGGTGGTCGGTGCCCAGACGGGCCTCCCAGATGGCCAGGGCGCGCTCGAACAGGGGGCGGGCGCCTTGGAGGTCGCCCTGGTCGCGCGAGACGAGCGCGAGGTTGTTGAGGCTCCAGGCGGTGGCGGGGTGGTCGGGGCCCAGGCGGGCCTCATAGATGCCGAGGGTGCGCTCAAACAGGGTGCGGGCGCCGTCCAGGTCGCCCTGCTCGGCCAGGGCGCTGGCGAGGTTGTTGAAGCTTTGGGCGGTGGCGGGGTCGTCGGGGCCCAGGCGGGCCTCGCAGATGCCGAGGGCGCGCTCGTGGAGGGTGCGGGCGCGGTCGAGGTCGCCCTGGGCAGCCAGGACGTCGGCGAGGTAGCGAAGGCTGTTGGCGGTAGCGGGGTCGTCGGGGCCCAGGCGGGCCTCGCGTATGGCCACGGCGCGCTCGAGCAGGCTGCGGGCGCGGTCGAGGTCGCGCTGCTGCTCGGCCAGGACGCCGCCGAGGTTGCTGAGGCTTTGGGCGGTGTCGGGGTGGTCGGCGCCCAGGCGGGCCTCGCGGATCGACAGGGCGCGCTCGAACAAGCTGCGGGCTTGTCTGTAATCGCCTCGCCGCCACAGGTACCAGCCGGCCTCGGTCAGCAGCCCGCCCGTCTCGTCTACGTCGATGTCACCTGCGCTCGTATGGCCGGTCACAGCCACCACATGAGGGAGTAGCCGCGCATAGTCCGGCCAGGCGTCAGGATCGGCGTTCCGAGCAGGGAAGGCCGCGCGGAGCAAGTGGAGTGCAGCAGTCGCCCACTGCTGTTCCTGGGTGGGGTCGAACTGCTGGCGGGTTACGACCTGGACGAGTCGGTGCACGCTCAGCGCCTGGCCGTCCGGACTGGTTTTGAGCAGCGAGTAGCGCCGCAGCTCGGCGATGGCCTGCTGGTAGGCGAGCGGGTCGCGGACGGTGGCGGCCAGCCGCCCGGGCAGCCGATCGGGATGCTCGGCGGCCAGGGCGCGGGGGATGTCGTCGGCGGCCAGGAACGCGCACAGCGCCAACAGGTCCTCGGCCCCGGGGGTCTGGTCGCGCAGGCGGTGCAGCGAGACGGTCCAGGTGGTGGCGATGGTCTGCTCACTGGTGGCCAGACGGCCAAGCGCGAACAGCTCCCCAGCGCGGGTGGCGAGCAGGTCGAGATACCCACCCGGCGCGGTGCCGGTCTGCTGCAGGTAGGCAGCGGCCTGCTCCAACGCCAACGGCAAATCCCCCAGCGCCTCGGCGAGCGCGTCAGCATCGTCAGGATCCAGACCGGCGCGGCGTTGCAGGAACGCGATCGCGTCCGCGCGGGGCCAGACGTCCATGGACAGGGTGGCCGCAAGCGGCTGCCAGTTGGGGTTGCGGGAGGTGACCAGCACCCGCCCGCCCGCATCGGTGGACGGCCAGTAGGGGTGCAGGTCGTGGGGGTCTTCGGCATTGTCGAACACCAGCAGCCACTCGCCGCGTCGTCCCAACTCAGCCAGCAGCGCGGCGACGGTCTCCGTCTGCTCGGCCTGCTCAGGGATGCCGAGCTGGCGCGCCAAGGCGACCAGCTGGCCGGGGATGACGGGGGGCTGCCCGGCCGGGATCCACCAGCGGATCCGGTAGTCGCTGGCGTGCCGGTAGGCGTACTCGGCGGCCAGCTGGGTCTTGCCGACCCCGCCCAGCCCGTGCAACACCCGCGGCGCGCGCACCTCCGCCAGGCTGGTCTCGGCGTCGGGAGCGACGCCTGCAGGTGTGGCGTCCTTGTCAGCGAGGGCGGTGACCGCGACCGCCGCGACCGCGGTGGGCCTGGTGAGCTGCTGGTGGAGGCGGTCAAGCAGCTCGCCGCGGCCGGTGAACGCCAGGTTGCGCGGCGGCAGATTGGCGACCGGCCGCCCCTGGGTTGGCCAAGACAGCTCCCTGACTGGGGCTGGCGAGGCTGGTGGTTGGATGTAGATGTCCCGCGCCTGGCCGACGTTGAGGAGCTGGCCGACCTGGGCCTGGCCATACACCCGAGTAGCCAGCGGTCCGATGGTTGGGTCGCGACGAGCGTCGGCGACCAGCGAGGCCAGCTCCCGATGGAAGGCGGCGTCCCGGGCGGCGAATGCGGCCAGCAGCTCGCCCAACTCCCGAATGCGTGCTTGGTCGTCAGGGTGGCGTTCAACTTCGGCCAGGGCACTCTCGGCCTGTCGATGGTCGGTTACCGTGCGGCGTACCAGCGCCACCAAGCGGCTCATGCCCACCCAGGTGGTCTCCCCGGCCTTGCCGCCGAAGGCCTCCAGGGCCTTGGTGGCCAGCAGCGTGGCCGCGGTGATGGCGGCTGGCTCGATCGGCCCCATCTGGTCTCCTCGGCGGGTGGGGATCGATCGTCCGTTTACCGACGCATGCAACCACGTTCCCACCTGTCAGGGAAGCAACCGTGACTGGCCCTCAACCAGGCCGATGCGGGTGAGCAGGCCGCCAAGCAGCGACGATGCGCAGAATCTGCCGGGGAGATGCAGCTCAAGAAACAACGCTTTACGCCACGCGAGGGTTCACGAATGTCCCTACAATGCGCATCTACGCCGTAAACCGTTAATCGGCTACCGGCGATTCTCCAGCTCGGCCACCACCGCCGCAAGATCCCGCCGGCTCCGCACCGTGTCGGGGCCAGCACCCAGGCGGCTGGTCGGGTCGCGACGCCGCGGCGGTCTGGTCGTTTGCGAGCTCACACCCGCGGAAGCCCATAACCGTGGGGACTCTCCCAACACGGCGGGAACGAGGAGATAAAGATGATCCACCCAGCTTCGGTACGTGACTGGGTGCAAGCGTCGCTTAGAGCCTGTTTCCGACCTTTGGTGGATTCTTGCTGCTTGCCTGCTCACGACGCTGATCCGCGTCATGACCGCCACCTGCTGAGCTGCTAGTTGCAGTGGGCGATCCAGCCTCGCTTCATCGGGCCTCGAAGTCTAACCTAATACCCGTTGACTTGCCTATAGGAAGTAGGCTATCCTTATAGCATGAGAGTAGATCGGCGGCTCCAGCGGCACAACCAGACGATCCAGGAGATCCTCGACGTCGCCATCCAGGTCATGGCCGAAGACGGCGTGGCCGCGCTCAGCCTGGCCGAGGTCGCCCGGCGCATGGGCATGCGCCCCCCCTCGCTGTACCAGTACTTCCCCTCCAAGCTGGCCGTCTACGACGCCCTGTTCGAGCGAGGCACGCGCCAGACCCTCGCGATCCTGGAGTCCTACCAGTCCCGTATCACCGAGAACCCCCTGGAAGGGATCGCCGCCGCCCAGGCGGCCTGGAACGACTGGGTGATGGCCAACCCGGTCCTCGCCCAGCTGCTGTACTGGCGCCCGGTGCCCGGGTTCGAGCCCTCCCCCAAGGCCTACCAGCCGGCCCTCCAGCTGCAGGACCTGGGGCGGGCAGCCCTACAAGCGGCCGTGGACGCCGGGCAGCTGGCCCCGGCAGCCGCCAGCGAGCAGGCTGATGCCCTCTACACGATCCTGATGGCCGGGGTCATCAGCCAGCAGCTGGCCAACGAGCCGGCCGCCCCAGCCGCCACGGGACGCTTCACCCGGCTCACGCCCACCGTCTTGGACATGTTCGTCCGCTACTACGCCCCCGCACCCGGCGTCCCCAAGGAGGGCGAGCCCGATGATCGACTCCCTCACCCCGGCCGCGCGCCTACCCCAGACTGACCCCGGCCAGGCCGAAGCCGTCGCCCACGCCGAAGGCCGGGCAACCCTGGAGCTGCTGCGAACCCTCGGCAGCGACGACTGGGCGCGGCCGACCGACTGCACCGAGTGGGACGTGCGCGCCCTGGTCGCCCACCTGGTCGCCCAGTGCGAAGACGGCATCCACCTGGCCTGGATGGCGCGCCGGGAGCTGCTGAGCCGGCGCCGCTACCCCGACAAGAGCCACGTGGATGCCTACATGGCGGTCGGGGTGGACGACCACCGCGCCGCCAGCGGACCCCAGCTGGTCGAGCGCTTCGCGCGGCTGTGGCCACGCGCCGCCCGTGCCCGCCGCCGCCGGCCAGCAGTGCTGCGCCGCCGCACGACCGACCCGGGCATCCCCGGCCAGCCCCGCTGGCGCCTGGACTACGTGCTGGACGTCATCTACAACCGCGACCTGTGGTTGCATCGGGTTGACCTGGCCCGGGCCACCGGGCGGCCGTTCGTCGTTGGTGATCACGACCGCCAGATCGTCGCCCAGGTCGTCCGCGACCTGGCGCGTGGGTGGTCGGCGTCGCCGGTGGCGCTGGAGCTGACCGGCCCGGCGGGTGGCTGCTGGCTGCTGGGGTCCGGCGACCCGGTGGCGGTCGTTCGGGCCGAGGCGGTCGCCTACATGCGCGCCCTGTCCGGCCGCGACGACCAGGTGGCGCTGGAGCTGGTCTCCGGGCAGGCGTCCGCGCTCACCCCCATCCGCCAGGCCCGAGTCGTCTTCTGATCGCCTAGGGTTATGCCTTCGCCTGTTTCAACGAGTTGAGGCAGATCAGCGCGCAGGCCAGCTGCAGGAACGCCGTCAGGATGTCGGCGCGCCGCTCGTAGCGGACCTGCAGCCGCCGGTAGCCCACCAGCCACGCCAACGACCGCTCCGCCACGTAGCGGTGGCGGCCCAGCCGCTGGCTGGACTCCACGCCGCGCCGAGCGATGCGAGGCGTGATCCCCCGCGCGCGCAGCGCCCGTCGGCAGCGTGGGTAGTCGTAGGCCTTGTCCAGGTGCAGCTTGGCTGGCCGCTTGCGCGGCCGCCCGGGCCGACCCCGCGGGCCCCTGACCGGCGCAACCGCGTCGATGAGCTGCTCCAGCAGCATCGAGTCGTGGGTGTTGGCGGCTGACAAGCACACCGCCAGGGGGATCCCGTTGCGGTCGACCAGCAGGTGGTACTTGCTTCCGGGTTTGCCGCGGTCTGTCGGGTTCGGGCCGGTCAGGCAGCCCCCCGCTTGGCGCGCACGCTGATCGAGTCCAGACTGGCGCGCGACCAGTCCAGCCGGCCCTCGCGGCCGAGCTGCTCCAGCAACTGGTGGTGCACCCGCTGCCACACGCCGGCGCGCTGCCAGTCCCGCAGCCGCCGCCAGCAGGGACCGGACTACCGCAGCCGAGCTGGCGGGTGGGCAGCAGCCGCCAGGGGATGCCGGTGCGCAACTGATAGACGATGCCGGCCAGGCAGGTGCGGTCGTCGACGCGTGGTCGACCGCCGTAGCGGCGTGGCGGGGTCGGCAGCAGCGGCTGGATCGCCTGCCACAGCTGCTCGGAGACCAGGGTGTCGGCGATAGGTGTCATGGGCGCGGATCATCCCGCCGAGCAGACCGAGCAGCAAGAATCGGCCGAAGGTCGGAAACATGCTCTTATTGCTGGCTACCTCGGGGGTCTTGCCGTGACGATCAGGCGCGTGCTCCGCAGGGAGGCGCGTTCGCCCTCGGCGCAGCCGCAGTCGCAGACAACACGAGCACCTCGACAGCCCAAGGCGTCTGAACGCAAGCGGGTGCTGGTCGGCACACCGCGAGACGGCTGACCCCAGGTTGCTCGCGGCACCTGGAACCGAGCCACCCTGCCGTCCAGGCAGGACCTCGCAACGGCGGTGGAAAGACGCCCGCATGGGTCGAGAGGTCGGCCCTGGGCAGGCTGCGCGGGATCGCTCCAACCTCTTTACATCACGTTGCGGGACGTCACCGGTGCGTGCCGTGGCCGTTGCCGTGGGGGTGCTTGCGCTCGGCCTTCTTGCCGCGCTCGGGGGTGAGCGGCGCCGACCCGGGGCCGCTCGGGGCCGCCGAGGCGCTCGATCCCAAGGGGGAGAACGCGACCGTGATCGTCACGGTGTCGCCCTGGCGCAGCGCCCCCGACGGGGCGATGCCCACGACCGTCCCCGGCTCGCCACTCGCCGGCGCCGTCTGGACGGTGACCTGCAACCCGAGCCGGATCAGCGCGGCGCGCGCGGTGTCGAGCGGCTGGCCGAGATAGTCGGCGGGGTCGACGGCCACGGCCGCCGGCCCGGTCGAGACGGTGAGCGTGACCAGCGTGCCGCGCTCCAGCCGCATGCCCGCGGGCGGATCCTGAGCCAGCACGATCCCGGCCTTGACCGACCGGTTCGGCTGTGTCTGCTCGCGGAGATCGAACCCGGCTCTGGTCAGCAGCTGGCCCGCCGTTGTGATCGGCTGGCCGGACACCGACGGCACCGTGATGGTGGGCACGCGCTGCGTGGTGGCCGCGGCGAGCACGGTCGTGAGCACGGCGAGGACGGCCAGCGTCGCGGTCACAGCAAGCGGCCGCCGACGCCGGGACCAGGCCCGGGTGAGCAGGACCGAGACCGGCGTCCATTCGCCGGTGTCCTGCTCGGGGTCGGTGGTGTGGGCCTGTGCGCGGGAGCCCTTGGCGCGCTGCGAGCCGTTCGCCGGCTGCGAGCCGTTGCCGTTGCCGTGCCCGCTGGACCATCCGTTGGTGCCGGTGCTGGCCAGGCTGCTGACGTTCGGCCAGCCGCTGATCCCGGGAAGGCCGTCGCCCCCCGGCCCACCGTGGCCACCAGCCTGGGTGTCCCCACGCCGTTCCTCCAGCAGCGCCGTTCGCGTCCTGACCGCCTGGCCGGCCAGGGCGAGCGCGGGTGGGCGGGTGCGGGCATCCTTTGCCATGGCCTGCTCGACCAGCGCACGCACCGGCTCCGGCACGTCGGGCGGCAGCGGCGGCGGGCGGTGGCCCCGGTGGGCGAGCGCCAGCGCCACCGGATGCTCGCCGGTGAACGGCCGCCGGCCCGCCAGGCATTCGTAGGCGACCACCCCAAGCGCGTAGACGTCGCTGACCGGTGTGTGCCGAAGTCGGTGACCTTGACCACGCCGTCACGACGGATCAGCAGGTTGCTCGGCTTGACGTCGCGATGCACGACACCCGCCTGGTGCGCTGCCCCAATGGCCAGCGCCGCCTGCGCGACCACGTCGAGGACCCGCTCAGGGTCCAGCCTTCCCTCCCGCGCCAGCACCGCCGACAGGGGCGCGCCCTCGACCAGCTCCATGACCAGATAGGCGGTGGGATGGGGTTCCTCGATCTCGCCGTAGTCGAAGACACTGGCGATGCCGGGATGTGAGAGGGCGGCGGTGCGGCGCGCCTCGGTCCGGAAACGGTCGAGGAACCCCTGGTCGGCTGCGAGTTCGCTGCTGAGGAGCTTCACGGCCACCGGCCGCCCGAGAGTCTCGTCCACCGCCCGCCACACCTGGCCCATGCCGCCGCTGGCGAGCCGGTGGACCAGACGGTACCGCCCCCCCAGGAGCGCCTCCGGGACGAGCGTGGACGTCATAAGTACTGAGTACCCATCTGATGCGTCACTTCGACACGGTCATCATCGGTCGCCCGCTCGGCGGCCTGGCCTGCCGAGCAGGCGCGGCGGGGTGGAGCACAGCGCGGCCATCCACGAGGAGCTGACACCATCCGGTGGCCTTAGGCTGATGCCAGCGACAGCTCGACGACAACCCGTCCCTGCTCCCGGTGGTCGCGGGCGCGCACCCCGGTAAGGGGGCGACCGAGCAGCTCGCGGACCGACGCCTCCAGCACGCAAGCAAGGTCACGGGCACGCCGGCCAAACGGCCGGTCCAAGCGGCAGAACAGGGCCTCCGCCGGCTCCTCCCGCCCGCCGGGCGGCGACGGCTCGGCGAGGACGACCCTGGCGTGGTTGTCGTCCAGCGCGACCTGCGCCGGCTGCAGCGCCAGGCCGGTTCCTGCCGACCACAGCGTCGCCACCGCATCGGCGAGCTGCTGGAGGGGCTGCTGGTCGTCGAGTGGGTCATCGGCCCAGGTCGGTAGGTCGAGTGTGGTTGCGGTCATCTCGCACTCCTCGTCCCTGTGTTACCGCTTCGTGCTGGGGCTGTGACCTACCCGTGACCGCCGGGCACTACACGCATCATCGGTACTTGTACCTACCTATTCCGCAAAGCGTCGTAAGCGGGATGATGCTCTGTTCTCGGATGGTCGGGTGTGGTCGGAGCCGCCGATCAGCCTCCCGCGCCCGCCTTGCCTGACCCGCTGGGGCTTGCTCACGTTCGGGAGGGATGGGCCGCGGGTAGCACCCAGGTCCGCAGCCGGATAGGCGCTGCCCTGAAGGGTGCCGGCGATGCAGCTGACGATCCCCCCTTCCCCAGCCCACCTCGGCGGCCTCCGGCGCGCCGCTCGGGCTAGCCTCCGCGACGTGTCGAGCGAGGTCGCCGAGGAGGTCGTCCTCGCCGTCGACGAGGCGGCGACGAATGCGATCCTGTACGGATCGGGCGATGGTCAGCCGGTGGAGGTGGCCGTCGCGGTCACGGCCGACTGGATTGAAGCCACCGTCCTCGATCACGGCCCGGCCCTGCCGCCACCGCCCCGGTTGGCGGGGGCGACCCCGGGGCGCTGAGTGCGCACGGGCGGGGCCTGTGGCTGCTGCGTCGCCTGGTCGACGAGGTGCGGCTGGAACGTGTCAGACGCGGCACGCGCGTGACACTGCGCCGATGGATTGGGCCGCCGCGCACGCGCGCCGGCTGAACGCGCCTGGTTCGGTCCGCCCGACCAGATGCGGCGAGCGGTCAGACGAGGTCGGGTCTGCTGCGTGCCTCGGTGGTCGCTGTCGGCGCCGGCTTGGATCATGAGCAGCCCGGGCGCGGTCATGGTCAGTCGCAGCGGTCCGTCCAAGCCAGTCCGGGGAGGTAACCGCTTGGCACCTCGCCGTCCTGTCTCTGGCGGCCCGATGGGCCGACGAGACCGAGGTCGTCACCGCCCCGTAGGGCCTCAGGCCCAGGTTGACTCGTAACAAGCTGAGTTGCTCAAAGGGGGCGTGAGCAGGTCGCCGGCGGCCTCCCGGACCTCGGGAGCCTGGGGTAGCTGCCTTGCTGGCGGGTGGACGGCGCCCGCTGCGACTACCGCGCCGCCCCTGGATCGTCGCTCAGGTGCTGGCTCGCTTGGCGGGAGGGGGCACGATCGCGTGCCCCCTCTGTTGTTGGCCGCCAACGCCCAAGGACAAGCGCGCCTGGCGGCATGCGCCGCCTCTGCGAGATGACCGCGCGTCCTTTCCGCAACGGCCTGGTAAGTGTCATCAACCGAGCCGCGTCCGGCCAGGCCGGTCCTCAGCCGGGCAGACGCATGCGGGCGCCGTTGCGGGCGCCGTCCAGGACCTGCTCGATGAGCCGCTGCGCCTGTGCAAACCATGGCCGGTCGGCCCGCCAGGCCCAGCCCAGCACGCCCAGGCAGTGCTCGAGCTGGTAGAAGGCAAGCCGCTGCGGCGCGTCGGCGTCCAGCCGGCCATGTTGGAGATAGCCGGCCACGAACGCACCGAAGACGCGCGAGTCAAGGCCGTGGTCGGCGGTCCAAAGCAGGTCCTCGACCGGGTCGCCGGGGGCGGCCGACTCGAAGTCGAACACCGCCGCCACCTGCCAATGCCCGTCGCTGGCCCGGACGAGCGCGACGTTGCTGGTGCCGTAGTCGCCGTGCACCAGCGACGGGCGCATCCCGTCGGCGGCCCAGATGGCCGGCTCCAGCCGGTCCAGCTCCTGGCCGGCGCGGCGCAGCAGCGCCGGCGAGACCATATCCAGGGTGGTCGCCTGGGCGCGGGCGGCCCTGGCGCGGGGCCAGCACGTGCGCCGACAGCCTGGCCGGCCCGTCCGCGCTCCAGGTGCCAAAGCAGGCGAAGCCGCCCAAAGCATGCAGGGCTGGCAGCCAGCGCCCAAGCGCCTGATGCTGCTCCCAGCCGGCCGGAGTCGCAAGCTCCGCGCGTGTGGGCCGCACATGCTCGCCGATCACCCTCGTCTCCAAGGTCCACGGCACGCCGCTTGGCAGCACACCGTGGCCGAGCAGCCGCGGGACCGGCAGCCCGCAGCCCTCCAGGAACCGCAGCGTAGCCACCTTACGCGCCTGCTTGGCCGCACCGTCGCGCAGATAGGCCTTGAGGATCGCCTCCTCACCCACGGCGAAGACCTGGTTGCGGTCCTTCTCCTCAAGCAGCCGGGCACCGACCACGCGGCCAAGCACTTGACCGGCGACGGCCTCCACGTCGCCTGTCGTGAGCCGTTGGTCGCTGCGCATCACAGGTCGGAGCGTTCTACGTCGTGTGCCCACGTGCGGAGAGTCCCAAGCCGATTCTTGGTGCAGCACGCCATTCCCAGCCCCGCTGGGCTGACGCCCGCAACCGCAACACACGGGATCACGCCAGCTTGCGGTCAGCCACGTGGTGGCGTCAGTTACGGTTGACCGCCACTGGGCCATTGGGCGACCCACCGACGGCGGGGTCGCCGATGCACCGGCGCAGGGTTACCAGCGTCCCGGGGCGGGCCTTGGTAAGGCGTAACTCGTCGACCAGCTGGCCGATCAGCCACAGCCCACGCCCGCGCAGGCTCGTCACGGCAGCCGTGCGGGGGGCGGCGGGGCGGCCCCGGTCGCGGATGGTCGCCTCGATCCAGCCGCCACCGACCCTGACGGTCGCCGTGACCGGCTGCGCGTCGCCGGACCCGTACAGGATGGCGTTGGTGGCGGCCTCGCTGACGGCCAGGACCAGGTCGTCGACCACCTCGTCCGGGATGGCACCTGGCACCTCCGCCAAGCTGCGTCGGATGGCGCGCCGCAGCTCGGCAAGGCAGCTCGGCGAGCCGGCAAACGAAATCTCCATGTCCTACCCCCTGCCTGCGTTGCGGCTACTGCCGCGGCGCCTGCCCGTGGGCGGACGCTCTGGTGTGGCCGCGGCTGACCCGATCGCGCGCCCCCGACTTCCGGGCAGCGGGACTGGCGGGCGGGGTCTGGGCCCGCCTGGCAACCGAAGCCACGACGGCCGGCGCGTCGTCGACGACGGTCCGCTGCCCGGAAGTCCGGGTGGAGGCCACGAAGCGCCTACGCGTGCGCGTCGACCGGCGGTTGGCTGGCCCGCTCCCGGGCCTCCTGTGCCTGGCTGGACGCCTCGCGCAGCTCCGCCAGTCGGCCGAGGCGCTCCCGCTCCTGGCGGAGGGTTGCGTTGTCGCGTTCGAGCTCGGCGACCCTGCTCTCCAGGTCGCGGCGTACCGCCCGCAGCTGCCGACGCTTGGCGCGCCGGGCGCCCGAGGAGCGCCAGGCTAGCCCCAGCAGCAGCGCACCCAGCAGGCCGAGCCCGGCGGTGACCACCAGCAGTTGGCCCTGGGTGAAGCCGGTAATCGAATGGTCGAAGACGGAGACTGAGCTGGCGCTGGTGTTGGCGAGGACGGCGTCGCCGAGCAGTACGGCGTCGACCACCGCGAGCACCAGGAACAATGCGGCCATGTTGCCTCCAGTGGCGTTGGAGCGGCTCGGTGGTGGAGCCGCCCGCGTTCCTGCTCCCGTGGGTCTTCGCAAACGATTGGCTTTCCCGCACAAGTTGGCGCCCAAACCGGGGCAAGCGGTCGGGGCTGTCCGCACCCGGGTGGATCGGCCACGTTCCGGCGGCGCGCGTGGTGGCTGCTGGCGCGGGCGTGCCGCGCCGATCGTCGTCTGGATGGCAGGGCAGGCGGACTGGGCACGACCTGCGTCGTCCGAGCAGGCCGCGTTCCTCAACAGCGGTGCACAAAGGGTCGGCGCCGATATCTCGGTTGACCGTAGCGGGTCCTTGACGTTGGAGGCGTGGCTGCGACCCGGCGATCGTGGCGAGCTGGCACTGCCCGTCGCCGCCAACCGACGTGTGCTTTAAATTTAGTTGTACGTCATGCCCGCGCGGTCAAGCCGAACAGCCGAGTTGATGGCGGTGCAGCGAGCGCTCGAGTCGGCACGGCTGCGATCGTCTCGGCTGTTTTGCGACGCCTTCGCCCAGCACTTTGTATCCCGGCGGTGGCGGCTGGTCATAAGGGCAAGCCGCGTGGGTGCGGTCCGGCGTGCGGTCGAGGTGCTCTACGACCGGGTGGCGGGCCCGGGCCCGCGCGCCTCTGCGGTGGCGCGGACCCGCCTGATCGACGACCTCGTAAGCGACGCGCGCTCCTGGATCGGCCAGCTCGTCATCCTCGGGGCCGGCTTCGACAGCCGCGCCTATCGGCTGCCTGGCCTTGCGGAGGTGACCGTGTTCGAGGTCGATCACCCGGCGACCCAGCAGGCCAAGCGAGAAGTCCTTGGCCGCGTCCTGGCAGGCATCGTGGCTGGGGACCCGCTGGCCTGGCACGTGCGGTTCGTGCCGGTCGACTTCGAACGCGATGACCTGGGACGGGCACTGCGGGGCGCTGGGTACCGGGACAGCGCGCCGAGCCTGTTTGTGTGGGAAGGCGTGACCAACTACCTGACATCCGATGCCGTCGACCAGACGCTGGGCGCCGTACACGGCCTTGCCGCCACCGGCAGCCTGCTGGTGTTCACCTACGTCGACCGGGCCGTGCTTGCGGGCGATGATTCCCGGTTCCCGGAGGCGCGCCGCTGGATCGGAGGCGTCCGGCGCAGGGGTGAGCCGTGGACGTTCGGCCTGGATCCGGCCGAGGTTGCGGAGTTTCTGGCGCGTCGCGGCTTTGGGCTCGTCCGCGACCTGTCCACCTGGAGGGCGTCGGATGCCGATCGGTGCCGGGGATGGCCAGGCCGGCCACGATCGGCCCCGGTGCCCGCAGCAGGTGGGCGAGCAGCTCGATGGGGTCACAGCCTTGCTGGCTGGCGGTGCGCAGCACACTGGTCGGGACCTGCCAGGTGCCGGCACCAGCCCAGGTACGGTTGCCGCCCCAGAGCTTGCGGCACACGACCGCAGGCCGGATGGCCCGCTCCGCCCGCAGTTGGTCGCCGGTCGAGGGATGGTCGAGGGAGTAAACGCTTGAGCACGCGAGTGTGCTGTTCCTTGTCAGGCCATGTCCCGTGGCGTGGTGTACGAGCACGAGCATCCTGGCGGTGGCCAAGCCACATCGGCGCTCGCGGCCCTGCGGGCAGCACATTTGGGCTCACCCGCCTTTCTCGTTGGGGCGCCGCGCTGCGGATGGCTGGAAGTGGTACAGCGCACATACGAGGGTGTCAGGCCGGGTGGTGGGGTGCAGGCGCCGCGTTGCTGCTGGTCACGGCGCTGCTCTGTGGCGCCATGCAGCGCGTTTCCTGTTTCGGCCGTGCCGAGAGCCATCTGAGGCGGCGGTCGGAGTGATGGCTCGAAGAAGGAGGCGCAAGTGCGCTGTACACGTTCCACACTTGCGGGCCAGCGCGGGATACTCTCGTTGTGACCTTCGTACCCGACCTGGCCGGTTTTGAGGCGACCCTGGTAAGGCTGGCCACGGAGGCTGGGTTCTCCGGGGCGGTCGCCGTCGCCCGAGGCGACGAGCGGATATTTGCCGCCGCCTACGGGTACGCCAACCGGGCCTGGCAGGCGCCCTGCACGCTGGACACCCGCTTCGACACCGCCTCCATCACTAAGCTGTTCACCGCGGTCGCCACCCTGCAGCTGGCGGAACGGGGAGCCTTTGGCCTGGATACCTCGGTCATCGGCTATCTGGAGCTGGACGGAACGACGATCTCTCGCGCCGTCACGCCCTACCACCTACTGACCCACACCTCGGGGATCGCCGACGACGCCGACGAGGAAGCCGGCGAGCGCTACGAGGACCTGTGGATCAGCGAGCCCAACTACTCGGTGGCCGAGACCGCCGATCATCTCCCGCACTTTGTGACCAAGCCGCCCAACTTCGCCCCCGGGCAGGGTTGCCGGTACAGCAACGGCGGCTATGTGCTGCTCGGGCTGATGATCGAGCGGGCCACCGGCTCGTCGTATCGGGACTACGTGCGCGTGAGCGTGTTCGGGCCGGCTGGCATGCGGCGAGCCGGGTTCTTTCGGATGGACGTGGTCGAGCCCGACGTGGCCGAGGGGGTGGAGGCGATCCTCGACACCCAAGGGCGGATCGTGGGTTGGCGACGCAACATCTACTCCTATCCACCGATCGGGACGCCCGACGGCGGTGCCTATGCGACGGTGGGGGACCTGATCGCTTTCCATCGGGCGCTGGTGGATGGGAGGCTGCTTGGACCCGAGCTCACCGCCGCAACCCTGATCCCACACGAGGTGCACAGCCGGCGGTCGGGCTTCACGCAGATGATGGGGTATGGCTTGGAGTTCAAGGTGACCGGCGATGGCCGGGTGCGCTGCTATCAGAAGGAGGGGGTCAACGTCGGGGCCAGCGGTCTCCTGCGCCACTACCCGGACCACGACCTCACCTTGAGCATCCTGGGGGTGGGCGAGCACGCCATCTGGGAACCGGTGAGCGTCTTCGACGACGCCGTCCCCACGATCTGAGCCCGAGCTGAACCGGAGCCATCGATTGGCGTCACCATCTACCGGTGGGTGAAGCGCAACGCGGCCGAGCAGGCCGCCGATGGCTGGATGTGGTACAGCGCACATACGAGGGTGTCAGGCCGGGTGAAGGAGTACCGTCGCCGCGTTGCTGCTGGTCACGGCGCTGCTCTGTGGCGTTATGCAGCGCGTTTCCCGTCTCGGCCTTGCCGAGAGCCATCTGAAGGGGCGGGAGGAGTGATGGCTCCAAGAAGGAGGCGCAAGTGCGCTGTACACGTTCCAAATAGCTCGTCGATGTTGGTCCGGAAGACCAGGTTGTCGGCGACGATGCGAGCCGATGTACATGACCATGCCTGCCAGAGACGCCGTCACACTCCAGCAGCACGGTCGAGCCCTATGCCAAGGCCAGGCAGGGTGAGGTGGAAACAGGCGTCGTCGTTCCCGATCTCGTCTCACTCCGTAGGAGGACGCTGACTTCAGCATGCCGTGAGTTGACCAGACGCAACAGCGCCCCAGAACCGGTCGCCACCACCGGTCGCTTCACTCCTCTGTCAGATGCGCTGCTGTGGCCGTCCGGTGCGCGGCGGCGGCGTTGGTGCGGTCGGTATCGGTGGGATCGCGACTGAGTAGGTTGCGGGCCCAGCGCTCATTGAAGCCTGCCAGGAAGCCCAATCCACCCCACCAGAACCAGGAGGTGATCTGCTCGCGCAGGGATGTATCGCTGCCGTCGATGAGCTTCGCGCTGGGGTCGCTAAAGATGGTCACGATGCCGCCTTTGATAAGGAAGAGGAGTGCGGCGGCAAAGAACCATCCGATCGCCACACGGTAGATCGCGGCACCCCGGTCAATGGTCCGGTAGTCCAAGTGCTCGACGTGGCTCAGGCGCAACAGAACGCTCAGGACCGCCCCTGCCGCGCCGCCCCCGATGCACACCAGCGAGTCACGCAGCGACCAGTACTCGCCGGTGTCGAGGGAGCCCCAGCCGTGCCCTGCGATGCGACCGAAGAGAGCGACGACTCCCATCACAAGCAGGCCCACTAAGGCGAGTAGCGCGACGCTGAAGAGGACGCCGCGCAGCAGCCCCTGTGCGTACGACCGCCGAGCGCGGCGCTCGGCACGTTCGGCGACGTACGCCGAGGCGTGTGCCGCGCCGCTGGCGAGGACCTTCGAGACCGCGCCCGTGCGGTCCTTCGGGTCGGCATCAGTCTGGCGCTGGAGTTCCAGCGCGGCGCGAACTGGGCCGAGGCACCGCTGTTGGCCCAGCGGCCGGTCGCGCGGGCTCAGGAAGCGCTGGCACTCGAGGTAGGTCTCGTCCAGCTGCAGCATCGCCTCGGGGTTGGCCGCCCAGAGCTCGGCGACGTCGGCGGCGGTCACCTTGCCCAGGCCGTCAGGCGGCGCAGAGGGCTGCAGCAACGCCTCGCGCAAGGAGACCAATTCGGGCGGGGCATTGCGCTGCTTGCGCTCGCGCCGCCAACGCAGCGGATGGCGGAGCGGCTGGAGCAGCGTGCCTGCGAGGGATTCGGCATCGGTCATGACCCGATCCTCCCGACAGTTAAGGGCAGCCACACCGTCGTTGAGTAGCGATCGAACTGGTCGAAGGTGGGCTGTTGAAGCTCCGTCGACGGATAGGTTGTGCTTGTCCAGGCGCAGAGTGTCCTTATCACCTGCTACAACGCATCACGCTGTACCGGACCCGATATCACTCCCAGGGGGAGACGGTGATGCAGGTCTTGGCGTCCTCGCCGAGCAGGGGCTTTCTGGCGACCTCGGGGATCGGTACAAAGCCGCGCAGCCCCGCACCGACCGGCTGGACCTCCAGTGGCATGGCGAGTTCGGCGTCGGCAATGGCGCCGGCGATGGTGGAATTCCACTGCCAGCGCGCCCCCTTGATCCGCTCCTCGTCTGCCTCGACGTCGACGACGAGGATGTCCTCCCAATCGGCCATCTGCTCAAGATGATCATGGAACCCGAAGATCCCCTTGTGCTCCCTGAGCGACAACACACGCAGCTGCAATGCGTACCGGCACGTCTGTGACTGGTGGGTGGAGTGCAGCAGGAAGGTGGTCACCAGAGGGATCGGCGAGTCGGCTGTGTTCAGCTTGGCGGCTTCCTCTGCCAGCTGCACCGGGCACCAGTGGGCGGCGAGCTGCTCGTGCATCACCACCGGCAGGCCTCGGACGGATAAGCGCACCTCCCCCTGCCAGGTCGTGTCCTTGTCATCGGGGAGGTGCAGTGAGGTCAGGCCGACCTCGACCTTGAGCGCCCCGAACAGGAAGCGCCGTAGGTTCTGGTAGCCCTCCTCGGAGTTGACCAGCCCGTAGCGGCCGCTGTGGCTGCGGTGCACGTACGCTCGGTTGGCGCCGTGGACGTAAGCGTTGCGGATCTGCACCAGCCCGTCGCTCTTGGCGCCCACCACCCCGGCGGATAGACCCAATGCGGCCGCGTAGTCGCCAGGATCGGTGCCGATCAGGCAGAACACCCGCTCCACCGGGAAGCCGCTGCCGGCCATCGAGCGTGGGTCCCAGCCGTCTGGCGGTCCATCCGCACCAGCGTCGCGGGTGAGGTACTGGTACATGCGGTTGGGGCCGAAGATGTCGGCGCTTTCGGGCCCAAAGGTGTTCATCACCCACTCCAGCACCCCGCCACCGCACTCGAAGTCGATCCCGCCATGCGGGGTGCCGTAGGTGAACAGCTTGGCCACCAGCGCGGCCGGATCATCGCAGTACCTTTGCAGCATGGAGCGGCACACCAGCCCGCCCATGGAGTGCGCCACCAGGTAGACCAGGTCGGTGTCCTTGGTCTTCTGCAGCACCAATCGCACGAAGCCCAACAACCCTTTGGCGGCTTGCTCGAGGTCGAAGCCGGCCGCCTGCCACTCGAAGGTCGACGCAGCGGCGTCATAGAAGCGGTAGATCCAGATGGTGCTCGGGTCGATGGAGTCGTCGGGGGCAGTGGTCAGCAGCGCCTGCTGACTGCCCTCGACGCGGACCTGGTAGCGCTCGTCGAGCATCAGCCGGAGGAGCGGACTCTCAAATTGGTAGAAGTGCGGCAGACCCTTCTCGCCCACGCGGACGTGGGTCGAGCCGTCGTTGAAGCCGTAGAACGGGTCGTCGACCTGCTTGTCGATCCCAGAGGGGCCTCCAGCATATCCGCGCAGGTAGATGATCGGAAGCCGCTCACCCATGGCTACCCCTGACAAGACGCTGCCCGTGTTCCGGACCAACCGGTGTGAATCAACGAAAGCCAAGTGATCGACCGAAAGAAGCCCGTGTAGCTTAACAGCGCATAAGGCGCAGACCGAGGCGCTTGGGTGACAATGACAGGTCAGCTACAACTGTGCCAACCGGATTACAGAGCTTCGCCGATCAGGTTGATAAGGGCGATCCGGACGGGCAGCATGTGGTCATTATGAGAACGGCAATCAAGACAACGAGCACAACGTGCAACGCCGCTGCGGGGACAAGCGCGACCGCCTCCCCGGCCGCCAACTGCTCTCGGATGGCGGCAAGCTGGAGGTCGCGGCCGGCGTAGGTCCGCACTGGCGGGGGGATGTTCCACAGCCGCAGCGTGCCGGGTGCCGCCGAGCCCGATCCGACCTCGGCATCAGCCGGCGATGCAAGGTGGGGGTGTGGACTTCGGTTCAGCTGCAGGACCCCAGCCCCCGCGGCGCACGCGCCCGCGGCCAGCAGCCACCACAGCCGGTCGTGCTTGCTCGCCCACCCGCCAGCGACGCTGATCGGAGCGCCCAGGCCAAGCAGCAGGACGCTGGCAAGCTCTCGCCAGTGGGTTCGTAGCGCGCTGGTTGCGCGTCGCCGGGCGGATGTCGGAGGCGGACGCTCGCAGGCTACCATCACGCCTCCACCACGTCGGATCGCTTGGATCGAGGGTTTGATTACCCGGACATCTGGCGCGATCAAGAGCCACAATGGCGGCTCGGTCAGCCACGGTCGCGTCGCGGCGTTGTCGCGGTCCGGCACTGCTTGAGTCGCCGATGGCGACCATCGATCACAGCCACGTACGGTGCGGGGCGGTGACGTCCCTGGCGTGATGTACGACGCGGTGTACGCGATGAGCATCGCCATCCTCGTCGGGCCCTCGTTGTCGGGCCGTAGTGGTGTTGGTGGCCCGCATCGTCATCGTGGTCGTGTGCCGGCTCGCCCGAGACCTGCCTGCAGCAGTCGCCGGCGTGATGAGGACGGCGCTCAACACGCCCAGAGAGGTTGGAACGTGTACAGCGCACATGCGAGGGTGTCGGGCCGGGCGGCAGAGTGTCGCGTCTGCATTCTTGCTGGTCGTGGCGCTGCTCCGGCCCGTCATGCAGCGCGTTTCCCACCTCGGCCTTGCCGCGGGCCGCCTCAAGCGGCGTAGAAGGCAAGGCTCCACCGAGGAGGCGCAAGTGCGCTGTACAGGTTCCAAATTCGGTGAACAGGGATCGGCAGTCACGGACAAAGGGACACGTCGCCCGTGTCCTGTAATGCCACTGCCATGGGATCGCTCAATGCAACCGCGCCGATCAGAGGGTCGGAGCCCGTTCGCGTCTCGGCCGAGGACCCGCCAGCACGGCGGAGAGGTTGCCCAGAGACATGGCCAGGTCGGGAAGGAAGGCGTCGGGACGTCCGGCAGCCAACGCCCGGTAGTGGGTGACGGCTTCTTGGATGGCGGTGAGGGCCTCTTCGCGTCGGCCCAGGTCCGCCAACCTGTTGGAGAGATTGTCTAGTGATATGGCCAGGTCAGGACGAAAGACGTCGGGACGTTCGACAGCCAATGCCCTGCGAAGCTCAACTGCTTCCTGGATGGCGGTGAGGGCGTCCTCGTCCCGGCCGAGGTCCGCCAACCTGTTGGAGAGGTTGTTCAGCGACGCGGCCAGGTTGGGGAGGAAGGCGTCGGGACGTTCGGTAGCCAATGCCCGGTAGTGGGTGACGGCTTCTTGGATGGCGGTGAGGGCGTCTTCATCCCGGCCGAGGCCCGCCAGGCTATTGGAGAGGTTGTTCAGCGACGTGGCCAGGTTGGACAGGAAGAGCGCGGGACGTTCGGCAGCCAATGCCCGGCGAAGCTCAACGGCTTCTTGGATGGCGGTGAGGGCGTCTTCATCCCGGCCGAGGTCCGCCAGGCTGTTGGAGAGGTTGTTCAGCGACGCGGCCAGGTTGGGGAGGAAGGCGTCGGGATGTTCGGAGGCCAACGCCCGGTAGTGGGTGACGGCTTCTTGGATGGCGGTGAGGGCGTCGTCATGTCGGTCGAGGTCCGCCAATCTATTTGACAGATTGTTGAGCAGGCGAGCGCGGTCAGCTCGTGGCTGGGTGGCGTCATAACCAGCGTTGCGGGCATGGGTGAGCTGATCGAGAGCTTCCTGAGCTGCGAGCTGCGTGGCGATGGCGGCAAGCTCCGTGAGCGCGACGGTGTGGTGGGGGGTCATGTCAATGACGCGGTGGGCCAGTGCAGGTGAGCCGACATGCTCCACGGCTAGTGCCAAGGCGCGTGCCAGCTCGGGATCGGGTGTGGTATGTGCTCGCGCTAGTAAGGGGGCCAGTCGCTCTGCCAACAGCCGGTCCCGGGCCTCCCGGATCGTGGCGAAGCGGGCGGCACCAAGATCCAGCATGCTCACCAAGCGGTGGGCCCAGGACGCCACCGGCTCGTCTAGCAGTCGGTCGGCAAGATCGGGAAGCTGCGCAAGAACCCGGTCAACCACCGCCTCTCCGAGTAGGTCAGGCTGCAGTGGTGGCAAGAAAGTCGACGACCCCGGGTCGAGGTCGTGGAGCCAACGGGCGATCTGATGCACCACCAACTGGGCGGCGTCCGCCAACTCGGGCATTGCGTGTAGCGCCGTGACGGCCTGCTCCTCAGTCGCGGCAGCGGTCAGAGTCGCAACCGCGACGGCCCGATTCCGGCTGATCTGGTCCACTGCAAGGTTTGCCGTTCGGGCGGCCGGTTGCCAGTACCTGCTGTCTTCCCGCCGCAGGGCATGCGTCAGCAGGTCATCGCGCACGTGACCAGAGGGTGGAGGTTGCGGTCCCGGATCGACCGCGGTGAGCGCGGCCAATTGAACGAAGAGCGGGCCATCGTAGATGGGATCGGACATGTCCGGCTCGACCACATGCGCCAACGGTCGCCCGAGCCGACGTGCAAACGAGCGCGCCGCCGACCAGAACTGATTCGTGCGCGTGGCGACATCCGGTGTCAGCGGCGCCAGCCGCATGTGCTCTGCGGCGGCCAGCACATCATCGGCTAGCTTGTTAGCATAAAAGGGCAGGTTGTCCCACCACGAGCCGGCCTCCCGGGCAAGCAGCAGGATTCGGGTTGGACCTGCGGTCAGCATGAGCTGCTCCAACAGCGCCAGGACGTCGCTGGTGCGGCTTTGCGCGTAGTCCACTACCACAAGCAGCGGTCCCTGCCACCCAGCGAGTGCATGTAGGTCCTCCGGTGAGCTGCGGCCCAAGAGGCCGGCAAGCCAGCCACGGTCCGATAGCTGCTGGCACAGCTCTGACGCCAGCCGTGTCTTTCCCTGCCCGCCAGCACCAGTCATCAGACGCAGCCCCACCCGCTCGGCCTTGACGCACCACCTGGTAAGCTCCATCAGCTCATCGTCGCGGCCCGCAAACGGCAGCAGGTGGTAGGCAGCCTGCAACAGGCGCGCCCCCGATTCCGTCTTCGGTGGGCTCTGATAGGCAACAGCCAGCGCGGCGGGAGCATCCGCCCACCCGACCTCCGGCTCGGCTGCGAGCTGCTTGCAGAACTCTGCATCTGCCAGCAGCGGCTCAACCAGGGTCACGTTCAGTCGGTCAGAACCAAAGCTAGCCGGATCTCCGGTCACAATCCCGACCAGCCACGGCCCGCAGAACACCGCAGCTCCCGACATTCCCGCCCACCGGCTCTGCCCAGCCGACGCCAGCGGCACGCTGCCGTGGACATGCAGGTCAGCCACTGGCCGTTTGGCGGCGGTCACTGGATGGATCTGCCCCTGGATGCTGTCCGGCTCCCGGACTTGCCGTCCCTGCCCGCTCTCCCGCGCCTTGGCGTCAGGGAATCCAATCGCACGAGCGTCAACAGGGGTCGTCCCGCGAAGTCGACCCCAACGCACCGGCAAACCTGCTTCTGGGGGCAGCTCGGTGCCCGCGACCATCGCCAGCAGAGCCATGTCCGACTGGGAGCTGCGCCACACCGGCCCAACATCGACAAAATAGCTCGTGCCAAGCGGCCGACCCTGCACACGCTCCACACGCCGACCCGTGGGGGCTGCAACGTGGGTGGCGGTCAGCACCAACCCGGGTGCCACGACGTAGCCCGAACCCACCACCCGCTGGTCGGCCCCCCACCAGGCAACCAGCTCCACCACCCGTCGGTCCTCGCGAGCCACGACAAGCTCCCTGCTATCAGTCGATCTCGCCGGTGCCTTCCGAGCCGATCCGTACCTGCTCGTCGGTCCGCGATACCGGGTCGAGAATCAACTTGACCCGGTGAGTCGCCATCGATTTTCGGCCGCCCTTACCGCCGAGCGATACCACCCAGAACCGGACCCCGGCCTCGGTGCCCACCTCGTTGGACACCTCAAGCCCCAGCTCAAGCTCGACCGGCCCGAGCCGGAACTGCAGGTCCTCGTCCCTGCTTGCCCGCATTGCGGCATGTAGCTCCGACCGCAACGCCCTGACCGCGGCATCCAATGGAATCTGCGCATCCACCACTGCCCCTCTCTTCTCGAAACGAGAAGCTATCCCGAAGCACCCATGAACGCCAAGACTTCGAGGGCATCGACGGTGAGCTGGACTCCATGTGCTGCGGTGCATTGTTGGGAATGGATCACTCATTCCACGCCGATGGTTGCGAGGACATCGAGGCTGGGCCACATCCCGTGACGTAGTGAAGGAAGCCGAGGATCGGTCTGTCGATGAGGTCCCGGCGGTGCTCGAGAGAAGCCAGTAGCGCGCGTCGGTTCGCCGGCATGTTCGATGTCGGCAGTTGCGGGACAGGCACACCCATGTATGGCCCATCGAGAGCTGGAACGTGTACAGCGCACATACGAGGGTGCGGGCCGGACGGCAGGAGTTTCGCGTCGGCGTTCCTGCTGGTCATGACGGTGCGCGACCGCCGCACGCAGCGACGTTGGCCACCTTGAGCCGGCACGCGGTTGCCTCGACGCTCGTTGGCGTGCTGGCTCCAGCGAGGAGGCGCAAGTGCGCTGACAACTTCCAAATCGGGGTGGGCGGGGAGGCCTGAGTTGGCGTGTGACCTGTGACCCTTCATGCCGCAGGGGTCAGACTCGCGCACGCGAGAGTTCACGAATGACTCTAGAACGTGACAACTGCGCCGTAAAGCTTTAACCGGCTACTCGCCATTCTCCAGGGCCGCGGCCACGGCCGCAAGATCCACCCGGCTCCGCACGGTGTCGGGGTGGTCGGGTCCGAGGCAGGTCTCGTAGATGGTCAGGGCGCGCTGGTGCAGGGTGCGTGCCTGGTCGAGGTCGCCCTGGTCGGCCAGGACGATGGCGAGGTTGTTGAGGCTTTGGGCGGTGTCGGGGTGGTCGGGTCCGAGGCGGGTCTCGCGGATGGTCAGGGCACGCTGGTGCAGGGTGCGGGCGCTATTGAGGTCGCCCTGGGCGTGCACGACGTTGGCGAGGTTGTGGAGCGCATGCGCGACTTCCGGATGATCTGATCCGAACTTGACTCGAAAGATGGATAGACCGCGTTCATGGGCCGCTCGCGCCTCCGGGAGATGCCCGAGGCTGGAGAGCACGCCTCCGAGGTTATCCAGTGCTCGTGCCACGCCTAGACTCTCGGGGCCATAGGTATCTTCGTAGATGGTTATGGCCCGCTTGTGAGCAGCTCTTGCGCCGGCGAGGTCGCCGAGGGCATCGAGGACGATACCGAGCTTATCGAGGGTGCTCGCCACTCTAGGGTGCCTGGGCCCGAGCCTTGCCTCGTCTATGGCCAGTGCTTGTTCGACCAAGGGTCTGGCCTGCTGGGATTGCCCTCGGCTCCACAAGTATCCGGCCGCTGCACTCAGAAGAGTCGTCGTTGCTTTGGGTTTGGTGTTCAACGCCGCTGCGTGTTCGGCGGCGACCAATCCGTGGGGGAGCAAGCGGGCCAAAGTGGGCCATGCGTTCACGTCGTTGGATTGGTCGGGGAGGGCGGCCAGCACCAGCTCCACGGCGGACTGGGCCCAGTCCCGCCGAGCATGGTCGTCGAGGCCTGAACGGATCACCGCCTGGACCAGACGGTGTACCGACACGCTGTCCGCGGTTGCAGTGATCAGGGAGTAGCGCGTCAGCGTGCCGAGTGCCTGCTGGTAGCTGATCTGGTCTCGGATTGCCGCTTGAAGTCGCGCGGGCAGGACGCCGGGATGATCGACGAATATGCTGCGTGGGATGTCGTCGGGCGCGAGAAACGAGCATAGCTGCAGCAGATCCTCGGAGACGGGTGTCTGCTGACGGACTCGTTCGAGGGAGACTGACCAGGTCGTGGCAATCGTCTCCTCGTAGTTGAACGGCTGTCCGAGGGTAAACAGCTCGGCGGCTCGCTCGCGGAGGAGACTCAGGTACTCGGCTGGCCGAGTCGACGTGGCTTCCAGGTAGGCGGCGGCCTGCTCTAACGCTAACGGCAGGTCGCCCAACGCCTCGGCGAGTGCATCGGCGTGGTCGTGATCGAGGCCGGCGCGGCGTTGTAGGAAGGCGATGGCGTCGGGGCGGGGGAGCACGCCCACCGGAACGGACGCGGCGAAGGGCTGCCAGTAGGCGTTGCGCGAGGTGACGATCACTCGCCCGCCGCTTTGGGTGGCGGGCCAGTATGGGCGCAGGTCGCGGGGCTCTTCGGCGTTGTCGAACACAAGCAGCCAGCGGTCGCTGCGGCCGAGTTCGTCAAGCAGGGTGGCGATGGTCTCTGCTTGGTCGGTGAGTTCGGGGATGCCCAGCCGGTGGGCCAGCGCGAGCAGCCGACCGGGGATCGCGGCGGGCTGGTCGGCCGGGATCCACCAGCGGATCTGGTAGTCGGCGGCGTGCTGGTGGGCGTACTCCGCGGCGAGCTGGGTCTTGCCGACCCCGCCCAGCCCGTGCAGCACCTGGGGCGCTCCGACGTCGTTGTCTTTCCCAGGGGACTGGTCTGGGGGATGGCTGGGTAGGGCGGTCACGGCCACCGCCCCAACCGTGGGGGTGGTGAGCTGCTGGTGGAGGCGGTCGAGCAGGTCGCCACGGCCGGTGAACGCCAGGTTGCGCGGCGGCAGGTTGGCGACCGGTCCAGCAGGGTTGACCGGCCCGGCAGCGCCCGTAGGCGCGCTGACGGGGCCAGTGGTGGTGATGGTGGTGATGTGGAGGTCTCCACCGGCGGTCGGCGCGGCCCCGCCACTGACGGTGCGAGCGTCCCGGCCGGCGGTTTGGCCCTGGGCGCCGGTGATGGTCAGGTCGTGGCCGGCGACCGGACCGCTGTCGGCAGCGTGGGCGGTCGTCGAGCCGGCGGGGGTGGTGGGTTGACGGATGGCCTGCCACACTGCCAGGGCCGCGGCGGTGACCAGCAAAACCAGGACTGACCACCAGCCCCAGCGATGGTAGGGCCGCAACCACCCTGGCCAGTTGTCCGCGTCGCTGGCGGCAAGGGTAACAGCGATGCTGAGCGCGCCGGTGGCCAAGACGCCGAGGGCGACCACAGTCCAGGTGGGAAACCGAGCCAGCACAGATCCTTGCTTTGCGATTGACCGTCGCCGGTCGACGGCACCGGCGCAACCGTATCGCATCAGGCGAACCCACCAGAATCAGCCGTGGATCGAGCTATGGCCGTTACCGGCCCCGGCATTGTTGTGGGAGTGCGTTGTCGAGTTGGAAGGTGGACAGCGCACCTACGAGGGTGCCTGGCCGCGTTGAGGAGCGGCGGTGCCGCGTTGCTGCTGGTCATGGCGATGCTGTGTGGCGTCATGCAGCGCGTTTCCACTCCGGCCTTGCCTGATGACCGTCTAAAGCGACGGCCGGAGCGATGGCTCGAAGAAGGAGGCGCAAGTGCGCTGTACATGTTCCAAATGTGCGCTGTACATGTTCCAAATCCGTAGGTCTCGCAATTCTATGGTTCCCGGACCATGTGGCTAAAGCGCCACGCTGTACGGCATCTGCACGAGGCGTCTCCGATGCCAAGGGGAGAGGTTCATGCCAGGCACGCTCCAGGGGAGGGGAGGACGAACGTGGACACCCGTGGTTCCAACCTCGCCCAACAGGTCCGGCGTCTGAAGCAGCAACGCCGCCGCTACGCTGGGGTGGTCGCGGTTGCGATGCTCGGGATCAGCGCGGCCGGCCTGCTGGATCTCTCCCATCTCCACCGGCCATGGCGCCGCATCGTCGAGATCGCCTGGGGGCTCACGCTCCTCTACCAGCTCATTGTCGTGATGGGCTGGAATCCGGACCGGGATCTCTCAGACGAGTGAGCGATGTCTCGACACCGGCCATGGCCTCGGTCATGCCCCCCTTCTGCAGCAAGGCGGTCAGCATCAGATGGCCGTCGCCCTCCATCCGTCTACAGATAGGCCCTGCCGATTCGAGGATCTACAGGAGGAGAGTGCTGTGCTTTTCGGACGCCGCCGTCTTCGAGTCCAACTTCGCTCTCGGCCCCTGGCGTTGCCGAGGCCTGGTGACTTCCCGCTACCCGATCCTCGCGTGGTCGAGCACCAGGACACGCGAGATGAGATGATGACAGTGGCGCGAGAAGCACGGAGCATCTTCAACGAGAAACGCACGGCTGACACTGCGCGTCCAATGCTGGAAGCCCTACTGCCGAAAACGGTCGGGGTCTCTGTGGAGAACGCTCTTCAGACCTGCCCTGCGCTCATCTTGTCATTCGAGCTGGGTCTCGCGTTCGCCGAGGCGGAGCGACGGCGGGGCTGGAGCAGACCTGGTAGTTGCGATCCTCGCGTCTGGTCAGCTCTTGCTGTGGAAGCAAGGCACCTCTCCGAGCAAGCAACAGGTCAGGAGCTATCGGCGCTGTTCCTGGCCCAGGCTGGCTTTTGGGCTGGCACACAAGGCGATGCTGGGTCGCGGCAGCTCCTTGAGTCGCTATCGAGGCCATAGGGCCACGATGCCTCGTGGTCGTTTTGACCCGACCGTTGTCCATCGCTGTCTTGCCAAATTCATGGTTTGTCTCCGGTCAGCCGCGAGATCACAAGTTGTATGTCGCCGTGTGCTGTATGACGACGCCACCGCTACGATGAGCGCCTTGCCTTTCGCGTTAGATCTTGCTGGGGTCGATGACCTGGAGCTGCAGTTCTGCGTCGTCGCAGGCCCGCTGGGCGAGGTTGATGGTCGATTCCGCAAGAGTCTGCAGGCAGACCATCAGGTGCTTGGTCGCGCCGATCCGTCGGCTGATGTTGACGTCGTTGGCGATCTGTTGTGGGGTGAACGCCGCTGCAGCGGTCTTGGCCTCGCCGGCGAGCACGGTCGTGCCGTCGATGCCGAGCAGGTCGGTCTCGTGGTGGTGGCCGTCGTAGGTGAGGTTCGCGACGAGGATGAGGGAGGCGTCGGGGTGTTCGGCGAGCACGGCGGCTGCGCCGAACAGGTGGCCAAGCACGCCGTTGGCGCTGGCCTGATCCAGCAGCGTGTTGAGCTGGTAGAAGAGGGTGGGCTCGTCCCGGGTCGTGCTCGCGTAGGCGGCTTGGGAGCCGCAGCCAGGGCAGCTCGGGGTCTGTGCGGCGCGTGGCAGGGGCACGAAGGTGCGTAGTTGGCACACGCTGCAGTCCGCGCGGAGCCCGCGGGCGGCCATGTCGGCACCCACCAGCTTGTCCAGGGCACCGGCGACCCGCGGCCGTGGCAGCCCGGTGAGGCTGATGAGTTCGGTGAGGGTGCGGGCGTCTTGTCGGTGATGGGCGACGATCTCTTGCAGTGCCGCGGTGATGGCTTCGGGCCTGGCGCCTTGGGGGATCAGTCGCTCCAGGGTTCTGGTCAGTTCAGGGGAGCGTGGGCTGGTGAGCTTGCCGACCACGGCGATGACATCGAGATCGCGGAAGAGGCGGAGGAGCTGGATGTCGCCGACGCGGTTGCGGACCCCGCGTGCGTAGCGGCCGCTGCTGCGGGGCAGCTAACGCCTCGATGGGCCATGGCGGCGTCCAGGATTTCGGCGGGTGTCGGGAGTTGGAGCGAGAAGCGGTAGCTCCGCGCGATGCCGATGGTGATCTCTAGGCCGCGTGGGCTCAGTTCTGGCGGTCCCCAGTCTGCGTGCTGATGGTAGAGGTGGGCGACTTCGGGCAGTGGTGGTGCGACGAGCTGTGCCGGCCCGGACAGGCGGAGCCGCACCGAGCCGGTGAGTTGTAGTCGTTGTGGGAACTCGATCGGGTGGTCGATGTGTAGCGCCGTCTCGGGTTGGAACAGTTGCACCTGGGTGTCGTGGCGGATGCCGGCGACGCGCTCGCCCACAAGCTGCATGCGTGGGTCGATGTTCGTCGCCGCGGTCAGCGGGTTGGCGGTGAGGTCTCGCTCGGGGGTGGCCGGCGATGTTGGACGGAGTGCTTGGTGCCGGTGAATGGCTGCAGCCCGAGGGCCTGCCGGACTGCTGTGAGGTCGGTCTCGTCTACGGAATCGCTGCACAGCCAACAGACCCGGTACGGTTCATCACCGTGAGTTGTAGCGGGGCTGTTCGTAGACACCTTGGCATCTGCTCCGCGGTCAAGGTCAGAATCACCGAGATGACAAAGAAGCCGCGTCCAGCGATCCTCGCCGACGAGCACATTCTCGAGCCAGTGATCGAGCCTGTTGACAGGCTTGGCTGGTTCAGGATTCTGCGAGCAGCCCGTGACCGCCGCTTTCGCGGGCGAGACGAATGGGACTACATCCGTGAGCTGCGCTCACTGAACATCGTCTTTCTCACCCAGGACGGTGAATTCGTACGGCATGTGGTCGCCGATCAAGTCCGACACGCTGGGATCGTGTGGCTGCCGGCGGAATGGGATGTCCAGGAGTTGGCTGCTGTGGTTCCTGCAGCGTGTGGGCTTCTTCGCGGATATCTCGACGACGGGGTCCACGGTGTGCACGACATTGTGATCCGAGTCGAGAATGACGGCATTCGCACGATCGTGAACGGGCGGGAGCGGCTCGTCTGGTCACTGGACCAGATGAAGCACGACATCGAGGAGTACCTCGGCAAGCAGATCTTCGACGATGAATAGTGCTCCCGGTGACGGTCCAGGCCAGTCACGACTACCCAATCACATGCGTCGATCCGACCGCGACCTGGTTTGCTGTACGACGGTCGTCGGCGTGACGCGGTCCGGGTCCATACCCGCCGCGCTGGTTGACGGTGGTGCTCGGCTTGATCGCCGTGTCGAGCCGGCGCATCAACAGGCTCGCCAGGTTGAGCTGCTCGAATGCCTCGTCCTCGTCCACGTCGTCCAACTGCTGCTCATGCGCCAAGGGGTTGCGGATGGCCAGCACAGCCCCGACGAACAGGAACCGGTAGCCATTGTGGACATCCCGACCCGTCGTCGTGGAGTCGCCCAGGTCCAGCCGCGGACCGGTCGCTGAGAATGCGGCGTTCATCAGTTGCACGCCGTCGAGGTCCAGTCCGCTCAAGTCCCTGACGCGGTTGCGAACTGCCTTCATCACCTCGAACACCGCCTGAGGGAGGTGGCCGCTGCGGACATGGCGTGCGGCCACCTCCGCAACGCGAGGATGCAGTGCTGCGAGGCGGGCCTCACGCAGGACAGGCGAAGTGACCCGCTTGCCTGCCGCTGGGTCGCCGATGACGAGCCTGCCGTCGTCCAGGTACCAGCCTTGGCGAGCGAGCTGCTCGATCAGCGCCGTTCGCAGTTCGCTGCTCGGTCCTGAGAGGAGCTGGTCGTCGAGCCAGCGGCCAAGGAAGCTGCGCAGGGTTCGGCGTCCCTCTGCGCCCCACTGGTCGAGGGCGACCAGCACACCCACAACGTCGCTCTCGGTGACGTCGGCGGTGACTCCCGGAGCCCCAACTCCTATGGGAGGGTCCTTTGCTTGTTCAGGACGCCCGCATCCTGCCCGCCCGCACGAGTCCGTCCCAAATCAGCGCTGCCGCTCTCTTGTTCTCCGTCTTCAGCCAGTCACGCCAGTAACACCTGTCGACCTGGAAGGTCAGGAGTCCCGCGTCGCGTGCGTTGCATAGCTCCTGCACGAACCCGCGCCACCGGTGCTCTTCACCGACGGGTCCGCCGGCGAGCTCTTCCATGAGCTGCAGGCCGTTGACGTGCCATAGCGCGGCGCCGGCGGACTGTTCCTGGTGGCGGTCGATCGCCTGAAGGATCTCGATATCGTCCCAGCGTGTTGGCATGTTGACGTCCTCGTTGACCCGGCCGATCCGTGGTGGGTGATCGCCACAGAGTAATCCCGGGCACAGCCGGGGGTCGTGTCACGTCTATAGGCGAGGAGGCTCTGACCCTGGAGGCCGCTGACAGGAATGCCCGGACGCGGCTCCGAGGAGTTGGAACGTGTACAGCGCACATACGAGGGTGTCCGGCCCACTGGAGGGGTGGCGTTGCCGCGTTGCTGCTGGTTACGGCGCTGCGCTGTGGCGTCATGCAGCGCGTTTCTCGTCTCGGCCTTGCCGAGGGCCGTCTGAAGCGGCGGTAGGAGTGATGGCTCGAAGAAGGAGGCGCAAGTGCGTCGTACATGTTCCAAATCGGCCCGGCAGAAAGGCGGATCTGGTACGGCCTGCCACGCC
>WNGR01000678.1_pt1 | contig 37798 bp, 37 predicted proteins | sample 5407581 | NCBI WGS metagenome assembly WNGR01 (sample SAMN13153383, study PRJNA577476) | soil metagenome | isolation source: 80 cm soil or saprolite under Garry oak tree replicate 2 | place: USA:California | collected 2016-06-15 | reverse complement strand
AATTCGAAACGCGACATTTGCGGCTCTCAGCGGGTGCTGGGCCCTGGCTTGCTCATCGACGCGACGGGAATGCTCTGGGGTGGGCCGTCCCTGGCCGCACCTTCCGCTTCGGGCTCGATCTTGCGCTTGTCCGGCGCGCCCTGCCAAGTTCTGTTTCTGGAGCAAAAGCAGACTTGGAAATGTCGACTTGTGAACCAAGCACAAGGGCATCTCGTGGGCCTCAGGAGTAACGACCGCTCCCCTGCGGCTCCCCTCGGACCTATCCGAATTAGAGTTATCGGTATCGCATTGGGCGTTCCTTGCAGCGGCCCCAACCTTTGACAGGTTGGGGTTTGGTTGACCAGAAGGCACGTGATGCGCAGATCTCCCCACGTCACCCACGGTATTGTTGGCCAACGCTGCAGAAAATGTCGAGACTTATCGCTTACGATAAGCAACGGGCTCCCCGCGGCGGGCGTTGTGAATCGCTCTTTACCAGCGAGGGTCACGCTTCCATGGTTGATCCCGAAATCGACATGCGTTTGGCGAGAGTAAAGAGCTCTTTGCAGATCCCGAAGTTCTGCGTAATTGAACCCACTCGTTTTTTGCATTGCGTCGGCGTGCTGAACGGGCAGCGACGCTGTCGCAAATCGTGCATCTCCGTGCTCCATCCCACGAATGAACCTTGCGTTGGATGTTGAACCGGAGGCTAATTTTGATAACCGGCGCCGCCTGAGTGCCTACGCACCGATCCTCCAACCCCGTATGCGTAGCGCGATGACCCGCACGGCTCCGTTTTTTCTCCAGCCCCAACGGGACCGTGCGGTCTTTTCTCCCGACGCGGATGATCGTCACGACCCATGTTGCGCAATAGACCCTTGATAGCGTGGTGGAGCGATGAAAATGAAAGATCGGGTTAGCGAACGCGAGTATCAGGGCCGTCTCGAGAATTTGCTGAAAAGCGCCTTCAACACGCAACTTCAGCCGCTAAGGTCACTCGAGACCGCAACCAAAAAGCGGAGAGCGCTGAAAAAGAAGGCCGCAAAAAATTCTGGGTTCACGAAATCAAGCACGACGGTTTCCGGCTGACGGTGCGCCCGGCCGCGCTTTCTACGAGATGACATTGGCGGGCGGCTGACACACTGGCGTTGGCCTTTGCGGGTCTCGCAGCGGCTGCCGCACCGCCGGCATACGGGCGAGGTTGACGCCCAACGGATCGCCCGCTCAGATCAAGTCCGCTTTACACCTCGATAACGGCCCCTTCAATGCGGGGAACCGCCGTGGGCGACATGGTGAGCGCTCCGATGAAGCTGCTTAGGAAAGAACAGTCGTTAGTTTTATGGTGTTTTTCTGCTTCGCTTTTATTGAGCAGTTGTGGAGGCGCGGGACCTGAGTGCAATTCTTTGGATATCCGCAATTCAGTAGTTAAAATCGTTTCGGATGATGATAATAATAAACTTGTGAATTACGCTGTCAAAAATTCGAGTTCGGTCGCTGCAATGGTGGGTGATACGAAATCGGAAGCTGAAAAATTAGCGATTTGGGAAAAAGCGAGACAAGGCGCGGTGTATAGGTTGGACGATACAGTACTCATGAATTCAAGAAATCGAGCAGCACAAGAGGTTACTTGCATTGGGTTATTGTATGTGACCGTTGCGGATGCGACTGCGCAAAAAGAGCTAGAATTTAAGGTGAAACAGACAGCGGATGGGAAGATTATCGTTTCAGTCAGTCCTTTTTTGTTTTGAGGTTTTACAGCTTTGAGAGAAGTGTAGTTATGCTCCGCCGCATGCAATGAAGGGACTTGTGCAGATTTAACGCCTGTGTTGCGTCGACCGTTGAGCCGGCATTGTAATCTCGGACATGGTTCGCGTCTCACAGAGAGCCCCGGCCTGATAGCGAGGCGGGGTGTGAGGAAGAGTGTTCCGATCAGCAATAGCGGTCCTGCGTAGCTGGCCGATCCGCTTACGCCCCAGTTCGTGCAGAATGGCGGCTCTCCGCAATTGATCTGCCGCGGGCGTCAGTTGTCCGCCCCTGACGAGACCGAGACGTGCCAAAGTTAGGAGAGCGACTCGGTCGCATAGTTCAACAGAACCCCCGGTCCCCAACAACGCAATAGCGCGCTGCTCGTCCGGGCCGAGATCGGTCCATGAAACGCCGTCCATCACGCACCTCAAAGTCGACCCCCGCAATGATGATGGGGTTCAAGAAGTTAAAATTTTACAAAAATGCTTGCTGCCCTGCCATATTCCCTCGTTGCGCGACCAATTAGGGGCAGATGCAAATTCGTGTCTTGGGATAAGCGGTTTGTCGATCCGATCGCGGTGCCTGGCCGGAAACCGTTGGTCACGCTTCACGACGCCGCGGGCTGCGGCTGCAGAACAGACAATCCATAACCGAAAGAATCCAGCACCTAGATTCATGGCCGCCCCCCAGAGACAAACTAGGGCGCGTTATCGTGGGATTTGCAACGCAAAAGCCGCCTCAGTTGGCGGCCTCTTTTAATTTATCAGGTCGCTTACGATTCCATTCGCGGCTCGGGTAGCCAAGTGATGTGCGTGCCCTGCCCGTCCTAACCTCTAAACCGATTCCATAAGAGAAACGCCAGGAATCTTTCCGCGCTAAATCCCAAGAATCCAAACCGCAACGATGGTCCCGAGCACGGCTAGGCCGCTGATCGTCCAGCCCATTGCGTAAGCCGCTCCATCCATGTCCGGCCTGTTCACCGTGGTATGGTGCCAGCACGACATGGCCGCCTTCTGATTGTTCAGATAGGTAATCTCCGCCAGCTGGCAGTTCAAACGTGCTCGATTAATCGCGGCATTGGCTAGCAGGTTCCATTCGCGCCCAGCGCACCAAAGAATTCATTTAGCAGGCAATGGTGTGCCCGCGGTACGAACCAGTTTGTCCGCTTTAATGAGGACGTAGTTATTGTCAAGCTGCTCGTTGGCAAAAAAGCTGATGGTCACAAACGCCGCACAAAACAGTAAGCCTACCAGCATGACTTTCCGGTGTGTGCGCTTGTCTGCGTTGTGAAATGACGAGGACATCCATCAGCCATACAATTTAACGTTTGGAGCGCAATTAAATTCGCGTTTAAACCTTCATTAAGGTTAACAGACGCCCATTTCCAAGGACCCACCCCACCCGCACGCACACGGCGGGCTTTTTCGTGCGCACCACTGCCGGCAATTACGCTGGCGATTTCAGAAGCAGAAGGACGATCAACAACAGCAAACAATATTGCATGGATAGTCTTAGCGGCACGGCGTCTTGGAGACGTTCATTGCAGACTAGGTATCCAAATGATTCTCGAAACGGGCGCGCCGCTGAAATGCTCGATCAGTTGGCAAGTGAAGCCAATGACCTTACCGACGAAGCATGGTTAGAACTTCCCTTTAGATTGGAGCCTTCAGTTTTCACGGTGTCGACTTGAACCACGACGCGTGCGGTGGTGATCTTGCCCTCGGAGTCCGTGCCGAGAGGGACACTCTCTAGTTGGAATTACGTTACCGCGCCCTCTTCGCCGTCATTAGAACCGGAGCAGACCAGAGTGAAAACCTTGATGGCATTGCGCGAAATGCCGCCGCCTTGATCAGCTAGCCAAAGAGTTGACTGGCTAGACAGTTGTCGCAGTGTCGCCGTTTCTCGGCGGCCACTGGTAACGGATACGACTTCAATTTCGCACGGCCTCTCCTGGTGCTCTATCGACAGGTGGGTGCGGTTTGGCTAGGCCAATCGTACCGGGCTGCGCCACGTTGCTGGCGTACCTCGTGTCAACACCCTCAAGCGTCGTAATGGCGGCTGCCATCACTGCGGCTGCCAGGATGATGGCAAATATTGCCACCGCAATGCGGTGGCTGTTCCGGTCGTTACTCATGACAGGCGCTCCTACGCTAACGGGTAACGTTGGGCGGTTGGGCTGGTTTCCTAGCCCGAGCCATGTTGCAGGAACGTGATTGCCAGTACGGCAAACGCTATCAGCGTCAACACCACCATCACGTTGACGTACCTTGGGTCGGGCATCGCCTGCGCTCCTATCACAACGTTACGCCCGTATTGCAGCTATTTCTACATGCAGCGCAGCATAGGTAGGGCGCCCTCGATACCTGGCGGCGCGATGGGGCTTTCATTTTCCGAATGTCCGCTTCTCTAATCGGCCGTCGGGGGTCAAGCGTTTTCAGACTATCCACGACTGCAGTGTCGATGTCGCTCGCGGGCTCGTGCTTGTCTTCATCGGCTCCAAAAGCCCTTCCGTTATGGGATTCGAAGACGAGGTGGGACAAACTTTGCGATGACGACAGGTCCAAGCGGACATACGAACTCACCTCATCCATCGTCCGCGAGGGACATCATTCCACTGCTCAGTGGAGCTCGATTTCCTCCTATCGTATTTGATCCTGGTGGCTCCGAGCCTCTACAACTCCCCGGGTCCACTGGAACTCAGTGCCACCAACCCAGATGCGGTGCATGATCACGGCCAACCGACGCGCCAGCGCCACGATCGCCTTCTTCATCCCAAGGTGTCTGGCGATCTTGATGGCCCAGGCCTTGAGCCATGACCACTTGGTAGTACGCACCAGCATGATCCGAGCCGCTTCGTAGAGCATGACCCGCATCATCTCGTCCCCGCACCTCGATATCGCGTCGATTCGGTTGATCTCGCCTGATTGATACCTGGGAGGCGGCAGCCCGAACACCGCGCCGACCGCCTTGGAGTTCCGGAAGCGTGCAGAAACGTCGACGGTGGCACGATAGGTCAGCGCTACGACGGACCAACACCCGGGATGGTCATCAGTTGCCGGCACACCTCATCGTCTCGCACGATGGCCAGCAAACGGCGGTGCAGGATGGCGAACTGCTCGCGCAGTACCCGCCGTACCATGAGCAGCGGTTCGACCAGAACGGCTAGATCCGGCAGGTTCTCGATGAGCTCCTTGATGCGCGCCTCGAACTTCACCGTTCCCACCACGCCCACCTTGAGGCGGAAGTTACGCAAAGTCCCGCGCAGGTCATTATCGATGGCGATGGCCTTGGACTGGATCAGTTTTCGATGGGTTAGCAGCATTCGCAGTTTCTGACTGCGCAGTGTCTTCACATGCACTGGGCGATAAAGTCCCACCCGCATCATCTGCGTTATGCCGCGCGCATCGTTTTGGTCGGTCTTGTTGATTCTGCGCCTGCAGCACCGCCCGCATGTGGGCCGCGTCTCGACACAGATCACTGGCAAGCCCGCTTCGGCAAGGCGCACCAAAAAGCCATTGCGATAAAGGCCCAGCTTCCAGTCCGATCCGCTTAAAGAGGTAGATGCAGCAGAGCTTCTGGCTCGCTTGCTGCCTTCACTTCCCGCACGATCTTGCCCGTGTCGTCCACAATACAGACGCTGGTCTCCTTGACCGACACGTCCAATCCAGCAAAATGCTCCATGCTGCGCTTTCTCTGATACTTGAGGCCGTGACCACGGACCTCGTTTCACCATCAGTCAGAAGCGCAGCACCCAAAATCTTCAGCTATCCACAAGCTGAGCTACCCCAACTTTTGCGCCACAAGCGGTCATTCAACAACTGATAAGCTTTTGCTGAAAACTTATACAGTCGATTCAGACGCTGGTGGAAAACAGATCAGGTTGATTTCGCCCGATAGAGGTGAGCCAGTGCGCCAACTTGATGAGTCAGCGCAATATGTTGAGAACATTAGGTGTTTTGACAAACTGCACCAAAATCCGCGCATTACCTATCAAAGGGTTGCAGGCAAAATACAAACTGTCGAAGAACCGGCGTGGGGCGGGTCATGTTCGGACTGCAGGTAGGTGCTGTCTTCGTCCCGCCATCTAAAGCAGCCAGCCCCGTTCGCCGAATGCAGATAGGTCAACTCCAGGCGGCGCATACCACCCCTCGGAGCCATAACGGGCGCCGAGCTTCAGAGCGACTTCGTTGTTGCCATAAGGAATCCGCAGTGGAGTCCTGATCGAGTTTGCTGGCACGGAAGCCAACAAAGCGGGATCGGTGTCAACTTTTTGTTTTCGAGACCTCTTCGGCGGCGCAGCCTGGGGTGCAGCCGACCCTACCGGCCGGTTGGACGTTTTGCGATTAAGCTTGCGGCGTTTTTTAACTCGATTCGTATCAATCCACGCAGACATTGCGGCCGAGTTGGTCCTTGCATCATCGGGGATGACGAGCCCTTTCCCCTGCGCCAGCTTCCTGGCGTACAACAACTGTGCCGGACTTACCGGTTTGGGGTCGAGCTTACCGGCCGTTTCACCGCCAGATTTTTTAGGCGCGTGTTCGCTAAGGAATTTGCGGCAGATCGATATCGACGTCTTATAGCCGGGCGGTGGTTTGATGCCCTTTTGCCGGACGAGGCTGTCAGCGAAGCGTTTCATCGCAGGCGTCGGTGGATACGTTCCTGTGCCATTGCCCCCTGCGCTACCAAGCAAAGAAGGTCTTCCCGCGATAGCACCCTCCTTCAGCTTGCTGATAATGCGCTCAGCGACATCGCACACGGCGTCAATCGCGCCGACCATCTCCTGTTTGCCCACAACGACGTCGTCGAGCAGGCATTCAAGTTGCGCTGTCACGCCCGGATCGACTAGCGCCGGATCGGCTTGTTTGAGAACGCCGAACAATGATAGGCCGGTCTCGGTCGGCACAATATTCTTTCCCTGGGCAATCAGGAAACCCTGCTTCTTCAGCCCACCGATGATCTCGGCTCGGGTCGCAGGCGTGCCAATACCCTTGGCTTCCTTCAAGCGATTCCGCAGAATCTCGTCATCAACAAAACGCCAGGCATTCTGCATAGCCTCAATCAGAGTGCCTTCGTTATAACGCGGCGGCGGCCGGGTCTCCCTGTTCTCAATTTTTGGATCTTGCAGTTGCGCGGTCTCGCCGTTGCGCAGCGGCGGCAGCAATTGCGCCTCATCGCCCTTTTCGTCGGCGGGTTGCCACTCCGGGAATGCTGCTCGCCAGCCGAGATCAATGGGCTGGCGACCGGCTGCGCGGAATTCGAAGCCGTGCACATCGAGCGTTGCGGTTGTCTGCCGGTAACGGAAGTCGGGCATCAGGGCGGCCATATATGCCCGCGCGATTACGTCAAAGAGTTTCTTCTCGTCAGACGACAGACGAGGCCAGACCTCCGACAGTTTGTCGATGGCGTTGACATTGGGAATGACGGCGTGGTGGCTCGCACCCTCCAGCCCCTTGTCGTAGAAGGTGCCGCTCGCACCTCTACGAATCACCGGCGGCTCGGGTAAAGGGATCGCGCTGATCGATTGGCCCACCCGCAGTCCGGCTACGATTCGCGGCACGTCCGATATCAAGCTCTGCGGCAGATAGCGTACCTCTGCCCGAGGATAGGTGACAATCTTCTTGCCCTGGCCGTCATAAAGCTCCTGCGCCACTTCGAGCGTTTTGCTGGCTGACCAGCCGAAGCGCGATCCGCATAGCTTCTGCAACGAAGGCAGATCATGCAGCTTCGGTGGCCCTTGACGCTTGTCCTCGACGCGCACGGTGAGCGCACCCTCGAAACCTTCAGTCGCTTTGATGACGGCCTCAGCAATCTCGCGCTTAACAATTCGGTCCTGCGGCGTGTGCCGCATCTGGAATTGCCCACCCTCAACTTTCGCGGTGGCGACAATCTCAAAATAAGCGAGCGGCACGAAGTTCCGAATTTCCAACTCGCGCTTGCATACAATGGCTAATGTCGGTGTCTTTACGCGACCGACTCCAATCACTCTCCGCGTTCCCTGTCCCAGAATGACGGTTGCGGTGCGGGTGAGCGAAAGGTTGTAAATCTGGTCGGCCTGTCGGCGCGCAACTGCGGCGGCGTATAGGCGGGAGTATTCGGTATTTGGCTTTGCTCTGTCAAATGCGTCACGGATGGTCTGCGAATCCTGCGCGGTGAACAGCACCCGCATCACCTGACCGCGATACTCGTAATGCTCAAGAATTTCCTGACCGATTAGCTGACCCTCGCGGTCACAATCGGTTGCAAGCCAAACTCGTTTGGCAGTGCGCAACGCCTCGCGAATAGCCTTGAGCTTAGCGGCCTTGTTGCCACCCTCCGCCGGGCGCATTCCGTAAAGACCTTCAGGCCGTAGAAGTATCGGCGACCATCGCTTCCAGGCCAGAACAACGTCCTCCGGTTCGAGGAGATCGAACAAATGGCCCTCAGCTGGAAGAACATCACCGTAGCGAGAACCAATTGCCGCGCGGACGTCTCTGGCCTGGCTGGTTTTCTCCGTGATGACGATCTGATCTGCCATGACGGCTCACTTGGGAGGAGGTATTTAACGGCACGTCGCTATTAGAACATATCATGAACACGATAGATGTGCAAGTTATACTGTATCCAAATCCTGATAAGGCTCTGTCGCAATGGGATGCAAGTCCGCAAGCTGCAACGACCGCTATCGAATGGCTCTTTGAGTGAGACGCGAGCGGGCCCCTATAGCAGGAAGCCACCGACGATGGTGCATGGCCGCACGGACAACCTCACACCCTATTCAGAAACGGACCGGATCACTCCGAGGCCCGCAGCGTGCCGGGGTACATGCGCCCGAACAGCATCAGGCTCCAATTTTCGTGATAGGCGTCCCTGCTATCAAACGTCCAGCTAGATGCTTTGGCGGATCGACAACAACGCCCTCGCAAACGATGAAGTTCGCTGTTTGCCCGTTGACGCAGGACCGAACCATTTTGAATTCGAGCGTGTCATATACGGGCAGGATCTCGCCGGACTTCGGCGGCAACAACTCGGTCCGTCCTTGAATATTTAGCGCAGTATGTCCGGCACCGTGAACATCGGGGTTCCACATTTTGATCCCGGTCTCTGTCCAACGTCGGCGAATTAGCTTTTCTCTCTCGGACTGGTCATTCGTTTCCGGTACTGCAATCGCATGGTCGCTGGACGGCTGCAAAACAGCGGCATGCTGATCAACCGTGATTATGGTGACGTCGGACGCTTCGCCGAGAAACTCGCTGGCGAGCGGTTCGCCGCTCTCCTTGTTGCGCAGCAACGCCTCAAACTTTGCAAATACCAACCGCACCGCTGGAACACTCCGCAGCATAGCGGCCAGTTTCGTCAAGAATGCTAGCGGTGACATCGACGACACTCAGGATATGAAGGGTGCTCCGCACTCGCGCTGTTGTCAAATAGCAGCGTCCCGATGAATGTGAACGGGTTGGTCCGGCTTCGGTGGACCGTCATCAAAGCGGAGCGGTGGCTGGGTTTGCGCCCTTTCTGGCGGCGGGTTTTCGCGGGCACGAACTCCTGATGGCTGGCGAGGACCGGGTTCTCTCTTCCGCCGTCCGCAAAACCCGCTAGGCTGTGTGAAAGAGTTTGGAGTCCACTATGGACGACAACAATCACATCGATTTTAATGCTCCTGCAACTCTTCGAAAATGGCCTTCGATCAGGAATGAGCGCGCTAGGGCCGCCTACGGCCCTTATTTAATAGTTGACGGCACTCTGGATGATTGCATCCGGCAGTTCATGGCGAAGCCTACAAGTCAGCATCACCTGTATGAAATACATACTGCTCCGCAGGGCGAGTTAGTCAGCGCCGTCTTGTCAGCGATACATATTCTTGAAATTGTTCGGTTGCGGGATTTTCTCTAAGCCGAGGAAAGCTGAGAAGTCGCCGTCCAAAAGCAAACCCCTGCTCGGTTTGCGTCGAGCGGCGGCTGTGCAACGTGGATAATGGATTGGAATGCCCGAAGGGCACGGTGAAACAGCCTTCGGGTGACCGCGCGTTTTCTGATGAAGTGGCTGAGCCGGGTATAAGCGAGGAAGATGCCACCAGGCTCCAAATCGGCTTCACGCGCGGAAAGGTTATTTCCCGATTCGGAACCGCATCAACCTGCTTCATGTGAGACATGTGAGACTACACACACGTTCTTCTCAAGCAAAATCGCACGGGAAAAATCGCAAGAAACACCCTATTTGCAGCGCTATAATGCGTTTCGCGACAGAAACTAGCTAGCGGGACGACGAGTCGCAATGTCGTGGACCGCATACTCGATAAATTTCAAAGCATCGACGCCGTTTATAAGACCGACAAATAATTCATGGAGACCAAACAATTCCTGTCCTACCTCGAAGCGTACATCAAAACACAGACCGGTATCGAGAGCAGTTGGAATGGCGAGGACGACAGCTATACACATGAAGGCGAGCTGTATCACGAGGATGACGCACACATTGCAGGAGAGCGCCGTCAGGCCGCAGAGGATGATGCTGTTTGCCATCTACACCCAACCAGAAAGCGCATCGGTCCGCGGCGAAATCTTTCAGTCCAAAGTGATTTGCTCGATGTAGTCTCGGTGCAACGACACCGGCAAGACGGAAAGCCTGATGCTCCAGCTGAGCGTCGCGCGAGGATGAGCGGCTACTCTGCCGGGCCAGACGGCTTGCAAATGGGGCCCTACGATCCGCATTCTGTGATGAACTATTGCAATCCGGTCTTTCTCAACAATGGCGTATTGAGCGAGTTGGATAAGAAAGCGGTCCGCCTGCTGTATGGAACACTGTAGGCCCGCTTCGGATCATCAGCAGACATCCGACGCCTAATACAGGCTCGTCCGACAAGCAAACATTGCAGCTCGAGATCGTGCGATCAGCATAGCTCGGCCTGAAGCGCGATCTTCAGAGTTCGGATTCGGAAATTAGATGTTATGACACAAGCCGGCCAGCGGCCGAGCTAATCTGATGTCCCTGGAGCCTCTCAGATCAGTGAGTAATGGGAGCAGCCGAGACCTAGCCTGGAAGCGCGGAGCAATTACTTCCATCCGGTGCAACACCAACTCCCGTTTGGAAAGTAGTCGCTGCCGCTACGGCGCACGAAATCGTCCGAAATCGTAGGTTAGCGTACAAAATCGTGTAAATGGCGGAGAGAGTGTCAGTCAATCCCTATTGATGTACAAACTGTTTTTCATTCCAGCACGTGGGAACCTACGGTCCAGGCTACCAGCAATCGGCCTATTCCGTGGCTGCGTCCCAAGCCTCTGCGCGATCTTCCGTCGATCTGGACGCGCCGCCGGCCAGGCCATTTCCGCCTGCAGCGGCGACGCTCCGAAGACGCTGAACGGGTTGATCGCAGCCAACGACTTCTTGAGGAGCTGAGGGCGGCGGTATTGAACGGTCATTCTCGCGGTGGGCTTCCGCAGGTCCGCCGGCTCAAGGATGCCCTGCGAGGAAAGACCTGCTGTTCTTGCTTCTTGTTCTTCCAAGCTAACCGATAGGTGACAGCGGCGTACCAACGGCCGCTTTGCGCCAGATGCGGTCACTCCGCAACGGCTCTTTCGGCGATTCGTCACCAGCCAAAAAGAAAGAGCGATCCAAGGTAGCCGCTCAGGGGTCCAATCGAGGACACGCAATTACCCGATGCCGACATTCGTTGACCCAGACCGATCGCCACTTAGCCGAAGGTGCAATTCTTGGCTTCGAGAACCTTGCCGATGCCGGACAATTCGAGGATGTCGCCACCCGCCTTGAGCGCCTTCATCACGCCCGCTTCCTTCTCCTCGCGTGCGGCCGACTTGGCGCAAACGTCCGCAATATTCTCCTTGGGCACGATCACTACGCCGTCATCATCAGCACTGACGATATCGCCGGGCCGGACGGCGATACCGCCAATGACGATCGGCTGGTTGATATAGCCGAGGGTTTCCTTGACGGTTCCCTTCATGCACAGGCCGTAGCAGAAAACGTTGAAGCCGGTGCCGCGCACCGCCGGTCCGTCGCGCACGCCGGCGTCGGTCACAAGGCCGACAATTCCCTTGGCGACACACGCCGTCGACAAGACTTCGCCGAAGCCGCCTTGCTCGGGATGGTCGCCCGCGCTCACCACGAGGACGTCGCCCGGCTTGGCCAGCGAGATCGCGGTGATCAGCATCATGTTGTCGCCCGGATGACAGCTGACGGTCAGGGCCGGTCCACAGGCGCGCATGCCGGGGTAAATCGGCTTGATCAGGGAGGTCAGCGCACCGCTCCGGCCCTGCGCCTCGTGGAGGGTGGATGGCGGAAACTGCTTGATACGTTCAACGAGTTCGCCAGCGGGCCGATCGAATGTCCTGATCACGTGAGCCATAGTACCTCCAACGGCCGCCATTTGCGCTAGCCTGCAATAGTCGACCATCTCGGGCTGGACAAATTCAGATTTCAGGATTGCCGCATCGCATTTCGTTATAGGTCGCCCTCGCCGTCGCTCAGAGGTGCCGACGCGGCGCCGTAAGTGACGTCACCTGAAGGCAGCAACGCGGCCGAACTGCCCCAGGTCTCTGCAATTATCTCGAGCAAGATCTTGTAAACGGCGAACGCGGCATCGGACAAAGCCGCATTGTCGGAAATGCAGAGCGACATTTGCAGCGACGCTGCCGGCGCATCGATCCGCCGGACACAGAATTCTTCCTGGTTCGGCAGTACGTTCGCAATGGAGAGTGGCAGCACGGTAGCACCCATTCCGGCTGCAATCGCGGACGAGAGGGTCGATTGCGAATGGATCTCGGCGACAATGCGCGGACGGAGTCCGACCTCGGCGCAGACCTTCTCTATCGCCTGCCGCAGGAAGGATTCCCGATACGGAAGAACAAGGTCAAATTGCACGATCTCCGCCGCCGAGACGCTTTCCGACTGCGGCCGCTCCGAAAACATGCTGCGCGGCGCGACGAGAAAAAAGGGTTCCCGCATTAGCGGCTTGTAATCGAGACCGGTCACCGGACGATCGCCGTAAAGTACAGCCATATCCATACTGCCCTTCAGCATCATCTCGCTGAGCACGATCCCGAAACTGTCGTAAATGTGCAGCACGATGCCGGGAAAGCGTTCGCGTACCTTCATGAGCAGCGGCGTCGCCAGCAATGTAGCCGAGCTGAGCGGCGCCAGGCCGATCGTCACGTTTCCGGTCAATTCCGGCTTGTTGTCCAGAATGCTGCGGCGCGCCTCGTCGATCTGCCGCTGGATGGACTTGGCGTATCGATAGAGGATTTGTCCGGCCTCGGTCGGCTTGACGCCGCGGGCGCTGCGGACGAGCAGCTGGCGCTTGAAGTCCGATTCCAGGCTTGCGATCTGCTGGCTCAAGGCGGGCTGCGCGACATTGAGCAGCTTCGCGGCACGCGTCACGCTACCAAGATCCACGACTTTGATGAAGGCTTCGAGGCGTCGCGTGTCCAATACGGGGTTCCCAGGGAATCGAGAAGAAATCGAGCAGGAGATCGTGGCGGCAGCAATATGCTGGGGCTATGGGACTAGAACGAAATGTTCTTACCATTTGGAACCCGCCGGGCCTATAGGTAACGCTGCAAACAGCTGTCCATTTAGCGTTGCCGATGCAGCCTGGATGGCCGCAGAGGAGCCATGCGGATGGCATTTTCGGACTATCGAACGGCGTTGGTCACCGGTGCATCCTCAGGCATCGGGGCGGCGACGGTTCGCCGCCTGAGCGCCGAAGGGCTCGAGGTTCATGCCGTGGCGCGCGACGCCGGCCGGCTGAAGGATTTGTCGGCCGAGACAGGATGCCGAGTGTACGCGGTGGACGTCAGCAACCTCGACGCGCTGACGGCGCTGGCCAAGTCGGCCGAGTTCGACGTGCTGGTCAACAATGCCGGCCAGTCCCGGCGCGGCAACATCCTGGATACGACACCCGAAGACGTCGATGCCCTGATCGAGGTCAATCTGCGGGCCGTGCTGCATCTGACGCGGCTGGTCGTGCCTGGCATGGCGAGCCGCGACCGCGGTCACGTCATCAACATCTCCTCCATCGCCGGGCACTATGCCTTTGCTGGCGGCAACACGGTGTACCACGCGACCAAGGCGGGCATTCATTCGCTGTCGCAGCAATTGCGGGTCGATCTCTACGGCACCAGGGTGCGCGTCACCGAGGTGTCGCCGGCACGTGTGGAGACGGAAGTGTTCGGGCGGTTGCTGGGCGATCACGCGGAGGCTAAGCGTCGCTTCTTCGACGACTATGATGCGCTCCAGCCGGAAGACATCGCCAATTCGATCGCCTTCGCCGTGGGTTCGCCGGCGCGCATGAACGTCGCGTTCATGGAGGTACTGCCGACCCAGCAGGTGGTCGGCGGCCTCAACTTCGCACAGAGAAACCGGGAAGCAGCGACATAATGCGCAAGAGCCTTGAAACGCTGCGCGCATGGAGCGGCGACTGTGGACCTCGCTAAAATCGGACAATTGGTCGATCTGGTCTCGCGATCCGGCATCGCGGAGTTGGACCTTACGCAGGACGGAACGCGGATCCGGATCCTGAAGAACGCCGCGCCCGCTGCCCACGCCCTTGCGGCCGCAGCCGCGGATCGGGAGCATGCGGAGGCCCACACCGCTGCGCACGAGACGAGACCGCAGCCGGATGCACCTGATGTCGCCGACATCATCATTCCCGCGCCGATGCATGGCGTATTCCATCAGGCTGCGGCGCCGGGTGCGCCGCCGCTGGTCGAGATCGGTGCCAACATCGAAGCCGGCCAGAACATCTGCGTCATCGAGGCGATGAAGACCTTCATCGGCGTCGTCGCCGAGGCCCCTGGCACCGTCCTCGCAATTCTGGTGGAGAACGGCGACGAGATCGAAGCAGGGCAGCCCTTGTTTCGGATCCGTCCTGCGGGCACCTCGTGATGTTCGACAAGGTTTTGATCGCCAACCGCGGCGAGATCGCACTCCGAATCCAGCGCGCCTGCCGCACGATGGGACTCAAGACCGTCGTCATTCATTCGGAGATCGACCGCGACGCCCGTTATGTCGCGTTCGCGGACCAGGCGCTCTGTATCGGACCGGCATCGGCGGGCAGAACCTATCTGAATGCGGCGGCAATCCTGCTCGCCGCCGAGGTCAGCGGCGCGCAGGCGATCCACCCCGGTTACGGATTCCTGTCGGAGAGCGCAGACTTCGCCGACCAAGTGGCACAGGCTGGCCTCACCTTCATCGGCCCTCCCGCCGATTGCATCCGAACCATGGGCGACAAGGTCGCCGCCAAGCGCGCCATGCGCGAGGCGGGCGTGCCTTGCGTGCCCGGGCCGGATAGCGCTTTGCCGGACGATCCGGCGCAGGTGCGCGCGATGGCCCGGGAGATCGGGTATCCCGTGATCATCAAGGCCGCAGGCGGTGGCGGCGGACGCGGCATGCGCATCGTACGCGGCGAGCATGAACTGGATGAGGCGCTCGAACTGACGCGCGCGGAAGCCAGCCAGGCCTTCAGGAACCCCGCCGTCTACATCGAGAAATTCCTCGAAAAACCGCGCCATATCGAGATCCAGGTTCTGTGCGACGGGCACGGAAACCATCTCTGGCTCGGCGACCGCGACTGCTCGCTTCAGCGCAGGAACCAGAAGGTGGTCGAGGAGGCTCCCGCGCCCGACATCGATCGCGCCTTGGTCGCGCGTGTCGGGCAAAGCTGCGTCGAAGCCTGCCGGCGGATCGGTTACCGCGGCGCCGGCACGTTCGAATTCCTCTACGAGGACGGCGCCTTCTTCTTCATCGAGATGAATACGCGGGTCCAGGTCGAGCACCCGGTCACGGAGATGACCACCGGCGTCGACATCGTAAAGGAGCAGATCCGGATCGCGCGCGGCGAGCCGCTATTGATCTCGCAGGCGGACATCGCGTGCATCGGCCATGCGGTCGAGTTTCGCATCAACGCGGAGGATCCGGCGACCTTCACGCCTTCATCCGGCACTGTGACGCGCTGGGACGTTCCCGGCGGCATCGGCATCCGCGTCGATTCGCATATGGCCGCCGGCGCCATCGTTCCGCGCCATTACGATTCGCTGATCGGCAAGCTCATTGCCCATGGCGCTACTCGCGAGGAGGCGTTGGCGCGCGCGCGGGTCGCGCTGTCCGAATTGCGCGCCGAAGGCGTCCAGACCAATTTGCCGTTGCATCAGATGATCCTGGACGATCCAACGTTCCGTCAGGGCGGCTACAATATTCACCACCTGGAGCATTGGATAGACGCGCGGGCGGCTCGGCAATGACGGTGCCCGACCGACCACGGATCAGCCTGCTCGGGACCACCGCGATCCTGTTCGAAGCGCCGGGGACTTTCGACCTGTCGCATCAGCGGCGGATCTGGGCCCTGGCCGCAACGGCCTCCAAATGGCCGGGAATCCGCGAGGCGATTCCCGGCATCACGAACCTGATGCTGACCTTCGAAACCCCACCCCGCGCCGTCGACTCCCTCGTCTCGGCACTCAGCGACGGATGGAATAACGCGCAGGGACTCGCGATTGAAGGCCGCGAGATCGCGCTTCCGGTGACCTATGGCGGCGAAATCGGCGCCTCGCTGCAAACCGTCGCCGATTACACCGGCCTGTCGATCGATGACATCGTGTCGATTCATGCCGCGCCCCTCTACACGGTGTTCGCGTTGGGTAGCCATCCCGGATATTGCTATCTCGGCGGAATGGACCCGCGCATAGCCATACCGCGACGCCAGACGCCGTTGCAGCGCTGCGAGGGCGGCTCGGTCTCGATCGGCGGTTCACAAACCGGCGTCTCGGCCTCACCGGGACCCAGCGGCTGGCATGCGATCGGGCATACGAGCTGGACGTTCTTCGATCCATCGTGGCTCACGCCGGCCGCGCTCGCACCGGGTGACACCATTCGGTTCAAGATCGATCGGGTGATCCGTTGATCGAGATTCTGTCTGTCCTCGGCCCCGCCAGCGTCCAGGATCTCGGGCGGTTCGACCAATACCGGTTCGGGGTCGGCACGTCGGGAGCCATGGACGATATCGCGCTGCGTGCCGGCAACATTCTGTTGGCGAACGACGAGAATGCCGCCGGGATCGAAATCCCGATGACGCCCTTCAAGCTGCGCTTCGGCCGCGATATGGCCTTTGCGCTGACGGGTGCCGACGCCGGCGCCGACATCGGCGGACGCGCGATCCCGCCATGGTGGCGATCGCAGGCGCGCGCCGGAGACGTTCTCACTCTCAAGGCAATGACCCGTGGTGCACGAAGCTACCTCACGGTGGGCGGCGGCGTCGACGTTCCCCTGGTGCTGGGATCGCGCAGCACACAACTGCGCGGCGAACTCGGCGGTCTTCATGGACGGTCGCTGCAACCCGGTGACGTTCTGCCATGCGCAGCACCCGACCCATCCGCCTGCATCGGTGAACTTGGCACGGAGCCTGCCGATATCGCCCTCGCCCGGCCGAACGCGCCGACTGATGTCACGGTCGTCAGGGTGGTGATCGCCGGCGAATACGACATGTATGACGGTGCCGCACAGGATCTGTTCTGGCGCTCCGACTGGAAGGTCACGCCGCAGAGCAACCGTTACGGCTATCGCCTCCAGGGAGCTGCGGTAATGCCGATCGCACCGATCGAGAAGCGATCTCACGGCATCGTGCCGGGCGTCGTCCAGATTCCTCCCAATGGACAGCCGATCATCCAGATGCGCGATGCCCAGACCTCCGGCGGCTACCCGAAAATCGCAACCGTGATCGCGGCCGATCTCTGGCGCATCGGTCAGACAGGCCTCGGCGGCAGGCTGCGCTTCGAACAGATCTCGTATCCGGATGCGCTTGCCGCGCAGGATGAGGTGTCGGCCTATCTGGACAGGCTGAGAGTAAACGTTGGTCGCCTTGGGGAGTTTCGAAAATGCCGATAGACACGACAGACATCGAACGGCTGGCGCAGATCCTGGAGCGATCCGGTGTCGCGTCCATCGAGATCGAGGAAAACGGACAGTCGTTGAAGCTCGTCATCGAGGCGGGGGAGCGAACGGTGGCTTCGTCCGCGCTTGCCGCTCCGACCGGGCGGCCCGCCATCGTCGCGAAAGCGGATGTCGCCGGGATATTTGTCGCCGCCCATCCGTGGCGGACGAAATCGTTCGTCGAGCCCGGCCAGGCGGTGGAAGCCGGCGCGATCGTCGGCCTCGTCCAGATCGGGCGGCTTTACGTGCCCGTGCTGTCACCGGCCGCGGGCATCGTCGACTCCATCGTCGCGGAGGCAGGTGCGACCGTTGGTTACGGAACACCGATCGTCAGCTTTCGGAGCGCCGCCTAGAGCCGCTGGATAAAAATTGCGAAAACAACCCCATGCAAAGTAGAAATGGGTCCGCCATAGCAGTATCTTTGTACCCTTCAGCCGAGCAACACCGTCGCGGGAACCACTTCGCCACCGCCCTGCTCGACCACGCGGCGCACGGTGGCGGCGAGGTTGACGGAACCTGGCGTATCGCTGTGCACGAGGATCGACCGCGCATCGACCTTGATCGACTTGCCCTCGATCGTCTCCACTGTGCCGCTGTCGAGAAACCGCTGGACCCGCTTCGCCACGGCCTCCGGCGAAGTGATGACCGAGTTCGGAAGCTTGCGCGAGACGAGATTTGCGTTGGCGTCATAGGCGCGATCGGCCAGAAAGATCGTCAGGACCCGCAGCCCCACCTTGCGCGCCGCGCGCACGATTTCCGCGTCGGGCATCGAGAACATGATGAGGTCGCGATCGAGCGTCGCAATCGCACGTGCTGCGATTTCAGCCATGTCCGGATCCGCGTTCACCATGTTGCCCATCGCCGCGTGGAAACTGACGTGGGTGACGCGATGGCCGGCGTTGGCCGCGATCGCCTGGAGCGCGCCGATCTGGAAGAGCATGTGCTTCTCGATCTCGCCGGCGTCCATCTGTATGACGCGGCGGCCGAAGCCGAGCAGGTCCGGCAAACCCGGATGGGCGCCGATACCGACGCCCTTCGCCTTCGCCATCCGCACCGTGCGATCCATGGTGATGGGGTCGCCGGCATGGGAACCGCACGCTACATTGGCCGATGAGACGATCCCCATCAGCGCCTCGTCGTCACCGATACGATAGGCGCCGAAGCCCTCGCCCATATCCGAATTGATATCGACTTTCATGATTGAACCATCCTTCGATTGTTGCTCTCATTCACTCAAAGCGCTCGATAAAGATCGACCGTTGCGCGCAGACCTGCGATGTAGTCGTTGACGGGAGTCATGGCGGCGACCGCTTCCTTGTAGTCGACCTCGCTGAAGGCGATGCGCGATCCGGGCCGTGCCTGACCGAGACGCCAAAGGTCGGCCTGGATCACGGCGGCCATCTTTGGGTAACCGCCCGCGGTGTTGGCGTCGCTCATCTGGATGATCGGCGCGCCGGCCGGAGGCACCTGCACCACACCCGCCACCACGCCATGCGAGCGCATCTCGACCGGCGCGAGCAATTTCAGCTCGGCTCCGGTCAGACGATATCCTCCCCGATCGCTGTTGAGGCTGATCTTCCAGGTCGTCGACCAGAAAATGGCCTGCATGTCATCGGAAAACAAATCGTACTCCCCGGCCCGCAAAACCCGCACGCGAAGAATGCCTCCTTCAGACGCGTTGGAGCCGGCGATTGCCTGGTCTGGAGGCTCGGCACCGAAATCGAGGCGCCCGACGGTTTCGCGTCGGGCTCGACTGACCGGCACGACGTCTCCCTCTTGCAACGCGCGCCCGTCCAGTCCGCCGAAGCCTGCCCGGATATGCGTACTCCGCGATCCCAGCACAGGTGGTAGATCGATGCCGCCTTCGAACGTCAGATAAGCCCGCGTTCCGCGCCTCGGCGCCGAGAGCGCGAGAACGTCTCCCGCCCTTGCCCGCATGCACCACCACGGCGGAACGGCGCGGCCCGCCAGCACTGCGCTGCAATCGCCCCCGGTCAGCGCGAAGGCGATGTCCACACCGAAGCGCAGCCGGAACGGAAACGTCTGGACCTCTATGCTCGCTGCACCGGCGTCATTACCGAGCAGCGCATTTCCGGCGGCGACCGCGACCGGATCCATGGCGCCGGACGTGCTCACCCCAAAGCGGCGCGCGCCAATGCGCCCCAAATCCTGGATGGTATTGAGCGCATGACTGGTCAGTATCTCGATCACAATTCGATCCGATCGATCCTGAATTTGACCCGGTCGCCAGGTAGCATCAGCGAAGGCCGATCGCTTTGCGGATCGAACATGGGAACCTGGGCCCAGCCGATCGCATTCCAGCCGTTCGGACTCGACAGGACTGCGACACCGGTCTGCATTCCACCTATCGTCACCGAGCCCGCGCGCATGTTCAGCGACGGTACCGACTTGCGTGGCATGAAGATCCGTGGATCGAGACCATGGAGATAACCAAAGCCCGGCGAACTCGCGACGGCGCAGACCGTGTACTCGCCTTCACTGTGGATCCTGATCACCTCCCGGTCGGACAAGGCCGCGCGCGCGGCCACCGCCGGCAAATCGAAGCCGTGTTCGCCGCCATAGACGACCGGAATCTCGATGAGCCTGCCATCTGCGTTGCGCCCAGGAAGACAGTGCCACAGTTTGACGATCGACGCTTCGAGCGCTGCGATATCTTCCGGCGGTCGCTCGAACACCAGCATCACATTGGTGACGCCGATCACGGCCTCCTGGACGTTGGGCCAGGAAGAGAGAACATCGGCCAAGGCCCAGATACGGCCCTGCTGAACCATATCGAAATCCCCCGGCGCTTCGATCAGCATCGCCAGCGTACCGATCAGGCTGATGCTCGGGTTGTTCTCGGGTGCGCCCAGGAAGGGAGCGGTAAAGCGATTGATCGACAACGAAGCCTCGCAAAATCCGGCCCGACATCCGCAGCGGGGACCGGCCCTAGAGCTTTTCCGTTCCGATTGAATCGGAACGGGGCTCTATTTTTTTGTTTTGACGCGTTTTCTTCACGCGAACCGGTTTCCACTTCGCTTGAAAACGCTCTAATCCTAGATAAGCAATGCTGCCCGATCCAAGACGTTGTCGGTCTGCGGGTATAACGGATGTCGATTGCCCGGCCGGACCGGCCAAGCGGTTCGCGCAACCCAACGCACGACGGACACAGATACATTCCCCGCGCTCATGCGCAGGAACCATCCGATCGACCGTCGTTCCACAGCCTGAGGCTCAGTGACGCGGAATAACGTGATTGCTCGACGAGTCCCAACGCGCGACGACCTCCTCGCCGACCGCATAACGCAGCCCGGCCTGCTGCGACTGATTTTGTTCGAAGGCAATGACCTGTTCACCGCTCTTGGTCTTCAGATAATAGTGGCTGACGAAGCCGCGATAGATCGCCTGGTCGACCCGCGCAGTCACGCCGTTGGGACGCTCGGCCGCCGCACCCTGGCCGGCCTTCTCGATGATGATGGCTTCCGGCCGTATTGAAACCAGCACGTCCGTGGCCGACGCCGGCAGCTCATCGACCAGCAGCCTCAACCCCGCCGACACGCCAATGATCGCGCCGCCACCCTGCCGCGCTTCGACATGGCCGGAGAACATGTTCGATGCGCCGATGAAGTTGGCGACGAACTTCGACACCGGCCGCTGGTAGATCTCCGTCGCCGAGCCGACCTGTTCGAGCTTGCCGTCTCGCATCACGACGATCTTGTCGGCCATCGTGAGCGCCTCGTCCTGATCGTGGGTGACCATAACGGTCGTCAGACCGAGCCTGCGCTGCAGCGCTCGCAATTCAACCTGCATGCTTTCGCGAAGCCCCTTGTCGAGGGCGCCCAACGGCTCGTCCAGCAGCAACATCGCCGGTTCGATGACAAGTGCACGCCCCAGCGCGACGCGCTGCTGCTGACCGCCGGTGAGCTGGGCGGGATACCGCCTTCCGAAGCTGGAGAGCTGGACGAGGTTGAGTGCGTCGGCGACTTTCCTGGTGGCATCCGCCTTGCCGATCCCACGCATCTCGAGCCCAAACGCGATGTTCTCCTCGACCGTGAGATGCGGGAATAGCGCGTAGTTCTGAAATAGCATCCCGATGTTGCGACGATGCACCGGAACGTCGGTCATCCTGGCATCGTTCACGAACACATCGCCGGAGGTCGGCCGGATCAAACCTGCGATCATGCGAAGGCAGGTCGTCTTGCCGCACCCGCTCGGACCGAGCAGAGCGATCATATTGCCCGGCTCGATCGTCAGTGACACGTTGTCGACCGCGATCGCGCGGTTATATTCCTTGCTGAGGCCTTCAAGCCTGACTTCGGTCGACTTCATGGGTTAGCCTGCTCAGCTCGTGAACACCTGATTGTAGCGCTCAAGCCACGGTCCGCGGCGCGGAACGATAAAATTCCAGTCCGGGGTGAAGAGTCCGAGGTCCGTCGCCTTGGTGTCGGGATAAGCGAGGAACTTCGCCGTCTCCGGCTTGAAGTCGATTCCGCCGACCGAAGGCGCGCTAAGCGTTTGCTCGGACAGCATCTTGGCGACCGACGGCTCCAGAATGCGGTTGATGAACGCAGCACCCAGTTCCGGCTCCGGGGCATTCTTTACCAGCGTCATGCTGTTGATGCCGGTGAACGCCCCTTCCCTGGGGAAGGTCATGTCGAGCGGCAGCCCTTTGGCGGTGTGCGGATAGATCGCCTTCGAATACTCGATGCCGCCGATCGTCGCCTGACCCTGCGCAACCTGGAGGACCTGCGCCTCGCTGTCGTAGATGGTGAGAACGTTGGGCTTGAGCAGCGTGAGCTTGTCCCAGCCGGCGTCGACCAGGTATTGGGCTTCCTTGAGCGGCTTGCCCGTCACGAGCGACGTCGCGACGATGAGCATCAGGACGCTCTGGGTATTCTTCGGCGTGTTCAGGAGAATCTGCTTGCGATACTTCGCATCGAAGATCTGTTCATAGCTCTCGATCGGCTTCGTCACCTGCGGATTGATGAACATCGCCGCGCTTGAGATCGAGAAACCGACGCCAAAGCCATCCTCGAAGATGTAGCGCTTGTATACCTTCTCCAGATTGGGAATCTTGCTGGGGTCGAGCTTGTCGATCAACCCCTCCTGCTTGGCCTGCGGGATGCCGACATCGTCCATCATCATGACGCTAAATCGCGGCGCATCGCGCGTCGCACGCAGGGCGGCGATGTTCGAGAGCGTCGCGCCCTCGATGGTAAAGACGCGGCATTTGAACTCGGCCTCGAACTTCGGAATGACTTCCTTTTGAACCAGCCTGCCGAGGGCCGAGTTGTAGACGCCGACATGCAGTTGCTTGGCGTCCTGCGCCGACGCGCGGCTGATGATTGTCGGGAAGGCAACCGCGGCTGCGCCGGCCTTGATGAGAGTCCTACGCGTCAGTTTCATGGTTCCAATCTCCATTTTGCGAAAAACACACTAGGCAGCCAGCGCACGGCGAAGGCCCACTAACTTCTCGAGCAGCAGAACGCCGACCATCGCCATCAGAATGATGATCGTCGACATCGCGGGAACAGAGGGATCAAAGACGTTGACGAGTTGCCGCATCAGGATCAGCGGCACCGGCGAGTGCTCGGAATTCGCGAGCCACATCGTGATCGGATAATTGTCGAAGGAAACCATGAAGGCGAACAGCCCGCCCGCCGCCACGCCGGATGCTATCTGCGGCAACGTCACGCGCCAGAACGTCCGCAGCCGGCCGGCGCCGAGTGTCCGCGCGGCGTCTTCCAGGTTCTCGTCGACCAGCTGGAGGCTGGTGACGACCGTGCGGATGACGTAGGGCGAAGTCACGACGATATGGCCGATCAGAAGATTCAACCGCGCATCCTGCGACCCCAGCTTCGACAGCACCTGAAGCAGGGCGAGACCAGTCACAAGTGCTGGAAAGATCAGCGGAGAAAGCAGGAACCCCTTGATCGCGGCGATGCCGGGGAAGTTTCCGCGCACCAGCGCGAAGGACGCCGGCACGCCGAGCAGCAGGGACCCCGCCGTCGTTCCGAGCGCCAGCAGGATGCTCAATTGCATGGCATCGATGAAGTCGCGATCCTGCAACACCTTGGCATACCATTTCAGGGTGAAGCCCTGCGGCGGGAACGTCACGAAATAGGAGTCGGACACCGACACCGCCATGACGAGGAGCAGCGGCGCCATGATGAAGATCATCATGGCCGCGGTGATCGCATAGAGGATCCAGGCACCGACCCCCGAGAAGCGCTCATCCATCAGGTCGCCCTCCGAAGACGGCGGCCTTCGAGAAGCCACATCGAGAAGCCATTCACCGCAAAGACCACGCCGACCAGAACCAGCGCGATCGCCGCACCAAACGGCCAGTCATAGACGACGAAGATCTGTTGTTCGATCAGGTTTCCGAGCATGATCGCCGAGGCACCGCCCAGGATCGCCGGAATGACGAAAGATCCCGCCGTCAGCGAAAACACCAGCGTGAAGCCTGCGACGAAGCCCGGCATACTGAGCGGCAGCGTGACCCGGAAGAACACCTTCCACCACGGCGCGCCAAGCATGCGGGCCGCATCTTCGAGATTGGGATCGATTTTGCCGAGCGCCGACGCCAGCGGCAAGACCATCATCGGAAAGAAGACATGCAGCGAGCCGATGATGACGGCTTTTTCGGTGTAGAGGATCGACACCGGCGCATCGACGATGTGCAGCGTCATGAGAATCCAGTTCAACATCCCCTTCGGGCCGTTGGAGAGAATAAGCTGCCAGCCGTATCCGCGCACGACGACGCTGACGATCAACGGCGCAATCACAATCAGCGTGATGATCCGGGTGACCATCGGGCGGCTCTTGACCATCACGAGTGCCACCGGATAGGCCAGCACTGTGGCAAGCAGCGAGGTGATCACGCTGATCCGCAGCGTATTCCAGAATACCCTTGCATACAGATCGACGTCGATCAGGCGCGCGTAATGCGCCAGCGTGAACGGGGGGCCGATGATCCCCTTGCTGTTCTGGGTCTGGATGCTCGAAAACAGCAATCCTAGCGCGGGATAGAAGAAGAAATAGGCCAGGAAGACCAGCATCGGGATTGCCAGGTAACCGGCAGACAATTGCAGACGCCACCGCGATCCCTGTCGGGCAGCTGAATCTGAAAGACCCGCCACAGCATCGCTGGTGGTCATCGCTGGCCCTCCTCGACTGTGCGATCCCAAGGCCTACCCCTCCATCTGCCAAGACTAGGCGGCGACATCTTACAGGACCAAGACCGTCTTCGTTTAGGGCCATCGCGAAGCCTTATGGTCTCGCGAGCAAGGCCAGCGTCCGGAATGCGAACCTTGCTATTCGCGTGTCGCCGGCGATTAAAACGACAGCGTCCATGACGGAGACCTGCCTATTGCCTTCGCAATTCCGATTGCCGCCGCAATCCGGTCAGCGCAGGCCTTCGCAGAAGCTCGCGATCCGCCGCAAACCCTCCTTCAGCGCTTCGGTATCGGTCGCGTAGGACACCCGGAAATACGGGCTCATGCCGTAGGCGCCGCCGTGAACGGCCGCGACGTGCTGCTCTTCCAACAGGGCCGCGATGAAATCGGCGTCGGTTTCCAGCCGCCGCCCTCCCCCGGTCGTCTTGCCGATACAGCCGGCGATGTTCGGAAACACGTAGAACGCGCCCTCGGGCTTGTGGCAGGTGATGCCGGGAATCCGGTTCAGGAGGCTAACCACCAGGTCGCGCCGCTCGCGATAGACCTCCGCGCGCTCCTTTAACAGATCCTGCGGGCCGTCGAGAACCGCGGTGGCCGCGGCCTGGCTCAGGGTGCAGATCGGACCGGTTGCCTGGCCATGGACGTTGTTCATGGCCGCGATCAATTTCTTCGGCCCGCCGCAATATCCGACGCGCCAGCCGGTCATGGCGTAGGCCTTGGACGCGCCATTGACGGTCAGCACGCGCGGTTTCAGCGCGGGTTCAACCTCGGCGATGGTGCAGAACTGGAAACCATCATAGGTAAGGTGTTCATAGATGTCGTCAGTGAGGATCCAGACGTCCGGGTGCTTCAACATGACGTCGGCGATCGCCCGCATCTCGGCGCGCGTACAGGCCGCACCGGTCGGATTGTTCGGGAAGTTCAGGATAAGCCATTTGGTCCTGGGCGTGATCGCCGCGTCCAAATCCGCCGGCCGCAGCTTGAACTGATTATTCTCCGGACAGGCCACGGCGACGGGGGTCGCCTCGGCGAGAACAACGATGTCGGCGTAGGTGATCCAGCCCGGCGCCGGAATCACCACCTCGTCACCCGGATTGCAGGTGGCGAACAGCGCGTTGAAGATGATCTGCTTGCCGCCATTGGCGACCAGTATCTCGTCGAGCGCGTAGTCCAGATTGTTCTCACGCTTGAACTTGCGCTGGACAGCGGACCTCAAGGCGACCGTCCCCGGCTGCAAAGGGTATTTTGTGTCTCCCGCCAGCGCCGCCTGATGGGCGGCCTCGATTGCGTGTGGCGGCGTGGGGAAATCGGGCTCGCCGGACGACAGGCTGATGATTTTGACGCCCTGGCTGCGAAGCTCGCGCGCCTTGTCGGTCATTGCCGCCGAAGCGGAAACTTTTACGCTCTTCAAGCGGTTGGCAAATTCAAGCATTGTTCGCTCCGTTTCTTCACTGCCGCCCACCGCTGCTGCCGTGGCCCGGCGTAGCTCCCGATCGGCTTGCAAATCTTAGTTCGCCGACGACCTGAAAGGTCGGCACGACCTCCAGCATCGCGACGTTCATGCGTGATGGAGAGCCCACGGCGAACGCGATGGCGCCGACGATGTCTTCCGGCTGGAGCGTCTCGAATTGCCCGACGAAACGCGCGCTCGCGCTGGCCGCGGCGTTCGCGTTCTGAAAAATACTGGTCGCCACGCGCCCGGGCGAGACCTCGGTGACGCGCACCCTGGTACCGTAGAGATCGATCCGCGCTTGCTGCGACAGCGAATGAATGCCCGCCTTGGTCGCGTGATAGGCGACGGACGAATTGAACGTCGTCGCATTCTCTCCGAAGGCATAATGACCGGCGATGGAGGAGATGTTGACGATGTGACCGCTGTCTCGGCGCGCCATATCAGGCGCGATCAGCCGCGTCAGATGCAGCACGGCCCGCAAATTGATGTCGATCAGGGTGTCGATGTCTTCGGACGCCGTGCCCAGGATGTCGCCGCGCCGGGACTGGCCGGCATTGTTGATCAGGATATCGAATTCGGCCGACTTCGTCAGCGCCGTCAGCGCATCCAGGTCGCTCAAGTCCATCGCGTGCACCCGGCATCCGGTCTCGGCCGACAAAGCCGTCAGCCTGCCCGCGTCGCGCCCTACGGCATGAACCTCAAGTCCTTCCGCGCTCAGACAGCGAACCGTCGCCGCCCCGATGCCTGAGGATGCACCCGTGACCAACGCCGTTCGATAGTCCGAAAATGCCATCCCGCGGTTCCCCTGCGGTCCGGCGAAGCAGTTCGCCCGGCCGCAGCGGCCGAACCATACGAATGCGCCATCGCTGGCGCATAGGACGGATTCGTTCTGCCCTCATAAGCGCCGCCGATAACTCCGCCGGATCGTGCGGCCCGCCATAAGCGCGACGGATGCGGGCAGATTGAATTTCTCTTAGCCGCGCGTAACGCACACCTTTACCTTCGCACCAAACCGCTATGGCGCAACTCGCCCGGGCCCGGAGACAATCCAATGTTGAACGTCGACAATCGTATCGTGATGGTCTCGGGCGCCTCGCGCGGCATCGGACGCACCGTCGTCGATCGACTTCTGAAATCGGGTTTCCGCGTATCCGCTGGACTTCGCGATCCAGGCCGCCTCAAGGAGAGCGAGAAACTGATGACGCATCGCTACGACGCCGAGGACGCCGAAAGCCCGATTTCGTGGGTCAAAGCGACAGTCGCGCGATGGGGCGGTGTGGACGCCATCGTCAACGCCGCCGGCATCAATCCCAAGGTCCGCGTCTCCGACGAGGGCGAGGAGGAACTCGAAGAGATGTGGCGGATCAACGTCAAGGGTCCCCTGCGCGTAATCAGGGCTGCCCTTCCCCATCTGTCGGTCTGCGGTCATGGCCGCGTGGTCAATCTGGGTTCGCTCTCCGGGAGGCGCGTCGGATCCAATGTCGGCTACGCCATGACCAAGTTCGCGGTGGTCGCGCTGACCCATGGCCTCCGGCGCGAGGGACGCGCCGCCGGCATCCGCGCCACCGTCGTATGTCCGGGCTATGTCGCGACCGACATGACGCTGAACGACGACGAGATTCCCCGTCATGAGATGAGCCAGCCGGACGACATCGCCCATCTGGTCGAAACCGCCCTCATGCTGCCGAATAACGCCTCGGTCTCCGAATTGCTGGTCCACTGCCAGTTCGAGCCGATGTTATAGTGATCATTTCGACCGTTTCGAATGGGCCGCGCAGTCACGGTGGAAACGTGATTTTCTGGCATTCCACAACGGCTCAAGCCGAAGTTTCCCCCAAACTTGCTTTCGCCTGAGTTTATGGGACGAATTCATCCGTTCGCGCTGACGCGGCGCTACCATTGAGCGCAAGGGATCGCAGAAGATCGAAGGAAGGCGAGCAAAATCGTAGAAGTTTGGTAGTGAGAGACCGCTACCGCCTTTCCCCAAACGACACAAATCTACGATATTTTCTCCGATCGTCCGCTTAACTCGGAGACTTGTCGAAACGGTAGGTTCAAATCGGGGACGTGCAACCATCTCAAATTGCTGTTTCACTCGGTAGTTGCGGTCGCGATACGCGTTCACCAGCGCTGCGCCGAAGCCCTGCGAGGCACCGGTGATGACGACGACCTTCTGCGCTGTTCCCATGGTATGTCTCATTGATCAGCGGACGACCTGATTGCCATCCGCCAGACGATCCACGTCTGATGGGTCACAGCTAGTGCGATTGGCGCGCATTCGAATGGCTATTGTCCGGCAGCTTCTGTTCCCGAAATCGGAACAGTGCGCGGTCGTGCAACGTATGAGACTTGAATTGCAGTCAGCTCGTGAATTCTCGACGGGCTGAGCATACGCTTGCCACGATGTGCGCATGCACCTCCGACACTCTGCGCGTATGATGGGTGTCGGGATGCGAAACCAGCCAGTAGTTTCGCACGAAGCGGATCTCTGGTAGCAACCGCTTGAGCTCCGGAAATCGTCGTGCGGCGTAGTCGTGCAGTATTCCCACGCCGTGGCCACCCCTCACCGCCTCCATCTGTGCCACCACGCTCCCGCACTCGTAGTGCCTGTTCATGAATTTTCCGAGCGCGGACGCGTAGTCGAGCGCTCGACTGTAGACGAAATCCTCGACATGCGTGACGAAGAGATGGCCGGCGAGATCGGCCTGTTTCATGATTGGTCCCAAACGCTTCAGATAACTTTCTGCGCCATAGACGCTGAGCGTGTAGTCGGTAAGCTTTTTGACAATGAGCCGACCCTGCTTCGGACGGTCCAGCGTGATCGCAATGTCGGCCTCCCGCCTCGACAGCGAGAATGTGCGCGGCAGGGGAACAAGTTGAATGAGTAAGTCGGGATGTCGAGCGGCAAGCGCGCCAAGCTGGCTGGCAAGAAAGTAGTTCCCCAGTCCATCGGGAGCGCCGACGCGAACGGTGCCTGAGATTGCCTCCGACGATCTGCCAAGGTGAGCGCCGACCTGAAGGAATTCCGATTCAGCCCGCTCCGCTGCGGCAACGAGGGCCTCGCCTGCGCTCGTCAGGGCGCAGCCCGTCGTACGCCGTTCGACCAACTGGGTTTTCAATTCCTGCTCGAGGGCGGTGAGTTGCCGCGCCACGGTCGCATGGTTCACGCCCAAACGCCGAGCGGCACCGAGAATCTGACCCGTGCGGGCGACCTCCAGGAATATGCGGATACGATCCCAATCCATCGACTTCAATTTCCGCACAACAAATCCGCGATAATTCTCGTTGATGTGCAGACTTTAACATTTCATATCGGACCTCTGGAAACAAGGAGGTAGTCGTGGTCACGCAAGTCAAGCATTACATCAATGGCAAGCAAGTCTCTGGCCGCAATGGGCGGACGTCATCTGTCTTCAATCCCGCGACAGGTGAGCAGACGGGGTTAGTGCCGATCGCGAACGCCGCGGATGTCGCGGATGCTGTCGCTGCGGCAACAATGGCTGCGCCGGGATGGGCGGCGACGACCCCCTTGCGGCGAGCCAGGATACTCAACCGATTCCTCAGGATTCTCGAGGAACGTATCGACGAACTCGCGGAAGTCATCGTCGCCGAGCATGGAAAGGTCCGCTCGGACGCCGTCGGTGAAATTCAGCGTGGTATGGAAGTCGTGGAATTCGCGACCGCCGCCCCGCAGCTGTTGAAGGGCGAGCTTACCGAGAACGTCGGAACTCGCGTCGATAGCTACTCTACGCGTCAGCCTCTCGGCGTGGTCGCCGGCATTACCCCCTTCAATTTCCCCGCGATGGTGCAGATGTGGATGTTTCCCGTCGCGCTTGCTTGTGGAAACGCCTTTATCTTGAAGCCCTCCGAACGAGATCCATCGGCGTCAGTGATCGTCGCGGAGTGGCTAAAGGAAGCAGGCCTTCCTGATGGCGTATTCGGGGTGGTCCATGGCGACAAGGAAACTGTCGACGCGCTGCTACATCATCCCGACATCTCCGCGATCAGTTTCGTGGGATCCACACCTATCGCACGGTACATCTATGAGACGGCCGCGACGACGGGAAAGCGCTGTCAGGCGCTGGGCGGTGCCAAGAACCACATGATCATCATGCCCGATGCGGACATGGACCAGGCAGTCGACGCTCTAATGGGCGCCGCTTTTGGTTCCGCCGGCGAACGTTGCATGGCGATTTCCGTCGCGGTCCCGGTGGGCGAAACGACCGCGAATAGGTTGATCTCCGCGTTGGCGCCGAAGATTCGCAGCCTCAAAATCGGACCTGGCACGGATCCGGAAGCGGAAATGGGCCCGCTCGTCACGAAGCAGCATTTGGACAAGGTCCGCGGCTACATCGACGCAGGTGTCGCGGAGGGTGCAAAATTGCTCGTCGACGGTCGTGGCTTCAAAATGCAGGGCTACCAGGACGGCTACTTCATCGGCGGGTCGCTGTTTGATCATGTCACTCCGAACATGAAGATCTACAAGGAAGAGATTTTTGGGCCTGTCCTGTCTGTCGCCCGTGCTCCCGACTACGACACCGCCGCACGGATGATCAACGAGCACGAATTCGGCAACGGCACATCGATCTTCACCCGCGATGGCGATGCGGCTCGGGAATTCGCGCACCAAATCAAGATCGGTATGGTCGGAATCAACGTTCCGATCCCCGTGCCGATGGCATTCCATTCTTTCGGTGGATGGAAAGCGTCGATCTTTGGAGACCACTACATGCACGGCCCGGAAGGGGTTCGGTTCTATACCCGGTTGAAAACGATCACGAGCCGCTGGCCAACCGGCATTCGAGCTGGTGCCGAATTCGTAATGCCTACCATGTCTTGATCGCAACGGCTGGCCCGCTGCGCACCCAAGCAGCGGGCACGGTTCGCTGACGGCAGCGATAAATCCGTCGGTTCTGAACAAATCAACTTCACGGACGACTATCGAGAAGGCCATTCGAAAGAACCATCGCGCAAGCGAGGGCAGTCTGCGGCTGCAAACGATCCCCGGTGTCGGCGTGATCATAGCGTCCGCAATCACGGCCACTATCGGAGACATCAAGGCTTTCAAGTCCGGGCGGTACCTAGCAGCCTGGATCGGCCTTGTACCACGGCAGTCCGGATCTGGCGGCAAAGTCTATATGGGGAAAATCTCTGGCGCCCTTTTTACAGAACATGCCGCCGTCGTAGGTTGAAATCGTGGAGTACCGACATCCGCTGATAGCGGCGATTTGACCGGTACGCGCCGGTACGGTGCCGGCGCATCGCTCATGAAGCCGTACCAGAAATTCGCCGCGATTAAGACAACGGGACGGGAGTTGCCTCCCGCCCCATCATCGCCTTAGAAAGACTTACTTGCCAATGCACGTGGCGACGGTCTCGGGCGTGCAAACATCAAGACCGGTGTAAGTAGGATCGGCAGGCGCGGGCTTGCCCGATTTCATCGCTGCCAGCGCCAGCATCGTCTTGTAGCCCATTTCGAACGGGCGCTGGCCGACCTGGCCGAGTGACAGACCTTCCTTCATCTGATCGATCTGTACCGGCAGGGTGTCTGCCACCACAAGGGCAAGTGCCTTAGAGGCGATCTTATCCTTATACGGCATCACCGCGGCACGGTTTGCGTCGGGAATGAACTGCGGGAAGCCACCGGTAGGGATGAAGGCATCGAGTTTCGGGTTCTTCGCCATGATGTCGGTAAACTGCTGGACGGATACCGGGAAGTCGTCATTGGTATAGAGCGGACAACCCTGAATCTCGGTCCAACCGTTCTGGCCCGTCAAGCGGTCGCCAGGAGAAGCGGCCGATTTCTTGCCCGACAATACATCGCGAATACCCTGCATACGTTCATTGTGGTTGGCCGCAGCGGCGCCGCCCGACTGGATGCACACCGTGCCGCCCTTCGGCTTGATCTGCATGGCGAGTTTGGCGAGGTTCGCGCCGATCTCGTAATTGTGGGTGCCGATATAGGCGGCGCGCAAAGCCTTGTTGTCAGGCAGGACGTCGGAATCCCAGGTAAGAACGGGAATGCCGGCATCCTTGGCGGCCTGCAACGCTACCGCTGCCGCCGCAGCATTGGATGGCGCTACGGCAATGCCGTTCACCTTCTTGGCGACGAGATCCTGCAGGATCTGCACTTGCTCCTCGCCGCCGCCGTGTTCACCGGGGCCTATATACATGCACTCAAAGGCACCTTTTGATTCCGCTTCGGCCTTCTTGCAGCCGTCGCGGGCCTGGTCGAAGAACGGATTGTTCATGTTCTTCGGTACCAAAGCGAAGACATCCTTCGCCTCGGCGCCGGACATCGCCACGGACATGGCGCCGAAGGCGATAGCCGTGCTTAAGAAAAATCTCTTCATCTCGTTTCCTCCTCGTTGACCTTCACTGATTGCCCGCAGTGAATTCGGTTTCTAACGGTGCTTTCTCGGCAATAACCGCTCCAAAGTGGCCGCAACGATCGACTTGCCCCCGGTTGTTTGCATGCCGAGCAGCACCGCGAGAATGATGAAAGCGCCAACAAATGCGCCCTGCCAATTGGAATCGATGCCAGCCATCAACAAGGCATTGCGGATGACCTCGAGAAAGGCCGAGCCGATGAACGCCCCGAAGGCAGTGCCTGACCCACCCATCAGACTGGCCCCGCCGATCACGGTCGCCGCTATGACGCGCAGCTCATAGCCCTGCCCCATGGCATTGATGGCCGAGCCGTTGTACCCGAGCAGCAGAAGAGAGGCCAACGAAGCGGTGAAGGCGGAAAACACATAGGCTTGAAATTTGATCCAATCGACCGGAACACCAGTGAGCCGTGCAGCCTGCTCGTTGCCGCCGATCGCAAACAAATGGCGGCCCCAGGCTTTGGAATTGAACACATAGCCAACGATGAGGGCCAACCCGATCATGACCCATAAATGCGAGGACAATTCGGGAATCCATTGCGGTGCCCAACCGGCCGGCGCGTGCAAAGGCCATTTCGCCTGACCGATGGCTTTGACGATGGGGGCGTCGGGCCCGAACTGATAGAGCATCTGGTTGGCCGAAAACACCACCGCAAGCGACCGCGCCATTGACAACATGCCAAGCGTCACCACGAACGAAGGCATACCGACATAGGCCACGAAAAAGCCGTTGACCGCGCCGCAAGCAAGCCCGGCAATCATCCCCATCGTGAAAGCGACATACCAGGAGTAATGCCAAGTAAGGAACAGGCCGGCGACAATCGCCACCAGGCCCATCACGGACCCTACGGAGAGGTCAATGCCGCCGGTGATGATGACGACGGTCATCCCCATCGCCATGATTCCGATCGGCGCAAAGTTGCGCGTGACGTTGGCGGCATTTTCGGTGGTGCCGAAGCTCGGTTCATTGATGGCCATGACCACGACCAGCACGATGAGCGCGATCGTCACCCAGAATGGCTGGCTCGACATGACGCGAGCACCAAAGGATTGTTCCTTGGTCTCCGCTACATCTGAAATTGCGGCATGACCGGTTTCGGTCGCTTTGGTAATATTATGCTGCACGGATCGCTCCTGTAATCAGGCCGGTGATTTCCTCCGGCGAGGTCGACACGGTTGCTTTGTCGGCAACCTTGGCGCCGCGCCGCATGACGATGATGCGGTCGCTCACCGCGAACACGTCGGGCATACGATGGCTGATGAGGATGACCGCCACATCTTGATGCTTCAGACGGCGGATGAGTTCGAGCACCTCGGCGACCTGGCGCACCGAGATGGCGGCGGTCGGTTCGTCCATCAGGACGAGCTTGGCGTTGGAAAGCCGGGTGCGGGCGATGGCCACCGCCTGGCGCTGGCCGCCCGACATTTTCTTGACCAGATCGCGCGGTCGCGTTTCGGATTTCAACTCGTCGAACAATTTGGCCGAGCGGTCGATCATCGCCTGCTTGTCGAGCACCCGAAAGGGCCAGAACCCCTTCTTTTGCTCGCGGCCCAGGAACACGTTCTCCGCGGCGGTGAGATTGTCGGCAAGCGCGAGATCCTGGTACACGACCTCGATGCCCTTGGCGCGCGCCTCGATGGGCTTATGGAAATGGCAGACCTCGCCGTCGACGAGAACTTCCCCGTCCGTCGGTGGAAAATTCCCGGCAATCAGCTTGACCAGGGTGGACTTGCCGGCACCATTGTCGCCCATCAACCCCACGACCTCGCCGGGCTCGATCGACCAGCTGATGTCGTTTACCGCGTGGATAGCGCCAAAACTCTTCGATACGTTACGAATTTCAAGCAGAGCCACTCCAGCACCTCCCTGTCATGCAGCTCTTCCGGCTGCCCGGCGAGCACGCAACGCCGATTGCGGTCTAAACTAACGAGCAATGAAAATTGCGTCAATAGAAAAATGCACGAAAGATTAGAAAAATGCACGAAAAATTCCGCATCTGCGGTGATTGCAATGACAATTGCATATGAATTCGGGAGTGCGGCCGGCCCGAGCGGTAACGGGACCGACGTTTGCCGCGACCCAGCCAGGAGGATGATTTGTCGGTCCGCAACCGAAAGCGTAATCGTTACGCTCTGATTGCTGCGCCAACGCGCCGCCACTGTGATCCACTCATCGCTATCAGCGAGCCATTGCGACATGTGCGGTCGTCGGGTCTTGCAAGGCTTTCGCGCCGCGTAGCGAGAGACGCGGGGATCGCCCCGGGTGGCTGGGCGCGCGCTCCAGACGAGCCCAAGCACATTACAGGACGAGACGCCGAGCCGTCGGGGCGGCGAGCCGCACCATGTCGGTGGTCGGATGGCGCGAACGCGGCGGAGAGGAGATCGGTTGTGGTCTTCCGCTCAAACAAGCCTTTTCAATCGCGATCAGCGCGCGCAGATCCGCCAGTCCTTCTTCTCCGTCGGCCTCCGGCGGCGTTCCAGCTGCGATGCAATCAGAAAAGTAGGCGACCTGGGCGCCGAAATGGTCGATTTGCGGGAACTGGGTCTCGATGGTCTCGCCATTGCGACGCAAGCGCAACCTGGTCGCGGTCTCGAAGTTGAAGCCAGGGTCGAGTTCGAGATCGCCCGATGTTCCCACAACCCGGTAGTTGTCGACCGCCGACGCCCCGAAGCTGGCGACGAATTGTGCGAGGCCGCCCGAGGGAAATCGCAACAACGCGGCCACCGAGGCGTCTACCTCGCCAAAGCGCGGGTCGTCGCCCGGCCGGTGCGCCATTGCCACGGCCTCGATCGGCTCTTCCGCGAAGATGTGGCGGGCAGCATTGATGCAATAGACGCCGACATCCTGAAGCGGCCCGCCCCAGGCCGACGCCTTCAGTCGATGATTTCCCAGCGCCGTCTGGAAGCCGAACACCGACTGAAAGAACAGCGGCCGGCCGATGGCGTTGGCGCGGATGTGTTCGAGAACGGCGACGGTTCCCGGTTCGTTGTGCAGCCGGTATGCAGTCATCAGAAATACGTTCGCACTGCGCGCCGCGGCGATCATGGCGAGCGCTTCGTCTTCGCTCACGGCGAGCGGCTTCTCGACCATGACATGCTTGCCGGCGCGAGCTGCCCGAATGGCGTAATCAGCATGCATGTCGTTCGGCAAGGCGATGTAGACTGCATCGATCTCGGGGCTCGCCAGCAGCGCGTCGTAACCGTCATAGCCGACAACTGCGTCAATGCGGTAAAAGTCCGCGAGGCGCGCCGCCTTTGCGCGATCGCCGGTCACGATGGCGGCAACCCGCGAGTTTCCGGACTGGCCGACGCCGGGCAGGAACGCCTGCTGCGAAATCCAGCCAGCCCCGACGACGGCATAGTTGATCATCAATTCTCTCCTTCGCCGATGGAAGGCCCCGCCAACGGTGGGGCCTGTGGGTCAGTCGTACAGCGGCGGACGCAGTGGGTAATTCAGCGGCGCCGCGCGACCTTCGGCGAGAGCCGCGGCGATCTGTTCCGCGATGGCTGAGGCGACGTAGCCGTCCCAGGCGTTGGCCCCAACCGGAGTTCCCGTCTTCACGGCGCCGATCCAGTCGGCCAACTGCCTGCGATACGCGTCCGCGAAGCGCGGAACCCAATTGTCGGGATAGGAGAGCCCGCCGGCGCGGTCCTTGTTGCGCAGCGTTAGCGACGACGGCGCCAGCGCGATCGTACCCTCCCGGCCCACCAGCTCGGCATGGACATGGTAGCCGTAGTTGGCGTTCATATAGACCTCGGTCGACACGATTTCGTCGCGGTCGGTTCGCATCGTGATCATCAGCGGATCGCCGCCGGGCCCGCTGGCAACATGAGCCGAGACCATTTCCGATCCGGTCAGCCATCGGCTAACGTCGATCTCGTGCACGAAGGAATTCGTCACCGCCATCGGCCCGGTAAACCATTCCGGGGCACGAGCGTTTCGATGCACGTTGTGCAGCAATGCGACAGCTCCCACACCGCCTTCGTCCTTAATCCGCTTGATCTCCTGATAGCCCGGATCGAACCTGCGCATGTAACCGACCTGGATCAGCCTGCGTTTCAATGCGACTTCCGCCTGAACCACCCGCAGGGCTTCCGCCGCCGAGGAAGCCAGCGGCTTTTCGCATAAGACCGGCTTGCGAGCTTCCAGGCAGGCTAGCGTCAACTCTGCATGGGTCGCATCTGGCGAAGCGATGATCACCGCTTCAATGCTGTCCGACGCGATCAGAGATCGAGGGTCGGAAAAGACGGCCGCGCCCGCCGCAGCGGCTTGCGCACGGGCAGCGTCGGCGTCGAAGACGCCTGCGAGGCGCGCGCCGGGCGTCTCGCACCTGAGAAGGCGCGCATGTTCGGATCCCATCACGCCCGTTCCAATGACACCGACGCCGACACTCATTTCCTCGCTCCTTTTGGGTTTCCCGGACCCCGCGCCTTCGGGACGCCTTCGATACGTTTACGGTCGCCTTCCCGTCTTAAGCGGCGAAGGAGATGCGAATTGGCCGGTCTTGTGCGTCAATGCGCCAGTTTCATCGGAGCGTCCGGAACAGGCATTACTCCCGCGACCGCACCCCACACCGACTGGTCGAAATTGACGATCGCACCCGTCATCAACCCGGCGTCATCGGAGACGAGGAAGTTGACGGCGCGAGCGGCCTCTTCGGGATCGATGAGTCGGCCGAAGGGAAGTTGGCTCGCGGCCTTTTCCATCCAATCCGGATCGCCACTTTCCGCGGCCTGTAGCACCCTCTCATTGTCCGAGGCCATCCAGCCGACGTTGAGCTGATTGACGCGAATGCGGTTGCGCATCACCGAGAAAGCGGTATTCGACGTTAGCGTCGTCAACGCGCCTTTGGATGCGCAATAGGGGTTGATGAAAGGCTGGCCCGCGAGCGCGGAGATCGAGCCGATGTTGCAGATCGCGCCTTCGACGCTGTCGCGGATCATCAGCTTGATCGCTTCCTGCATAAGAAAGAAGGGTCCGCGCACGTTGATTGCGAACATTCTGTCAAACAGATCGGGAGTGGTGTCGAGGATCGTACCGCGTTCAGTTGACGCGCCAGCATTCACAAGCACATTCACGCGGCCGAAACGCTTGTCGGCTTCGGCGATCATGCGTCGGCAATCCTCGACGGATGCGA
>WNGR01000677.1_pt1 | contig 37807 bp, 40 predicted proteins | sample 5407581 | NCBI WGS metagenome assembly WNGR01 (sample SAMN13153383, study PRJNA577476) | soil metagenome | isolation source: 80 cm soil or saprolite under Garry oak tree replicate 2 | place: USA:California | collected 2016-06-15 | reverse complement strand
GCGGCTGCTAAATGCTGAAAAGCGCCGCAGGCTTCACCAGAGCCAGGCCAAACCGGTATGCGACGCACTTCACGAATGGATGGTGACGCAACGCAAGCTGGTTTCGGAAGGTTCGGCGATTGCGAAAGCGCTGGACTATAGCCTCAAACGCTGGGAGGCGCTCACACGCTATCTCGACGATGGGCACGTGCGCAAAGACAACAACTGGGTCGAAAACCAGATACGTCCATGGGCTATCTCATACACTCGATTGACGAAAATCTTGCGCAGCCGGCTAACGTTCTGTCAGTCGAGTACTCGACTATTGCAACCAGTCGTGGATCGCTGGCACCGCGGATCAGCAATGTGCCGCGGGCGTCCGCTTTTGAAAGCGCGGGTGGAGCACTCCCAACTCGAGTGCTCACACACGTAGCGGTCTGGTATCAGTGCGTCGTTGTCCGCATTGCCCGATATTCGCGTCGCACGATATCCATCAGTTCCTCGACCGACGTGCTGCCTGCCTCCCGCTGGTAAGTCACCCGTCCGCGCTGCATCAGCATCACGCGGTCCGCGATGTCGAGCGTCTGGGCGTAGTTGTGCATGATCATGACGATCGACAGACCACCCTTATTCTTGAGTCGAAGGATCAGGTCGATGATCAATCCCGCCTCGCGGGCGCCCATCGCGGCGAGCGGTTCGTCAAGCAGCAGGATCCTTGCATTCGAATTGACCGCTCGAGCGACCGCGATAGCCTGTCGCTGCCCGCCGGAAAGCTGCTCGACAGGCAGATCGACCGAAGGCACGTGCACGCCGATTTCTTCAAGACACTCCGCGGCGCGCTCACGCATGGCTCGATTGTTCAACAGGCGAAACGGCCCTCGGCGAATGATTTCCCGGTTCAGGAACATGTTGTGATAGATGCTCAGCGAATTGGCAAGCGCCAGATCCTGGTAGACGCATTCAATGCCGAGTGAACGGGCGTGATCAACCGAGCGAAGCATGGTTTCCTCGCCGCCCACAAAAAGCTTGCCGCTTGTCTGCTGATGAAACCCCGTCAGAATCTTGATCAACGTCGATTTGCCTGCGCCATTGTCGCCAAGCACGCCAAGGATTTCGCCCTGTCTTAGCGTCAGCGTCACGCCGTCGAGCGCGGTGACCGCGCCGAAACGCTTGACGATATCTTCGCCGCGCAGCGCCTCCAGCACCTCGGACATCACAGCTCCCCTTTGCGCGCGAGACGAACCACGTGGATGTTGAAGATCATGGCCCCGAGGATCGCCGCGCCCAGAATCATGTTGAAGGTGAAGGCGTTGATGCCGATCAGCGTGAAGCCGTCGTTGAGGATCCCAAGCACCGCCGCACCGATCAGGCCACCAATGATCGTGCCCGAGCCACCGGCGAGCGGCGTGCCGCCAATCACTGCTGCGGCAACCGCCAGAAACATGATCTGGTTACCGCCCGCTTGCGGATCGATCGACGTGATACGGAAACCTTCCAGTATCCCGGTAAAGCCGGCAAGCAGCGCGGCAAGAATGAAGTTGCCGAGCTTCAGTCGCCTGACCTGTATCCCTGCTTCGCTCGCACCCAGCGGATTCGCGCCCGATGCGATCGTGTGCAAACCCCAGCGTGTATGACGAAGCAGCACGTGCATGATCACGGCAATGGCGAGCGTCCAGATGATCTCGCTGTAACCCCACTCCCCCATGAACGCCGCAAACGCCGAATTCTCCGGCGGCGAAACCGGTGTGCCTCGTGAGATCGTCAGCGTGAGTCCGTTCACGAAGAACAAGGTACCGAGCGTCGTCACGAAGGAGGGGATACGCAGGTATACCGTCACCGCGCCGTTAATGAACCCGACCAGGCCGGCTGCAATGACGCCGATGAGCATCGCAAGCCATGGCGGCAAGCCTGCCTCGATGGAAAAATACATGATGAAAGGCGCAAACGCAAAAACCATCCCGGCGGAGAGATCGATCTCGCCACCGATCATCAGCATGATTTCGCCAAAGGCAATGATCGCCACCGGGGCGATGAACTGCGAAAGATTCTGAAGACTCGCGCCGGTCAGCAGGAAGTCATGGTTGACTGTCTCGAAGTAGATGCTGAGGATGAGCGCGACCGCAAGGATGCGGATCTCGCTGGAATGCCCGAGCGCGCCTGACCAGCGCCTCGGACGTTGGGCGGGGTTCCTGGCGTCCGTCACGGAAAACGTCACCCTTTGATCGCACCGGTGCGTGGCACGATCTGGGCTTTCGTGCTCTTGCCTTCATAGCGCGTCGACGTGTTCAGGTACGGATCGACTGTACCCTTGGTGACGAACTTCAGACCCGTGTTGACATTGGCCGGCCCAACAAGCCCACCGGAGGCGAGGAAGGTGAACGCCTCGACCACGGTATAAAAACCCTGCACATACGGCTGCTGGTCGATCGTGAAGTCGAGGAAGCCGTCGTGAATCAGATCGACCGTGCGCGGCAACAGATCGAAGCCGCCGCCGTGCACGCCCTTGGACGGCAGTTTGGATTCCTTCATGACCTCGGCAACGCCCTGGGTGCTGCCCGCATCCACCGCGAACATGCCTTTGATATCCTGGTGGCCGAGAAAGAAGGATTTGATCTTCGAGAGTTCTTCGTTGACGGTCGCGCCGGTTGCGATGGTCTGCACGTCGATCTTCTTGCCCGATTTCTTGATCGCAGCCGCCGCGCCATCGAGCCTGGGCTGAATATTGAGCTGGCCCGGCGTTGCGATAAAGAGCGCGACGAGGCCGCTATCGATGAGGTTCACGATCCGCTCGCCCATCTGATAACCGGACAGATAAAGATCCTGGCCGATATAGGCAAGGCGCGGGTTCGTCGAACCCGAGGGCGCATCGGCGTTATAGGCGAATACGGGAATGCCGGCGTCGAGCGCGGCCTGGATGGGTTTGTCGAACGCCTTGGGGTCGACGATCGGTACTGCGATTGCGTCGGCCTTCGCGGCAATCGCCGCGTTGACCGCGTTCACCATTTCGCCGATGTCGGCATTGGCCGAGCCGGTCCATTGATAGTCCATGCCCAGCAAAGCGGTCGCGTCCTGAATGCCGTATTGCGTCGGCACGAAAAACGGATTCGTGGTGACATGGTTGACGAATACGATCTTCCATTTTTTGTGCGCCGGGAACGAACCCGCTTCCACTGCCTGGGCCGGCGTGATCATGCCACCCATTAGCGCCAGCGCTGCAGACAGGCCCGCGCCCTGCAGCAATCCTCGACGCATGCCTTGCACTTCATCCTTGTCTTCCTTCGCTTGCGCCATCTCAGTCTCCCGTCTCTCAGTTGTTGAGCACTTCACTGTTCATAACGGCGCAAGCAGGAAAAGCTCCGGCAAGACAAGCACCGGAACCGGGCATCACTCCTTTCGTAAAGCCCACGTGCATGCGCGTACGCATGACTACCCCCAGAAAATGCTATATCACGCGCTTTTACCTACTAATCGATGTATACCCTTAACTAGTCTGACTAATTAATTACCGCCGCACGGTTTACGCCTTGGTCATTCGCCGCTCGCGGTGCAGCGCAACACGATGACAGGACACGTCTGGTTCGTCGACCGCGGGCCGTGCTTCGTCCAGATGATGTGCACGATACGCCGATTTAATAGTATTACTATCGAGTTGGCACCTGGAAGGAGAGGGACATGAACAACGGAAAGCGCCCGCTACGCTCTGCCCAATGGTTCGGGTCAACCGACAAGAACGGTTTCATGTATCGAAGCTGGATGAAAAACCAGGGCATTCCCGATCACGAATTCCAGGGCAAACCAATTATTGGGATCTGCAACACGTGGTCCGAGTTGACCCCGTGCAATGCGCATTTTCGAAAACTTGCTGAACACGTGAAGCGCGGTGTGCTGGAAGCGGGCGGCTTTCCGGTCGAATTCCCGGTATTTTCCAATGGGGAGTCGAACCTCCGTCCCACGGCGATGCTCACACGCAATCTCGCGAGCATGGACGTCGAGGAGTCGATTCGCGGCAATCCGATCGACGCTGTCGTACTGCTCGCCGGTTGCGACAAGACGACCCCCGCGCTTCTGATGGGCGCGGCAAGCTGCGATGTACCGGCGATCCTCGTCACCGGCGGCCCGATGCTCAACGGCAAGCATCAAGGCCGCGACATCGGCTCGGGCACGATCGTCTGGCAACTGAGCGAGCAGGTGAAGGCGGGCAACATCTCGCTGCACGACTTCATGTCTGCTGAAGCCGGTATGTCGCGCTCGGCAGGTACGTGCAATACGATGGGCACGGCCTCGACGATGGCCTGCATGGCGGAAGCCCTTGGCGTCACACTACCTCACAACGCGGCGATTCCCGCGGTGGACGCGCGCCGCTACGTGCTGGCGCATATGTCGGGCATGCGTATCGTGCAGATGGCGCTTGAGGATCTGCGTCTTTCGAAACTGCTCACGCGCGAAGCGTTCGAAAATGCGATTCGTGTCAATGCAGCGATCGGCGGCTCGACGAATGCGGCGATTCACCTCAAGGCGATTGCGGGGCGCATCGGCGTGAGCCTTGAACTCGATGACTGGACGCGAATTGGACGCGGTACGCCGACGGTGGTCGACCTGCAGCCGTCGGGCCGCTACCTGATGGAAGAGTTTTATTACGCAGGTGGCCTGCCTGCGGTCTTGCGCCGGCTCGGCGAAGGCGATTTGCTGCCGCATCCGGGTGCGTTGACTGCAAATGGTCAGTCTCTGTGGGACAACTGCAAGGATGCTCCGCTTTACAACGAGGAAGTCATCCGTACGCTCGATAAGCCGATTTTCCCCGATGGTGGCTTATACGTGCTGCGCGGCAATCTTGCGCCCAACGGGGCGGTGCTCAAACCTTCTGCGTCCACGCCCGCGCTCCTCATGCATCGTGGACGGGCGGTGGTGTTCGAAAGCTTCGAAGATTACAAGGCACGCATCGGCTCGCCCGACCTGGACGTGACTGCCGATTCGGTGCTGGTATTGAAGAACTGTGGCCCGAAAGGCTATCCCGGCATGGCCGAAGTCGGCAACATGGGGCTGCCGCCAAAACTGCTGGCCCAAGGCGTGACGGACATGGTGCGTATATCGGACGCGCGGATGAGCGGCACCGCCTACGGGACGGTGGTGTTGCACGTCGCACCCGAGGCTCGCGCGGGCGGCCCGCTTGCGGTGGTCCAGGATGGCGACTGGATCGAAGTGGACTGCGATGCCGGCCGCCTGTATCTCGACGTCAGCGATGACGAAATCGCCGCGCGTCTCGCAGCATGGACTAAAGCCCGACAAAACGATCCCGCCGACGCGAGCGGCTACCGGCATCTGTACGTTGAGCACGTATTGCAGGCCGATCAGGGATGCGACTTCGATTTTCTGGTGGGCTGCCGGGGCGCGGAAGTGCCGCGCCATTCGCATTGAGCGGCGTCGGCTTTGCCGCCGCGAGGGTTACGCTGGGAACTGGCTGCCGGTTTCCAGAACGCTCTCGGCGTCCGCGCGCGCATTGTCGAGCTGGACCAGACTTGCATGTCGCGCGCCCAGTGGGTCACGGCTCTGGATCGCAGTGAGAATCGCCTTGTGACGAGGCAACGAAAGCGCATGCGTGTCTGGATGCCGACTCGTCAGCTTGATCGATTCCGACAGGGCAAGTGACAGCATGTTGCCAATATAGGCCAGCATGTCGTTGTGAGTGGCCGCCGTGATTGCGCGGTGAAACTCGAGGTCAGGATCCAGTAGCGCGCTTGCGGTTTCCGCAAGTTCCATCTGGTCGTAAGCCGACGCAATGCGCGCAAGATCGTCGCTTGTCGCAGCGGTGGCAGCAAGTGCGGCCGCCGCAGGCGCGGACGCCCCTGCGCTCTCCGAAACGATTCCACCGCCCAAGGACCTGATTACAAAACCGACGCCACTCACGCAGGTGCCCGGTAAATATCCCGCGCGAAACCGGCCGCCGCGCGGCAACGCAGGAGTTCGGCCATTGGAATCAGCGAAGCGTTCGCTGGCGTGCTGGTGAACTAGAATGAATTATTCGGATTAACCGGGAGAGAAATTGTGGAACTTCACATGGATTCCCATCATTTCACGCACCGCCAGCCCGACTGGTCGGCAGCCGTGCTGGCAGGCGCCATCGCGGGCGCTGTGTTCCTGGTGTTAGGGGTTTTCCTGATGACACTCGCGACGGGCGAAAGTCTGCTGGAGCCCCCGCGCATGATCGCCGCGATCATTCTGGGACGAGGCGCATTGCAATCGCCGCAAGCATTCTCAGTTGGTATCGTCCTCACGGCCTTTGTGGTGCACTTTGCCCTTGCAATCGTATTGGCACTTATCCTCAGCCTGATCATGGCGTCATTCAACCTTGACTCGAGCATGAGGATGACTTCAGTGGCGGGTAGCGCTTTCGGTGTAGCTGTCTATCTGATTAATTTCTACGGCATGACACGGTTTTTTCCATGGTTCGCAGAAGCGCGCAACTGGGCCAGCCTCCTCGTTCACATCGTCTTCGGCGTCATGACGGCGGACCTGTACATGAGGCTCGAACACAAGACATCCCGCGTAGCGAAGGCGGACTCGGGCGGCCCGTCGTAATCCAATCCAGTGCGCATGGGAAGATTGCACTCTATCCTGATGCGAATTACCGCATGCACAGCACGGCCGCACCTGTGGTCCTCCCGTTGCGCAGGTCGCTCAGCACGCGAGTCATATCGGCGCGCGTGAGGTTGGCTACGGAGCAGGCGCGCCGTTCACCCACAAAAAATCGTACGGAAATGACTGGTACCGGTCATATGGATCGCGCCGCATACGACGATGCCACCCTTCGCCATTGCCCTCAGCGCCACTGGCTCGAGCGCGCCGACGGGGACGCAAAGACCGGCGCAGCGTCGAGTTCGTGAGGCGCCGTTTCGTCACTGCCGCCGGCCCAGCGGGCACCGAGCCGCAATGCAAGCTGTTGGGGCACTCATATCGCCGCAAAGTGCAAATGCGTAGACCGAACCCTTGCTGGCCACGCCACCTGCGCCACGATTTGCGCAACTGCACCGAATCCATAAAATGCCGATCAGTCGCACGTCGCCCGCCATGCTGAGCGTGCGATAGCCGATCGGATCGGCGCACAGCAGCGGCGCCGCCTCGATGTCAGAATAGCGCTTGGGCAGCGGCTGCCGGCGACGGTGCGCTCAGCGTAGCCTCCACCGATGGCGTAGCCCGTGAAGCCCGGTTCGTCGCACAGATTCTCGCGGCCGCCGAGGCAATAGCGGCAGTGGCCGCAGGGTGCGACCTGTTCACGATACTCTGGCGCGCTCGCCCGGCCGGAATCCGGGCACGCCACTGCCTGGTGCGGCGGCGGTCTCCACGATTTCGTGACCCGGAATGAAGGGCGATTTCGGATACGCCAGTTCACGGTCGATCACATGCAGGTCCGTGCGGCATACTGCATACGTGGATGTCGATCAGCAACTGGCCGGCCGACGGTTGCGGATCCAGCACATGTACGTCGCGCAGTACTCGAGCGGTTCCGTCGAACATCATTGCATGCATGTTGCTCTCCTCGGCCGGCGGTCGTGAATGCGACCGTTCGCCAAGCATCCGCGCGGGAATCGTGCATGACCGTCATTGACAATCAATCCCACCGCGCGTCCCGCACCTGAATGAGCCCATCCTCGACGCGAACGGGAAACGTTGCGACATCCTCGTAGGCCGGCGGCCCCAGGACCTTCCCTGTCCTGATGCAAAAGCTGGCCCCGTGACGCGGACAGACGACCACGTCGCCGTTCACTACGCCGCCAGTGAGAATACCGCCATCGTGCGTGCAGACGTCCTCGATCGCATAGCAGACGCCATCCAGATTGAACACGGCAACCTGTGCGCCGTCCACGTCGACCGTCCGGTACGTGCCGGGCGGCAGATCCTCGATGGCGGCAACCTCGACCCAGTCCGACATGTCAGAGCATCCCGAGTTGCAGGCGCGCGGCTTCGGACATCCTGTCGCGCGACCAGGGCGGATCCCACACCAGTTCGACGTGCACATCGTTCACGCCGCTTACTTCGAGCACCGCATCCTCCACCGTCGCCGGGAATGTCTGCGCGACCGGGCAGCTGGGCGCGGTGAGCGTCATGCGGATCTCGATGCGCCCCGCGTGCTCATCGACATCGAGCCCGTAGACAAGGCCCAGGTCGTAGATGTTGACCGGAATCTCCGGGTCGTACACCGTGCGCAGCGCCTCGATGATGCGACCTTTCAGGCCGTCGTCATCGGCGTCGTCATGGGCTTGCGCCTGCTTCCACCTGCCGGATTCGCTCATCATTCGCTACTCCGTGGATACCGTGCTGTTCTCGCCTTGCAGCGCGGCATGCAGCGTATGCCACGCCAGCGTCGCGCATTTCACCCGCGCGGGAAATTCGCGCACGCCGGACAGCGCCGCGAGCTTGCCCAGATCCGGCGCCGACACCCATACCGGACCGGATGTGGTCACCATGTCGCGAAAGCGCCCGGACAGCGCTTGCGCCTCGGCCTCCGTCTTGCCTTTCAGCGCATCGGTCATCAGCGATGCCGATGCGGTGGCAATCGCACACCCCGAGCCCTCGAAGCTCGCCTCCCTGACGATACCGTCCTCGATCCTCAGATACAGCGTCACCCTGTCGCCGCACAGCGGGTTGTAACCCTCCGCCTTGCGGTTGGCACCGGCCAGCACGCCGCGATTGCGCGGCCGCCGGTAGTGATCGAAGATGACCTCCTGGTAGAGTTCGCTCAGATCGTTCATCGTCCAAACACCTCCCCGACAATGCCCAGTGCTTCGATCAGCGCGTCGATATCATCGCGCGTGTTATAGAGGCCCAATGAGGCGCGCACTGTCGCCGGTACGCCGAAGCGCTGCATCACCGGCATCGCGCAGTGGTGGCCCGCACGCACGGCGACGCCGCGACGATCGAGAATCGTGCCGACGTCGTGCGCATGCACGCCGTCGAGCACGAACGACAGGATGCTTGCCTTGTCGCGTGCGGTGCCGATGAGGCGCAGGCCCGGTATGGCCTGCAGTGCGTGCGTCGCGTAAGCGAGCACCCCGGCCTCGTGCGCGGCGATCACTTCCATGCCGATTGCGTCGACATAATCGAGCGCCGCGCCGAGCGCGATCGCACCGGCAATGTTCGGCGTGCCGGCCTCGAACTTCCATGGAATCGCGTTGTACTCGGTCTTCTCGAACGTCACCGAGCGGATCATGTCGCCGCCGCCCTGCCATGGCGGCATCGCCTCGAGCAGCGCGGCTTTCGCGTACAGCACGCCAATGCCAGTCGGCCCGTACACCTTGTGTCCGGAAAACGCGTAGAAATCGCAATCGAGCGCGCGGACGTCGACCGGCAGATGCGAGATCGCCTGTGCGCCGTCCAGCAGCACCGGCACGCCCTTCGCGTGCGCGGCGGCAATGATGTGCTCGACCGGAACGATGCTGCCGAGCGCATTGGCCAGATGCGCCATCGCGACGAGCCGCGTGCGTTCGCTCAGCAGGCGTTCGTACGCGCCGACATCGAGCGCGCCCGTATCGTCGATCGGCACGACTTTCAGCACCGCCCCAGTCTGCTCGCAGACGAGCTGCCACGGCACGATGTTCGAATGATGCTCCATCGCGCTAATCAGGATTTCGTCGCCGGGCTTGAGCCGTGGACGTGCGTAACTCTGCGCGGCCAGATTGATCGCTTCGGTCGTGCCGCGCACGAACACGATCTCCTCCGGGCGCTCTGTATTGATGAAGCGGGCAATTTTCGCACGCGCGGCTTCGTATGCATCAGTCGCGCGCAGCGACAGCAGATGCACGCCTCGGTGCACATTGGCGTTGCTATGACGGTAGTAAGCGTTTTCCGCGTAGATCACCGAGGCGGGCTTTTGCGTCGTCGCGCCGTTGTCGAGATAGACCAGCGGCCGGCCATGCACGCGCTCGCTCAGAATCGGAAAATCAGCCCGCCAGTGCGCGACATTGCGGGGATCCGGCACCGGCATGGATTCAATCGGCTTCATAGCAACTCCCTGATGCGCTCCCCTTCCCGGGTGCGCGCGAGCAGCACGTCTTCGAGCCGGCCGCGCAGTGAATCGATACGCACACGTTCAATCACGTCACGCGCAAATGCGTAGGTCAGGAGCGCGCGCGCCATGCGCTCCTCGACGCCGCGCGCACGCAGATAGAACAGATGATCCTCGTCCAGCTGACCGACTGTCGCGCCGTGCGTGCATTTCACGTCGTCGGCGTAGATCTCGAGCTGTGGCTTCGTGTCGATTTCAGCGTCGTGCGACAGCAGCAGGTTGTGATTCGCCTGATGGGCGTCGGTTTGCTGCGCATAGGGATGCACGATGACACGCCCGTTGAACACGCCGTGCGCGGCGCCGTCGAGCACGCCGCGGTAGTACTCGCGGCTCGTACCGTGCACGTCGGCGTGGTCGATGCGCGTGTGGTGATCGACGTGCTGCCGGCCGCCAACGAAATAGAGCCCGCTCAGCGTGGCTTGCGCGTGCGCGGCGTTCAGACTGGTGCTGATGCCCGTGCGCGACAGCGCGCCGCCGAACGCGAACGCATGCGATGCAAAACGGCTGGCGCGTTGCTGGGCGACGACGACCGACGCGATATGAAAAGCCTTTGGGCCTTCCTGCTGCAACCGGTAGTGCTGCACATCCGCCTGTTCGTCCGCGACGACGCGGGTAACCGCATTGGTCCAATACGCATCGCCTCCTAATCCGACGAAATGCTCGACAATCGTGCAGCCCGAGCGTGCGCCCGCCAGCACGACATTGAAAGGCTGCACCGCCAGACCGGGCTCGTCGCTCAGGAACAGCATGTGCAACGGCTGATCGATGACCTCGCCGGGCGGCAGCACGACGGCAAAGCCGTCCGCCAGGAACGCCGAGTTCAACGCCGCAAAGCCGTCGGCATAGGTCTTCGACGCGATCGCTGCTTCGAGCCGTTGCGGCATTTCTCGCAACGCCCGCGCGAGCGAGCCAACGAACACGCCGTGCGGCAAGCCATTCAGTTTCGACAGCCGCGGCACGTGGCGACCATTGACGAATGCCAGCCGATGACCCGCCGGGTCCAGGGCGAGTTCATCGACGACGCGGCGCATATCGCTGTCGCCGGTGTGGCCGGTGCCGCCGGTACGCTGGGGCGCGAAATGCCAGGAACGTTTGCCGATCGCCGACACGTCCGTGTATTTCCAGTCCTCCTGACGTGTGGTCGGCAAGCCGAGCGCGTCGAACTGCTCGAAGGCGCTGCGGCACGCGGCACGCAGCCACGGCAACTCGGCGCCGGGTAACGTTCTTGCGACTTGCCTGAAAGCGTGGTGGAAAGAATCGAGCGACTGGTCTTTCATCGATGCCCCGCACTTGCTCCAGCGGCTGGACGCACCGCCTCATTCTCGATCCAGCCATAGCCCTTGCGCTCCAGTTCCACGGCCAGTTCACGCGACCCCGACTTCACGATGCGGCCGTTCGCCAGCACATGCACGCGGTCCGGCACGACGTAATCCAGCAGCCGTTGGTAGTGCGTAACCAGTACGATCGCCCGTTCAGGAGCGCGCATGCTGTTGATGCCCCGCGCGACGATCTGCAGTGCATCGATGTCGAGTCCGGAATCCGTTTCGTCGAGAATGGCGAGCCGGGGTTCCAGCACCGCCATCTGCAATATCTCGTTGCGCTTCTTCTCTCCGCCCGAGAATCCTTCGTTGACCGCGCGGTACAACAGGGTCTCGTCCATCTGCATCAGCGTCATTCTGTCCCTGATCAGTTGCAGAAACTCCATCGCATCGAGTTCGGGCTCGCCACGATGCCGGCGCTGCGCGTTCAACGCCGCCTTCAGCAGATAAATGTTGCTCACACCGGGTATCTCGACGGGATACTGGAACGCGAGAAAGAGTCCCTCTTGCGCGCGTTCTTCGGGAGCGAGCGCCAGCAGATCGCGCTCGAGGTACGAGACCGCGCCGCCAGTGACGACAAAGTCCTCGCGCCCCGCCAGCACATGAGCGAGCGTGCTCTTGCCGGAGCCGTTCGGCCCCATGATCGCGTGCACCTCGCCAGCCTTCACGCTCAGATCGATGCCGCGCAAAATCTGCTTGCCGTCGACTTCGACCTGCAGGTTACTGATTTCAAGCATGGTTCATCTACCTCACGAATCGCCATGAATAAATGGGTAAGGATTAACCCACACTGCCTTCCAGACTGACGCCGAGCAGCTTCTGCGCCTCGACCGCGAATTCCATCGGCAGCTCCTTGAACACTTCCTTGCAGAAGCCGTTGACGATCATCGACACCGCATCTTCCGCCGACAACCCGCGCTGCCGGCAATAGAACAACTGGTCTTCGCCGATGCGCGACGTCGATGCTTCGTGCTCGACCTTCGCAGTCGGGTTTTTGACCTCGATATATGGAAACGTATGGGCGCTGCACCGATCGCCGAGCAATAGCGAATCGCACTGCGTGTAATTGCGCGCCCCCTCCGCCGCACGACCGACCTTCACGAGCCCGCGATACGCGTTCTTGCCGCGGCCCGCTGAAATACCCTTCGACAGGATCGTGCTGCGCGTATTGCGGCCGAGGTGAATCATCTTCGTGCCGGTGTCGGCCTGTTGATAGTGATTGGTCAGCGCGACCGAATGGAACTCGCCGACTGAGTTATCGCCTTGCAGAATCACGCTCGGATACTTCCACGTGATCGCCGAACCGGTTTCCACCTGAGTCCAGGAAATCTTCGAGTTCGCCTCGCGGCAGTCGCCACGCTTGGTCACGAAGTTGTAGATGCCGCCCTTACCCGACGCATCGCCCGGATACCAGTTCTGCACGGTCGAATAGCGGATCTGCGCCCCTTCCAGCGCGATCAGTTCGACCACCGCGGCATGCAGCTGATTTTCGTCGCGCATCGGCGCGGTGCAGCCTTCCAGATAGCTCACGTACGCGCCTTTGTCCGCGATGATCAGAGTGCGCTCGAACTGTCCAGTGTTCTGCGCGTTGATGCGGAAATAGGTCGACAGTTCCATCGGACAGCGCACCCCCGGCGGGATATAGCAGAACGAGCCGTCGCTGAACACGGCGGAATTCAGTGCGGCGAAGAAATTGTCGGTGTGCGGCACGACCGAGCCGAGATACTTCTGCACCAGTTCGGGATGATCCTGCACGGCATCCGAGAACGAACAGAACACGATGCCGAGTTCCGCGAGCTTTTCGCGGAACGTCGTGGCCACCGAGACGCTGTCGAATACGGCATCCACCGCCACGCCCGCGAGGCGTTCGCGCTCGGCGAGCGGCACACCCAGTTTCTCGTAGGTACGCAGCAGTTCCGGATCGACCTCGTCGAGGCTCTTCGGACGATCTTTCTGCGCCACCGGCGCCGAGTAGTAGACGATGCGCTGATAGTCGATCGGCGGGTGCTGGATCGTCGCCCAACGCGGCTCGGTCATAGTCAGCCAGTGCCGATAGGCGGCAAGCCGCCATTCGAGCATGAACGCCGGCTCGTTTTTCTTCGCGGAAATGAGCCGGATCACGTCCTCGCTCAACCCGCACGGCAAAGCGTCGGTCATCAGTTCGGTCACGAAACCATGCTGATATTCGCGACTGATCAGTTCATCGAAACTACTTGTGGATACGCTCATGCGTAATCTCCGTCGATCGTCTGGCGCGCCGGTAGACTCACGCGTCGGCGCCGGACGCTGCGCGCGCGAATTGCGCTGATATCGACCGCGCGCAAGGTCGGTCTCGCCATGTCCGCCAGCGTGACCTGTTGTAACGCCTCATAGATCAGTCGATTGACCTTCAGCCAGTTGGCGCGCGCCGCACACGCCGCCTCCTGGGTACAGAGGCCGGGCAGCGCGCTACATTCGGTCATACCGATCGGGCCGTCGACGGCGGCGATCACCTGGGCCAGCGTGATCCGCCGCGGCGGCCGCGGCAGCAGGTAACCGCCGTTCACGCCGCGCAACGACACCACTACGCCGCCTCGCGTCAACACCTTCAGCACCTTTGACACGGTGGGCATCGCGATGCCCGTCGCCGCCGCGATACTGCTCGCGCTATGGACAGCATCGGGATCCCGCGCCATCGCGGTCATGATCACCGTGCCGTAATCCGCCAGTTTGGTCATGCGCAGCATCCGGATTCCCTCCCCTCAATCAGGACCTGATCAGTACCGATTGCGCCCGAAAGCTCATGCACTCACTCTAGGCTCATATGCATAACCCTGGCGTCGCGCGGGTTTTTGTATGCGCGTCTCTCCCGACACGCGTCTCTGCAAGTCACAGCGCGCAGTTGAACGCGGCAATCGTCGCGATCTTCGTCGCAAGAGCATTGAAGCAGGAGATTCCAGTGCGGCAACGGGCAAGCGATCGGATCGGCCGAACCGGCAATTCGGACGGCTGCGTCCGGATTGCGCTCAGCCGTTAAGAACCTCATCGACGGCGATCCGGCGCACCTGTCGGCGATTGTGAGCGGGGTGATTTGAGAGCGACGAATCGTGTAGCGGGTGTTCATTTCGCGCTTGCATTTTCATCCGCCTTACCTTAAAGTAAGGAATACTTGGAGGGTCACCATGACAGCAGCAACCATCACATCTAAAGGCCAGGTCACGATCCCGGTGGACGTGCGCAACCAGCTTGGCCTGGAATCCGGCGACCGGATCGAATTCAGTTTCAACGAGGAAACGGGTCGGTACGAGGTCTATCCGGCCACTCGCTCGCTCGCGTCGCTCAAGGGCATCGTGAAGAAGCCTGCCAAACCGGTTTCGATTGAGGACATGAATCGCGCCATCGCCGAGCAGGGGGCATCGGCGCGATGATCGGACTGGATACAAACGTGTTGGTCCGCTACTTCGCGCAGGATGACGCGGCGCAGTCGAAGAAGGCGACGGCGCTCATGGAGTCCTTTTCGGCCGAGCGGCCGGGCTACGTTTCGCAGATCGTGCTAGTCGAGATCGTATGGGTGCTCGGGCGCAGCTACGGCGTCGAGCGAGACCAGATGAAGGACATCATTGAATCCATGCTTGGCACGAAGGAACTGGTTGTCGAAGGTGCGGACACGGTGCGAAAGGCACTTCGCGTTTTCGCGGCGTCAGACAAGGCGGATTTCGCAGACTGCCTGATCGAGCGGTCGGGGCACGTCGCGGAGTGCGAATACACCGCGACGTTCGATGTGACCGCCTCTAAGGTCGTCGGAATGATGTTGATTAAGTAACGACGGCGAAAGCCGATAACAGGGAAAAGCGCGATGACGACAGTGGTCGTAGACACGACTGAAATTACGGACTGGGCTTCCTTCCATCGAGTCTTCTCGCAGATCTTTGGTTTCCCCGCGTTTTATGGCAACAACATGGACGCGTTCATTGACTGTTTGAGTTACCTCGATGAGCCCGCCGCTGAGATGACGGGCGTGCATGTTAGGCCGGGCGACACGCTGGCAATACAGCTTGACTCGGTCAACAGTTTCAGGAGACGTTGTCCAGATCAGTTTGGGGCTTTGCAAGACGCGTGCGCTTTTGTAAATTGGCGTCGCACGCGCGAGCATGGAGCCCCTCTGGTCGCACCGTCGTACTGCGATTGAATCGATGTTGGAAAAGCAGGAGCATGCTGTATGACAGACTTTAGGATGGTGGACGCCGCGACGATTGATATGCATCAAGCGATACGCATCGTCCGAAGCGCGCCGCACTGGCGGTTTCGTGCGCGAATGTCACGGCGATCTGCGCGCGCCGGCGTGGGACCACCGCACCGCAAGCTGCCATCACATATGCATGCCGCCGTTGATCGCGAAGTCCGCACCCGTGACGAAACCCGCGTCGTCCGAACAGAGAAACGCGACGAGCGCCGCGATCTCATCAGGCTGACCGAGCCGGCCAACTGGAATTTGCGGCAGGATTCTGGCGTCCATCACGTCCTTGGGAATCGCGGCGGTCATCGCTGTCGCCAGGTAACCGGGCGACACCGTGTTGACCGTCACACCATGTTTCGCGACCTCCAGTGCAAGCGACATCGTGAAGCCGTGAATCCCGGCCTTGGCGGCCGCATAGTTGGTCTGACCGAACGCGCCGCGAGCGCCGTTCACCGAGCTGATGTTGACGATTCGGCCGAACCGGCGTTCGACCATCCCGTTGAGCAACGGCTTGGTCATATTGAACAGTGAATCGAGATCGGTGCGCAGCACCGCGTCCCAATCGTCCTTGATCATCCTGGCGAAGGTCGAATCGCGCGTGATGCCCGCATTGTTGACAAGGATGTCGACTGAGCCAAATTCGTTGAGCACGCGTTCGGCACAATGCGCACACGAGTCGAAGCTGGTCACGTCCGCCTCGTACGCATGAAAGCGGCGGCCGGCATCGCGTTCGTGCACGAGCCACGTGGCGACGTGATCGTTGCGCTCGGAATGCGACATGGCGACGACCATGCCGGCATCGTGCAGACGCCGGCTGATAGCGGCGCCGAGCCCGCCCATACCGCCGGTGATGAAGGCCACTCGCTTAGCCGACATGTTGTTCTCCTTGTGCTGAACCGTTGCGTGTCGCAGCCGGCGGCACGGCGGAATTCATTCCCGCGCCGAACGCCGCGTGCCCTTCCAGCGCGCCCTTGACTGCCTGCTCAAAATGCCGCATCCATTCCTGCATAGGTATGGCCATGGGACTCGTGCCGGCGTTTTTCTGCCATTGGTCGGTCCACGTCGATTGCCACTTCGCGAGCGCTTCGCGCATTCCGTCGCTGCGCGCGCTCTGTTGCTGCATCGCCGAGACCAGACCCTGTTGCCAGAGATTCGCCGTGGCCGCGATGTAATCGCGTAGCATCGTCTGGCAACTCGCGCCGAAATCGTTCCAGTCGCGCGCGCCGGCCGCTGCTTCGCGAGTGACATGCATTGCGGCGAGGTCGCGTTTGATGCGCAGCATCTCGAACTCGCATGCTTGCTGCCGGACTTCGTGGCCGGCGCTCAGCATCCGGAGTGCGAGTCCCAGGTTCGCTCGGTACACATCAAGCGGCGTGGTGAATTCAGTTGCCATGGCGATCCTCCAGTCGTGTCCAGATGAATTGCATACGCTCCGCGCGCTTATCTCGCAGTCGGGTTCGCGGCAGCACTCTGTTCAATGTAGGCGACGCCGTCAGAGGCCGGTTGACCTGTATCAAGCGTCTGATGCCCTCCTCTACCGCACGCTTCGACGCTTCGCTGCCATCCACTGCCACCAGAATATTTGCGTACATGACTCCCTCCTCGTGGAGCATTGAAAAAACAGGTGCGGCGCCGCAACGCACGCAAGCTTGCCTAGCACCGTGTTCGAGCAGGGCTTCGGCCGAGTTGCCGCTCAGCGACATCAAATGCAGCCCGTACCGCTATGTTCGGATCGACGTTTGAGCAATGCTCGATCGGGACGAGCTCGCCGTTACGCATGATCAGGTCGAGCCGCGCGTCGAAAACCGGGTAGCGGATATCGGCGGCAGGCGCACCGGTTCCGTCACTTTCTGGCTGGGCACGAATAGCCTCGATCGCCAGGTGGCAGCCCGCGATAGATCTGCTGAACCGTTCGAGGCGCATCAACTGCGTAGCCGCCCCGGCTTCGATTTGTGAAGTCCCGGCAAACCCGAGATAGACGATTTGCATGCCGATACCCATGTCTCTTCTCCCAGACGTGCCGCGATTTTTCTGGCGAGGCCGGCTACACGAAAATCATCGTTCATTTCGCCACCGCATCCGAGGTTACGACGCTGAAGTACAACGCTGATCCTGGCCAGCGTCCCTTCATGACGTCTCCGCTTCGGTAAACGGGATAACGCCACGTGCTGAACCAGCGTATGAGCGCAACCTCGGTAGGCTTTGATACGGATCACAAAGTTGCTAGATGTGTCGAATCCACACCTGCAATCAGGCGCGCGCTCATGATTGCTGCTTGATCCAACTCAATCGGAACGCCGGCGTCACGGGTATGTTGGATCAACGTCCACCGTGCGCATCTGGGCGCCCGGCTGCATTCGGATGGCGACGAACATGAAAAGGAATATCGACGTGCAAAACTCTGACCAGATTCCCGAACGATCCCTCACCGCCAACGTTGACAGCTACGATGCAGAGGACTGCAAGTTCTACCTTGTCGGCGGCGGCATCGCTTCACTAGCGGCAGCGGCCTTTCTGATCCGCGACGGGCATGTGCGCGGTTGCGCCATCACAATCTGCGAAGCGCTCGACAAGCCGGGCGGGAGCCTCGACGGCTCAGGCTCCGCACAGGAAGGCTATGTCGTGCGTGGCGGCCGGATGCTCGAGAGCAAGTACCTGTGCACCTACGACCTGTTCTCGTCGATACCGACGCTGGACGGCGGCAAAAGCGTGACGCAGGAGATCTTCGACTGGAACGAGACCATCAGGACCTCGTCGAAATCGCGTCTCGTCAGGGACGGCAAACGCGAGGACTCGCCCGCCTACGGACTGGATGAAAAGGATCTGCTGACGCTGGGCCGCCTGTCGATCGAGCCCGAACTGATGCTCGGCAACAGCCGCATTGCCGATCACTTCGACGCCTCGTTCTTCGAGACCAATTTCTGGCTCATGTGGTGTACGACGTTCGCTTTTCAGCCGTGGCATAGCGCAGCCGAATTCCGGCGTTATCTGCTGCGCTTCGCGCATATGTCCGCCGGCTTCAACCAGTTGCACGGCATCATGCGCACGGTCTACAACCAGTACGACTCGATGATCCGCCCGCTGCGCCGCTGGCTCGACGAGCATGGCGTCGTGTTCCAGCCGAACACCCGCGTCATCGATCTGGCATTCGACGAAACGGGCGCGGAGAACCGGGTCCAGAGCATCGTCTGCGAATGCGAGCATCAGCGCGAACGGATATTCATTGGGCCGGCGGACAAGGTTATCGTCACGCTCGGCTCGATGACCGCCGGTTCCAGCCTGGGCGGCACGGATCATCCCGCCGTGCTCAATAGCGTCGACAGCACCGGCGCATGGGCGCTATGGAAAACGATTGCCGCAGGCCGTCCCGAGTTCGGCCACCCTTCCGTCTTCGCGGATCATATCGACGAATCGAAGTGGCTGTCGTTCACGGTGACGTTGCACGACCCGACGCTGTTCCGGCTGATCCGCGATCTGACCGGGAATGTGCCCGGCGAAGGCGGCCTCGTTACGTTTCCGCAGTCGAGCTGGCTCGCGTCCATCGTGCTGCCGCAGCAGCCGCACTTCATCGACCAGCCCGCCGACGTGCAGGTGCTATGGGGCTACGGCCTGTCGGTCGATCAGCCGGGCGATTTCGTCAACAAGCCGATGTCGGCCTGCACGGGCCGCGAAATCCTCACCGAAATTCTGGGCCATTTGCGGATCGAATCGGAGGCTGCGCACATACTCTCCCACGCCGACTGTATTCCCTGCCTGATGCCGTTCATCACGAGCCAGTTCCTGCGGCGCAGCAAAGGCGATCGTCCGGACGTGGTGCCCAAAGGCTGGCGGAATCTGGCGTTCATCGGGCAGTTCTGCGAGTTGCCCAACGATGTCGTCTTCACCGTCGAATACTCGGTGCGCTCGGCTCAGAACGCAGTGTATGCGCTGCTCGGACTCGACCTCGCAGCACCCGCGGTCTATAAGGGCCAGCATGACCCGCGGGTCGTCTACGACGCATTCTCGGCGTTGCGCGACCACTAGCGATCCGCATCGCTGCGCCCTGTTGAAACCCGGCAACAGGCAGCACCGCGCTCGACGCCAACCAGGCCACGTTTATCGGCAAGGTGACGCCGTGGACATCGAAGGGCAGCAGCCCCATCGCGAAGCCATGCCGCTCGTGAGCGATACTGCGGCCGCCGTGCTGATGCTGCTGCCGGCGTAGCGCTTGCAGACATGCATGTGGCCCGCAGTGCCGCTCAGACGCCTGGCGCCGCGCTTGCCGCGAGTTCCACGATATCGGCGGTGATCTCGTCCTGACGCACTTGCCGGTAGCTTTGCGTGAGTTCGTCGAGCGTCTCCTTCACATTGGCGCGCGCAGCCAGCATCGCGCGCACCCGCGCTTCGTTCTCCGCGGCAAACGACAGCATCACTGCCTCGCACAACTCCACATACACGTAGGCTTCGACCAGCCCGGCGAGCACGCGCTCAGCAGGCAAGGTGAGTAACGGCGGCTGGGTGCGCGGGGCCACCTGAAACCGCGAAAAGTCGAACGGAATCAGACTGTGTTCGACGATCTCGCTGTGTGCCGCGAGACCCGGCAATGCGTGAATCAACGAGACATGAGTCACGTCTCCCCTTCCGATACGCGCATATAGCGCGTCCGTGATACGGCTGGCGAGTGACGGCACATCGTCGGCGTGGGCGGCCATCGGCGAGCTCCATGCGTATGGCACGCGGCGTTCGGTGGCGACAATCTCGCCACGGGTACCGACGAGAAAAAGCTCTCCATGCCCCGACTCCAGCCGGAACACCGCACGATCGAGAATCTGCTCATTGAACGCGCCGACGAACCCCTGTTCCGCGCAAAGCACGATGACGATCTGCGCGCTGCGCTTCAACCCGCTGGCAGGTTCGACCGAACCAGGCGCCAGTACGGCGCCGATCGCGGCCCCAACCGTCGCAGCCGACGAACGGATTCCGGGCAGCCGCCGTTGCGCTTCGCGCGAACGCGCTGCCGCGATGCCGCGCATCGCACCGATGACGGCGTCCAGTTGCCGGGCGGTCGCGCTGCGCGATTCGATTTCGGCAAGTTTGCCGCTCATCGCGCGCTTCCACTGACTGCAGTGACGTTAGCGGCCGAGGGCGCGAACTGTTGCACCAGTTCGCGAACCGTGGCGACGAGCACCGCCTGAACCTCGGCGCTCAACGGCGCGGCCGGCGTTAGCGATAATCCTTCCGCGAGATGGCTCTCGAGACGCGCGGCCAGTTGCGTCCGCACCTGCGCGACGACGCTGCCCGGCGCCGCATCGAACACCCCCTCCGCCAGCGCTGACAGCAGCGCTATTTCTTCGAGCGTGCGCAACGCGCTGAAGCGCGGCTGTGCGATCAGCGCACGGATGCGTTCGCCGCGCGCGATCTTGCCGGCGACATGCGCGTCCGTCAGCCCGCCGAAGCGGCTGAACATCTCCAGCTCGAGAAACTGCGCGTAGTCGAGGCGCAAACGTCCCGACACACCACGCAGCGCCGGATACTGCGCCTTGCCGCCGACGCGGCTGACGCTCAGGCCAACATCCACTGCCGGGCGTTGGTTCGCGGCGAACAGCGCCGCATCGAGCACGATCTGACCATCCGCAATCGAAATGAGGTTGGTCGGGATATACGCGGACAGGTTGCCCATATCGGTTTCGGCGATCGGCAGCGCGGTCAGCGAACCGCCGCCCAATGTCGCCGACAGCTTCGCGGCCCGTTCGAGCAGCCGGGCATGGACATAAAAGATGTCGCCGGGGTAGGCCTCGCGGCCCGGCGGCTCGCGCGTGAGCAGCGCGAGTTCGCGATGCGTCGCGGCGTGCCTGGTCAGGTCGTCCACCACGACCAGCGCGTGCTGTCCGCGATCGCGAAAATACTCGGCGATCGTGAAGCCCGCAAACGGCGCGATCCATTGCAGCCCCGGCGCTGACGCCGCAGCGGCGACAACGAAGATGCAGCGCTCGGGCGCACCGTACTGACGCACCGATTCGATGACCCGTTGCACCGCCGTCGTGCGCTGGCCAATCGCGACATAGACGCAGATCATGTCCGAATGCTTCTGGTTGACGATCGTGTCGATGGCCAGTGCGGTCTTGCCCGTAGCGCGGTCGCCGATGATCAATTCGCGCTGCCCGCGTCCGATCGCGAACAGCGCGTCGACGAGCAGCACGCCGGTTTCGAGCGGCTCGTTGACCAGATCTCGCTCGATGATCGCGGGCGCGGGCCGTTCAACCGGCATGCGCATGTCCGTCACGACCGGATCGTCCCGGTCGAGCGGACGGCCGAGCGGGTCGATCACGCGCCCGAGCAGTCCGATGCCCACCGGCACTTCCAGCACGGTGCCGGTGCGCGTGACGCGTGAACCCGCTTCGACTGTAGCGCCGTCGTCCAGCAGCACGACACTGATGGTGTCGATGTCCAGCGTGTGCGCGAAGCCGGTCGCGCCGTGCTCGAAATGGAGCAGCTCGTTGAGGGCCGCGTCCGGCAGTCCCGAGACGAGCGCAATGCCATCGCCGAATCGCTCGACCCGCCCGAGCGTCTGCGCATATGGCTTCACATCGGTTCGGGCGAGCGTGTCGCGCTGGTGTGCAAGCCAGAGATCGTCGCTCATGTCAGCGGGGCTCCATCATTGTTGCTCAGCAAGGTCTCTTTGATCCGCGCGAGATCCGCCCGGAAGCTGTTGCGCACAATCGCGTGCGCGGCTGTCAGTTCCAGCCCCGCAATCAGCGAAGGATCGACTGTTATCTGAATGGAAACCGTCCGGTTCAGACGGGCCGCAAGCGCGGTTCGGCAGATCTGCTCTTCCTCTACGGTCAGCGCGCGCGGCGCGGTGAGCGACAGCGCGACGTCGGCCGCGCCGAACTCCGCGCGCACTTGCGCCGGCAGTTGCGCGATTGCGTCAGCAAGGCCGTCGATGAAACCGCTCACGCGCGCACTGTCGGGCAGCCGGTCTAGCAGTTTCGTCGCGATATCGACGGCAAGCCGGGTCGCCCGGGCCGCCGCGAGCTTTTCCTGTTCGACGCGCGCCGCCTCGACTTCCGCGGCGGCGGCCACACGCAATCCGTCCGCCTCGGCCTGCGCCGCGGCCAGCAGCGCGGCCCGTTCGCACCCGGCGTCCGCAGCGATGGTTTGCATCGCGTCAGTCCGAGCGGCGACGAGGCGCTGCGTCTCACGAGACGCAGCGTCGCGCTCGAGTCCCGCCGCGAGCTTCGCCGCGTCGGCGTCCGCGATCAGCGCCTGCGCCGCCTTCTGACGCTCGGTGATGATGCCAGCGACCGGACGGAACAGGAAGCGCGCCAGCAGCCATACCAGCACCAGCGCATTGATCGTCTGCAGCGCGAGCGTCGACCAGTCGATTCGCATGGCCGCCGCCCTACTTGACGAACGGGTTGGCGAACAGCAGCAGCAACGCGATCACGAGGCAATAGATCGCCATCGTCTCGATCATCGCGAGCCCGACGAAAAGCGTGCGCGACACGGTTCCGGCCGAGTCGGGCTGGCGCGCGATCGCATCCATTGCGGCCGCGACCGCGCGGCCTTCGGCAAGCGCCGGTCCGATCGCGCCGAACGACACGGCAAGCGCGGCGGCGGCAATGCTGACAATTTCGATAAGGTTGTTCATGTCACTTCGCTCTTTTTCTGGCTGACGGGGTTAGGGGGATCGCTGATCGCCGCGCCGATGAAGACCATCGACAGCACCGCAAAAATATAGGCCTGGACGGCGCCGGTGAGCAGGTCCAGCGCCATCAGCGGAATCGGCACGAGGAGTCCGGCGAGCGACAGGATGATGCCGATCACGAACACGCCGCTCATCACGTTGCCGAACAGGCGCACGACGAGCGAAAAGGTCCGGGTGATCTGCTCGACCACATTGAGCGGAATCATGATCCAGCTCGGCTCGGCGAATGCCGCGAGATAGCCCGCGGTTCCGCGCACGCGGATTCCGTGAAAGACGGTGGCGCCCAGCACGATCAGCGCCAGTGCGGCGTCGGTTTCCAGATGCGCGGTCGGCGGCGTCACGCCCGGCACCAGTGATGACCAGTTGGCCACCAGCACGAAGATGAAGAGCGTGCCGATCAGCGGGCGGAACGGGCCGGGCTCGGTTTGCATGGTGTCGCGCATCTGCTGGTCGAGCGTGACGACCAGCAGTTCGAGCGCCGTCTGCAGCTTCGTCGGGTTGATCGATAGTCGTCGGCTCAGCAGCGCCGCGACCGCAGTCAGCAGAATCATGATCGCCCACGTGGTGAGGACGGGCTCTGTAATCGACAGCAGACCGATATGCAGCAGCGGCGCGGTCGCGAGCGGTGAAGTCGTCATCGGCCGCCTCCATGCCGCCGCATCGCGACGGTGCGCGCGAGCAGGATCCCCGTCATGCCCGCGAGCAGCGCCAGTGCGCCGACGTGGGCGAGCATCAGCAGCAGTGCACCGGTCAACGCGAAGCGGGCCAGCTGCAGAACCAGTGCCGTCATCGCTTTGCCCGACGCAAACAAGGGCTCGTTCCAGCGCAGCGACACGAAGTGCCACGCGCCGGCCAGGGTCCCGACAGCAAGCCCCAGCGCGAATTGCGCGGCCAGCGGCGGCAACGAACTATTCATGGCGGCCCCGCTGCTGGCGATGCATCCATTTCCAGGCCGACCAGAAGCCGACCGCTGCACCGATCATCAGGAGCGGCGCCGAGAAGAACACGCCGGTGCCGAAGGTCCGGTCCAGCCAATGTCCCAGTGCGAGGCCGATCAGTGTCGGCAGAACGACGGCCCAGCCGAGGATGCCGATCTGGCCGAGCCGGCTGCCGAGCGACGGCTCCGGCTCTTCGCGTCCGCGCGAACTGCGCTCGGCGGCCTGCCGGGCCGCGTCGGCAACCTGATCGCTGGACGGCTTGCGCCCGTCTCCACGGTGTCCGCTCATCGCATCGTGCCTCCGGCGCCGGCCCCGTCCGCGCCATCGCCTCCCGCGCGCGGGCGCAGATAACGCAGCATCTGGCGCACGGCGCGAGCATGCAGCCGCATCTGGTCGACGCGGGCGCGCCGCGCCGCGTCGGCTTCGCTGGCGTGCCGGCTGCGAACGCCAGCCTCGAGACCTTCCAGCGAAGCGCCGGGCACCGCCTCCCGGCAAGCGATGGACACCTCCCTGCCGTGCGACACCATCAGCACCCCGCCATCTACCGCGCAGTAGTGCGTCAAGCCGTCCGCACCGGTCCAGCGGACTACCGACGGCCTCAAGAGCGTAATGAAACCGGCATGTCCGGGCCGGATGCCGAACGCGCCACTTTCGTCTTCCGCGCGCAGCGACGCGATCTCGACGCCGTCGAACCAGACACGTGTCGGCGTCGCCATCGTCAGCGTCAGGCGGGCGCCGCTCATGACGCCGACTCCGTGGCGCGAACGGCGTCATCCTGCGCGGCAGCCGCCTGTTCTTTGCGGCGGCCTTCATCCAGTGCGCCGATCATGTAGAGCGAGCTTTCCTGCCATGCATCGCACTCGCCGGCCAGAATCGCCTTGCAGCCGGCGATCGTATCGGCGAGCGCCACCGAACGGCCCGCTTCGCCCGTGAAAGCTTCGGTGACGGCGAACGGCTGCGTCAGAAAGCGCTGCAGGCGCCGCGCACGTCCCACGAGAGTACGGTCCTCGGCGCCCAGTTCCTCGATGCCGAGCAGGGAAATGACGTCCTGCAGCTCGCGGTAATGTTCGATGATCCGACGCACCTCGGTCGCCACCGTCACGTGTTCGTCGCCGACCACCAGCGGATCGAGCAGGATCGACGACGACGCGATCGGATCGATCGCCGGATACATGCCTTCCGCGGCCATCGCGCGCGACAGCACGACCATGCTGTCGATGTGCGCGGCGATCGCGGTCACGGCGGGATCGGTGAAATCGTCGGCCGGTACGTACACCGCCTCGATCGCGGTGACCGACACGTCGCCGACCGAGACGATGCGCTCCTGCAACGCCGCCACCTCGCTCGCGAGCGTGGGCTGATAGCCGACTCTCGACGGCATGCGCCCGAGCAGTCCGGACACTTCCGCGCCCGCCTGCACGAAGCGAAACACGTTGTCCATCAGCAATAGAACGTTCTGCTGGCGTTCGTCGCGGAAATACTCGGCGATCGTCAACGCGGTCAACGGCACGCGCCAGCGCGCGCCAGGAGGCTCATTCATCTGCCCATAGACCAGCACGGTGCGCGCGAGCACACCGGACGTGCGCATGTCGAGCAGCATTTCGTGCCCTTCGCGGGAACGCTCCCCGACGCCGGCGAACACCGAGATGCCCTGATAGCGTTCGACCATCGCATGGATCAGTTCCATCACCAGTACGGTCTTGCCGACGCCCGCGCCACCGAACATCGCCGCCTTGCCGCCCTGGGCGAGCGGCGTCAGCAGATCAATCACCTTGATGCCGGTGGAAAACAGCGTCGTGGCGCCTTTCTGTGCCGCGAGCGGCGGCGCGATACGATGAATTGGACGGCGCTCGATATCCGCGCTGAGTGCCTCGCCATCGTCACGTGCCGCGCCGCTCACGTCGAGCAGCCGACCCAGCACGGCCTCGCCGACCGGTGCCTGGATCGGGTCGCCACAGGGATGCACCCGCGCCCCGCGCCGCAAACCTGCCGTCGATTGCAATGCAAGCGCACGCACGGTCGTCTCGCTCAGATGGGCCTGCACTTCGGCGAGCACCGGCGCGAGATCGTCTGACAGAATGAGGAGCGCGTCGTCGACCGGCGGCAGCGTGCGATCCGCAAACGTCACGTCGACCACCGCGCCGCGCACGGCGACCACGCACCCATCGCTCGTGGTCGACGCGTCTGTCGGGGACGGTGTTGCCAGTTGGGTCGACATGTCAGGGCCTGGATAAGTCGCTTTCGAATGGTTGCAAGATACCGCCGCGAACACTCGACGGACTGACTTCGATCAAACGTATCGCAGACGACACTTGATCTCCCATGAACGGGCGATCGGCTTTTTCGCCGCCCCTCACGACGAGGCGCCGATGAACGGCCGGAAGTTCATTTCGACCGCCCGAATCTGCTCGGCGCACCTCCGGTACAGCCAGCCCGGATTGCCATCGGCGCGGTACATGCCCCGGCACATGCCTTTCAGCCTGATCGTCGAGGCGCCGCTGTCGTCGGTTGTCCTCGTCGCCCAGAGATAGAGCACGCCGAACATATGCGGCTCGGCCGTTTCGATCGCCGTTTCGTCTGCGCGGCGGATCGGCGTTATCGAGTGCTGTGCGACGTACGTCTTCGTCAGGCTCCAGAACCGGTCGCAGTCCACGCGCGCGGAACAGTCGACCGAGGCGTCGTCGCGCGCCTGTTCGAGTTCGAGCTCGGTGTTACGACGCGCCGCCACGCGCGCTTCACTCCCGCAGCCCGCCAGCACCGCAACGGCAAGCACCAGAAACAGCCAGTTCTTCATGTCCGCTTGCTCCTTCCTCTACGAATCGAATCAGTACATCCACTCGAGTTCCCTGGCTCGGGCGATGTGCCGTTTGAGCAAACTGACGAAACCGGCCAACGCGGCGCCTGCGTCTCGCCGCGCTTCACGAGCCGTGACTGCGCATTCCGCGACCGCCGGTTTTCCAGCGAGCTCGCGCATTTGCCTCATCGCGGCAGGGCTGCCTTGTCCGCCGAAACTGCAGAAGAACGCGACGTGCCGAAGCCGCGCGCGGTTCTCGATCAGGTACGAGCGAACCGGCGCCGACACGGAACTGGCCCAGACGGGCGTGCCGATGACGACGAGATCGTATGCAGCGATGTCGAGTCCGGCCGGAACGATTTCGGCGGGACGTTTTTTGAGCGCGTCGACCAGCGAGCGCAAGTAGCCGAGGGCCCCGCTGCGATGACTGCGGTCGCAAATCTCTTCGAGATCGGCAGCCAGCATTTTTGCGATCTCGGATGCGAGCACTCGCGTGGTGCCCGTGCGGGAGAAATAGACGACAAGAACTTTCGCTTCGGACATTTTCGACCTCCCCACCCGTACCGCTCTGGAACTCACATGCGGGATTCGCTATGCATACCACGAGCATAGGTGCGTGCGAGTTGTTTCTTCTGATCCAGGTCAAACCAGCGGCTTGCGTGCCGCAATCTGCGCCGGCTCGGGCAGCATCGCGAAATAAGCTTCAGTTGCGCTGCGAGGTTCCCACTCACCTGGAATCCGTCGAGTTGCCCGCATCGGCAGGCTATGCAAGCACTCATCCCTGCGCGGCAACGGAAATGCCCGCTGTTAAAACACCTGATCCAGATCAATTGGCCAGCCGTTCTGAAGTGACTTAATCAACGCATCTTGAAAAACAACGAGGGCGTGTCATGAAGAACCTAGCGGACTCATTGTCGGGGCCGTCGGCACCCGGACCGGCCGCCGAGACGAAGGCCCCGGCGGCGAAACCCTTGCGGCTCGGCTTGCTAACAGCGCTTGTGATCGGTTCGATGATCGGCAGCGGCGTATTTTCGCTGCCGCAGAACATGGCGTCGGGCGCCGGCGCCGCCGCGGTGCTGATTGGCTGGTTGATCACCGGTGTGGGCATGTTGATGCTCGCTTTCGTCTATCAGACCCTGACGACGCGAAAACCCGATCTCGACAACGGCATCTACGCTTACGCCCGCGCAAGTGCTGGCGAGTTCGTCGGCTTCAACTCGGCATGGGGTTACTGGGTCAGCGCGTGGATCGGCAATGTCGGCTATCTCGTCATCGTATTCGGCACCCTCGGCTATTTCTTTCCGGTGTTCGGCGACGGCAACACACGCGCTGCGATCCTGGGCGCGTCGATCGTGCTGTGGATCATGCATGCGGTGATTCTGCGCGGGGTGCGCAGCGCGGCGGTGCTGAACGCGGTCACCACGGTGGCCAAAGTCATCCCTCTGCTGCTGTTCATTCTGCTTGCGCTGATGGCATTCCGAAGTCATATCTTCACGCAGGACTTCTGGGGCAACCCGAAGCTCGGCAGCGTGTTCACGCAGGTCAAAAGCACAATGCTGATCACCGTATGGGTGTTCATCGGCATCGAGGGCGCGAATGTGTTCTCGGCCCGTGCACAGCGCCGCGAGGATATCGGGCGCGCGACGCTGCTCGGTTTCACGGTCGTGCTGCTGTTGCTGATGGCCGTATCGCTGCTGTCGCTCGGCATCGTTCCGCAGGGCGATCTGGCCGCGATGAAGAATCCATCGATGGCAGGCGTGCTCGACAAGGCGGTCGGCACCTGGGGCGCGGTGCTCATCAGCATCGGGCTGCTGGTGTCGGTGGGCGGCGCGCTGCTCGCCTGGACGCTGCTGGCGGCGGAAACCCTGTTCACGCCGGCAAGCGGCGGCGTCATGCCGAAGTTTCTGGCGCGCGAGAACCGCCACGGCGTACCGGCCAACGCACTGTGGGTGACCAATGGACTCGTGCAGTTGTTCCTGATCATCACGCTGGTGTCGAACGCGACTTATCAGGCGTTGATCTCGCTCGCGACCTCGATGATCCTGATTCCTTATCTTTTCTCGGCTGTGTACGCGACCCGCATTGCCATGCGCGGCGAGGGCTACGCCGTGACCGACAACGTCCGTGGCCGCGACATGCTGATCGGTGCGGCCGCGAGCATCTATTGCTGCTGGCTGCTGTATGCAGCCGGCCCGAAATACCTGCTGCTCTCCGCTCTGCTCTACGCGCCTGGCGTGCTGCTGTACGGCTGGGCGAAACGCGAACGGGGCGCACGTCTTTTCAAGCCCTTCGAAGCCGTCATTCTGGCCGTTCTGGTCGTACTCGCCGCAACCGCCGCCTGGCTGCTGTCGAGCGGCGCGCTAGGCCTGTAAGCCGACAATCATAAGGAGAACCTCAATGGCACTCGGCGTCTTTTCCGAAGTCGGCACATTGCGCAAGGTAATAGTCTGCCGGCCCGGGCTCGCCCAGGCGCGCCTGACCCCGGCCAATTGCCGCGAACTGCTGTTCGACGACGTATTGTGGGTCTCCCAGGCCAGGACCGACCACTACGCGTTCGTCAGTGCGATGCAAGACCACGGCATTGAAGTGCTCGATATGCATGACCTGCTCGCGGACATTCTGCAAGGCCGGGAAGCACGCGACTGGGTGCTCGAACGCAAGCTGTCAACAGGCACCGTCGATCTGGAATTATCCGCGCAACTGCTGCCGTGGCTCGACGAGATGAAAGCCGACGAACTCGCCACCCGGCTGATCGGCGGGATCGTGCGGGCCGAACTGCCGTTCGGGCCCGCCGGCCTGCTGTCGCAATGTACGGAACCTGCCGGGTTTCTCCTTCCGCCATTGCCCAATACGCTGTTTACCCGCGACAACAGTTGCTGGATCAACGACGGCGCCGTATTGGGCTCGATGTACTGGCCGGCGCGCCGCCAGGAAACGCTGCTGAGCGCGGCAATCTACCGGTTTCATCCGCTGTTCAGCGGCGGCACGCGCATCTGGTGGGGCGGCCCTGACGTCGATCACGGCGGCGCTACGCTGGAAGGGGGCGACGTCATGCCTTTATCGCGCGACGTCGTACTGATCGGCATGGGTGAGCGCACGTCGCCACAGGGCGTCGCGCAACTCGCGCGTGCCCTCTTCGCTCGCGAATCGGTGAAACATGTGATCGCCGCACAGTTGCCGCGTTCGCGCGGCGCCATGCATCTCGATACGGTGTTCACCTTCTGCGACCGTGATCTGGTCACGATCTTTCCGGAAGTTGTCGACGGCATCCGCTGCACCAGCCTGCGTCCGTCACAGGAGCCAGGCAAGCTCGATGTCCGGCCCGAGACCGCACCGTTTCTCGATGTCGTCGCCGAGGCGCTAGGTCTTAAAGAACTTCGCACCGTTGCCACCGGCGGCGATACATGGGAGGCCGAGCGGGAACAGTGGGACGACGGCAACAACGTGATCGCGCTCGCGCCAGGCATCGTGATCGCCTACAACCGCAACGTCTACACGAACACGCTGCTGCGTAAGGCGGGCGTCGAAGTCATCACGATCCCGAGCGGGGAACTGGGGCGCGGGCGCGGCGGCGGACATTGCATGACCTGCCCGATCGAGCGCGATCCCGTCTGACGCCACTCCCGCCTCCCCATTTCAAGGAACCGCACGCTATGGCATTCAACCTGCGCAATCGCAGCCTGCTGAACATGCAGGACTTCACCCCACGCGACATCCGTTTTCTCCTCGACCTCGCCGCCGAACTGAAGCGCGCGAAGTACGCCGGCAACGAAGTCGCGCGGCTCAACGGCAAGAATATCGCGCTGATTTTCGAAAAGACCTCGACGCGCACGCGCTGCGCGTTCGAGGTTGCCGTGCACGACCAGGGCGGCCATGTCACCTATATCGACTCGGCGAGCTCGCAACTCGGCCGCAAGGAATCGCTCAAAGACACGGCGCGCGTGCTCGGGCGGCTATATGACGGGATTGAATATCGAGGCTTTCACCAGAGTGTGGTGGAAGATCTCGCGACGTTTTCGCATGTGCCCGTGTGGAACGGTCTGACCGACGAATTCCATCCGACCCAGGTGCTCGCGGACCTGCTGACGATGCAGGAATTCGGTGAAAAGCCGCTGCACGAACTGTCGTTCTGCTACCTCGGCGACGCCCGCTTCAACATGGGCAATTCGCTTCTGATCGGTGGCGTGCAGATGGGCATGGACGTGCGTATTGCCGCGCCGCGCGAACTGTGGCCCCACGACGAACTCGTGGGACAGATGCGGCGCCTTGCGGAACGGACCGGCGCTCGCGTGACGATCGTCGAAGATCCGCATGAGGCCGTGAGCGGCGCCGACTTCGTCTATACCGATGTGTGGGTGTCGATGGGCGAGCCGGTGGACGCCTGGGGGCCACGCATCGAGCTCCTGCGGCCGTACCAGGTCAATGCGGCATTGATGAAAGCGACCGGCAAGCAGCGCACACACTTCATGCATTGCCTGCCTGCGTATCACAATCTGGAGACCGAAACCGGCCGGCAGATTCACGAGCGCTTCGGTCTGTCCGAACTCGAGGTCAGCGACGAAGTCTTCGAATCGAATGCGTCGATTGTGTTTTCGCAGGCTGAAAACCGCATGCATACGATCAAGGCGGTACTCGTGGCGACCCTCGCTTAAGAGACCATCATGCGCATTCTGATCGCACTGGGCGGCAACGCACTGCTTCGGCGCGGCGAGCCGATGACAATGGAGCGCCAGTTCGCCAACATCAGGCGCGCCGCGCAGCAGATTGCGCGCGTGGCCGGCGGCAACGAGCTGATCGTCGCGCACGGCAACGGCCCTCAGGTCGGCCTGCTGGCGTTGCAGGCCGCCGCCGCGGGCGCGCCCGGCGCGACGCCGCTCGACGTGCTCGACGCCGAGTCGGAAGGCATGATCGGCTATCTGCTCGAGCAGGAACTGGCTAACGCGTTGCCGCCACAACGGCAGGTGGCGACACTGCTGACGCGCGTCGAGGTCGACGCCGGCGACCCGGCATTCACTCACCCCACCAAACCGATCGGCCCCGTTTACACAGAGGCGGAAGCCGAACGTCTGGTCATCAGCAACGGCTGGGTCGTCGCCCGGGACGGCAATGGTTTCCGGCGCGTCGTCGCGTCACCCAAACCGCAACGCATCGTGGCGCTTCAGCCCATTCACTGGTTGCTCGACCACGATACCGTGGTCATCGCGGCCGGCGGCGGCGGCATTCCAGTGACGGTCGCGGCGGACGGTAAAACCCGCTCAGGCGTGGAGGCCGTGATCGACAAGGATCTCTGCAGCGCGCTGCTTGCGGCCGACGTCGGCGCCGATCTGCTGCTGATCGCGACCGACGTGGATGCCGTTTATGCCGACTGGCACACGCCGCGCGAACGCGTGCTGCGCGAGGTGTCGGTGGCGGGACTTCGGTCGATGTCTTTCCCGGCCGGCTCAATGGGACCGAAGGTCGAGGCCGTGTGCGAGTTCGTCTCGCGCACTGGCCGGCCGGCAGTCATCGGCTCGCTCGAACGCATCGAGCAGATGGCGAACGGCAGCGCGGGCACGCGCGTCACACCGTGAGTCGATCGGTCCGCAAAACGGTTGACGGCTGATAAGTTTTTTTTTCCACCGCGTCGCGCCGATGCAGTGATGCCGCCGAAATAAAGCGCAATAGAACGCAAAGGAATGCAAATGGACACCCGCACCGGACTCGTCACCGCCAAAGCCACGGCCACGCCAGGCGGCCCTGCGAGCCAGTCTTTTCGCGATCTCGATCACGCGAAAGAGGCCCTGATGGCGCGCATGACCGCGGGTCTCTCGCCAGCGGCGCTGGGCGCGGCGCTCACCGACTGGCTCATCCACCTCGCGGTCGCGCCGGGCAAGCAGCTCGAACTGGCGTCGCTGTGCGTGTCGAATGCGAGACGTCTATCCGAATATCTCGTGCAGTTCACACTCGGACAGCAAGCGCCTCTTCTGACGAAGCCGTCGCCCGCGGACTACCGGTTTCGAGCCGACACGTGGCAGATCGAGCCATACCGCCTGTGGCACCAGAGCTTCCTGCTCGCCGAGCAGTGGTGGAATACCGCGACGCGCGACGTGCCGGGCGCCACGCACCACCATGAGGACGTGGTGGCGTTCGCGGCGCGCCAGTTGCTCGACATGCTGGCGCCGGCGAATTTTCCGCTCACCAACCCCGAAGTCCTCCAGCGCGCGGCGGCAACGCTTGGCCTGAGTCTCGCACAGGGTGCCCGCAATGCGTTCGAAGATGCGAGCCGCGCGGCCTCCGGCAAGCCCGCAGCCGGGATGGACCCGTTCAAGGTCGGCGTGAATCTCGCCGCCACGCCCGGCAAGGTCGTGTTCCGCAATCACCTGATCGAGCTCATCCAGTACAGCCCCACAAGCGAAACGGTTCTCGCCGAACCCGTCCTGATCGTGCCGGCGTGGATCATGAAGTACTACATCCTGGATCTCTCGCCGCATAACTCGCTGATTCGCTATCTGGTCGAGCAAGGCCACACGGTCTTCTGCATTTCGTGGCGCAACGTGGATGCCGAAGACCGCAACCTCGGCCTCGACGACTACCGGCAACTGGGCGTGATGGAGGCGCTCGACGCCGTTTCGCGAATCGTCCCGGATTGTCCGATCCACGCAACGGGTTATTGCCTCGGTGGCACGCTGCTGTCGATCGCCGCCGCGGCGATGGCCCAGGCCGGCGATGAACGGCTCGCCTCCATCACGCTGTTCGCCGCGCAGACGGACTTCACCGAGCCGGGCGAGTTACAACTCTTCATCGACGACAGCGAAGTCTATTTCCTCGAAAGCATGATGTGGTCGCAAGGCTATCTTGCCGCCAATCAGATGTCGGGCGCGTTCCAGCTGCTCCAGTCGAACGATCTGATCTGGTCGCGCGTGATACACGACTATCTGCTCGGCGAGCGCGCCGCGGTGATCGACCTGATGGCCTGGAATGCCGATGCGACCCGCATGCCGTACCGGATGCATTCGGAATATCTGCGGCGCCTGTTTCTCGATAACGATCTGGCTTGCGGCAGATACCTGATCGACGCGCGGCCTGTCTCGATTCGCAACATCCGCGCGCCAATGTTCGTGGTGGGTACGGAACGCGACCACATCGCGCCGTGGCAATCCGTCTACAAGATCCACAACCTGTCCGATACCGACATCACGTTCGTGCTGACAAGCGGCGGCCACAACGCGGGCATCGTCAGCGAGCCCGGACATCCGCACCGGCACTTCAGGATGAAACTCAGTGCGGCCAACGATCTGCGTATCGGGCCTGATGAATGGATGACCGGCGTCGCGATGCAGGACGGATCGTGGTGGCCCGTGTGGAGCGAGTGGCTCGACGCGCATTCGACTCCGCAGCGCGTGGCGCCGCCACCAATGCCGGTCGGCGCGAGCGGTCATCAGCTCGTGGACGCACCCGGCACCTACGTTTTCCAGGCTTAGGGGGCGCTCGTGAACGACAACCTGTTGCGCAACCGGACGTTCGATGAACTCGCCATCGGCGAATCGGCTTCGCTGGTGCGCGTGGCCGTGCAGAACGACATTGACCTGTTCGCCGCCGTGTCCGGCGATATCAACCCCGCGCATGTGGATGCGGCTTTCGCTTCGGGCGACCTGTTCGGTCATGTGGTGGTCCACGGCATGTGGACCGCGGCGCTGATCTCCGCCCTGCTCGGCACGAGGCTGCCCGGCCCGGGCACCATCTATCTCGACCAGACCTTGCAGTTCCGCCGGCCGGTCGTGCCAGGCGACACCGTCACCGCTACGGTGACGGTGAAGGAAAAGCGCCCGGACAAGCGCATTGTCCTGCTCGACACCTGTTGCACGAACCAGGCGGGCGACGTGGTGCTGCTTGGCACGGCGACGGTGATCGCACCTTCAACACCGGTTGTGTGGCCGTCCGCGCCGCGACCCGACGTCTCGGTACGGCGGCACGACCGTTACGAGGCATTTATCCGGGACGCGCGCACCCGCCCCGCGTTGCGTACCGCGATCGTCCACCCGTGTTCCGTGGAAGCCATCATGGCAGCGATCGAGGCCCGCGACGAGGGCTTGCTGGACCCCGTGCTGATCGGCCCGGAGGCAAAAATCCGCGCGGCGGCGGAGGCGGCCAACGTGAGCCTCGACGGCATGCCGATCGAGGCGGTCGAGCACAGCCACGCGGCAGCCGCGCGTGCAGTCGAAATGGGGGCGGCCGGTAAAGTTGCCGCGTTGATGAAAGGCAGTCTTCATACGGACGAACTGCTCGCCGCGGTCGTTGCGCCGGCATCCGGCCTGCGCACCGCGCGGCGCATCAGCCATGTCTATGCGATGGACGTACCGGCCTATTCGAAGCCGCTGGTCGTCACCGATGCAGCGGTCAATATCGCGCCGTCGCTCGAGCACAAGCGCGACATCTGCCAGAACGCGATCGACCTGCTGCATGTTCTGGGCGTCGAACTGCCGCGGGTCGCGGTGCTCGCCGCGGTGGAAACGGTCAACTCAAGAATGCCGACCACGCTCGACGCGGCCGCGCTCACCGTGATGGCCGCGCGTGGCCAGATCACCGGGGCGCTGGTCGACGGCCCACTCGCGTTCGACAACGCCATCAGTTTCGCGGCGGCGAAAACCAAGCAGATCAATTCGCCCGTGGCGGGCCAGGCGGACATTCTGCTGGTCCCGGATCTGGAAGCCGGCAATATGCTCGCCAAACAACTCGTGTACTTCGCCAGCGCGGACGCGGCGGGCCTCGTGCTCGGTGCCCGCCTGCCGATCATCATCACGAGCCGCGCCGACAGCATGCGCGTGCGTCTCGCTTCCGCGGCGCTCGCCAAGCTGGCAGCCGAACGCGCGCCGGGAGGCCCGATCCGATCATGAGCGCCCCACTCCTGCTGACGTTCAACCCCGGCTCCTCGACCATCAAGATCGGCTTATACAGCGTGCTGGACAGCGAAGCGTCGAGAATCGGTCATGGCGTAATCGATTTACGGCATCAGCCGTTGCGTCTTCATCTCGTCCACACCAACGGGACCAACGATATTCCGCTCAAAGCGGCCGTCACCGACGATCTTCACGAAGTCCTCGACGAGACGCTCGGATGGCTCGCCGCGCACTTTCCCCTCGACGATCTGGTTTGCGTCGGCCATCGCGTGGTGCATGGCGGCGATCGTTTTGGTGGGCCCGTGGCGATCGACGACGCAACCCTCGCGGCCATCGCCGCGCTCGTGCCGCTTGCGCCCTTGCACCAGCCGCAGAGTGTGCGGCTCATCCGGGCAATCCGGCATCTGCGGCCGCGTCTCTTACAGGCGGCTTCGTTCGACACGGCATTTCACCGCACCCAGGCCGATCTCGTGCGGCGCTTTGCGATTCCACGCCGGCTCTTCGACCAGGGCATCAAGCGCTACGGCTTTCACGGCCTGTCCTATCAGTTCATGATTGGCCAGCTCGCACTTCAATTCCCGAGCCTTGCGCACGGCAAGGTCATCGCCGCCCACCTGGGCAGCGGCGCAAGTCTATGTGCGTTGGAAGCGGGTGTGAGTCGCGACTCCAGCATGGGCTTTTCGACGCTCGACGGCATCCCGATGGCAACGCGCTGCGGGACGCTCGATGCCGGCGTCGTGCTCCATCTGCTCGAACAGCAGGCCCTCGACGTCAAGCAGGTCGAGGCGATGCTGTACGAGCAATCCGGCCTGCTCGGCGTGTCCGGCATCAGTGCGGACAGCCGTGAACTGCTGGCGAGCCGCCGTCCCGAAGCGCGCGAAGCGCTGGAGCTATTTGCGTTCCGCATTGCCGGCGAGACGGCGCGGCTTGCCGCCACGCTGGGCGGTCTGGACAGTTTCGTGTTCACGGCCGGCATCGGCGAACACCAGCCTGAAGTGCGCGCCGCTGTCTGCGAGCGACTCGCATGGCTGGGAGTCGATCTCGACCCGCACGCGAACGGCATCAATGCCCGCGTCATCAGCAGCGAGCGCAGCCAGGTCACTGTTCTCGTGCTGCCCACCGACGAGGAGCAGATCATCGCCAATCAGGCTGTCGCGGTGCATCTCCGCGAAGAGATAAAGTCATGAAGCCAATCATCGATCTTTCGGGCAAACGCGGACTCGTTGTCGGCATCGCCAACGAGCACAGTATCGCCGCCGGCTGCGCGGCGTCATTTCGCGAGGCTGGTGCGGAACTGGCCGTGACCTACCTGAACGAGAAGGCCGAACCTTTTGTGCGGCCAGTCGCCGAGGCGCTCCGGGCCGCCATTGTTCTGCCGTGCGACGTACGCGTTGCCGGGCAACTGGAAGCGGTGTTCGAGCGTATCTCGAACGATTGGGGACAACTTGATTTCATACTTCATTCGATCGCGTTCGCCCCCGGCGGCGACCTGCATGCGAGCCTCGTTGACTGTTCCGCAGACGGTTTCGCACTCGCGATGGATGTGTCGTGCCACTCGTTTATCCGCATGACGAAGCTCGCCCTGCCGCTGATGTCCGGCGGCGGAAGCCTGATGACCGTGAGTTTTTATGGCGCCGAGCGCGCAGTCGATCACTACAACGTGATGGGACCGGTGAAGGCGGCGCTCGAGTCGAGCGTCCGCTATCTCGCCGCCGATCTGGCGGCACGCCGCATTCATGTCCACGCGATCTCTGCCGGTGCGGTGAAAACACGCGCCGCGTCGGGTATCGATCACTTCGACGCGTTGCTCGACGAGGTCCGCGCGCGCACACCCGCACAGCATCTCGTCACGATCGAGGAAATCGGCCGGATCGCCGCCGTTCTCGCGAGCGACGCAGGCATGACGCTGACCGGCTCGACGATCTACACGGACGCGGG
>WNGR01002683.1_pt1 | contig 37808 bp, 39 predicted proteins | sample 5407581 | NCBI WGS metagenome assembly WNGR01 (sample SAMN13153383, study PRJNA577476) | soil metagenome | isolation source: 80 cm soil or saprolite under Garry oak tree replicate 2 | place: USA:California | collected 2016-06-15 | reverse complement strand
ACCGGGACCGATGCCGACACCGATGGCAGGCCTGACCCCGACACCGGGACCGATGCCGACACCGATGGCAGGCCTGACCCCGACGGCGCGGCTGAGGCGGAGACGGGGCTAGGCGCAGGGGCCGGGATGGAGGCGGAAGGCGGATCTGATGACGGAACCGGCGCGGGCGGAGCCGCAGCGGAGGGCGAGACGGATGCGGTGGCCGACGGCACACCAGGTGCTGTCGCGGATGCGGTTGGATTCGGGGTGGAATCCGCACCTGCGCCCACCGGGGTCCCACCGCCGCCAGCACCTGTGGTGCTGCTCGCGGTGTTCCCGGTCCCGGTGTCCGGGGCGGCGCCGGAGCCACTGCCGGGTAGGTCGGGCGAGTTAGGCAGGGGTAACGGATCCGACCCGGTCAGGGCAGTCGTCAGCACCCTGCCCTCGGAGCCGCCTGGATCGTCTGCCAGATGTCGCGAAGACCCGGGAATGCGCACCGCGATCGCCGACGCGGCTGGTGCCGGGCCGGAAGCCGGGGACTCGTCCGGCCCGCGCGGCTCGCGCAGGACGCGAATGGAGACCGCGGACAGCACCAGGAAGGCAATCGCCCCGGCGGATATCAGCATGACCGGCCCGGTGGTCCCGGCCGGATGCTTACGGAAGACGGAGCCAGCCTGTCCGATGGTGGCCCTGACCCGGTCGGCGAACAGTGCGAACCCCAGCTGCACGCCGGGCAGCCGCGGCCCGTGACCCATCCGTCCGGACAGCCGGAGCCGGCGCAGCGCAGCGTTGCGTTCCTCCGCGGCCAGGCCGGGAAGCAGGTAGATGGTGATCGTGCGGCCGTGACGCTCGGCCGTCGCGTGTAATCCCGGAGGAAGCTCGTTCGCGTTGCGGTAACGGATCTTGATCATGGCCGCGCACCGTCGCTCTGCACGATGCTGGCCAATACCATTAATACGTGTCATGTGCACTACCTAAAGCTCGTCACCGATTGGGAAGTGCACGCCCCCCATATGAGGCGTCCGCAATAGGGACTATAGCGCAGCGGATAGGCCCGTTCACGCAGAATCAACATAACTTGCCCGGCTCTGCCGCCACTCAATTACCAGGGCCAATCATATCGGGCAAAATGTTATCATCTTTGGATCAAGGTAAGCATATCCCGGCCTTTCCGGTATAGGCAGATCTGGTTGATAAAAGGCGTTCGCGGATGCCCGAATATTCTTTCTGCGCGGCGGTCGTCGCCGTCGGCGAGGGCGAGGTGGACTGGGTGATCATGGAGGACCCCGAAGGCAACGGGTTCAGTGTGCTCAGCCCGCGCGAGTAGGAACTGAACGACCACAGCTGACATGGCTGAGTCTCGCGCCAGACCGCGGCGTACGACCCTGTCCGCGGCATGTGCGGGACGTTTCCGCGGAAACGACTTGTGAAATCGCGCACAAAGCGCTTCCGCGGAAACGTTGCAAATGTGGCGGACGGGGCCATAGCAATCCGGGCGGGCGCTCCGCCTGCCGTATGGGAAGGCACTCCGCTTGTGAAAGGCATCACAAAGCGCTTCCGCGGAAACGCCAGGCTGGACGAGAGGGAGGCTGGAGGCGCACGCGCAGCAGGCGATCGATGTCTTGGGCCAGCGGGCCCACCCCGACTCGCGGATCCTGTCCGCCGCACTCGTTGGCCTGGCCATGGCCCGCCACTACACCGGCCAGGGCCTATCGCGCGACGTGCTGGCCAGGGCCATCGAGCTGGAGGAGGGTTCGGCCGAGCGGCCCCCGGTGACGTGGCGGGCCAAGTCGAACCTGGGTCTGTTCCTCATGTGGGCCGATGACTTCGACGGGGCACGCGCGATCCTCGAGGCCGACCGGCAGGACGCCGCCGACGAAGGAGACGGGAGCTCGCTGCCGGACATCCTATGGAAGCTGGCCGAGCTGGAACTGTGGGCAGGTGACTGGGAGCGGGCCGCCGACTATGCGAACACGTGCGTCGAGGCGGCCGAGTGGACGGAACAAGCGGTCGTGATCAGCCTCAACCGGTGCGCCCGCGGGCTGGTGAACGCGCACTTGGGCCTGGCCGACCTGGCCCGCTGCGACGCGGAAGCGGGCCTGGTGTTCGCGGAGGAGCGCGCTGATCCCTGGGTGGCCGGATGGGGCTTTCGGGTGTTGGGGTTCCTCGAGCTGTCGCTGGGCAGACTCGCCGACGCCAGCCGGTACCTATCCCGCGTCGATGACATCGCCGAGTCGATCGGATTGCGGGAACCGAGCCAGTCGCGTTTTCACGCCGACCACCTGGAAGCGCTGATCGGCCTGGGGGAACTCGGCCGAGCCGGAGACCTCCTCGCCCGCTTCGAAGAGCGGGCCGAGCGGAACGGCCGGCCCTGGCCGCTTGCCACCTCCGCCCGGTCCCGGGCCCTGCTGCTCGCCGCCCAGCAGAATCCGGACGGCGCGGCCGCAGCGATCGAGCAGGCCCTGGGCCACCATCAGCGCCTCGCGATGCCCTTCGAGCTCGGCCGGACCCTGCTCGCCCAAGGGCAGCTGCGGCGGCGGCCAAGCAGAAGCGGCCGCCGCGAATCGCTCCAGGAAGCCCGGCAGATCTTCGAACGGCTCGGCGCTGCGCTGTGGGCGGAGCGGGCCACGGCGGAGCTGGCCCGCATCGGCCTCAGGCCCCCCGCACCCTGGACCTGACTCCCACCGAGAAGAGGGTGGCCGAACTCGCCGCCGCCGGGCTCACCAACCGGGAGATCGCCCAGACCCTGTTCCTGAGCGTGCACACTGTCGAGGACAATCTCCGCCGCGTCTATAACAAGCTCGGCATCGGAGCAGGTGTGTGCTAAAGCGATATTCATTAGCGTGCTCGATGACGATTGGACTTCCCTGCTCAGTCGTAGCTCAGCGCTGGCCGGCCGGTTCGGTGGTGGCGGCCCAGCTGGCCAGCAGCCGCAGGGCGTCCCCGGAGGGGGAACCGGATTCGGCGCTGTAGGCGGTCAGGGTGAGCCCAGGGTCGGCGGGCAGGGGCATGGCTTCGAACGCCAGGTCGAGCCTGCCGACGACCGGGTGGTCGAAGTGCTTCAGGCCCGTGTGGTGCAGGCGCACGTTGTGCGCGGCCCAGCGCGTGCGGAAATCGTCGCTGCGGGTGGCGAGCTCGCCGACCAGGTCGCTGAGCGCTTTGTCGTACGGATCGCGGCCAGCTTCGGTGCGCAGCAGCGCGACGGTGGTGTTGGCGGCGCCGTCCCAGTCGGGATAGAAATCCTCGGCGCGAGGGTCGAGAAAGCAGAAGCGGGCGAGGTTGACCGGCCGGTCCGGGGTGTCGAAGGCAGGCGCGTAGAGAGCCTGGCCGAGCCGGTTAACCGCCAGGATGTCCAGGCGGCCATTGCGCACGAACGCGGGAGCATCGGTCATCGCATCGAGCAGGCTCTTCACGCCGGCCCGGACTCGCTGCCTGCCGGGCCGCTGCCTGGCCCGCGCGCCGGGATCGGCCGCGCGGGCCAGGTCGTGCAGGTGAGAGCGTTCGGCCTCGTCGAGCTGCAGGGCGCGGGCGATGGCCTCTAGGACGCTGTCGGAGGCGCCGGACAGGTTGCCGCGTTCCAGCCGCGTGTAGTAGTCGGGGCTGACGCCGGCCAGCAACGCGACCTCTTCCCGCCGCAACCCGGCGACGCGGCGGGTGCCGCCGAACGAGGGGAGGCCGGCCTGCTCGGGGGTAATCCTGGCGCGCCGGGAGGCCAGGAACTCGCGAACGTCATCCCGGGTACTCATGACAGCCACGCTACGTCCCTGACCGCGAGACAGGGGGGTCCTGTTATTACCTGCTTCGCCAGACCCTCCCCCCGGTCCGCCGCAGGCGGTTGCATGGATTGCGCCAGCTTGGACAGGTGGCTCCGGTCACTGGCCGAGAGCGCTGGCAGCAACTGAGAGGAACACCATCATGCGAGGAGCCATCCTGCACGCCCCGCGGGACGTGCGCGTCGAGCAGCGCGAGGACCCGAAGATCGAGCGGCCCACCGACGCGGTCATACGCCTGGCCGCCACCTGCGTGTGCGGGTCGGATCTGTGGCCCTACCGCGGCATCGAACCGGTCGACGGGCCCGTCCCCATGGGCCATGAATATGTCGGCATCGTGGAGGAGACCGGCCGCGACGTCCGCACTATCGAACCCGGCCAGTTCGTGATCGGCTCGTTCTTCGCCTCCGACAACACGTGCGAGATCTGCCGGGCCGGCTACCAGAGCTCGTGCCTCCACCGCCAGTCCGTGGGCGCGCTCGGAACCCAGGCCGAGCTGGCCCGGATCCCGCTGGCCGACGGCACCCTGGTCGCCACCCCCGAAGTTCCCTCCGATGCCCTGGTGCCCAGCCTGCTGGCCGCCTCCGACGTGCTCGGCACCGGCTGGTTCGGTGCCGTCGCCGCCGACGTGCAGCCAGGCAAGACCGTCGCGGTGGTCGGCGACGGCGCGGTCGGCCTGCTCGCCGCGATGGCGGCCAGGCAGCTCGGCGCGGAGCGGATCATCGCGATGAGCCGGCACGAGTCCCGCCAGAAGCTGGCCCTGGAGTTCGGGGCCACCGACATCGTGACCGAGCGCGGCGACGAGGGCGTCACCGCGATCAAGGAACTCACCGGCGGGCTCGGGGCGCACTCGGTCATCGAGGCGGTCGGCACCCAGGAGTCGATGATGCAGGCCATCCGGTCGGCCCGCCCCGGCGGGCACGTCGGTTACGTCGGCGTCGCCCACGATGTCGAGCTGCCCGGCCAGGAGCTGTTCTTCTCCCACGTCCACCTGCACGGCGGCCCCGCCCCGGTACGCCGCTTCCTGCCCGAATTGATCGACCTGATCTGGAACCGCCAGATCGACCCGGGCCAGGTCTTCGACCTCACCCTGCCCCTGGACCAGGCCGCCGAGGGCTACCGCGCGATGGACGAACGCCGTGCCATCAAGACCCTGCTGCGCCCGTGACCTGGAAAGGAACCGCCATGAAGACTCGCATGCTGGGACGCGGCCTGCCGGTGTCGGCGATCGGGCTGGGCTGCATGGGCATGAGCCAGAGCTACGGTCCCAACCCCGGCGACCGGGACCAGATGATCGCCCTGATCCGGGCCGCCGCCGACCGCGGCGTCACGTTCTTCGACACCGCCGAGGTCTACGGGCCGTACGTCAACGAAGAACTCGTCGGCGAGGCCCTGGCGCCGCTCCGGGATCAGGTGGTCATCGCCACCAAGTTCGGGTTCACGTTCGACGCCGACGGCCGTCAGACCGGCCTGGTCGGCCGGCCCGAGCAGATCGCCCAGGCCGCCGACGGCTCGCTGCGCCGGCTCGGCGTCGACGTGATCGACCTGTATTACCAGCACCGGGTCAATCCTGAGCTGCCGATCGAGGAGGTGGCCGGAGCGGTCGGGGAGCTGATCCAGGCTGGGAAGGTCCGGCATTTCGGGATGTCCGAGGCGGCCGCCGCCACGATCCGTCGCGCCCACGCTGTGCAACCGGTCACCGCCGTGCAAAGCGAGTACTCGTTGTGGTGGCAGAAGCCCGAGGCCGAGGTCTTGCCCGCGCTGGACGAGCTGGGTATCGGCTTCGTCCCCTACAGCCCGCTCGGCAAGGGCTTCCTGACCGGCGCAATCAACCAGGACACCGCGTTCACCGGCTCGGACATCCGCGCCAGCATCCCCCGCTTTTCCACCCAGAACCGGACGGCGAACCAGGCCCTGGTGGACCTGCTCGCGGCCATCGCCCGGCGCAAGGACGCCACCCAAGCGCAGATCGCGCTGGCTTGGCTGCTCGCGCAGAAACCCTGGATCGTCCCGATCCCCGGCACCCGCCGGCTCCAGCGGCTGGAGGAGAACCTCGGGGCGGCCGAGGTCGAACTGACCGCCAGCGACCTGGCCGAGATCGACGCCGCCACCGCGCGAATCGAGATCCAAGGCGCCCGCTACCCCGAGCACCTGGAACGCATGACGGGCCACTGAGCCCGATCCGGAGACGGCGGTGGGCCGCCGGCTTACTGGCGGGCGGCGTACTTCTCCGCCGCGCGGGCAAGGTCGGGATGGGCGTCGAGGACGGGGCGCATCCGGCGCCACGCCTCTTCTCGCTTCGCCGGGATGTACTCGGTGGGCCAGTATCCCTCGTGCGGGCGGTAGCCCCTGAGCACCCGGCGAGCCACGGTGGCCTTGTGTACCTCGTCGACGCCGTCGGCGATGCCCATGGTGGGCGCCGACGCGTACATGTCCTGGATGGGGGTGAGATCGGTGGTGCCGAGCGAGCCCAGGATGTGCAGCGCGTTGTAGGACACTTCGCGCAGCACCTTGGCCATGGTGAACTTCACCGCCGCGATATCGGTGCGGGCCTCGAGCGTCGAGGTCTGGTCGATCTTCCAGGCGGTCTCGAGCACGAACAGCCGGAGCATCTTGATCGCGGCGTAGGAATCGGCGATCTTCTCCTGCACCATCTGGTGCTCGGCGATGAGGCGGCCGTGCGACTCGCGGGACAGCGCCCGCTCGCACATCATGTCGAAGGCGAGCTTGCACTGGGCGATGGTGCGCATGGCGTGGTGGATGCGGCCGCCGCCGAGGCGGCGCTGGGCGAGGACCTTGGCGCCGTTCTCCGGGCCGAGCAGGTGATCCGCGGGCACCCGGACGTCGCGGTAGATGATGTGGTTGTGGTTCCGCGGCTCCGGCATGATCTCGACGCCGGGGGTGGTGCGGGGCACCACGAACATGCCGTTGACGCACATCACGAAGAGCAGGTCGGCGACCCGGCCCGCCGAGGTGAACCACTTCTCGCCGTTGATGATCCACTCCTCGCCGTCTCGTTCGGCGTGGGTCTTGAACAGGTTCGGGTCGCTGCCGCCCTGCGGCTCGGTCATCGAGTACGCCGAGAACATGTCCTGGTTGAGCAGCGGCTCGAGCCAGCGCTTCTTCTGCTCCTCGGTGCCGTAGGCGGCGAGGATCTCCATGTTCCCGGTGTCGGGCGCCGACGCGCCGAACATCGCGGGCGCGCCGCGGTAGCGGCCGATCACCTCGTTGAGCAGACCCAGCTTGAGCTGCCCGAAGCCGGGGCCGCCCAGCTCCGGGTCGAGGAAGATCGCCCACAGGCCCTGGTCCTTGACCTCCTGCTGGAGCTCGCGGACGTACGCCTTCACCACCGGATCCGGCCAGCGCACCGCATGCGGGAAGACGTAGTCGAGCGGCTCGACCTTCTCCTGGCAGAACCGCTCAACCCAGTCGAGCTTGGTCTGGAAATCGGGGTCGGTGGAGAAATCCCATGCCATGGTCCTATTGTGACCGATCGGGGAATCGGGGCAAGGCCGTGCGGATCACGGCCGCGTCAGAGGCTGCCCTCGCGCAGCGCGTCGCGGGCGGCCTCCGCCAGCACGATGCGCGCCCCGGCCGAGCCGGGTTCAGGGTTCTCGGCCGATGCCAGCAGCTGGGCGGCGAAGCCGTCGTCGGCCATGTGCCCGGCCAGGTAGCGGGCCCGCACGCCGACGCCGATGCAGGCCGACCGCCAGCGTGAGAACGCCACCCAGTACGGCAGGTCCGATACGTCCCGGCCCGACCGCCGGGCGTAACGCTGCACAAGGTGCGCCCGGGCGGGAAAGCCCGCCACGGCGCTCGGCCCCGGCGTGGTCGGCGGCAGCGGCTCACCCGGGTCCTGCCAGGTCGAGGCCAGCCATCCGAGGTCGGCCATCGGGTCACCCGAGGTCGCGAGCTCCCAGTCGAAGACCGCCCGGACGCCGCCGTCTGGCCCGAACGCCACGTTTCCCGCCCGGTAGTCGCCGTGCACGATGCCGTTGGCCTGCGCAGGTATGCGGCGCGCGAGCAGGTCGTGCACCTCATCGAGCAGCGGGAGCTCCGCTGCATCCGTGGCGTGCACCTGCGCACGCCAGCGGCGCAGCTGCCGCTCGAGGTAGCCGGTCTTGCGCACCATGTCGCCCAGGCCGAGCGCGACGGGGTCGAGCGCGTGCAGCGCGACCAGCACGTCGACGAGCTGCTCGGCCGCGTGGGACCGGGCGTGGGGCACCAGGGCCAGCCCGGCTTCGGCGTCCGCGAGCACCAAGCCCTCGACGAACTCCATCACGTAGAACTCGGCGCCGGTGACCGCGGTGTCGGCGCAGTAGGCCACCGGCCGCGCGACCGGAACCGCCGTCGGTGCCAGCGCGGAGATGAACCGCCATTCCCGGCTCACGTCGTGGGCGGTGCTCAGCACTCCCCCGGTGGGCGGACGGCGCAAGGCGTAGGTGGCACCCGCGGCGTCGGTGAGCCGGTAGGTCAGGTTCGAGCGTCCGCCCGAGACGAGCCCGAACTCCACCGGGCCAGCCAGGTCGTGCACGTGCTCGGCGAGCCAGTGGCGTACCCGTTCGGCTTCGATACCCGGCAGCGCCGATCCGGCGACCGACATGCGCCCTCCATGAACGTGGATCCTGTGGCCGGCGTGAGCGGCAGGTGCTGACCTCGGTTTCCGGACGTCTTCAGCCGGGGGTGGTGGGCAGCGCGGGGGTGACATCGGTGTGGCCGAAGTCGTTCCCTTTGAACAGCAGTGCTTCGCCGGCGGATTTGGCCAGAGCGTAAGCGAAGCAGTCCCCGAAGTTAAGGGCGGCCTTGTGGCCGCTGCCCTTGCCGAAGTCGCGGTAGGCGTCGCGGGCGATGCGGGCCTGGTCATGGGTCACGGGTTCGACGTGCAGTTCCGCGGTCTGCACGAGTTCGTCGAAGCGGCGGCTGGCGACCGGATCCCGGCTTGTGTCGATGACGACCGCGGCCTCCAGCCAGTTCACGGCGGAGATCCGCCTGCTCCGCGCCCGCTCGATGGCATGGGCCATCTCGCCGGCATCTGGTTCGGCGCGCAGGATCGCGATGAGGGCTGAGGTGTCGATGATCACGCGGGAAGCCCTTGGTCGTCGTAGAGCAGGTCACCGTGATCGGCGCTGCGGAGTGGCTCGCGGAGCCGGGGCGCGGTATCGGCGCCGATGGCCAGGAGCCGGTCGGCCAGGCCAGGCTCGCGCAGATGCCGCACCCTGTCCAGGCGCTCACGGACAGCGATAGTTACCGCCGTTGTCTGCGTCTCGCCGGTCAGCGCGGCGAGTTCCTGGACGAGATGGTGAGTCTCGGCATTCTTGATGTTGAGGCTCATGATCTACCTTTCTACCCTACCTATGGTACTATGGTACCCCTCTGCGGGCGGCCTGGGAGGAAGTGAGCAGGAATGCACGCCGCCAGTCAGCTCTTTGTCGAGGCGTTCGAGGTGCAGATCGAAGATCTCCTCTTCCTGGTGTGATGTCATTTCGTGCGGAACTCACATCGGCGACGCTGCCATGCTGGCCCGATCCCTCTGTGGCCGCAGACGGATACCGGTGGGCTGACGTGGTCGAGGGTCGCGCGGACGAAGTAGCCCAGCCGGTCCGCGCCCGCGTCGCCGAAGCCCTAGCCGCACGGGTCAATTCCGGCGAACTCGCCGAGGTGTACCGGCGGATCACTACGGCGGAGGTCCTGGCCTACATCGCGGGCCGGCCCTGAGGCGCCTTCTTATCCCTCGGGGTCGATTCCGTTCCAGGCTGGCACCTTGACGTGCCGGTGGCCGCGGGATCCGCTGATGATCACCTTCCGGACCGTGACGTCGTTCGCGGTCGTCGTCTCGTATAGGTGGTGCCCCGGGTTGGCCGTCACCTGGACGTAGTACGTGCCGTTGGGCAGCTTGGTGATGTCGAACGCCTGGCCTGTGATCGACTGGATGTAGGTGTCCCCCCAGCCGACCGGCATCGTTTCCCGCACCCACAACGCGGTCGGGCTTCCGCACTGGCCCGCGAAGCCGACGAATGACGGCTGCCAGAGGGCGTTGGGGAGAAGCAGGTCGACCGGGTCGGTCGGCGCGATGCAGAAAGCCGTTTTCTGGCTGCGGAGCACGAGCTTCCCGCCCGGGCCGAGCAGCCGGTAAGCGGCGAATTGCTCGAAGTGCCAGTGATTGTGGCCGGGTAGCGAGTCGAATCCCATGGTCCCGGCGCGGGCGCGGCCGATGACCTGCCCGTTCTGCCAGAAGTACTGGTATGCCGACATGACGGGCGAGCTTTTGACCCGGAAGCCCTGGACGTCGAGCTGCCCGTTTCCGCCCACCCAGACGGTGGCGGAGAAGGTCAGCAGATCACGGCCCGCGGCATGGGTCGTCCTTATCCCCCAAGCCGGAAGCGGCACCAGATCGGGAAGCGCGGATTCCGGCGGATTCGTCATCGCCGGAACGGCGGGCAGCTTAGCCAGCGCGGCCGGGCGCCGATTCGCCCCGCCGATGGCGGCACAGCAGCCACTCCCCTTCACCACCTTCATGACGACGGTCGCGGTGGCGGCGGCCGGGGAAATGCCGAATAGCCGGGTGTAGGCCGCGGTGATGGATTCGGTTACGCGGTAGGTGCCCAGGGGCAGCCGGTAGGTTCGGCCGGACTGTGACGCGTCGACCGCCCAGCCCTGCTCTATGCCCCACACCGTCCCGATCTGGAACGGATCTATGGCCCCGCATTCCTGCGGGTACGGGGAGGTGGGCGGGCTGTCCGGGCTGGCGCGCTCGGGGTCGAACGTATCGGGGCACAGCGTCAGCCGGGTGGTGGCGACGACCCGGCCGGCCTTGTTCTTGATGGTGAGGCTGATGAAGTTCTTCAGCCCGTTCCAGCCGTCAAGGACGCTGGCGGGCAGCGGCCTCGTCTGCGGCGGCAGGCCCGGCTGGCTTATGACCTGGGTAATGGTTACCGGATCGGCATAGCTGGCGCGGCCGACATCCAGCTGCAGCGGGGCTCCGAGCGATGCCACCCAGATGCCCGGGTCCACGAACACCTGGTTCCCGAACCGTTGTGCGGTAATGGTGTGCTGGGCCGCGATCAGCTTGATCGTCGGTCCCTGTGCGGCCCGGGCCGCGGTCGCCCGGGCCGCGGGAGCGGACACGGCGCTGGCGCCGGTCGCGACGACTAGCCCGGCCACCGCTATCGCGGCGGTGATTACATTTCGTTGCTTCAACGCCCGTCACTTCCCTTACTCCGCCCATGGCCATATCCGGCATGCATATATGTGGCCCCGTGATAGACGGCCGTGAACTCAGATTCCGCGCAGGAACACCCCGTGTGGCGTTGATCATTTCGACGTTGGCGGAAAATGGTATAATTTGAGTATGATTACGTCAGTTGTCGGCGTCAAGCGTTGATTCCTGGCGCGGTTCGGCCTTTTAAGTGCAGTAAGTTTCAAGTATCTGCGAGCATTAGCTGCATGTGGCCGAAGCGACTGTTGTGATTCGTCGTTTCTCTTGTTCGGGGCGGTCAGCTGCTCGCCTTGCTTGATCATGTCTGGGCAGTGCTCGATGGCCGGGCTGGGCATACCGCTCGTCGCGTGCGCGGCTCCGTGCCCGTTCGGCTCCTCCATCACTCGCCGTACCCCGTCCTGGCCATCCGTGAGATAGCTGAACAGCCAGCGTGGGGCGGGAGGAGGCTGTATCGTCCGGCGTAGCTCGCATGGTCTTGAGATCCGGCCGGTCACGTGCGTTGGCACGGTGTCGGCAGAGGGAGAGGTCAGCTGGTGCGCCGCCGCTACTCCACCCGGAGCCGGTTCGCTCTTTCGCGACGCTGGCTTGGCCGCGGACTGCGCACCTGGGGTGGGGTTGTGGCCGTGGCGGTGGCCTGCTCGCTGCTGGCCACCTCGGCCCGGGCGGCGGCGCCAGCCGCCCTAATGCGAGATGGCGGGCTGCTCCACGCGGGCTCCCCTACGCCCCTCGACCAGCTCGAGGCCCAGGCGGCCGAGCTGTCCAAAAAGTACCGCGGCCAGCTGCAGGTGCTCAGCGGGGCGAAAGCCGCCGCCGAGGTGGCCGCGGCCCGGGTGCGGGTGCTGGACCGCCAGCTCGACGCCGAGCATCGCCGGCTCGCCAGGCTCGCCACCGCGAGTTACGAGGGCAGCGCGCCGGATCAGGCCCTCGCGTTCTTCGCCGGCGGCGACCTGCAGCAGGTACTCGGCAGGTCGGCGACCATTGACTACCTGGCCCAGCAGCGCGATGCCCGCGACGAGCAGCTGCATCGGCTCATGGTCGAGGGAGAGAGCGCCCGGCAGGCCGCGCAGGCCAAGGTGGCCGAGCTGCAGCGGATAGTGGCATCGCTGGCGGGACAGCAGGATCGGGTCAAGCACCTGCTGGCTCAGTTCCGGCCGCAGTCACCGACCATCGGGGACAGCATCACGCCCCGCATGCACGAGGTGCGAGACGAGGTCGACCGGAGGTTCGGCCCGTTCTCCGCCATCGGCTGCTACCGGCCCGGCAGCGACGGAGAGCATCCGCTCGGCCGGGCGTGCGACTTCATGCTCAGTACCGGGGGCGTCATGCCGGCCGCCGCGTCAGTCCAGAAGGGCTACGACATCGCGGCGTGGGCCCAGGCGAACGCCTCCCGGCTCGGGATCATGTACATCATCTACCGGCAGCGGATCTGGGATGTCCGGATGCCGTCTTCCGGCTGGGTCCCGATGGAGAACCGGGGCAGCATCACCGCGAACCACTACGACCACGTGCACATCTCGGTGTTCTAGGGCGCATGCGGCGGGGTTACCGGCTCGACGAGGAAGCGGGCGGGTGCCTCGGCCAGGAGCACGATCGACTGGCCGGCCAGGATGTGCGCCTCGGCCGGGTCGAAGCCGTGGTCGCGCCGGGCCTGGCTGGCCAGGTTGGTCGCGCGGTAGGTCCCGGGGTTGATCAGGGTGACCGCGAACAGGTCGCCGGCCGGGAGCTGGCCGCGGCTGTCGAGGACCGTCCGCGACCCGCCGCCTGCGGTGTGGTCGATGACCACGGCGTAGCGTCCGATGCCCTGGCCGGCGGCGAAGCCCATGACGCCGCCCTCGCGGATGGCAAAGGGCCCGGTGATTTCCCCCGAACGGCCGGTGTCCACCTCCAGCCCGGCCAGGTCCAGGTTGACCTGCGGTGTCGCGCCTTCGGCCTGGACGGTGACGGTGAACCGGCCGGTGAGGAGGCCATCACGCAGGATCGTCACGTCGTGGTCGCCGGACTCGGCGAAGACGTGGAACACGATGCCGCGGACGGCGATGGCGCCGGAGTCTAGCGCGGGGTTGACGAGCAGGGCGCGATTGATCACCACGTCGGGGCGCAGCTCGCTCACGACACGCCTCCGATGTCGGCGGTGACGACGAGTTCGACGTCGTTGACGGTGGCGGTCAGGTTCTGGATGGGGACCGTCACCGCGGGCAGCTCGACGGTCTTCTCCTTGGTCTTGGGGAACATCGGGAAGGGGTCATCCAGCTGGTAGAAGGAGATGCACTTGCCGAAGAAGTCGGCCACGAACTGCAGGATGAGGTTGAACACCCCGAGGCTGACGTTGAACAGGTCGCTGAGCCACTCCGAGATGTCGTCGGGGATGTCGAGCAGCGTGCGGAGCAGGTCGGCGACCGACCCGATGGCTTTCAGAATAAGGTCGTGCAGCAGGCCGGGCGGCAGCAGCTTGTCGAGCGCGTCGGTAAACGCCTGCTCGAACAGGTCGCCGACCGTGTCGGCGAAGTCGAACAGGTCGAAATCGATCGTCTGGGGGTCGCAGAAGATCCGCCACTGCTGCTTGGTGTCGTCGATTTTGAGCGCCGTGTGCAGCTCCTGGCAGTGCTTGCCGACCGGGGTGACCCCGGGCTCGAAGTGCTGGATCAGCGGGCTGCCGATCAGGCTCAGCTCGTGCTTGACGAACGGCGCCAGGTCGACGGTGACCACCACGCCCGGGTCGCGGCTGAACAGGGTCACGCCGGGCAGGTGGATGGTCCCGCCGCCGGGCAGGTCGACGGGGCCTCCGCCGAGCGACGTCTCGGAAAGCCTCACCCCCAGCGTGAACTCGAGCTTGTCCCAGCGCGCGTCCAGCTCGCGCAGGCGGATAGTGCCGTCGTCGCGCAGCTCGAGCGAGCCGCCCTTCAGCACGAGACGGCCGTCATACCGGGCGCCGAAGTCGCCGAAGTCGCCGCCGCCGGACACGTCGAAGCCGAAGTTGGCCACCACGACCTCGAGGGTCTTGGCGAATACCGCCTCCGAGACGGCGATGGTCAGGTCCGCCATCATTGCACCTTCAGGTTGAAGAACACCTTGAGCTGGTCGTTCTCGACGGCCGGGTTGTTCGGCACGTTGGCGGACACGGGCGCCGGGACCAGCGTGACGTGCTGGCCGATGGGGGTGTCGTTGTCCTGGAGCAGCTTGGTGATGTTCAGGACCAGCGTCTGCATGGGCACGATGAGCCACGGCAGCACGCCGAGGCGGAGCACCGTCCGCAGATAGCACTCGAGCATGTCCTCCAGGTTGGAAGGCGGGTCGGTCACCAGGTCGACGATCTCCAGGTTGTCCAGCCGCGTTTTGAGAAACTGCCCCGGGAAGCCGCTGACGGCGCCCCACTCGAAGTGCCCGACGCCGAACACGTCCAGGCAGCTGCAGATCACGTTCGCGCTGGGCACCGGCTGGACATCCGCGGCACGTACGGCCCGGGCGGCCGACGCGGGCTGAACGCCGCCCCCGCTGACCGGCGGGGAGGTTGTCGTCGGCGGGGCGGAGGGCGGCGCGGCTCGTAGCATGTCCGCCGCCACCAGGGCTTCCATCTCGGCCGCCAGGTTCTCCACCACGAGGTCATCCGGGCAGGCCAGCCCGAAGCAGGCCCGCAGGTGCAGGGCAAAGTGCTGCGGGCCGAGCGACCCGAGCTCGGGCGGCAGCGTCAGCGTGTTCCCCGGGTGCAGGTCGATGCTGACGTTGCTCAGCTGCAGGCACCAGTCGAGCCCGAGCGGCCGCGGCGCGCCGAGCACCGGCAGCTGCGGCTCGACGGTGAACAGCGGCCCACCCCCCGGCGGCGGCGTGATCGGCATGCAGAACTTCGAGCTCAGGGCCTGGGTAAAGAGGAGCGTGGCGTAGTTGAACAGCGACGGGCGCTGCAGCATGAGCTGGCCGATCGTCGCGTTGATCCCGTTCTCGTGCACGGCGGCGAACAGGTTACTGTGGCTGGTGAACGCCATGGTGCACCTCCCCCGGGCATGGCCAGCACGGACCGAGCAAAATCCTGCCGCAGTGCCGGCAACGGCGCACCAGGAGAAACCCTGGACTTTACGCGGGTAAGCGCGTCCACACCCTGCCGACGGCAAGGTAGAGGATGCCACCGAGCGGAATGAAGATCAGGGAGGCGACGGCCCGCACCCACCGGGGCAGGAACCTCACTCGTTCGGCCTGAATTACCTGACCCAGGTTAAAGAATAACTCGCCTTCGTGGCCGGGTCCGGTCCAGCTTCTGCTGCTCAGGAAGGCGTAAGCGTCACTGGCCAGCTGTTCCTCGTTATCGAAGAGCTTTCGCCAGATCTTGGTGGCGGCGGCGAGATTCGGGAGGGAATTCCCGAATGCCTCCACGGTGAGCCAGCCGTCGTAGCCGATGTCCTGGAGCGCATCGAACGTTGAGTCCCAGGCGACGCTGCCCGTTCCCGGCACGCCCCGGTCGTTTTCCGAGATGTGAACGTGAGCGATGCGGCTCCCCACGCGCCGGATAGCGGCCGCCGGATCTTTTTCCTCGATGTGGGCGTGGAAGGTATCCAGGTGGATGCGGCAGTTGGGGTGATCCACCTCATCGACGAAGCGGATGGCCTGGTCGAGCGTGTTCAGATGGTAGAGCTCGAACCGGTTGACGACTTCTTCAGCCAGTGTCACGCCGGCCGCGGCCGCGTACTCGGCCACGCGGCGCAGGTGCCCGACGCTGCGCGCCCACTCTTCTTCGGTCGGGCCGGCCCCGGTGAAGACACCCAGGGCCACCTGGTGAGGGCCGCACAGCAGGGTTGATCCGACCGCGGCGCAGCAGTCGATCACGGCCTGCATGTGCTGGTACGCGGCTTCTTGTACGGCCGGGTCGGGGCTCAGCGGATTCCACTCGGGCGCGATCACGGTGTTGGCGGTCCGCTGCAGGCCAAGATCATCCAGGCGCTGCCCCCACTGGGCCCACGTCGCCTCGTCCAGATCGAAGATCGGCACTTCGACGCCGTCGTAGCCGATCTGCTTCAGCGATTCGAGTACCGGCATCAGGCCGTCGTGCATGTGGTCCGCCCACAGGTACAGGTTGATCCCGAGCTTCATCGATCGCCTGCTCAGTCGTTGTAGCTGTCTACCTCGAAGGAGGTGAACCCATGGTCGACGTTGGTGTTGCCGACGAAGAAGTTGAAGCCGATTCCGGGACTGCCCTCACCGAACACGTCGTCGGTGGCGGAGATCACCTCCACGCCGTTAATGAATCCCCTGATGTCATGGCCGGAGATTGTCGCCTCCACGACGTCACCATCCCGGACCCCGTATTGCGGACCGATAAGCTTCCTCAGCGACGTGAAGTCCCCGATCTTTCCATTCCACCGCACGATCTCGGCATAGGCATTGTCCGTCTTGAGGCATCTGAAGAAAATCTCGTACCCGGTGCAGCGGTGTGGCGTGAGGGTGCTGCGCAGGCGTATCTCGACTTCCTGGAAATACTCCTCTGTCGGGTTCTTGCTGAAGACTGTCCCCTTCGCATGCTGGTTCTTTCCCCATGCGCCGGAGAGCAGGGCGGTCGGGTCGTCGTAGTCCCCCTCGGGCGCGGCATCGGGGTCTGCGGACTCGAGGTTTCCCTGTTCTATCCGGTGTTCGGCGGCCTGCATGCGCGTTACCGCCCCGTAGGCCACTCCGTTCCTGACTATGACGTCGGCCCAGTCAATACCGTCCCTGGCCCCGTTGAGCCATAGCCCGCCCTCCGAGATCGGGTTCTCGTCACGCTGGAAACGCGTGCGGTACGACCTGACCGAGTCAGTTCTGGTTTCCATCGGCATCTCCGGTGTCCGCGATTGTCTCAGCACCTTCGGCGGTCACAGTATGGCTGTCTATGATCTCGCCGGCTTTCTGCAGCCACGTCTCGCCGCCCCGCACCTTCAGGATCACCAGGACGCCGACGCCTACGAGCATCCACGCGCCGACGATCACCGGCGACCAGTTGTCGGGAGAGGCGGGGAACGGGCTGAACGACTTCACCAGCGAGTAGATCAGGATGGCGGTCGTGCCGACGGGGAAGATGAAATGCAGCACCCAGTTGAACTCGCGGCGGCGGTGGAGCCAGTAGTGAACGACCACGCCGATGTTGCCCATCGAGTAGACGAAGATGACCGCCAGCACCAGGCAGAAGCCGACCATCAAGATGAAGAACGTCGCCGGGCCCAGCAGCCCGCCGCCGATAAAGGCAAGCCCCATGGACAGCAGGAACTGAAGCAGGACCGCGACCGTGGGCGTTTTGCGCTTCGGGTCCACCCTGGCCACGACCCGGGGCAGCACGCCGGCGCGGGCCATGCCGTACCACATGCGGGTCGCGACGTTCTGGGTGGCGAGGCTCGCGGCCATGACCGAGGTGAACATGGCGAACAGCGCGATGGACCAGACCGCGCCCCAGACCCGGTGGGCGATCACCAAGGCGGGGAGTTCGGCCGACGCGGGGAGCTTGCCAATGTTGAGCCAGCCCCAGCCGATGACCTGGCCCCAGATGACGACGACCGTCATCAGCCCGGTGATGACGATGGACGCCATCGTGGCGATCGGGACGTTCCGGCGCGGACTGGCGGTCTCCTCGGCGAGCGGCACCGCGGATTCCCAGCCGGTGAGCCCCTGTACGGAGAACACGATGGCCAGCGCGAAGCCGGTCGCCGTGGCCAGGTGTCCCGGGTTGAAGCCCGGATCGAACACGCGGACCGTGAATCCGCCGGGACCGGGGCTGATGAGCCCCGATAGGCCGAGGGCGAGCACGATCAGGAACTCGAGCCCGCCCAGGACGCGATCGCGCGCACGGACAGCTTGATGCCATAAAACCCGAGGACCGCGATGACCGGGATCGCGACCAGCGAGAACACCCACCACGGGACGTTGATGCCATAGTTCGCCTGGAGCTCACCCTGGAGGATGTAGCCGAAGAAGGCGAGTATGGGGCCGGCGATGATCGGCGAGTAGAGCGTGTACGCCCATCCGGTCAGGAAACCGGCACGCGGACCGAGGGTGCGGCTCACATAGGTGAAGTACCCGCCGGCCGACGGGAAGAGCTTGGCCAGCTGGACCAGGCACATGCCCAGTGCCAGCACGACAAGGAACCCCAGGAAGTACGCGAACGGCGAGATCGCGCCGGTGAAGCCGACAATGGTCGCGGTAAAGAAGAATGCGGTGATGGCCGGCGCGATGGCGGTGATGTTCTGCATGAGCGCGCCGGTGAGTCCGAGCGCGCGCACCTGGAGCTGGGTTGTGGCTAGCACCTCGCCCGGCTCTCCGGTGGATGCCATGTTCTCTCGTGGAGGCTTAGTCGCCATACCGGCAGCTCCCCTTACCGTGCCGCAAGAGCCTGATGCGAATTCCCCGGGCTCGCCACCGAAGAGCCCGATCAGGGACGCTTTCTCCGGCCGGGATTACCGGCGCACGGCTAGGTGCCGCGCGAGGTGCTCGATTACCTCACGTGCGTCGTCCTCGATGCCGCACATGAAGGTGGACCTGCGCCGCCGCAGCACGGGCAGGCCGAGAGCGTACAGTCCCGGGCTGTCGACCACGCCGCCCTCGTGGCGCAGCTGGCCCTTCGCGTCGAGGGCGGGCACGTCGAGCCAGCCGTAGTCGGGCCGGAATCCCGTCGCCCACACGATCGCGCGGATCTCGCCGCTGCCCAGGTCAAGGTGCAGCCGGGTCGACTCGGGTACGCGTGTCGGCGGGAAGCGCTCGGGCGGGCCGACCTCGGCGTCGCGTCCGCTCGTCAGCGCCCATTCGTCGAACGTGCCCAGCAGGCGCCTCATCTTGAGGTCCGCGAGCGAGAACACGTTGCGCAGGCCGCCGGAGAACAGCGTGCTGCCGTCCCGCACCGCCGCCCAGCGGCCCACCAGCTCGACGCCCAGCGAGGCGAGCGCGTTGAGGTCGAGCGTCGTCCGCTCGGGAGTCCCGACGAGCTGGGGCGAGGGCAGCCGCCGGGCCCGGGTGAGATCCTCGACCTCGTCGTACCGCTGGTCCCACACCCCCGACGCGTCCATCCACCACAGCACGTCGCGGCCGCGGTAGGTGCGCGGCAGCCGCACGTGCTCCCCCACCGACAGGGTCACCGGCCGACCCGACCGCTGCAGCTCGGCGGCGAGCTGGACGCCGGTCGCCGACGCTCCCACGACGAGCACGCCGCCGTCGGGAAGCTTGGCCGGGTCGCGGTAGTCGAACGGCGTCAGCTGCTCGACCGACGCCGGCACCGCCCCGGCGAACGGCGGCACCGACGGCTGGTTGCAGGCCCCGCTCGCGATGACCACGGCCCGGCAAGCAAGCTCGCCGCGCGTCGTCGTCACGCGGTACCCGTCGTCGGTGCGCCGCACCGAGGTGACGGTCGTGCCGGTCCGGACGGGAGCGCGCGAGAGCGCGGCGAAGCGTTCGATGAACGCGGTAACTTCCGCCACGGCCATGTAGCCGTCGGGGTCCGGGCCTTCATAGCGAAGGCCCGGCAGGCGACTTTGCCAGTTGGGCGTGAGCAGCCGCAGCGAGTCCCAGCGTTCGGTCCGCCAGGAGTTCGCCACCTCGCCGCGCTCGAGCACGACGTGGTCGATCGAGCGGTCGCCGAGGTAGCGGCTCGCGGCCAGGCCCGCGTGCCCCGCGCCGACGACGACCGTGGTTACGCGCTCGATGACGTGAACCCCGAAACCCTCAGGCGACTTCGACGGTGACGTTCGTCGGGTTGGTGAGGGCGTCGTACACGGCGGAGCGCTTCTGCGACTGGGCCACCAGCGCCTCGATGTCCTCCCGTGACGCGTCCGCGTCGATGTGGAAGGTCACCTTGATGTCGTTGTAGCCGTTGCGGACATCGCTGTCGGCACCGAGGATCCCGCGGATGTCGTGCCCGCCCTCGACCACGGACTCGACCGAGCGCAGCTGGATGCCACGGTTCTCCGCGACGGAGGCAATGCCCCCCGTCAGGCAGCTCGCCAGGCCGACGAGGAGGTACTCGATCGGCGTGATGCCGTTGTCCTCGGCCGCGAAGACCTCGGGATGGTCGGCTTCGAACGACCACTCTTCCTTGTGGTTGTGCTCCTCGCCGAGGCCGAAGAAGCTCTGGACCTTGATCTGGCTGTGCACGCCGTTCTGCCACTTGGCGGACGCGCGCCAGGTGAACTGGGCGGCCTCGGGCGCGCCCTTCAGCACCTCCCGTGCGTCGAGCAGCGCCTGCACGTTGACTCCGTTGGTAACCGTGGTCATCTCGTTTATCCCCTCACGCCCACTTCTCCATATTCTCGATGGAGATGCTTGACATTACACCGGACAGTACCAGCTAAGATACGGCCTCAGACGGGGCCATCCTCGGCCGGCCTCCGCGCTGACGGCGAATTACCAGCGGCCGTGATGGATTACCTCGCCCAGCGGGCGGCGGCTGGGCTTGGCGATGGGGCGCAGCGGGCGATCGGCGGAGTAGCCCACGCCGAGGAGGAAGGCGACGTCGTATTCGGCTGGCACGTCGAGGATCTTGCGGGCCTGGTCCTGGTCGCCGACCGAGGCGTGGCCGGTGCCGATGCCTGGCCTGGCCCAGGACACTGGCGAGACCGCGAGCTGGACTACCCTGGCGCAGGCCTGGAGCCATAAACAGGCGTCACCGCCGAGATGATCCATAGTCATGCCTGAACTCTCAGGGCGTCCCTGAGCCGGTCTCGGCGATCCTGGCCCGGACCTCGTTAGCCACGGCCGCCAGCCCGGCCACCAGGCCGGTGTCCTGGGGCCACCAGGCGAGCGCCACCGAGCATGGTGGCAGGTCACGAATCGGCACGAACGTCACGCCGGGGCGTTTGTACCATTGGCCGACCGCTTCGGAGGTGATGCTCAGACCCGCGCCCGTTGAGACGAGATGAGTCTCCGCGTCCAGGGTGGGCGCCTCGGCCACTACCGGTGCCGGGCCGGACCGGTAGTCGGTGAGCAGCCAGTAGTCCCGCCAGGGGCCCGGGGAGGCAGGCGCGGCGACGATGGGTTCGGGCAGCACGTCGGCCACGCCGAGTGAGTCCCGGGCCGCCAGCGGATGATTGTCCGGCAGGCAGGCGACGAGACGCTCGGTGGCAAGCTCGACCGACACGAGGCCCGCCAGCCCGAGCGGCGGCCGCACGACGGCGGCGTTGACGAGGTTGTCGCGCAATCCGGCCGACGGATCGGTGAAGTCGAACTCCTCGGTCTCGATGGCTGCGCTGGGTTGCCGTTCGCGGTAGGTGCGCAGCAGCTTCGGGACTATCTCGAGCCCGGCGCCGATCGTGTAGCCCAGCTTCAGCGTCTGTTGCGGCGTGCTGCCCATGCTGCGCACCGTCTTGATGGCCGAGTCAAGTTCGGTGAGGACCTGGCTGGCCAGGCCGGCGAACACCCGGCCCGCCGGGGTCACCTCCACGGTGCGCGTGGTCCGGCTCAGCAACGTGACGTGCAGAGCCCGCTCGAGATCACGGACGGTGTGACTCATCCAGGGAGCGGAGACGGACAGGCGCTCGGCCGCGCGGCCGAAGTGACGTTCGTCGGCGACAGCGAGGAACGCTTCGAGCTGCCGCAGCGTGACATTCTGCACCGCTACCCCCGCTACCCCCGCTACCTCATTATGTCGTATGTGAAAACAATGCTAGCACTAATTCGTCCTTCTCCCTGGGGATTTGTCTCCGTAGCATGGCGGAAACGGAAACAGTGAGGAGATCTTCGATGCCGACCAGCTATCCGGAAGACGACCTGGCCGACGGGAGGGCCGCCCTGCTCAGCGGATGGTCCACCGGCAGCGAGCCTGGCCTGGTCATCACGAGGGCCTCCGGCGCGCTTGTCTGGGACGCCAAGGGCAACGAGTACATCGACTGCACCTCGATGGCCTGGTCGAACAACATCGGGGCCTCGCATCCCGAGGTCGTCGAGGCGGCGTTCGCGCAGGCGCGCCAGCTCAGCCACCTGCGGTCCAACTTCGACTCGATTCCGCTCCTCCTGCTGGCCAAGGCGATGACGGACGCGGCCCCTGGGGACCTCAAGCGGATCGGGTTCACCCTGCACGGCAGCCTGGCCGTGGAGATGGCCATGAAGCTGGCCATGGCGAACCGGCCGCATCACACCGGTCCGTGGCTGGCCCTGACCGATGGCTACCACGGACGGTCGCTGGCCAGCATGGGGCTCGGCTGGCCGCACCCCAACCATGCGTTCGACCGCACGTTCCCGTCGGTGCTGCGGATTCCGCAGCCCTACGCCTACCGGTCCGGGCGCAGCGCGGACGATGAGGTGAACTATTGCATCGGCGAGCTCCGTGACGCGATCGGCCGCCGGGCCACCGGGCTGCCCCCGGCGTTCTTCGTCGAGCCCGTCCAGGGCAACGGGACGCAGCTGGACTTTCCCGAGCGCTACTACCACGAGGTGCGGCAGATCTGCACCGAGCACGACATCCTGCTGGTCTTCGACGAGGTGCAAACCGGGTTCGGCCGGACCGGGAAGATGTGGGCGGCCGAGCACTACGGGGTCACGCCCGACATCCTGGTGTTCGGGAAGGGCGTGGGCGGAGGGTTCCCGCTGGCCGGGGTCCTGGCCAGCACGGCGCTGGCCGGGTTCCAGCCCGGGGACGAGGCGCTGACCTTCGGCGAGTTCCCGGTCAGCCTGGCCGCCGGGCTAGCGGCCCTGGACGTCCTCCGCCGAGACGGCCTGCTGCAGGCCTGCGCCGACACGGGCCGGTACGCCTCGCACGCCCTGCACCAGATGAAGCCGCGGCACCCGCTTATCGGTGACATCCGCGGGCCCGGCCTGCTCATCGGCATCGAACTCGTCCGCGATCAGCGGACCAGGGAGCCGGCTACCGCCGAGACGCTGGAGGTGTACCGGCGCGCGATGGATCAGGGTGTCATCTTCGGCACCACCAGGTACGCCGGTCTCGGCAACGTCCTGAAGGTCAAGCCTCCGTTCACGATCACCCGCGCCCAGATGGACCGGGTCCTTGACGTCCTCGACCAGGTCCTGACGGCCGTCGAGAACCGGTAGCACCGAAATCGGAAGAAGGCGAGAACGATGCCCAGTGCAGAAAACGCAGAAACCAGCCTGTCCGACGGGGCTGACGTGGGTGACCTGCATCAATTCGGCTATGTCCAGTCCCTTCGGCGTACGCTCGGGCCGTACGGCTCGTTCGCCATCGCGTTCTCGATGATCAGCATCACCACCGCGATCTTCTTCCTGCTGCCGAGCCTGTTCGGCACCGCCGGGGCGGCCGGTGTCTGGCTGTGGATCCCGTGCGCGGCCGGCGTCTTCCTCATCGTGCTCGTGTACGCGCATCTGGCCGCCCGCATCCCGATCACCGGCTTCGCCTACCAGTGGAACAGCCGCCTGATCAACCCGCACTACGGCTGGTTCACCGGCTACACCGCACTGCTGGCCTTCATGGCGGGCACCGCCGCGACCTCGGTCGCGCTGGCGACCGTGTTCGCCGGCGACATCTGGAAGTCACCCACCCACGGCGACATCGTGCTGTTCGCCACCGTCGCCATGGCCGTCGCCGGGCTCATCAACATCATCAGCATCCGCGCCGTCAGCGCCGTCAACAACACCGGCGTCTTCTTCGAGATCACCGGGTCCGTGGGCGCGGCGGCCCTGCTGTTCTTCGGCGCCATCTTCTTCTTCCACCACGACGCCGGCTTCCACATCCTGGTGTCCACCCAGCGGACGTCCAGCGGAGCGCTCTGGTACGGCTTCGTGCTGGCCGCGCTGCTTCCCCTGTACTGCTTTATCGGCTGGGAAGGCGCCGCAGACCTGGCCGAGGAGACCAACGACCCCCGATCCGTGACCCCGTTCGCCATGATCAGGGCCAACTACGTGTCGGTAGCGGCCAGCCTGTTCATGATCATCGGGTTCCTCATCGCGATCCCGCACGGCATGACCGCCCTCCTCGGCCAGCCCAAGAACCCCCTGATCTACATCTTCCAGAACCACTTCGGCGCCGTCCCGGCCGCGATCTTGCAGGTCGTGGTGTTCATAGCCATCTTCTCCTGCGTGCTGGCCAACATGGTGGTGGCCACCCGGCTCACCTTCGCGCTGTCCCGCGACAAGATGCTCCCCGGCTCCGGGATTCTCGGCCGGGTCAACGACACCACGCACACGCCCATCGCATCGATCGTGCTCGTCGCGGTCGTGGGAATCGGCATCAACCAGCTGTCAGCCGGAATCGCCGCCAACGTCGTGTCCATCTGCAGCGTCGCCTATTACTTCATCTACCTGCTCACCGTCGGCGGAGCCATCTACGCCTACCGGAAGCGCCTGATGCCTGCCCACCGTCCGGGTGACTTCTCCCTCGGCCGCTGGTTCGTGCCCGTCGGGCTCGCGGCGTTCGCGTACGCGGCGGGTGTCATCGTGATCGCGCTGGCCCCGCACGAGGGCCATATCGCAGCCATATACCTGCTCGGCGCCGAGGTCGTCGGGGCGCTGTGGTACCTGCTGTACCTGCGCTCGCGGATCGTCAGCAGGTCCGCCGGAATCTACCGGGAGGAAGTCGTCGAACTGGAGAAGCTGTCCGCGTCCTCCCCCGCCATCCGCTGATGCTCCCGGGTCAGGGCCGCGTCGAGCAGGGTGGCCGCGGCCGTGCGGGCCGCGGCCGCCGCGGCGGGGTCGTGGTCCATCCGCGCGGACTGCCCGCTGCCCTCGTAGAGCAGGTGCAGCTGGCGGGCCAGGACCTCGGGCTCGGGCACGCCGGCCTGGGCGGCCAGGTCGGTCAGCAGCGTACGCACCCAGCGCCGGTAATCCTCGGCGGCCTGCTCGGCCAGGTCGCCGGGGTGGGATTCCGCGCTGGCCCGGGCAAACGCGCAGCCGCGGTAGTCCGGCTGGGCGAACAGCTCCCCCTGGCCTTCGAACACGGCCAGCAGGCGCTCGCGCGGGGTGTCGTAGCGCTCCACCGCCTGGGTGATGCGCTGGGTGACACTGGCACGGCGAGTCTCCAGGTAGGCCCGGACCAGCTCGTCCTTGCTGCCGAAGGTGTTGTACAGAGACGCCTTGGCCACGCCGGCCTGCTCGATGACGCGGTCGATGCCGACCGTGTGCACGCCCTCGTTGTAGAACAGCTCGTTGGCCGCGGCCAGCAGCCGCTCGCGTGCCGACGCCCGGGTTGTGCTCGCTTCCTTGACAGCCATGGTGATGGCCACCTTCCTAGACAGACTTGTCTATCGTATGTCCTGGGCCGGGACGCGGACAGGCTCCACGGCGCGGCTCTGGGGGGCGGGCCGGTTCTTCAGCAGGCCGAACAGGGCCAGCGCGGCCAGCACGATCACCGCGGCGCCGTAGTAGCGGGCGGTGTCGATCAGCCCTCCGCCGTGCACCACGCCGAAACCGGCCACCACGGCGGGCACGCCCAGCCCGAGGTAGGACACCACGTAGAGCAGCGAGACCAGGCCGGCCCGCTGGTGCGGCGCGGCCAGCGGCACCACCAGCCGGATGCCGCCCTGGAAGCCGCTGCCGAACCCGGCGCCGGCGATCGCGGAGCCGGCGAAGAAGACCGCCACGGACCCCAGGCTCACGGCCATGACGGTCACGGCCACGCCGGTGATCAGGGCCGCGATGCCGATCAGCATCACCGTCCGGGCCGTGGCCCGGCGCAGCACGATGATCGCGACGACGGCCGAGCCGGCCAGCACGAACAGGCTCATGGCGCCCAGCACCACGCTTCCCGAGCCGGTCAGCGCGTGCACCAGCGCCGGGCCGAGCGCGCCGTACAGCCCGGCCAGCGCCCACACCGCGAACAGCACGGGCACGGCGGTCAGCACCGGGGCCCGCAGCGCCCGCGGCAGGGTGATCTCCGGCCGCAGGCTGGCCAGCGCGCCCGGGGCCCGGCTGACCGTCTCGCGCATCGCGACGATGGCGGTCGCCTGCAGCGCGAGCACGCCGATCAGGGCGAGGTAGATGAGGTGAGTGGGGTCAGGCAGGAAGCGGACCGCCAGCGCGGACACAATCGCGCCGGTCGCGCTGCCCATGCCCGGCGCCACCGCGTTGGCGAACGTGCCGAGTTCGCGGTCCATGTCCAGCATGGCCGCGCCGATCGCGCCCAGGGCCGCGCCGGTGGACAGGCCCTGGACCACCCGGGCGGTTAGCAGCGCAGGCACGCCGGTGGCGGTGGCGAAGATCAGCAGCGAGCCCGCGTGCACGGCGATCGCGGTCAGCAGCACCGGCCGGCGTCCGACGTGATCCGACAGCTTGCCCAGGGTCAGCAGGGCGGCCAGCACCGCCATCGCGTACACCCCGAACACCACGGTGGTGGTGATCGGCGTGAAGTGCCATTGGACCTGGTAGATCGCGTACAGCGGGGTGGGGGCGGCGGAGGAGGCCAGCAGCGCCACGATGAGCGAGGCGAGCACGAAGACGGCCGGCCGGCCGCTCAGCCGGTAACTGCCCCGCCCGCGCAGCCGAGGCCGGCGCGCGAACGGGTCGGCTGGGAGGGCCGCGGTGATTTCGCTGGCGGGACGGCGGGCCGGCAGGATCTGGGTGATCCCGGCCCGTTCGGCCCGATGATGGGCCGGTGCCGCCTGCGCGATGCCTGCTCCGGGCCCGGCACCGTAGCGCGTCGTCATGTCTGGTCACCAATCGATTGAGTAGACAGGTCTGTACACTTACTATATTAGACAGACAGGTCTAATCAGTCAAGGGCTTTCGGATGTCGGCCGGCAGGCAGGCGACCTCGTGCCGCTGGTTTGCCCGATTCTTGAGCTGCGTGACGGGTGGCCAGCCTGGAGCTGGCCGCGGCCGGGCGTCGTGCGGTTCCCGGCTGGCGCCCTGGCCTCCCGGGCCTCACCAGTCACCGGACGCTGTCCGGCGCAACCGCCACGATGTGACATTGTTGCGGTCCTGACCGCCACGATGTGGCATCGTAGCGGTTAGTCCCGGGCGGCCGGGCGGGCTGGCGCGGGAGAGCAGGAGCGCCGCGGGACGCCCGGGGCCTGAGGTGCGGAACGGCGCGGGCCAAAGCGCGCTGTTGCGGCACGAGACGGGCCCAGCTGACCTGACGTCCAGGGAGCGCAGGATGCGGCACCGGTTTCAGGCGCCTTTCCGATGGGTGCTCATTTCACCTGCTGGAGATCAGCGTTCAGGCAGTCCAGCTTCAGCCCTTCACGCGGGTCCCGCGACGCACCGCCCCGTACGCCCGGGCGGCATGTGCGGACGTTTCCGGGAAAGCGGTTGCGGCATTATGCGGATATCCCGATCTAGGCCGAGCCGTAACGATGCGGTAACGGGTGGTCTTTAATCTGGCTAACGGCGGGATAGGCGCATAATCGGCCCAATGGGTGAAGCATGCCTGGGCATGCGTGGCCGATGCGGACCGCCCAGCGGCCCAGATCGTAGAAGAATGAGATCAGGCGCTCCTGTCTCCAGGGGCCGCCAGCCTTAGGGCTGGCCAGATGGATCGATGACAGGTCTAGGCGGTACCGAACCAGGTCAGGGCCAGGGAATCCAGAGTGGGCTCGGGCGGGGCCGGGAACGCCTTGAGGGACTCGGGCAGGTTGCTCTGCGCGTGCAGAAGCGTGTACGCGAGTAGTTCCCGCGGGTCGAAGTTGCGGCCGTAAGCGGCCAGGATGCGGCCGAGCAGGCGCGGGTCGCAGCGCGAGACCAGCAGGCCGACCGTGACGAACTCGTAGGCACGGTCACCGGTCATCGCCTGCTCGAAGTCCAGCAGCCCGCTCAGCGTCCACGTACCGGGGCTTACCACCAGGTGCTCGCGCATCACCTCGGTGTGCAGCAGCACCCGCTCCCGCCCGGGTGGCAGCGGCACCGACTCCAGGAACCCCTCGATCTGACCGAGCCACAGGTCCGGGAGCTTCACCTCGCGCTGGCGCTCCCGTGCCCTCGCGCGCTGGCCGGCGAGGAAGCCGGCCCAGTCGGCCGGGCCGAGCACCGGGTGCAGTGGTTCGGGGTCCAGGCCGTGCAGCGCGGCGAGCATCTCACCTGCTTCACTGGCAACCCGGTCCTGCTGCGGTCGCGGGATGGCGGGCCAGGCCGCGGCCAGTTCGGTGCCCGGGAGCTGCGACATGAGCAGGTAACGCCAGCCGTTCTCGTACTCGCCGTGGGCCAGGAGTTCGGGCGTGGCGACGGGCAGCCTGCCGGTGAGGTAGTCCAGCACCCGGGCCTCGGTGACGCTGTCCGGCGCGGACACCGTGGGATAGAGCTTGAGAACGCGGCGGTCGCCGACCGCGTACACGGGACGGGAGCCGCCGGGGTAACGGCGGAGCCCGGCGCCCGCCAGACCGAGGCGGGCCGCGAGATCTTCCGCGGCGGGCCGGACGATCGTCTCGTCGAAGACGACGGCCTGCCACTCCGCGTCCGTACCCACAGCGGGCAGCATGCGCGGAAACTACCCAGGGCCGCGTGCTGCCTGCAATTGAATTTCCCTCGCTTCGGGCACACCCCGCCGCGGAAGCGTCCGGGGCGCCGCGCTGCGAGCCGGTCAGGGCTGGATGTTCTCCAGGTCCTCCAGCAGACTCGGGTGGCTTGGCTCCCAGCCGAGCGCCTGCCGGGTGCGGGCGCTCGATGAGGGCTGGTCGGTCGCGAAGATCGGGCCGAGCGGGCCGAAGCTCTCCTGCGGTATCGCTTCGACCGGGACCCCCAGGCGTCTGCCGATGACCATGGCGATGTCGCGTACGGCGTCGCCCTGGTCACTCACGGCGTGCCACGCGGTCCCGGCCGGCGCCTTCTCCAGGACGAGCCGGAACAGGACGGCCGCGTCAAGCGCGTGCACGGCCGGCCAGCGCTGAGCGCCGTCGCCCGGATAGCCCGACACTCCGGTGCGGCGTGCCATCTCGGTCAGCAGGCCGGCGAATCCGCCCCGGCCCTCGTTGTGGACTGTGCGCGGCATGCGCACGGCCGCGCTCCGGACTCCGCGGGAGGCCAGGTCCAGGACCGCCGTGACCGAGCGGCCGCGGCCGCCGACCGGCCCGCCGGTCGGCAGCGGGTCGGCCTCGGTGGAGGCGCGGCCTGGGACGTAGGGCGTACCCGAGACCGTGATGAGGGGGCGGCCGCTGCCGGTGACTTCCTCGCCCAGGGCGCCAAGCGCGGCGCCCTCCTCAGCGACGGCCGCCGCGAGGGCGGCGGGGCTGCTGAAGTCGTTGGCGAAGGCCAGGTGGATCACCCCGTCCGCCTTGGCGGCACCGGCGCGGAGCGTGCTCAGATCGGCGAGGTCACCGCGGATGGGCTCCGCGCCGGCGGTCTCGAGGGCCGTCGCGGATGAGCCGGAACGAGCGAGGCCGAGGACGGTGTGCCCATGGCCGAGCAGCTCGGCGACGACGGCGGAACCAATCAGCCCGGTGCCGCCTGTAACGAAGACCCGCATGGTTCTCCTCAGAAGTGATGGGAGCTTTGTCCCGTCACTGTAGCAGGATGACGGGACAAAGGTCGCATCACCTAGTATGGGCCCATGGCCCGATGGGAACCTGGCGCGCGGGAGAGGATGGTCCTAGCGGCTGTAGACCTGTTCACCGAGCAGGGGTACGACGCCACGACGGTCGCGCAGATCGCTGAGCGCGCCGGGGTCACCAAGAGCACCTTCTTCCGGCACTTCCCCGACAAGCGCGAGCTCCTCGTGGCAGGGCAAGAAGTGCTGAGCCGGCTGCTGGCCGAGGGGATCGCCAAGGCGCCGGAGACCGCCAGCCCGCTCGAGGCGGTCGCGGCCGGGCTCGACCGGGCGTCGAGCGCGATGGGCCCGATGAACCGCGAGCTCGGCCCCCGCCTGAAGGCAGCCGTCGCGGCCAGCGCCGAGCTACAGGAGCGCGACGCCCTCAAGAGCGTGGGCCTCGCAGCAGCGATGACCAACGCTCTCAAGGCCCGGGGCGTGCCGGACCCGATCGCGCACCTGGCCGGCGAGATGGGCGTCCTGGCGTTCAAACGTGGCTACTCCGAATGGCTGGAGGCCGACCACGACACCGAGGGCGGACTGGCGCCTTACACCGCCGCCGCACTCGAAGACCTACGGGCAGCGAGTGCGTCGCTCAGCTGAGTAGGCCTGGGCCTCAGGGACGCGAATGCGGTCAGGTGCCGGAGGCCATGTAAGCGGCGAGGAATGCCGTCCGGGCAGCTCGCGTTGACGCGCTGGTGAAGAAGATTGGCTTCCTGTCGTTCGGGCACTGGTCGTCGTCACCGGGCTCGCAGGCACGGTCGGCCTCGGATGCGTTGCTGCAGTCGATCGACCTAGCCGTCGCCGCCGAGGAGCTGGGCGCCGACGGCGCGTACTTCCGCGTGCACCACTTCGCGCGGCAGCTGGGATCTCCGTTCCCGCTGCTGGCGGCGGTGGGCGCGCGCACCAGCCGGATCGAGATCGGCACGGCGGTCATCGACATGCGCTACGAGAACCCGCTGTACATGGCGGAGGACGCCGGCGCCGCCGACCTCATCTCCGGCGGCCGCCTCCAGCTGGGGATCAGCCGCGGCTCGCCGGAGCAGGTCATCGACGGCTGGCGGTACTTCGGCTACCAGCCGCAAGAGGGGCAGACGGATGCCGACATGGCCCGCGGGCATGCCCAGGTGCTGCTCGAGGTGCTGCGCGGCGAGGGCTTCGCACAGCCCAATCCCCGCCCGATGTTTCCGAACCCGCCCGGCCTGCTGCGCCTCGAGCCGCACTCACCAGGGCTGCGGGAGCGCATCTGGTGGGGTGCCGCCTCCCAGCAGACCGCCACGTGGGCGGCCGGGCTGGGCCTGAACCTGCAGAGTTCGACGTTGATCAATAACGAGTCGGACAAACCCTTTCAGCTGCAGCAGGCTGAGCAGATCCAGGCATTCCGCGACGCATGGCAGGAGGCTGGCCACGAGCGGGAGCCGCGGGTTTCGGTAAGCCGGAGCATCTTCGCCCTCGTCGATGACCGGGACCGAGCGTACTTCGGCCGCCAGAACCAGGACACCGACCAGATCGGGTTCATCGACGCGAAGACCCAGGCGATCTTCGGCCGCACCTACGCGGCCGAGCCGGATGCGCTGATCCAGCAGCTCAAGGAGGACGAGGCGATCGCAGCTGCCGACACGCTGCTGCTGACCGTGCCCAGCCAGCTCGGCGTCGACTACAACGCCCACGTCATCGAGACCATCCTCACCCACGTGGCGCCCGCGCTCGGCTGGCGATAAGCCGGCTCACGCCTGGCCGGACAGGTAGGCGCGGGCGCGCTCGGCGCTGACCTGCCAGGTTTTCACCTCCGCAGTGGCATGGAAGCCGAGCTGCCGGTTGATCGAGAGCATCGCCTCATTGCTGGCGGCGTTGCTGGTGACCAGCCAGTGCGCGGCGGGAAGCTCGTCGAGGGCCTTCTGGGTCATCGCCGCCTTGAGCCACTTGCCCAGGGCGCGGCCACGGTGAGCTGGTTTCACCGCGGTGTTGCCGACGTGGACCCGCGCCGGCGCCGCGGAGTTGACCACGACGTCGGTGAGCCCGACGTAATCGCCGGTGGCATCGTGCACGGCATAGCAGGCCCACCGCTCCAGGCCCGCGGTCGCGGCGGCTCGTTCCTCCTGCTTGAGTCGCTCGGGCGTGACCGTATGGTCGCCGATCTGGAGGTCGTCCCGGGGCGCGGTGTTAATGACCGTCTCGAGCATCGCCAGCACGCCCGGTATGAGATGGTCGGGCGTGCTGCCCCTGACGAACTCCAGGTGATATCCGGGAGCCCGGGCCGGCCCGGCTTCCACCCAGGAGCGGAGCAGGTCCCGGTCGACGGCCCGCAGGTCCAGCCGGTTCTCGATGATGACCTGCCCCAATCCGGCTCCGATCCGGCGGGCAAAGGCCTCCCCGGCGGGGACGGCCTCCCGCGTGTCGCCCATCAGCAGGCTCCGGCCGAGCCGCCTGGCACCCTCGAGGACACCGCCTAGCAGCGCCCGGCCGATCCCAGCGCGGCGGTGACCGGGCAGCACGCCCCTTCTCCCTCGGGCCTCAGCCACGGGACGCCCGTCACATGCGCCGCCGACCCTGCTGTCACGGTGAACGGGCAGGGCAGAGAGCGGATGCGGGCTGCCAGCGCCTGCGGCGTGATGTGGCGGGCGCTGGGCCCCATGGACACCAGCGCGGTGAGATCGGCGTGGTCCAGGCTCAGCTGGTAGTTCACCCTGGTGACGCCGGACCGGGTGTAGTCACGGTAGTTCCCGGCGAGCCGCTGGTAGTGACCGCGGCTGAGGAAGCGGTCGCGGGCCGCGACCATGGCGCAGGTGTCGCCGGTGCCTGGCCCCGCCCGGCCGGCGGTGAGGTTGACATATCCGTGCCGGGCGATGTCGAAGCCATGGTGGCGGCGGCATGCCAGCTGGCTGCCGCCCAGGTGCAGCGGGCCGGCGCAAACAGGGCAGCGCAGGTACGCAGCGGCCGCTGCCAGCGCCCGGCGCCGCTCAGCAGGCGAAAGTACGTTGTCACGGTGCCCGCAGGCACGATCGCGTGGGTCCACAGGAACGTCCCGTCGAGTCGGAAGGATGACCAGCCGACGGCGGCACGCAGACACCAGAGCCCGCATGAGGGACTCACGCCACAGGGCCGGACAGCTCGCAGCCGCCCGGCACAGCGCACCGCCTCAGACGGTGCGCGGACGCTTGAAGTAGCAGTAACCCACGACCCGAAGCCTACCCGGCCATGATGACGTGCTGGAGGGTCGCGAAGGCAGGCTTGGCGGTGTAATCGTCGCGAAGGACGCCGAAGCGCGCGGACCAGGTCGCCGTGGTGAGCTCGTCGCGCAGGCCGAACCATTCGCAGGCCTGGACGCCGACGTCGCTGGCGGTCACGGCGTCCGCGACGACCGCCAGGACCTCGGCCTGGGCGCTTTCGGTCCGCTGGCCGCCGGTGGGCCAGCCGGTCTCGGTGATATGGATCGGCACGGCCACGGGCACGCCGGCCTCGGCGGTGACCGTCCGGAAGCGCCGGAGCAGGAAGGTGACCGCGGCGGGCAGGTTCTCGTGCGGCATGGGCCGGAACACATCGGGGAATGCGTCGAGCCCGATGTAGTCGAGCCGTTCGGTATTGCGCGGGCCGATGGCGTCGGTGAGCTGGTTCCAGAAGGCGGGATCGGGCAGGCCGGCGGAGTTCACGCCGACCAGGACCGGGGCAGCCTGACGATCGCGTTCGTCCAGGGCGGCCGCGACGCCGGCGCTGACCGCCTCGAAGTGGCCGGGGCTACCGCCGTCCAGCGGGGCCGGCATGTTGAGTTCCTCACCGACCTGCACCTTGCCGCCGCCCCACGCGGCGACGTCCCGGACGGCATGGCGGACGAACCCGGCGAATCCCCCGGGATCGGGTACCGGGCTCTGATACGAGGCGACCAGGTCGATCCGGCGGCCCTGCCCTGCGTAAAGGCCGGGCTGCGCGGGGGCGGGCTGCGCGGGGCCCGGCGCGGCGCTGGCGCGCGGTCGGATTCCCGGTCCGTAGTGGCGGTAGGCGCGCACGTAGAACTCGGTGGCCGTTCCCTGCAGCTCACGCAGGGCGCCGAGGGTCTTGGCGGTGTCCTCGGGCGGGCAGTCGAGGTGTTGGAGGCTGATGAGGTCGGCGCCGGCGACGCCGGGCCAGATGCCGAAGATCACGGTCTCTCCCATCGATAGCCGTATACGTTGACCGTATACGGCTAGCCGTATACGGTCAACGTGAGCTAGGATCGGGCCGTGCCGACGAGCGCTCTGGACAACCCGCTGGTCCTGCCGATCCTCGGGCTGCTGGTCGAGCGGCCCCGGCACTCATACGCGGTCTTCGCCGAACTCCGGCGGCGCTACCTCTACCTGCACGTGCGCAACGCGACCGTGTACACCCTGCTCGACACGCTCAAGGCAGCCCGGTGGATCGAAGCCCGGCCGGACCGGGATCATGAATCGCTGCGCACCACCGGCGCAGGCGCGGTCGCGCTGGCCGAACGCGTCGAGGCCGAGATCCGCAGCAGGGACCTGACGGGCGGACCGTCCTTCATGGCCGCGCTGGCCTACCTGTCGATCATGCCTGCCGCGGGCGCGGCCGAGGCCCTCGATGCGCGCGCAGCCGCGCTGACCGGCGAGGCTCAGCGCCTCCAGGAAACGCTCGACGCAACCGACGCCCCCGAGGTGCACATGATCGAGGTGCACTACCTCCTCGCCCGGCTGCGACACGACCGGGAATGGCTGACCGCCACCGCTCAGCGCATCCGGGCCGGAGACCTCACCTGGCCCGGATCAGCCCCGGCTGGATGACTCCTGCCGGTTTCAGAATCCGATGGCTTCGCGAAGCAGCAGGACGGTGCCCAGCAAGACGGCATCACCGTGACGGTGTTCGCGTTCGACGTCGCCGACGACCGGATCAAGCACATATGGGTCATACGCAACCCCGACAAGCTCCGGCCCTGGACGACGGGCTGAGGGTTTGGGGGTGCGTGCATCGCCGCCCGTTCGGCATTAAAAATCTTTGGTACCGAACGGTCGGTGGTGCCTGCTGGTCTCCAGAATTGGCGTCGGGCGGTCTCCGAGCGGCGCCGGGCGGTCCCGGCTGGCGCCCTGGCGTCGTGCGGTCCCCACATGGCACCCTGGCCTCCCGGGCCTCACCAGTCACCGGACGCCATCCGAAGCAACCGCAACGATGTAACATTGTTGCGGTCCTGACCGCCACGATGTTACATCGTGGCGGTTAATTCTAGACGGCCGGGCGGGCCGGCGCGGGAGAGCAGGAGTGCTGCGGGACGCCCGGGGCGCGAGGTACGGAACGGTGCGAGCCAACGTACTCTGATGCGGCACTGGATAGGCGTCCGCCCGACCTCGACGGCCAGGCATCCTTTCCCGTTACTGCCAAGCGAGGTTCTCGTTGCGGTGGATGATGTAGTCGACCATGGCCGAGTCGAGGTAGGCCCCGCCGCGGTATCAGCTTCCGGCCCGCCCTGCGCGTGAACCGGCGGCGCGGGCGCGCCGCCAGGCAGGGCTGTCGAGGAAGTGGGTGTCGAAGCGGTCCTGCAGCCCGGCCAGCACCTCGGGCGGTTCGCTGCCGTCGCGGCGCCGGACGACGTGGCGGAAATAGTCGAAGCGCTCGATGCCGGGGGTGGCGATGACCAGCGCCTCGGCGGTGGAGTCGCGGTGCGCGGCGAACGCGTGGGCGACTCCGGGCGGGACGACCAGCAGGTCGCCGGCCCGCGCCACGACGACGCTATCGTCGACCAGCAGGTCGAATGCGCCGTCGAGGATGTAGAACAGCTCGGAGGCGTTGTCGTGGCGGTGCGGCACGGCGCCATCCGCGCCGCGGCCGAGTGCGACCCGGTGGCTGGTCAGCGCGCCTCCGGTGAGGCTGCTGTCGGCCAGCAGCACGTGCCCGATCAGGTCAAGGTGCTCGGCCGCTTCCGCGCGCACCAGCACCGGCCGGTATGGCGGGGCCTTGAGGGTTGAGGACATGGCCGGAATTCTCCTTCGGCTTCGCGATTGGTCGTCGTTTCAGCCTCGGCGGAGAACAAGCATCTGTCCAACACCTAGATTCGTTGATCAACATCGATACCATCGATTGATGGAGTTGCGCCAGCTGGCCCATTTCGTGGCCGTGGCCGAGGAACTGCACTTCACCCGGGCCGCGGCCCTGGCCCGCGCGGCCGCCGACGCCCAGCTGGACGTGGCCTTTATCGACGGCCCCACCGACCCGGCCAGGGTGACCCGGATCGACATCGGCCACGACGACCTGATCCTCGCCGTCCCGCGCGGCGATCCCCTGGCTCAGCGCACCAGCATCCGGCTCGACGATCCCGCCCTGCGGGAACTCAGCTTCGTCGACTACCGGGCCGACTCCGCCCTGCACGCCCAGATCGACGCGGCCTGCGCCGCCGCGGGGCTGGCCCGGCGAACCATCTGCGAAGCGCAGAACATGCAGTACCTCACCGAACTCGTGCAACAGGGTCTCGGCGTTTCCATCCTGCCGCCCATGAGCCTGCGCGCGGTAACCCCGCAGGTCCGCGCCGTTCAGATCACTCCCCCGCTACGCCGTGACCTCTGCGCGGTCATCGCCGCAGGACATCCGCCTACCGGCGCCGCGCAAGCCCTGCTCGACCTGCGCCATGGACATCAACCACCAGCTGCGCACGGCTCCTGAAACGGGACGGCGAGCAGAGGACCGTTATGATGACGGTGCGCGTTGAGGGCGCGCCCGGGTCCGCGGGAAGGACTGAGTCCGCCTCGGCAGCACAGCTTTTTCGTTACGCCGGTGTCGTCTTCTCGGCGCCCCAGCCGCGGACCATGAGGCGCTGGCGAGGAGATGACATGCCTTCACAGGCGCTTCCGCCGCGGCCCAGCCTGGATCAGCTCCGCCGCCGGGCCAAGGAGCTGCGCGATGCCGCCCGTTCCGGGGACCCGGCCGCGCTGGCGCGGATCACCGCTTATACACCTGCGGCCAGGTCCGGGACGGTGACGCTGGCCGCCGCTCAGCTGGCCATCGCCCGCGAGCATGGCTACCCAAGCTGGCCGCAGCTGGCGGCCGAGGTTCAGGCGCGTACCGCCGAACTGGGGCAGCGGGTGGAGGAGTTCCTGGTGGCCAGCATCCGTGACTGGACCGCGCGGGCGGCGCGGATGCTGGCCCGTGACCCGTGGATGGCCGGATACGACGTCCGCACCGCGGTTGTCCTGGGCGACGCCGGCCGGGTCCGCGAGATGCTGGCCCGCGAACCCGGGCTGGCCACCCGCACTGATGAGAAGACGGGGTGGACCGCCTTGCACGCGGCCTGCGCCTCTCAGTGGCACCGCTTGGACCCGGCCCGGGCCGGCGGCCTGACCGAGGTCGCGCGGCTGCTCCTGGACGCGGGCGCCGATCCCGCCGCCCGGCCGGACGGGGAGGGCCAGTGGTCGCCGATGCTGTGCGCGGTCGCGGGCGCGCCGAACCCGGCCATCACCGGGCTGCTGCTGGAGCACGGCGCCCGGCCCGATGACCATGTGCTGTACCTGGCGGCGTTCGAGAGCGGTCACGAATGCCTGCGGCTGCTGCTGCCGTACGCACCGGACATCGCCGCCACCACCGCGCTGTCCGCGCCGATCAGCACCGGCGACGTCGCCGGCGTCCGGCTGCTGCTGGACGCCGGAGCCGACCCCAGCCATCTGCTGGAAGCCGGCCTGCTTGGCGAATCGCACGAGCAGGAGCCGCCGGTGCCGCCGCTGTCCGCCGCTGTCGATCTGGAATCTGGCCCTGAGATAGTCGGGCTGCTGCTGGAGCGCGGCGCCGACCCCGAGGTGCCAGGCCTGGACGGCCGCACCGCCTACCAGCAGGCCGTCCGGACCGGGCAGGACCGGGTCGCGGACCTGCTCGCGCGCCACGGCGCCAGCACGGCGCTGTCTTCCGCCGATGAGTTCCTGGCCGCCTGCCGCCGCGCCGACCGCGCCGCCGCCACGGCGGTTCTCGCCGCCCGCCCGGGCCTGCCCGCCCGGCTCACCGCCGAGGATCACCGGGTCCTGACCGACGCCGCCGACCACGGCCACACCGAGGCGGTCCGGCTCATGCTCGACCTGGGGTTCCCGGCCGATGCCCGGTCCGAGCAGGACAACGGGGCCACCGCGCTGCACCTCGCGGCCGCGGCCGGAAGTCTCGGGACCGTGCGGCTGCTGCTGGAGCGCGGCGCCGACATCGAGGCCCGCGATACCGCCTGGAACAGCACCCCGCTGGAGTGGGCCATCGTGGGCAGCGGCATGCGGCTCGGCCACGATCCGGACCCCGATTGGCCCGCCACCATCAGCGCGCTCCTCGACGCCGGCGCCTCCACCGACGGGATCGCCCTGTCCCCCGACGATCCCAAACCGCCCAGCCCCGAGGTCGCCGCCCTGCTGCGGGCCCGCGGAATTCCCGATGAAGCCGGCAGCACGACGGGCGGCTAGGCCGACCGGGCGAATCGTGCCGCTGTGAGAGTCGTCCCTCATGGGATCCGCGGGCGTACCGTTCCGGGCGGCGCCACCCAGTA
>WNGR01002800.1_pt1 | contig 37826 bp, 38 predicted proteins | sample 5407581 | NCBI WGS metagenome assembly WNGR01 (sample SAMN13153383, study PRJNA577476) | soil metagenome | isolation source: 80 cm soil or saprolite under Garry oak tree replicate 2 | place: USA:California | collected 2016-06-15 | reverse complement strand
GCGGCGGAGAAGAGGATCGTCCGGCCTGCCGTCGCGACCGTGCGCGCTACCGCCTCGGGTACCTCGTCGCCGGCGGCCAACTGCTCGCGGTACCGGCTGACCATGAACAGCGCGTAGTCGATGCCGAGCCCGAGGCCGAGCGCGGTGGTCAGGTTGATCGCGAAGATCGAGACGTCGGTGACCGAGCCGAGGACGGCCAGCTCGGCGAAGGTGCCGAGGATGGCGATGCCGCCGATCGCGAGCGGGAGCAGCGCGGCGACCACGCTGCCGAAGACCAGCACGAGCAGGGCGAGGATCACCGGTACCGCGATCGCCTCGGCAATCGCGAGGCTCTTCGTGACCTGCGTGTTCACGTCGTTGAAGGTGCCGCCCTGTCCACCGGCGAGGATGGTGAGCCCGTCGCGATCCCCGGCGTACCGGCCGATCAGGTCCTTCGACCTGGTCACCAGCTGGCTCTCGTCGCCGGTGATGTGGGCGAGGACCAGCGCCTGCCGGCCATCGGTCGACTTGAGGCCGGGGGCCGGGACCGTCCAGTACGAGACGACGCCGGTCACGTCTTGCTCCTTGCTCAGTGTGCCGGCGAGCTGCCGGCCGGCCGAGGCGCTGGCCGGATCGTCGACGGTACCGGCCTTCGCGGCGACCAGCAGCACCAGGTTGGTCTGGCCGCCGTACCGCTCGTTGATCAAGCGTTGCGCCTGGCTGGATGCCGCGGCCGGGTCGTCGAACCCGCCGTTCTTGAGCTTGCCGAACGCGCCGGAGCCGAAGACCGCCGCAGCGACCAGCACGATGCCGGAGATGACGAGGAGCAACCTCGCCTGCCGGACCACGAATTCTCCGTATCTGTGAAGCAAGGCGCCGCCCTCCAGATGTTTACGCCGTCAACATAGTTTACGCTGTGAACATGCCAGACGATGCTAACGGTGTCAACATGAGGCAGGATGGAACCCGTGTCTCAGGCGAATCTCAGGCGGCGCTCCTACCATCACGGCGACCTGGCCAACGCGCTGACCGCGGCGGCGACCGACCTGGCCCGTCAGGGCGGCCCGGAGGCCGTGGTACTGCGTGAGGCGGCCCGGCAGGTCGGCGTTTCCGCGACCGCCGCGTACCGGCACTTCGTCGGGCACGGCGACCTCATCCACGAGGTCAAGGAGCGGTGCCAGGCCGCCCTCGCCGAACACATGCGCGCCGAGGTGGCCGCCGGGGAACCGGTCGCCGACCGGCGGCAGGAGGCGGTACGGCGGCTGCGCGCCCTGGGTCGCGGGTACATCCGGTTCGCGGTAGCGGAGCCGGGGCTGTTCCGCACCGCGTTCTGCCGGGTCGAGTCGCTCCGGGAGAACGTGCTCAACATGATCGATGCGCCCGGCTTCGTCATGCTGGCTGAGACCCTCGACGAGCTGACCGAGCTGGGGATTATCGAGCCTGAGCGCCGCCCGTACATCGAGATGGTGGCCTGGTCGAGTGCGCACGGTCTGGCCGCGCTCATCGTCGACGGCCCGCTCGGCGCGTTCCCGGAGGAGGAGCAGGAGGCGGCGATCAACCGGACCATCGAGGCCACCATCGCGGGGATCTGCACCGGCGCTTGACGGCCTCCGGCAACCGGACCGACCTGTTCCCGGAGGCGTTCGCCGCCGGCCAGCGGGGGTTGCCATCGCGCATGAAGAACAACCGCCCGCCACCGTCCGGGTGATCACTTCGCTGGACGACCTGCTGCCGATCGTCCGCTAGCGGTAGCGAGCTAGTTCGCTGCGGCCGGCGAGATCGACAGGTCCACCTCGTCGGCAAGCGCGGCGCTGGCCGCCTGAAGCGCCGCGCGGCTCACTCCGACGCACAGGCCGCCGCCGGCGACCAGCATCGTGCTTCCGGTGAAGGGTGCACCGTTGAGCGTGTCGGTCACCCGCATCTGACGGCGCCCGCCGAGCTTGTCGACCAGTTCAGCGGGTACGTCAACCACGGCAAGCCCGCCCGGCTTGTCCTCGCGCCACCGGCGCACCTTCCGCTGAACCCCACCGCCACGAGGCACCTCCCATCGGTGCGACAGACTGACAGCATCCCACCTCGTGGGGGACCGTTTGTCGGCCCGGCGGCTACTCTCCGGTGAGTCCGTCGATCGACTCCCGGAGGAGGTCGGCATGGCCGTTGTGCCGCGCATACCGATCCAGATGGCCACCGATGGCGGCATCTATGTGCTCGACGAGCCGACCAGCGGCCTGCACCTTGCCGACGTCCAGCAGTTGCTCGAACCGCTCGACCGGCTGGTGGACGCGGGGAAGTCGGTGATCGTCATCGAGCACCACCTCGCGGTGATGGCGCACGCCGACTGGATCATCGACCTCGGCCCGGGCGCCGGACACGACGGCGGGCGGGTGGTGTTCGACGGCCCGCCCGCGGACCTGGTCGCCGCCCGCAGCACCCTCACCGGTGACCGCCTCGCGGAGTACGTCGGCTGACCCCAGCCCGGGCCGGTGCCGCGAATCGCGCCGCCAACCTCTGATGCCTTCGTCCCCGGGCGTGGAACTCTCCGGCCGGCTTTACCACAAGGCGGTACGGCCGTTGCTCTGCTGGTACCACCCCGGGCTGGCGCACACCGCGGCCCTGATCGGTCCCGGTTCGCCGAAGCGTTGCCTGCCACAAATAGACCGACAGATCGACGAGAAACCGATAGATCTACTGAGACCCACACTCAGTGTAGTTTCTTTGGAATCTTGTCCTTCTCCATGGCGGTGACCTGGGTCTCGCGGTGATTTTCTCAGCGACTTGTCACCGGATTCTTCTCACCGATATGTCACCTTCTTGATGACCTTGGCGGGGGCATGGGGGTGACTGGCTCAGTCTTTCGGCTCTTGGGGCTCATCGCCGTGGGTGGCGGGCGCGATGGCGGCAGGCAAGGTACGGTCCGTCAAGTCGCCGTACGCGGTGTATGGGCCGGTCGCCGCGATTGCTTGATGCAGTCATGGCCCAGTCCTTGACGGCGCGCCGGACCAATGGCGGCGTTACTTGTCGATCCTGTGGGCTGGCCGGCTACGAGATGGGTTGTCCGTTGAGGATGACCGTGTCGACTCGGGTGAGTGTGGCGATGTCAGTGAGTGGGTCGCCGTCGATGACGAGAAGGTCCGCGTCGTGGCCCGGCTGGACGCTTCCCTTGCGGTGGCCCAGTCCGCACACCTCGGCGGCGACGGACGTGGCGGAGGCGAGTGCGTCGGCGGGTGTCATGCCGCCCAGGACGAGCTGCGCGAGGGCCTGAGCGAGGATGCCGTGCGGCTTGCCGGGGTTGATGCCACCGTCTGTGCCGGACACCAGCCGCACCCCGGCTTCGCTCATCGCCACAATCTTCTGATAGCGCCTCTCCGGGGTCAGGCCCGAGAGGCGCACGATCTCCAGCAGCTGCGGCGGCATCTTCGTCGCACCCGGTGCGCTGCCCAGCGTCGGGCAGACGGCGATCTGACGCTCGGCGAGCATGGCGATCACGTCCGGCGCGAAGTCAAACCCGGCGGGGGTCATGAACGTGCAGTGTTCGATGCCGTCCACCCCGGCTGTGATCGCGTCGCGGATGGCGGCCAGTGGATGCGCGTGGGCGGTGACGGTCAGGCCGGCGTCGTGTGCCTCCGCAACGACTACCGCCAGATCCTGCACGCTATATTGCGCGTGGATCATGCTCGCCCCGGCGGTCATCGCACCGCCGCTTGCCATGATCTTGATCAGGTCGGCGCCGCGGGCTGCTCGTTCGCGGACGGCGGCGCGTAAGGCGACCGGACCGGCCGCCTCACCGCCCATGTTCGCGCAGTGGCCCCGCGGTGTGGTGATCGGCGGGCCGGACGCAACGATGGTGGGCGCCACGGCGCCGGCATGCTGGGTCCGCCACTCCAGCACCGCATAGTTGCGGTCGCCCATGTCACGGACGGTAGTCACGCCGGAGGACAGGGTCACCCGAAGGGTTTGCTCGATGACCCGGGCACAGTCGTCGTCGGAGTAGCCGGCCAGCCGGTCAAGGGCGCCCGGCCCCGAGTCGGCCAGGAGATGCACGTGTGCGTCAACAAGTCCAGGCAGGACAGTCGCAGTGGGACGGTCGAGGACGCGACACCCTCGCGGAATGTCCGCTGTCGTCGACTCGACGCCGACGATCCGACCGTCGTCGACGAAGACCACGCCTGCGCCGGCCGCGACCTTCCGACCGTCGAAGACTTGTTTCACTCGGATCGCCAGCATGTCGAGTCCTCCAGATCGGTGTCGGGTCAGTGTTGCTGGGTTGTGGATGCCGCGGAGCGGACGGTCCAGGCCAGTGCGAGTCCTGCGACCAGGCCGACCGGCGGGAAGGGGCCGAGTAGGGACGCGAGTCCGGCGAGGAGGAACAGGACGCACGCCCCTCGGGACATGGCCCGGCGCCGCCAGCCGACAATGGCCAGGGCGGTGAAGCTCACAACGCAGACCAGCCCCATGGATACCTCAAACACCTGCATGAGGAAATGCGGATGCTGGCCGATCTGCTCGTACTCGTTGGCTGGCAGCCGGTTCGCCAGCTCGGGGATCAGGGTGCCGTAGACCCAGGCTTGGATGGCGATGAAAGGCGTAGCCGGCGGCGGCGATCGACAGCGCCCACCGGGGCAGCCGGGTGACGGTGGCCAGCCCGGGCAGCATCACGGCGACGGCGATGTACGCGAGCCCGGCGAGCAGGCATTCGGTGACGGTGACCGGTGCGGTCTGGAACTGCTCGCTGGACAGGCCGGACAGCAGGACAAGCCCGGCGGTGGTGCGGGCGCGGTGCCCCAGCCGGCGACCGCGGCCTCCACGGCGAACGGAACGAACAGCGTCCTGCCGGACATCCACGTGGTCTGCGACAACTACGGCACCCACAAGACCCCGGCGATCAAAACCTGGCTGGCCAGACACCCCCGCATCCACCTGCTGTTCACCCCGACCGGTTCGTCCTGGATCAACCAGGTGGAGCGGTGGTTCGGGTTCCTCACCGACCAACTCATCCGCCGCGGCGTCCACAAAAGCGTGCAAAGCCTCGAACACGACATCCGCGAGTGGGTCAGCACGTGGAACGAAGACCCGAAACCCTTCGTGTGGGAGAAGACCGCGGAGGAGATCCTCGACTCCCTCGCCCGCTACCTGCAACGCGTCACCGGGCAGGACGCACGAAACCAACTTATGCAACGAACTTCAGAAGCAGGACACTAGCGACCAGCGATGTACTGGATCACTAAAGCGACTTGCGTGTCTTACAGTACTGGTTGGGTACGACAACGACTGCCCGCTATTCGGCTCGCCCTGCCGGTGGTGGGTGCCCTCCCCCGGTCGGCTGGAGCGGCACCCGCGACAGCATGCCAGACGGCGTCAACCCGGGGGAAACTACGGACCGACGGCGGTCAATTGCTCGCGGTGGCCGGTTGGTTGACGAGGGCGAATGCCTCATCAACCGACCGCACCACCCGGGCGCCTCGCAGTTTGCGCAGCCAACTGCGTTGCCGCCGGGTGTACCCGCGGATGTGCTCGACGACCCTGGCGCGCACCTCCGCCCGTTCCGCTCCGCTCAGGCGGGCAACCGGCTTTCCGCGTTCCATGGCGACGTCGAAGTATTCGCGATAGCCGTGGGTGTGCAATACCTGGTTGGGGCTGTCCCGGCCCCGCCCGCGAAGATCCCGGTCCAGCCCGTACCGCTCGTTCAGGTGCACGATCTCGTCGAACAGGCCGCGCGCGACCTGCTCGTCGTAGGTACGGGCGACCCGCTGGTCGAGTACTCGGCAGCCGGGGTCCAGCCCCAATACCAGCGTCGTGAGGTCGGGTGCGGTCGGCTGGTCGGCCGCCATGATCCCGGCCAGCGCGTTGATGACCGCCGCGTAGTTGTTGGGGTGTACCCGCGCAGCGGCCGCCCGGTCCAGCCGGCGCAGCATCGCATGCGCATCGGCCGCCATCCCCCGCGGGAAGTCCCGCCGCAGCGACTCGCGGGCGGCCCCGACGCGGTCCACCTGCCAGCCTTCCAGCAGTGCCTTCATGTAGATACCGGTACCGCCGACGACGAACGGGATATGGCCGGCTGCGAAGGCGTCCGCGAGGTGCTGCCGGGCCAGCCCGGCGTACTCCTCCAGCTCCAGCTTTCGCACCGGCTCGGCGACGTCGAGCATCTCGTGCCGGATGCCGTGCATCTCCGCGGCGGTCGTCTTGCTCGTCCCGATGTCCATGTACCTGTACACCTGCCGGGAGTCGGCGGAGACCACCACGACCTCGCGGCCGAGCTCGCGCTCGATGCGGCCGGCGAGGTCGACGGACAGCGCGGTCTTGCCGGAGGAGGTCGGACCGAAGAGCACCAGCAGCAGGCGGGGCGACGCCCGTACGGTCACGATCCGGAAGACTTGCGAGCGGTCGCCTTCTTCGGCGCCGCCTTCTTGGTCGTGGCTTTCCTGGCGGTCGCCTTCTTCGCGGTCGCCTTCTTCGCGGCGGTCGCCTTCTTCGCGGCGGCCTTCTTCGCGGTACCGGCGGCCGCCTTCGTCGCGGCCGGTGCAGCCTTCTTGGCGGCGGCCTTCTTCCGCGGCTCGGCTGGCCCCTTGGCCCGCTTCTCGGCGAGCATCTCCGAGGCCTGCTCGGGGCTCAGCGTCTCCGGTGTCTGGCCCCGGCGCAGCGATGCGTTCACCTCGCCGTCGGTCACGTACGGCCCGAACCGGCCGTCCTTGATGACCAGCGGCTTGTCGGTCAACGGATCGGTACCCAGCTCCTTCAGCGGCGGCGCCGCGGCCCGGCGCTGCCGGGTCTTCGGTGCCGCCAGCAACTCCAGCGCCTGCGCCAGCGTCACCGTGAACAGCTGGTCCTCGGACTCCAGCGACCGGAAGTCGTCGCCGCGCTTGACATACGGCCCGTACCGGCCGGCTCCGCCGAAGATCTCCGCGCCGGACGGGTCGCGACCCAGCAGCCGGGGCAGGGAGAGCAGCTTGAGCGCCTCTTCGAAGGTCAGCGTGTCCGGCGACTGGGTGCGCAGCAGGGACGCGTTGCGCTCGCCGCTGGACACGTACGGCCCGTACCGGCCCGACCTGACCACGACCGGCTCGCCGGTTTCCGGGTGCTCGCCCAGCTTGCGTTCGCCGCCGCCACCGAGGAACAGCTCCTCGACCTTTTCCGGGGTCAGCTCGTCGGGCGCGATGCCGTCGGGGATCGTCGCCCGGTCGTCGTCGGCCGGCTCCTCGCCGGGCAGCGCGCGCTGCAGGTACGGCCCGTACCGGCCGACCCGGACCACGACGTTGCGCCCGGCGTCGTCGGTGAACAGGTCGATCGAGTTGACGCCGCGCGCGTCGATCGCGCCGAGGTTCTCGGTGACCATCTTCTTCAGGCCGCCGGCCCGCGCGATCGAGCCCTCGTCGCCGATCCCGCCGCCGAAGTAGAACGCGGTCAGGAAGTCCACCGCCGAGGCCTCCCCGCCGGCGATGTCGTCCAGCTCGTCCTCCATCGACGCGGTGAACTGGTAGTCCACCAGGCGCGGGAAATGCTGCTCCATCAGGTTGATCACGGCGAAGGCGATGAACGACGGCACCAGCGCCTGGCCGCGCTTGAACACGTACCCGCGGTCCTGGATCGTCGCCATGATGCTGGCGTACGTGGACGGGCGCCCGATGCCGAGCTCTTCCAGCGCCTTGACCAGCGACGCCTCCGTGTACCGAGCCGGCGGCTGGGTCTCGTGGCCGGTCGGCCGCAGCGCGTCGGCGCGCAGCGGCTGGTCCTTGACCAGGTGCGGCAGCCGCCGCTCGGCGTCCTCGGCCTCGGCTTCCTCGTCGTCGCTGGACTCCACGTAGGCGCGCAGGAAGCCCGGGTCGGTGATGGTCTTGCCGCTGGCGCCGAAGTCGGCTTCCTCGTTCGACGTCGACACCGCGCGGATCCGCAGCGAGATCGACATGCCGACCGCGTCGGTCATCTGCGACGCGATCGTCCGGCGCCAGATCAGCTCGTAGAGCTTGAACTCCTCGGTGGACAGCTCGTTCGCCACCTCGCCGGGGGTACGGAAAGTGTCGCCGGCTGGGCGGATCGCCTCGTGCGCCTCCTGGGCGTTCTTGACCTTGCTGGCGTACCGGCGCGGCTGGGCCGGTACGAACCGGTCGCCGTACAGCTCGCGGACCTGCTGCCGGGCCGCCGAAATCGCCGCCTCGGACAGGTTCACCGAGTCGGTACGCATATAGGTGATGTACCCGTTCTCGTACAGCCGCTGCGCCGTGCGCATCGTCTGCGCCGAGGAGAACCGCAGCTTGCGCGCGGCCTCCTGCTGGAGCGTGGAGGTGATGAACGGGGCGTACGGCTTGCGCCGGTACGGCTTCTCCTCGACCCGGGTGACCTTGAACGGCCGGCCCCGCAGCCGGGCCGCGAGGCCACGCGCAGCGGCCTCGTCGAGGTGCACGACGTCGCCGCGGGCCTGGCCGGTCGTCGGCTCGAAATCCCGCCCGGTGGCGATCCGGTCCCCGTCGAGCGCGATCAACGTCGCGGAGAAGCCGCGCGGCCCCTCGACCTCCGCCAGGACCGAGAGGTCCGCGATAACGTCCCAGTACGTGGCCGAGCGGAACGCCATCCGCTGCCGCTCCCGCTCGACCACGATCCGGGTCGCGACCGACTGCACCCGGCCCGCCGAGAGCTTCGGCATGACCTTCTTCCACAGCACCGGCGAGACCTCGTACCCGTACAGCCGGTCCAGGATCCGCCGGTACTCGTATGCGTTGACCAGGTTCCGGTCCAGCTCACGAGGGCTGGAGACGGCAGCCTGGATGGCCGGCTTGGTGATCTCGTGGAACACCATCCGCTTGACCGGTACCTTCGGCTTGATCGTCTCCAGCAGGTGCCAGGCGATGGCCTCGCCCTCGCGGTCCTCGTCCGTGGCGAGGTAGACCTCGTCGACCTCCTTGGCCAGCCTGGTGAGCTTGGCGATCTGCGACTTGCGGTCGGAGCTGACGACATAGAGCGGCGCGAACCCGTTGTCGACGTCCACGCCCAATCGTGCCCACGGTTCCTTCTTGAACCTCGTGGGTACGTCGGCGGCGTTGCGCGGCAGGTCGCGCACGTGGCCCAGGCTCGCCTCGACGACGTATCCCGGGCCCAGGTAGCCCGAGATCGTCTTGGCCTTCGCCGGTGATTCGACGATGACCAGGCGCTTAGCGGTGCTCGGCACGGTACTCCCATTACTCGCAGTCGTAAGTTGCCAACGTAACGTGGACTAGCGTCACGCCAGACGGCGCCACCGTACACCCATCGTCAACGGTGGGTTGCATCACACGGCGGGCCACGCCCCATCCGGGGCTGGCACCGGCGGGTCCCCGACCAGCTCCGCCAGCCGGGCGATCCGGCGCCGACCAGATATACGGTACGCCGGGCCGCCGGCCCGCGGGCTGAGCAGAGCCGCGGGCAGCCCCACCGCGGCCAAGGCCGCGCCGACGGGCGCCCAGGCCGGCTCGTCGGACGGCCCCAGCCGCAGGGTGAAGCCCAGTGGCTCGGCGTACCCCGCGGCCGCGGCCCACAAACGCAATCTGCGGCCTTCCAGGGCAAAACCCGTCGGGGGTAGCTTCACCGCGCCGCGCAGCCACGCCGTCCCCAACGCCGCCAGAAGCGTCGAGTACGTCGTCCGCACCCCGATGTGCTGCTCCACAGTGGACACACACGTCACGGTCAGACCACGGTCGCGCAGCTCACGGTGCAGCACCTGGGCCCGCCACAGTTCGTCGACCACAACCGATACCCGGGCGGTACCTCCCATCCGCACCACCTGCCCCGGCCCGGCCAGCAGTCCTTCGAGGTCCTCCGGTACGGGCGGCCCTGCCTCGACCCCGAACAGCGACAACTGCCGGCCTATGCGCACGCGGGGACCTCGTCGAAGTCCTTGCGCAGGCCCGCCGACGCGAGCCGGCCGGTGTCGACACCGGCCCGCGCGTAGTCCTGGTTCAGCGCGTCCATGGTGGTCTTGACGCCGGCGTAGAACGCGGTCTCGTCCTTGTCGGGCAGGCCCTGGATGCCCTGCTGCGCCTTGGCGTAGGCGTCCCGCGCGGCAGCCAGCGCGGCGACGAAGCGCTGGGCGATGGCGGAGCCGTCGGCGACGTCCGGTACCCCCGCTGCGGCCACCTTGGCGCGCGCGTCCTCGGTGGCCTGGCGGGCCCCGCTGAGCAGGGCCAGCAGATCGTCGCGGGTCTGCGCCGGCGTCTTCGCGGTCTTCATCTGCTCGGCCGCCTGGCCGTTGAGCGCGGTGATCCGGTCCCGCCAGGGCGTGAGCGTCTGGCACACGCTGGTCACCCACGTCCGGTGGGGTACGCCACTACCGCCGCACCCGGTCAGGACGAACGCGGCCAGCACGAGAGGGACCAGCACGCGATACATGCCGGTCACTGTACGACTACTCCCGGCGCGCGAGGAGATAGCTACGCCGGGACGGGTACTCGGAGCCCGGCCAGGGCTCCCGGTCGGTGCGCGCCATCAGGTGGAAGCCGCTTTCGGCCAGCTCGGCGGCGACCCGTGCGGGATCGAGGAAGTGGAAGTCGAGGTCAACCGCGTGGCCCCACCACTCCGCGGCGTGGTGCGTCGAGCCGGCCGGCTGGCCTTCCGTCTCGATGTGGAAGGCGACGAGGAGCCAGCCGCCCGTACGAATCGCCCGGGCCAGCTCGGCCCAGGCCGCCGGCCGCTCGCCGGGGGGCACGTGGATGATCGAGTACGGGGCGACCGCGCCGGCCCAGCCGGCGTCGGCGACGGGCAGCTCGGCGAAGCTGCCGACCGCGAACTCCAGGTCCGGGTACCGCTTGCGAGCCACCTCGATCATCCCGGGCGACGGGTCCACACCGAGCGGCCGCAGCCCCCGCTCGGCGAGGTACGCGGTGATGTGGCCGGGGCCGCAGCCGACGTCGCCGACGACGCCGTCCCCGGTCAGCTCCGCGAAGAGCCGATAGAGGGCGCGGTCGACGGGCTTGGTGGCGAGTTCTCCGCCAATCTCCTCGGCATAGCGCTCGGCCACCGCGTCGTAGCTGGCCCGCACGTGATCCATCGGCCGACCATAGTGCAGCCGGCGCCGGCTGTCCTTCCGTCGATCGTCAGCTCTTGACGCGCGCCTCGTTCTTCGCGGCAGCGCCGTCGGTCGCAGCCTTGCCGGTCACCTCTGATGCGGGTGTACCGCCGCCGGTCAGGGCCGGGGTCTCGGCCTCGTCGCCGGCCGACACCGCGATCGGCTTGCGCTTGCTCACCGTCACGGCGGCGACCACGACGAGCGCGGCGACGACGGCGATGGTGATCCGCAGCGGGGTGTTCTTCGACGTACCGCTGCTCCAGAGCACCACGGCGGGCGCGATCAGCAGCGAGACGAGGTTCATCACCTTCATCAGCGGGTTGATCGCCGGGCCGGCGGTGTCCTTGAACGGGTCGCCGACGGTGTCGCCGATGATGGTGGCCTCATGGGCCGGCGAGCCCTTGCCGCCGAAGTTGCCCTCTTCGACCAGCTTCTTCGCGTTGTCCCAGGCGCCACCGGAGTTGGCCAGGAACAGCGCCATCAGGACACCGGTGCTGACCGCCCCGGCCAGGTATGCGGCCAGCGCGCCCACGCCGAGGCCGAAGCCGACCGCGATCGGGGCCATCACCGCGAGCAGGCCCGGAGTGATCAGCTCCCGCTGGGCGTCGCGGGTGCAGATGTCGACCACCTTGCCGTACTCCGGCCGCTGGGTACCGTCCATGATCCCGGGGAAGTCCCGGAACTGGCGCCGCACCTCGAACACCACGGCGCCCGCCGAGCGGGACACCGCGTTGATGGCCAGGCCGGAGAAGAGGAACACGACCGCCGCGCCGATGATCAGGCCGACGAGGCTGCGCGGGTTGGACAGGTTGAGCAGGTCGCCCAGGACGGTAGCGAGCTGGCCTGCGCCGGTACCCGCCTTGGCGAGCGCGGCGCCGACGGTGTCGGTGTACGAGCCGAAGAGCGCGGTCGCCGCGAGGACGGCGGTCGCGATCGCGATGCCCTTGGTGATCGCCTTGGTGGTGTTGCCGACCGCGTCGAGGTCGGTCAGTACCCGGGCGCCGTTCTCGTCGATGTCGCCGGACATCTCGGCGATGCCCTGCGCGTTGTCGGAGATCGGGCCGAAGGTGTCCATCGCCACGATGACGCCGACCGTGGTCAGCAGGCCGGTACCGGCCAGGGCCACCGCGAACAGGGACAGCAGGACAGAGCCGCCGCCGAGCAGGAAGGCGCCGTACACGCCGGCCGCGATGACGAGCGCGGAGTACACCGCCGATTCGTACCCGACCGAGATGCCGGCGAGGATGACGGTGGCCGGGCCGGTCAGCGAGGTCTTGCCGATGTCCTTCACCGGCCGGCGGCCCGGCTCGGTGAAGTACCCGGTCAGCGCCTGGATGATCGCGGCCAGCGCGATGCCGATGACGACCGCCACGATCGCGATGACGCGCGGGTTGCGGGTCTGGTCGGCCAGTGGCGAGGCGGTCAGGCCGGCGAAGGTACCGGGCAGGTACAGCACTGCGGCGATGGCCACGAGTACCGCAGAGATCGCGGCGGAGATGTAGAAGGCGCGGTTGATCGCGGTGAGGCCGGTGCGGTCGGACCTGCGCAGGCGGGTGATGAACACCCCGATGATGGCGGTGAGCGCCCCGATCGTCGGCACGATCAGCGGGAACACCAGGCCCTGCTCGCCGAAGGCGGCCTTGCCCAGGATCAGCGCGGCGACCAGCGTCACGGCGTAGGACTCGAACAGGTCGGCGGCCATGCCGGCGCAGTCCCCGACGTTGTCGCCCACGTTGTCGGCGATCGTGGCGGCGTTACGCGGGTCGTCCTCCGGGATCCCCTGCTCGACCTTGCCGACCAGGTCGGCGCCGACGTCGGCGGCCTTGGTGAAGATGCCGCCGCCGACCCGCATGAACATCGCGAGCAGTGCAGCACCGAAGCCGAAGCCCTCCAGTACCGTCGGCGCGTCGCCCCCGTAGATCAGCACGACCACGGCCGCGCCGAGCAGGCCCAGCCCGACGGTGAGGAAGCCCACCACTCCGCCGGTCCGGAAGGCGATCTGCATCGCCCGCTCGCGGCTGCCCTCGCCGGTGTTCGCAGCCGCGGCGACGCGCAGGTTCGCCCGGGTGGCCAGCGCCATGCCGGCCCCGCCGATGAACGCGCTGAACAGCGCGCCGACGACGAAGAAGACCGAGCGGCCGATCTTGACTGACGCGCCGCCCTCGTTCACGGGCAGCAGGAACAGCAGCACGACCGCGATGACCACGAATACGCCGAGGGTCCTGAACTGGCGGGTCAGGTACGCGCTCGCACCCTCCTGCACCGCCCCGGCGATGTCCTGCATTTTCTGGGTGCCCTTACCGGTCGCGAGTACCGTCCTGACCAGGCCGGCCGCGAAGCCCAACGCCACCAGCGCGATCGCCGCCGCCAAGATGACGTAGGTCAGATTATTACCGGTAAGGGTCAGCTCGCTTGCGGCGAGGGTCGCCCCGGACATCTATGTCCTCCTGTACTGATCCGCCGCCGTCGCCATGCAGTGGCGAGGCGAACTCCCTGCAGGGAGTGATCCGGGTACTCTAGCGGCCTCCTGATCGGCCGTTCAAACCGCGTACCCGGTGAGCGCCCTAGCGCGGCCCGCTGGTCCTCGTGGCGGCGCTGCCGTTGCGCCCGTGTTTCGTCGGCCAGGACATCAGCACCTCGGTGCCGGGCCCCGTCTCGACCGGGCGTACCGACAGGTCGTCGACGATGCCGATGAGCAGCGCCAGACGCATCCCCACCGCGACCGCCTCCTCTCCGGACGGGTCGCCGACCGGCAGCTGCACGGTCGGATCGTCGAGCAGCGCGACCGGGTCGGGCGGGTCGGGCAGTACCGGCCCGAGCCCGGCGTCGATCGGCGCCCGGTCGGTCACCCGCACGGTGAACCGGTCTCCGTCGACGAGCGCCACCTCGACCAGGTCGGAGATGTTGTGCTCGCGGTGCAGTGCCACCGCCCGGGAGCACGCCTCGCCGATCGCCAGCCGGATCTCGTCGAACAGCTCGCTGGCCACCCCGGCCCGCCGGGCCACGGCTACGCCCACCAGCCGGGCGGTTCGGACATGTGCCGCGGCGGGAGAGAAGGACAGCCGTACCGTCGGCATCCGCAACCTCAGCCCGCCGTCGCGGACGCACCCGTTGCGCCGTCACCGCTGGACGTCGCGGCGTCGACCGACTCGTACAGGGTGAACACCCGGTCCAGGCCGGTGATCCGGAAGATCTTCAGCAGGCGCTCCTGCGCGCAGACCAGGCTCAGCTCGCCGTCCACCCCACGGAGCCGCTTGAGTGCTCCGACCAGGACGCCGAGACCCGTGGAGTCCAGGAACTCCACCCGACCGAGATCCACCACGACCTGCCGATCCCCACCCTCGACCAGCGCGATCAGGCGCTCGCGCAACTGCGGCGCGGTATAGACGTCGATCTCCCCGCCGACCTCCAGCACCTTGTGGCCAGCCACGGTCCGAGTCGACAGCGACAGTTCCATGCGGACCTCCTCCTCAGGCATCTAACCATTGCACGGCCCGGACAGTGGGGGTACACCGACCGCGGGTTGCCGGTCGGGGGGCGCGGCATCTCAGACCCGCTGCTCACTGCCCGGCTCCGTGCCGGGCGCCGTGACCGGCCCGGCGCGCGTGACCGGCCCGGCGCGCGCCGTTCCCCGCGCCGGCCCGACCGCGACGCTCACGACCAGGTCGAGCCCGTGCAGCCGGCAGCCGACCAGCCGGCCCCCGTTGGCCGCCACGATCTCGCCGGCCCGCCCGCACGCCGTGCCCGCGCCCTCGACCGCGTACCGGGCGCCGGCCAGCGCGCCGAGATCGGCGGCCACCTGGGCCCGGTGCCGTGCCGTGAGCACACCGCCGACCAGCGCAGCCGCGATCCCCAGGGCCACCACGACCGACCCGGTGGCGAGCAGCAGGACTGAGGCCGCGCCCCGATCGTCCGGCCTCATGACGGCTCGACGTCGGCGACGGCGGTACCGGTAACGGTGACGCTGGGCAGGTGCGGCCCGAGCGGGTGCACGGTCAGCCGTACCGTGGCCGTCGCCCGCGCCCCGTCGAGCGTCACGGCAACGCTGGCGCCCTGCGCCGCCCGGCGCTGCCCCTCGCCGGTACCGTCGCCGCCCCGGGCGCTGGCGAGCGCGGCGTCCCGGGCCGCGTCCACGCACTGCATGCGGGCCAGGACGGCGTTGACCGCGCCGAGCGCGAACAGCAGCAGGAACACCAGGGCGGGCAGCCCGACCGCCAGCTCGGCCGTGGCGGAGCCCCGGTCCCGCCGTATTGCACGGCCCGGGCTCACTGCAGTGCCCGGTCGATCAGGTGGCTGAGCATGGCCTGGACGTGGGCCGAGGTCAGTACCTTGAGCAGCAGCCCGGCGAACGCGACGGCCGCCAGGGTTCCCACGGCGTATTCGGCGGTGTTCATTCCGGCATCGCCCTTGAGGCGGCGCAGTAGTCGTTTCATGGGGGCTCCGTTCGCGAATCAGTGGAGGACGTCACCGAGGACGGCGACGATGACCGGCACGATGCCGGCGACGACGAAGGCGGGCAGGAAGCACAGCCCCAGGGGCAGGACGAGCAGGACACCGGCCCGCTGTGCGGCGGTCTCGGCCTCGGTGAGGCGGGCGCTTCGGAGGTCGTCGGCGACCCGCGCGAACGCGTTCGCCAGCGCGGCACCCGAGTCGGCGCTGCGGGCCACCGCGGCGGCCAGGCGGGTACCGGCCGGCAGATCGTGCAGCGGCTGCCAGGCGGGTACCGGCGTCAAGCCGAGGCTGAGCGAACCGGCCACCCGACCGAGCCGGGCGCCCACCGGCCCGCCCAGCGCGTCGGCAACCTCGCGCACTGCCCGGTCGGTCGGCAGTCCGGCGCGAAGGGCGGCGGCGAGCAGATCCGCCGCGTACGGCAGGTCGAGGGTGGCGGCTTCCCGCTCCCGGCGCCGTCCGGCGGGTTCCAGCCGGCCGAGGTACCGCGCGAGCAGCGCAGCGACCACGACACCCGCGACGAGCCCCGGCCACCCGCCGACGAGCACGGCGATCGCCAGCCCACCCAGCGCCGCTAGGAGCTTCTGGCGCCTCATGCCGCCACCCCGCCCGGCTGGCTCAGGCGCCCCGCCCAGCCGAGGCCGGCCAGTTGCAGGAGCACGGCCACCGCTACGCAGCCCGCGCCCATCGGCGTGTGCAGGAGCACGCGCAGCGGGTCGGCACCCATCCCGTACCCGACCCCGATGCCGGCGAGCGGCAGGACGGCGAGCAGAACCGCTGTGGCCCGGGTACCGGCGGCATGCGCCGCCGCCGCGAGCCGTACCCGTTCCAGCCCCCGCAGGTCGACCTCGAGCCGGTCCAGCAGCTCCGCCAGCGGCGCACCCGTCCGGTCCGCCACCTGTCCGGCAGCCGCGACCCGATCCCGCACGAGCGGTACCGGGTCGATCAGCGGCGCAGCCGACGCCCGTGCGGCCGAGGGCGGGAGTCCGGCGCGCAGGTCGGCGGCGAGCGCGGTGAGGGCGTCCAGTGCCCGCGAGCCCGCCTGTGCCGCGGCTAGTCTCCGGTCTCGGCGCAGCCAGTAGCCGGCCCCGACGAGGAGGTATGTCGCGGCGACCAGGGCGGCCAGCGGCCCGGCAAGGACTCCGAGCACGGCGCCGCTGACCACGGCGAGGACGGCCGCCGTGAGCCACGGCCGCCGGAGCGCCATCGCGAATCGTGGCCGGGCCTCACCCGGTCGAAGCGAGCGGAGCCGGCGGCGGGTACGCAGTCCGTTCACGGCCGGCCGCCCAGCGCCTCGGGGACTCGTACGCCGCGTTGCAGCAGAAGGCGGGCGAGCGCGGCTGCCGCCGGGCCGGGACCGTCGGTCCGGTGCCAGGCCGGTACCGCGACGACCAGCCCCCGTCGGGTGTCCGGCAGCAGCAGGCAGACCTGTTCGACGACGCGCTCGCGTCCCGCCGGCCGGCACAGGTGCACGACGACCTGGAGCGCGGCGGCGACCTGGGCGTGCAGCGCCGCGCGGGGTACCCCGCCGAGCAGCCCGAGCGCCTCCAGCCGGGCCGGAACATCGCGCGGGTTGTTGGCGTGGAGGGTGCCGGCGCCGCCCTCGTGGCCGGTGTTCAGCGCGCCGAGCAGGTCGATGACCTCGGCCCCACGGCACTCGCCGATCACCAGGCGGTCCGGTCGCATGCGCAGCGCCTGGCGGACCAGCGACCGCAGCCCGACCTCGCCGGCACCCTCCACATTGGACGTCCGCGCCTGCAGCGCCACCACATGTGGATGGGCCGGGCGAAGCTCGGCGGCGTCCTCCACGAGCACGATCCGCTCGTCCCGGGGTACCAGGCCGAGCAGCGTCGCCAGCACCGTCGTCTTTCCGGCCCCGGTGCCTCCGGTCACCAGGTAGGCGAGCCGGGCCGCCACGATCGCGGCCAGTACGGCGGCACCGGCGCTCGACACGGTACCCGTCGCCACCAGCTCGCCCAGGGACAAGGCGCGCGGGCGGAACGTACGCAGTGAGAGGTACGGGCCCTCGACCGCGATCGGCGGCAGGACCGCATGCAGCCGGGTGCCGTCCGGCAGCCGCGCGTCGGTGAACGGGCACCCCTCGTCGAGCCGCCGTCCCGCGGCCGCCGCCAGGCGCTGAGCGAGCCGGCGGACGTCCTCGGGCGTGCCGACCGGTACCGCGGCGCGAACCAGCCCGGCGCCCCGGTCCACCCACACCTGCCGGCCGTTGACCAGGACATCGGTGACCGCGGGGTCGGCAAGCAGCGGAGTCAGCGGACCGGCACCGGGAAGACCGTCGCGGATCCGGTCCGCCAGCGTCAACGCGGGGGCGCTCATGCCACTTTCCTTGAAGCGGCCGCGCCCAGTTCGTCGAGGATCCGCTGGCAGAGGGCGGCGAGCGGGCCGGCGCCGTCCTTGGCCGGTGGCTCGCCGCGCTCCAGGCCGGCAGCTAGGCGCGGCTCGGGGCGCAGCGAGCCGGCCAACGGGATGCCGATGGCCTGTGCGACGTCCTTGGTGCGCAGCCCGCCGGGCGCCGGTCCCCGTACCACCGCTGCCAGCGACGGGCAGTGCGGCCCCGCGACGGCTGCGACCCGGGCCGCGGCGGCGCAGGCCCGCAGCTCGGCCGGCACCACCAGGTACCCGCGGTCCGCGGTGCCCAACGCCAGCAGGGACGCGTCGTCAAGCCGCCGCGGCAGGTCCACGATCACCAGGTCCCGGCCACGCCGCCCGGCGTCGAGTGCGGTCGCCATAGCGTCGGCCGGTACCGCCACCACCTCGCCCCGGTCCCACGACAGCACGACCAGCTCCCCGCGCTGGGGCAGCACGTCCACCAGCGCCGGCGGGCTCACCCGGCCGCTGGTCCCGGACAGCGCCGGCCAGCGCAGCCCGTCGAGGCTCTCCCAGCCGAGTACCAGGTCCACGCCGCCGCCCAGCGGATCGGCGTCGATGAGCAACGTGCGCCAGCCGGCCCGGGCCGCGGTGACCGCGAGACCGGCCGCGAACACGCTCGCACCGGCCCCGCCCCGGCCGCCGATGACCGCGACCACCTGCCCGGCCGGCGCGCCCTCGGATACCTTGCGCAGCCGCGCGGCCAGCCAGGTCTCGCCGGCCGGCAGGGTGACCAGGTGCTCGGCACCCAACTCGTCGGCGGCCGTCCAGTCCGGCGGCCCGGGCTCCGCGTGCCGGCCCACCAGTACCAGTGCCGGACGCCGGCCCAGCCGCGCCCGCGCGCACTCGGCCGCGACATCGATCCCGAGCAGCACCAGCGGAGGGACGTGCCGAGCTGGACGGTTCGGGCCACGGCGGCCTCCGGTACGGGCGGCGGAATCTGACCCGCACACCCTGGATCGCCCGACCGCCCCGCGGCAGGTACCGCCGCCCGATCTGTGGACGACGAGGGTGCTTGTGTACGACCGGGGCCCGGCGCGAGTTGATCTGCTATGCGAAGGCTGGATGACCAAAGGGGACGACCCCCGTCGGGGGGGTGACGGGGGTCGTCTGCGGGTCCGGCTCCGGGGGGGTCGAGCCGAACCCACTCAGCGGCTACGGGGGGTGCAACCGCCGAGGGTCTGTGTGCCCGCGGACGTGGGTCTTGTCTGACCTCAGCCGCAGTGTCACCTAAGCATGCCTGAATCAGCGGGTGAACGTCGAGTGGCGGCGGCGCAGAACCCGGCGGGAAATCGCGCGGTGGTAGCCGATCATCGGGTCGGCGTCCGTTCCGGCCCGCCGCTCACCCTGCGCAGCCGCGCCTGGCACCGGCCGGTCGCTTGCTACGGCTAGACTTTCCGGCCGTGGGCCACAGCGTCGCCTTCTTCGACCTCGACAAAACCGTCATCGCCAAGTCGAGCGCACTCGCCTTCGGGCGGCCGTTCTTTCGCGACGGTCTGATCACTCGGCGTGACGTCTTCAAGGCGGCGTACGCGCAACTGGTGTACAAGATCGGCGGTGCCGACGAGCAACAGATGGCCCGTATCCGCGATTACGTGGCGAAATTATGCAAGGGATGGAAAGTCGAACAAGTACGGCAGATCGTCAATGAGACGCTTCAGGAGCTGATCCACCCGTACATCTACGCCGAAGCGGCCGCACTCATCGAAGAACATCGAGCGGCCGGGCGGGACGTCGTGCTCGTTTCCGCCTCCGGAGACGAGATGGTCCGGCCGATCGGCGAGCTGCTCGGCGCCACCGACGTCATTGCGACCCGGATGGTGGTGGTGGACGGCCGGTACACCGGTGAGGTGGCGTTCTACGCGGCCGGCGAGCAGAAGGTGGCGGCCGTCCGGGAGATGGCCGAGCAGCGCGGGTACGACCTGGACGACTCGTACGCCTACTCCGACTCGGTCAGCGATGCCCCGCTGCTCGCCGCGGTCGGGCATCCCACGGCGGTGAACGCCGACCGCGGACTGCGCCGCATCGCTGCCGAGCGCGGCTGGCCGACGCTGGAGTTCCGGCATCCGATCCCGCTCGGCCGCCGGTTGCGCGACCGGCCCGCCGTACCGGTCGCCGCGGCCGCTGTCGGACTGGGCGCCGTGATCGCGATCGGCCTCCTCTGGTACGGCCGGCATCGAAAGACCAGATCAGCCGCCTGAGTCAAGCCTCCGGGCATGCCAAATCGGCGTCCGGACGGCCCCATTACCCACGGCCGTCACACAATCGCCGAGAGGCCTGGCGTACGCCCGGGAACCGGCGTACAAAGAGGTATCGGGCCTTCGGGCTCGGCACACAGCCACCGGGCACCCACGCGCGACCAGCCGCGGGAGGCACGTTGCAGCGGCACCGCGAGGACTGCTGACAACGACAGGGTGCACGCCTGTTAACCCGGCGGACGTGTGATGACGGCGCCTCCGAGTGAGGCGCCGTCCTCGTCTGGGGCCGGCATCATCGAGGCTATGACAACAGTCGGAATGCTCGGCGCCGGACACATGGGCGCCGGCCTCGGTTGGGCCCTGCGCGAGGGCGGTGCCCGTGTGGTGACCACGCTGGCCGGCCGCTCTGCGCGCACCGCCAAGCTCGTCGCCGACGCGGGCCTGGAGCCGCTGGACTGCCTCGACGCCGTGGTGGAAACCGCCGACACGGTCCTGGTCGTCACGCCACCGGGTGCCGCCCGCGACGCCGCCATCCAGCTCGCCGCCGCGATCGCCCGGACCGGACGGCGGCCCCTCGTCGCGGACCTCAACGCGATCGCACCGTCCACTGTGGACGATGTCGCCGGCATTCTGGCCGGTACCGACTTCGTCGACGGCTCGATCTCCGGCGCCCCGCCTAACACCCGGCCCGGTGCGGCGATCTACCTCAGCGGTGACCGCGCGGGCGACCTGGCCGCGCTGCCGTGGCGGCATGTCCGGCCGATCGTCCTGCCCGGCGGCGTCGGCCAGGCGAGCGCGCTGAAGATGTGTACGGCAAGCGTCTACAAGGGCACGACCGGACTGTTCATGCAGGCGATGCGCACGGCCGCGCGGCACGGGGTACTCGACGAGGTGCTCGCGGACCTGGCCAACGCCGGGTTGGCGGACCCGACGAGAAGCGTGGTGGTCGCCGCGACGAAGGCCGCGCGGTACGTCCCGGAGTTCCAGGAGATCGCCGCGACACAGCAGGCCGCCGGGCTGCCGGCCGCGCTCTTCCAAGGCTTCGCCGAGGTGTACCGGCAGATTGCCGCCAGCGAGCTGGCGAGCCTCGACCCGGAGTCGGTGGACCGGTCGATGCCGCCCGACGAGGCGGTCCGGCGGCTCAGCTGACCTCGGCGGCCGCCAGCTCCACGGCGGTGGCGCAGTGCTTGATCCAGGCGCGTACCCCGTCGCGGGTACCGGTCGCGAACGCGTTCGCCGCGCCCACGTACTCCGGTTCCCGGGCGAGGTGGCCGACCTCGGGCGCGATGAGCCCGCGCGGGTCGAAGCCGCCGGCGATCAGGGTCAACCGCGCCGCCGCCCGGGCCACCACCCCGGACGGTCCGGCGAACGGCCGCAGCGCGAGCAGCTCGCCGTGCACGACCGCGGCCAGCAGCAGCGTCGGTACCGTCGTGATCCCGGCCACCAGCGACAGCAGGCCGGACAGCCGGGGTACCACCTCGGGTGACACCGGCCGCCCGAGGTTGCCGTCGGCGACCACGTCCCGCCCGGCCAGCACGTGTACCCGGGCCAGCACCTGCCGGGGCACCTTGGGCCACAGCCGGGCCAGTCCGTCGATCTCGCGGGCGACCCGCAGCGCGCCCTGCACGACCGGATCGGTGACGATCCCCGCCCGTACCGCCTCCAGCTCGTACCTGTGCCCCTCCAGGGCGGCAGTGGCCACCGCGGACCGCAGGTTGACCTCGGCCGTGACCGGACCCACCGGGGGGCGCAGCGCCGGAAGGCCGAGTGCCGCGTCGACCGCCGCACGCGCATCCTGGAGCGCGGACCGGACGTCGGCCAGGTCGAGAAGGGGGGCCAGCACAACGACCGGGTCGGGCAAGCTGGCCGCGGTCGGCGCGTCCACGCCGGCCGCCATGGGTAAGTCCACCACGGTGACAGAGAGTAGCTGACGCCGGGCCGCCAACCAATAGCCAACTCCGGTGCGCGAGACTTCGCAGAGATGCTGAGGCCTGTTCGCAACACGCCCGAAACGGCAAGATGTTGACCGAGGGCCTGACGCCGCCGCTCGGCATTCGACCGCAGACGATGAGGGAGCTCGACCGATGAGCGAGACGCTGGAGAACCTGCTACAAGAGAAGCGCCGCTTCGAGCCGCCGGCCAGCCTGGCGGCGGACGCGAACGTCAAGGCGGACGCCTACGAGCGGGCGGCCACCGACCGCCTGGCCTTCTGGGGCGAGCAGGCGCGGCGGCTGTCCTGGGCCCAGCCGTGGGACGAGGTGCTGGACTGGTCGAAGCCGCCGTTCGCGAAGTGGTTCGCCGGGGGCCGGCTGAACGTGGCGTACAACTGCCTGGACCGGCACATCGAAGCCGGCCGCGGTGACAAGGTGGCGATCCACTGGGAGGGCGAGCCGGGCGACACCCGGACGATCACCTATAGTGATCTGCACCGGGCGGTATGTCAGACGGCCAACGCGCTGACCGCGCTGGGTATCACGGCCGGCGACCGGGTCGCGATCTATCTGCCGATGATCCCCGAGGCGGCCGTGGCGATGCTGGCCTGCGCCCGGATCGGCGCGCCGCACAGCGTCGTATTCGGCGGCTTCTCGGTCGACTCGCTGTCCGGGCGGATCCAGGACGCCGACGCCAAGCTCGTCATCACGGCGGACGGCGGGTACCGGCGGGGCAACCCGGGCGCGCTCAAGCCGACCGTCGACGAGGCGGTCGCCCGGTGCCAGAGCATCGAGCACGTGCTCGTGGTACGGCGGACCGGCCAGGAGGTCGCCTGGACCGAGGGACGCGACCTGTGGTGGCATGACGTGGTCGAGACCGCGAGCGCCGAGCACACCGCCGAGCCCTTCGACGCCGAACACCCGCTGTTCATCCTGTACACCAGCGGTACCACCGCGAAGCCGAAGGGCATCCTGCACACCACCGGCGGGTTCCTGACCCAGGTCAGCTACACCCACCACGCGGTCTTCGACGTCAAGCCGGACAGCGACGTATTCTGGTGCACCGCGGACATCGGCTGGGTCACCGGCCACTCGTACATCGTCTACGGCCCGCTGGCCAACGGCGCCACCGAGGTCATGTACGAGGGCACGCCGGACACCCCGCACCGCGGCCGGTTCTGGGAGCTGGTGCACAAGTACGGCGTGACGATCCTGTACACCGCGCCGACGCTGATCCGCACGATGATGAAGTGGGGCGAGGACATCCCCGCGAAGTTCGACCTGTCGTCGCTGCGGCTGCTCGGTACCGTGGGCGAGCCGATCAATCCGGAGGCGTGGATCTGGTACCGGCACAACATCGGGAAGGACGCGACGCCGGTGGTGGACACCTGGTGGCAGACCGAGACCGGCGCCATCATGATCTCTCCCCTGCCCGGGGTCACCGTGACCAAGCCGGGTTCGGCCACCCAGCCGCTGCCCGGGATCGTCGCCGACGTCGTGGACGACACCGGTACGAGCGTTCCGCGCGGCGGCGGTGGGTACCTGGTGCTGCGCGAGCCGTGGCCCGGCATGCTGCGCACGATCTGGGGCGACGACCAGCGGTACATCGACACGTACTGGTCGCGCTTCGGCGCGGGTGCCGGCCTGGGTGACGAGTGGATCTACTTCGCCGGCGACGGTGCCAAGCGGGACGACGACGGCGACCTGTGGCTGCTCGGCCGGGTCGACGATGTGATGCTCGTCTCCGGCCACAACATCTCCACGACCGAGGTCGAGTCGGCCCTGGTCAGCCACCCTAAGGTGGCCGAGTCCGCGGTGGTCGGCGCGATCGACCCGACGACCGGGCAGGCGATCGTCGCGTTCTGCATCCTGCGTGGCGGGATCGAGGGCGATGACGCGCTGCTCAAAGAGCTGCGCGACCACGTGGCCAGCACGCTGGGCCCGATCGCGAAGCCGCGCCAGATCATGCTGGTATCTGAGCTGCCCAAGACCCGCTCCGGAAAGATCATGCGCCGGCTGCTGCGCGACGTGGCCGAGAACCGGTCCATGGGTGACGTCACCACGCTGCAGGACTCGGCGGTGATGGACATGATCCAGAGCGGCCTGAAGACGCCGAAGGCCGACGAGGACTGACCGGTACTGCAAGCTGACCCCTCGTCCACGACCAGCTGGAAGGCGGGCCGAAGACCGCGGCGAGCGTGTCCGGCGAGGGCTGGATGTTCGTCCTCAGTGGACTGAAGTCCGTCCTGGAGACCGGCAAGCCGCTCAGTGGCTGAGGAACCGGTGCCCGGCGCCCCGAAGAGCACCTTCCGGGCGCCGGGCACCGTCCGGCCAGGCTAGTGCCGCAGCGAGGCGAGCAGGACCTCCCGTACCGCCGCCAGACCGGAATCCAGGCCGCCCAGCAGTACCGGATCGTCTGTCACCGCGGTGATCTCCACGGTTGTCTCCAGCGGCGCGTTCGCGCCCATGGCCGTCCGTACCGCATCCCGCAGCGGAACCCCTCCCGCCTGGGCGATCTGCCCACCGAGCACGACCAGCGGCGGGTCCAGGACGGCGACCACGGCCGACAGCCCGACCGCGATGCGTTCGGCGAGCGCGTCGAGGAAGGCCTGCCCGCCCCCGGCAGCAGCCGCCGCGACCGCCTCGGCCGGCGTCTGGCCGGGCAGCTTGTGCGCGGCGGCGAGGGTCAGGACGGCCTCGCCCCCGATGAGGTCCTGGAGGTCGGCGCGGCGCTCCCCGTCGAGGTTGTACAGCGGCATGTACCCGATCTCGCCGGCCCCGCCGCGGGCGCCGCGCAGCAGCGTGCCGCCCAGGTCGATGGCCAGGCCCAGGCCCTCGCCGAGCCACAGCAGGGCGAAGCCCTCGGCGTCGGCCGCGATCCCGCGCCGCCGCTCGGCGACCGCGGCGAGGTTGACATCGTTGTCCACCTCGACCCGCAGGCCGATCCGGCGGCCCAGCTCGGCGACCAGGCCCGGCCGGCCCCAGCCGGGCACGTCGATGTGGTGGATCACTCCGGAGCGCGCGTCGTACGAGCCGGCGACGCCGATCTGCACGTACCCGATGCCGGCGCCGCCCACCTCGGTGCGCAGGCGGTCGACCACGCCGGCCACCGCCTCGACGGGGTCGGTCCGCTCGAAGTCGACCGGGGCATCCACGCGGCCGCGCACGGTACCGGAGACGTCGCACACCGCCGCCGCGAGGGACGGCGAGTGGCCCATGAAGGTGTCCCGTACCGACACCGCGATCACGTAGGCCGCGCGGGGGTTGGCGGCGTACACCTCGGCGTTCGGTCCGGGCCCGGCGCTGACGTGCCCGACGACGACCACCAGGCCGGCCTCGGTGAGCCGGCGCACGGCCTCGGAGATCGTCGGCTTGGACAGGCCGGTGAGCTCTCTCAGATGGGCCCGGGTCAGCTCACCCCGGTCGAGCAGGTGGGAGAGCGCCGCGATCTCGTTCATCGCGCGCAGGAGGCGCGAGGAGCCGGCGAGGTGGGTCAAGCCTGGTACCCCCAACCAGCAGCCTTCCTAACAGTCATCAACCGGTAAACCGGACCTTGGCTTGCGTCAACGTGGTCACGGACGGTACACCATCCACCCATTGGTCACGAGGTGCCACTCCCTGTGACGGTACCGCCTCCTGGAGATCTCCGGATTCCCCCGGATAGCACCCTGAACTCGCGCTTCGCATCCCACGCGACCATTCTCGCCGCCCTACCCTGTCACCATGAGTCCCCCGGCGGACGAGTCATCCGTCCTGATCGACGGACCGTGGAGCCACCGGTTCGTGAGCGCCAACGGAAGCCGCTTCCACGTGGTCGAAGCCGGTACCGGCCCGATGGTGCTGTTCCTCCACGGCTTCCCCGAGTTCTGGTGGGCGTGGCAACACCAGCTCCCGCTGGTCGCCGAGGCCGGGTTCCGGGCGGTCGCGATCGACCTGCGCGGGTACGGGGCCAGCGACAAGCCGCCGCGCGGCTACGACGGGTACACGATGGCGGGCGACGTGGCCGGGCTGATCCGGGCGCTGGGCGAGCGCTCCGCGGTACTGGTCGGTGCCGGTTACGGCGGCGCGATGGCCTGGACCACCGCGGCCTTCCACCCCAAGCTGGTCCGCCGGCTGGTCATCACCAGCGCCGCGCATCCGCTGCGGCTGCGCGCCGCGCTGTTCGCCGACCCGCGCGGCCAGCTCGCGGCCGCCGGGCCGATGCTGCGGTTCCAGATCCCCCGGTACGAGCACGTGCTCACCCGCGACGACGCCGCGCTCGTCGGCCGGTACCTGCGGCAGTGGGGCGGCCGGGCCTGGGTCACCGGGCCCGACTTCGCCGACTACGAACGGCGCTACCGCACCGCGATGCAGATCCGGCAGGTGTCGTTCTGCGCGCTGGAAGGGTACCGGTGGGCGTTCCGCTCGGTGCTGCGGCTGCACGGGTACCGCTTCGTCAAGCTGCTCCAGCAGCCCATCGTGGCCCCGACGCTGCACCTGCACGGCGCGCAGGACACCGCCATGCTGCCGCGCACCGCGCAGGGTTCCGGCCGGTACGTGGTCGCGCCCTACGAGTGGCGGCTGCTCGACGGCGTCGGCCACTTCCCGCACGTCGAGGCGCCGGACCTGGTGACCGGCGAGATCCTGCGCTGGGCGAAGGGGATCTGACTCAGACCCGGTACTCGTGGATGTTGGTGACCTCGTTGGTCGGCGCCCAGCCCTGGTACACGCCGTAGTCGAACTCCTCCAGCCGCAGCGCCGCCGCGACCGGGGCCCTCCCGCCGGTGTACTCCAGCCGCAGCCAGGTCTCGTGCTCGCCGAGCACGATGAACGGCTCGCCGCGCCAGGTGCAGCTGGTCCGCACGTAGGCGAATTCGGTGACCTCGCCAGCCGGGATGATCCGGCGCCACCGGCCGGGGCGGATCTCGTCGAAGCCGTCGCGCGGCTCGGTCGCGTACAGGCGCATCTCCTCGCCGTCGGGGCTGACCTCGTACTCCTCGCCCCGCCACATAGCCACGTACCCGTCGCGCATCAGCCCGGCTCCGTGACCTCATTGTCGGGGCCGATCGGCCGCCAGCGCGGGCCGTCCGCGTCGAGCAGCGCGACGAGGGTCTCCTTGCGGCCGCGGCGCATCCGCCACATCTGCGCGCCGTGCGGCAGCCGGGCGCTGTCCACCTTGAACTCGGCGATCACGTCGGCGCTCTCGCCGGGGGCGAACCCGTTGCCGCGGAACGGTGCGCGCTCGATCACCCAGCCCTGCATCGCCCGCATCGAGGTCTCGTCCCGCCCGCCGAACGGGATCCGGTACAGGTCGGGCCGGTACGCGGTCCAGCGCAGCAGGTAGAACTCGTCGTCGTCGGGCTTGAACGGCGAGTCGGGGTACCCGAGCCCGAGCGCCTCGTAGAGCTGATCCGGCGTGGTCAGGTGCTCCACCTCGCTGGCCCGCTGGACGAACCCGGACACCCGGTCGTATCCGCGATCCAGGTAGTACCGCACCTGCGCCGGGGTGATCGGCTTCTGCATCACGACCGGTCGCTTGGCCGGTGCCGGCGAGGTGGGCGCGGCCGGTTCCTCGACCGGCGCCACCTCCACGGCGGGCTGGTCGGTCAGCCCGACCTCGGCCGCCCAGGCCGCCAGCGCCTTGATCTGCACACCGGGCAGGGTCGCGCCCACGGGGGTACCCGGATTGACCGCGAACGACCACGACTCGTCCGGCCACGCGCCGATCAGCTGGACGAACTTCGCCTCGACCACGTCGGTCTCGCCACCGAGGTACTCCGTCATCCGCTGCGTCGAGGTGAACACGACCACGTACGGCTGCCCCTCGACCTGCTCGCGCCGCCAGGCGAAGCCGGGCTCGCCCGGCCGCGCGGTAGGCGAGGCGGTCGGCGGGATCGGGATCAGCACCTTGGCCAGCAGCAGGGTGGACAGGAAGTGGTCGGTCTGGCCGTCGCCGGCGGCCGCGAGCAGCTCGGTCTCCGCCGCGTTGGCCGGCGTGAAGTCCGGGTCCTCGGGCGGCTTGCCAGCGGCCGGGTCAGCGCCAGCTGCCAGGTCTTCGCGGGCGGTCGGGTCTGTGCCGGCCGCCGGCCCTGTGCGGGTTGCGGTGCTGGCCTGGGCTGCGGGGTCCGACCGGGCTGCGGGGTCGAACCGAGCTGCGGGGTCGAACCGAGCGGCGGGGTCCGACCGGGCTGCGGGGTCGAACCGGGCGGCGCGGGTGGCCGGGTCGGGGCGGGCCGCCGGCTCCGCCCGGGTGGCGGGCTCGGCTCGGGCTGTTGGCTCCGCCCGGGTGGCGGGCTCCGTTCTCGGGGTGCGCTCCGGCCGCGTGGTGGGCTCCGCCCGGGCGGTGGCGGCTGCCGGATCGGATCCGGCGGCCGGCGGGAATGCCCGTTCCGCCCGGCGTTCCGAGCGCGCGTGCTCCGGGCGCACCGGCTCTGCCAGGCGTCCGGGACGGGTGGACTCCGGCCGCACCGGCTCGGCCGCGGGCTCCAGGCGCGTCGGCTCGCCGGGACGTTCCCGGCGGCCGGGCCGGACCGGTTCCGCGCGGCCGGATCCGGCCAGCTTCCCATAGGCGGCCGGCTCCCGGTACCCGGGCGGCTCTTCGTAGGTGGGCCGGGCCGGTTCCACGCGGGTAGACGCCGGGGGCTGCCGGTACGTCGGCGGGGCGGCCTCCGCGTATGCGGACCGCACGGGCGTGGCGGCGTGCGCCGGTTCCACGTGCTGGGCTGCCGGTACGGGTGCCGGGGGCGGCTCGGGCGGCCGGGGTCGGGGTGGTAGCGGTGCGGTGGCGCTCGTCGGTCCGGACTCCGGCGGGGACTCCTCGATCACCGCGCCCTCAACGACCGCGCCCTCGATCACCGCGCCCTCGATCACCGCGCCCTCGATCACCCTGGGCCGGGCCGCAGGCGCCGGCGGGCCGGGCGGCGCCGCGGTACCGACCGGATTGAAATGAGCAGCCGGCTCCGCGGGGGTACGCACCGGCAGCGGCCCCGCCGGGTTCCAGCCGGGCTGTTCGGCGGGACGGGCCCGCGACGGGCCCGGCGGCATCGGTGGCATCGGTGGTCGGGGCGGCGCCACCGTCCGGGCGGGGATGATGGGGCGCGGCGGGATCGCGGTCAACCGGCGCGGCTCGTGCTCAGGCTCGGGATCGGGAGCGGCGTGGGCCGGTACCCGGGCGCGACCGGTGGGCGCGCTGCGTGTGGGCGGATCCGGTGCGTGGTGGGCACCGGGCTGCTGGGGTACAGACCGGGCATATGCCGCACGGGCCGCGGCGCTGGCGGCGAGCGCCGACATCGGTACCGGCGCACCTCCGGCCTGGGCCGCGGCCGCCGCCTCGACGCGGGCCCGCGCCCCGATCGTCCGGCCGGGCAGCCGGACGTCTCCGCGGGAGAGCTGCGCGACGAACCAGGCCGGCAGGTATCCCTCGATCGGCAGCCCGGGATTGATCGCGAGCCACCACTCGGGGTTGGGCCACGCACCGGCCAGGTCCGCGTAGGCCATGCGCCGGGCGGCTCCGCCGTGTTCGGCGAGGCAGGTGCTCATCGCCTGCTGAGAGGTGAACGCGAGGACGTGGGTCCGGCCGCCGCTGGTCCAGGTACCCCACCCCGTCCCCGCCTGCCCGGACAGTGCTCCCGCTGACACGGGCAGTAGCAGTTCGACGTGGGACAGGATCCGGAAGTACAGCTCCTGGTCACCGGCGCGCAGCGCGTCGCGGAGTGCCGACTCCGCCTCCGTGGCCGGCTGCCAGTCGGTCACTGAGGCACCCCCTCCACGACGTCGCGGGCCTGATACCGGGCGCAACCTAACCTACAAGGCTAAGGTAGGTCGTGCAGCGGCCGAGGGGCCACCCGGTGGCCGTCCGACCGATACGATCCGCCCGTGCGCGAGATTCGGGCCGGCGGGGCGGTCGCGTTGCTGGCAACGCTTGCGCTTGTCCCCGCGGCACCGGCCAGGGCCGAGGCCTCCTGCACGCCGCCGCCCGCACCGGGGCAGCAGATCACCGGGGTACCGTGGCCGCAGGCGCGGTACGACCTCCGACGATTGACCGGCATCGCTGACGGCGCCGGGATAACAGTCGCGGTGATCGATTCCGGCGTCGACGCCGCCCACCCGCAACTGGCCGGGGCCGTCCTGCCCGGCGAGGACCTGCTGAGCCCCGGCGGTACCGGCCGCAGCGACTGCGTCGGGCACGGCACCGCGGTCGCGAGCATCATCGCCGCCGCCCCGGCGGCCGGGACGGACTTCGCCGGTGTCGCGCCCCGCGCCCGCATCCTCCCCTTCCGCGTGACTGAACGGGAGGTCGTCGACGGGCACCCGCAGGGACGGGACGCTCCGCCCGGCGGTCTCGCCAGAGCCATCCGGGACGCGGCCGGCCACGCCCAGGTGATCAACCTGTCGCTCGCGCAGGAGGAGGACGATCCGCAGCTTCGGGCCGCGATCGGGTACGCCGTGGCGCGCGACGTCGTCGTGGTCGCCGCCGCCGGCAACGAGCACCGCGACAGCGGTACCGATCCACCCTCGTACCCGGCCGGATATCCCGGCGTACTCGGCGTCGGCGCGATCGACCAGAACGGCGTCCGGCTGGCCCGGTCGCAGGTCGGCGGCTATGTGAGCCTGGTCGCTCCCGGGTCGGGAGTGGTGGCGGCCGCTCCGGGGGAGGGTCTGGCGCGCTACGACGGGACCAGTTTCGCCGCCCCGTTCGTGGCGGCGACGGCCGCGCTGATCCGCGGGTACTACCCGGGGATCCATGCCGACGAGGTGGTCGCCCGAATCCTGGCGACCACCGACCCGGCTCCGGGCGGCCGGCCTAGTGCCGCATACGGGTACGGGATCCTCAACCCCTACCGGGCGGTGACCGACCAGCTCGCGACCGGCCTACCGCCGGTATCCCGGCCGGCCGCGCTCGCCCCGCCCGCCGGCCCAGGCGCACCGGTGCCCTCGCCGGCCCGCGGCACGGCGCTGCTGCTCGCTCTCGGCGGCATCCTGCTCGCCAGTCTCATCGGCCTGGTCGCGACCGTCCTGCCGCACGGCGCCGCCCGCCACTGGCGCCCCGGCCGCACCTGACTCCCGCGCCGGCCCCGGATGGCGCTCGATCGGCCGGCTTCGCCGCACCTGATGGTCCAGCCCGCATCAAGAACCCCCGGCTCGCCGAGCGGGCCGGGGGTGGGTGTGTTGCGGCTTTACTGGAACAGGTTGGTGTTGCGCTTCTCGGTGTGCTGGTAGTCGGCGGCCGAGTCGTCCAGCGCCTGCTTGATGTCGCGCAGGATGTTGGACAGGTCGTTTGCCGACCGCTGCCACCTGGCCTGTCGGACGTCGTAGGCCTCGCGGGCACCGCCGTCCCATGTCGCGACCAGCGGCGCCGCGTCGCGCTCCAGCTGGCCGAGCTGGGTGTGCAGCGCGTTCAACGCGTTCTGGATGTCCGCGCTGGCCTTCTGCAGCGCGGCGAAGTTGACGACGAGCGTGTCGTTGTCGGGCATGCCGTGGACCTCCCCGATCCCTTAGTTAGAGCGGCAGCTGCCGGCCGCCGCCCCGATGGGGGTTGAGGCGGTCTGCGGCGGCGGTGTCGGACACGGTGTACTGCTGGCCGGAGGTGCGGATGGCCTGCGCGGTCTCGCCGAGCACCTGGTGCAGCGCGGTCTGGTCCTCGGACCATGCGATCTTCACCTGGTCGAACGACCGGCCGCCGGCACCCTGCCACTGCGTGCGCAGGCCCTCCAGCTCGCCCAGCAGGGACTTGAGCATTGTCTGCAAACTCTGGTTGACCTGGTCGAACTTGTCCGCGGTCTGGCGCATCACCGCGGCTTGGGCCTGCGTCGTGGCCACTGATCGTCACCCCGTTCCTGACTGTTCGCCACTAACTGACGGGCCTGACCGTAACGAGGTGCCCGACCGCGCCGCTACCCTCAATGTCCCGCCTGTGGATAACCCGGGGTACGGGCCGCGGCGGGGTCCAGCGCCGGCCCGACGGGCAGCAGCGCGACCAGGCCGGATGGCATCGGTACCGGGTTGATGCCGTCGTACCCGAGCATCGCCAGCACGTCCGCGCCCGGCACCGGGTACCGGATGCCCAGCTCCGACACGATGCTCGCGGTGCCCGGCGCGTCCGCCGAGGGCTGTGCCGAGACGATCGCGCCCCGGCCCGGCTCGACGACGACCCGATCGGCCTGGATCGCGGGAACCGCACCGGCCGACACGGACGGGGCGCGCGGCACATCCGGCGACACCGACACGTCGTAGGTCAACGTGTCGCGGGTACCCCCGACGGTCACGCAAAGGCCGCGGTCAGCCAAGTGCGGCCGGGCCAGCTCCGGGCGGGTCGCGGGCGGGGCGAGCGGGCCGGTCGGGATCAGCGGTGCGGCGGTGAGGTCGGCCGCGAAGTCGGCGGGGCTCAGTTCCTTCTGGCCGGTACCCGACTTGGCGAGCAGAAGCGCCGCCTGCAGCTCGGACACCGCGGCGAGCCCGTCGGTCACCGCCACGGCGTACTGCTTCGCCCCGCCCGGCACGGTCTCCACGACCACCTGGCCGACCCGGGCACCGGGTACCTTCGACGGCCCGCCCGCGACTCCGGGCAGCGCGGGGGCGGCCAGGTCGGGTGCCGCCGCGAGGCTGTTGACGAAGGCGGGCGCGACCGGAGTCAGCGGTTCCGCGCCCCAGGCCAGTGCGCCGAGCGCGAACCGGGACACCCGGTACCGGTGGTGCCGCCAGATCAGGTACCCGGTGCCGTCCGGCGTGGCGGCGAGCAGCCCGGTACCGTCCGGCAGCTCGACGCCGCTGCCCGGGGCCCGGCCGACGTACAGGACCGACTGCGGCGGCCCGTCGGAGAACCGGGCGGAGCACAGCGCCCACGGCGCGCCGAGCAGCCGGTCGTGGTCGGGCAGCGGATCGGGCGCACCGGGGATGCCGAGCGGCGCGCCGCGCGGTACCCCGTCGAGCGAGGCGTGCGCGACCGTAACCGGGTGCGCCTGGGGCGACCCGATGACCAGCAGCGCGGAGGCGTAGTTCGGCACCGGGTGCAGTGCGCCGCCCAGGTACACGTACCGGGCGCCGGACTCCCGCTCGACGATGACCGCGCTGCCGTCCCGCCAGCCGGTACCGCCGCCCGGCGCGAGCACGCCGTACACCGCCACGCCAGCTAGGGCCAGCACCGCGACGAGCACACCGGCCAGGGTCGCCCCGGCGGTGCGGCGAAACGGCGAGCGTTCGGGATCGGTATCGCGCATGACCAGGGCGGACACCACCCGCTGCACGGTGAACTGGTGCGAATGCAGCTGATCCTGTCGCGACGCCATGCCAGCCTCCCCCTCCCACGCAGCGCTCGTCAGCCGTGGACGGCCCCACGGCCCGGCAATCCCGCCATACGATAGGCGGCTGGGGCGTTCGAGGGGAGGCGACCGCGATGGGGCAGCGCACCGTCCACACTGGACAGTTGGTGGTCACGGAGATCGTCGCGGTCACCGTGATCCTCGCCGTGACCTCAGGGGTACCGGTCGGGTGGCTGCTCGGGGTACCGGTCGCGGCCGCGCTCGCGGTCGCCGCCTTCGGCCGCTGGCGGCGGCGCTGGATCTTCCAGTGGGTAGGGATCGGCCTGCGCTACGCCACCCGCCCGCGCGCCGTCCCGGGCGGGATCCCGCCGGGAACCGACGTCGCCGCGCTCGAGCTGGGTGGCCGGGGGTACGGGGTGGTCGAGGACGAGTACGGCATGACCGGCGTCCTGGAACTCGGCGACCCGGCCGGCCTGCTCGGCGACGCCCCGCTCGCCGTGCCGTCCCCCGTGGCCCTGCTCCCGCCGACCGCTCCCGACATCCCCGGCACCCACGTGCAGCTGCTCGTCTCCGGCGCGCCCGGGCCGGCGCCGCGGGCCGCGGCCGGGATCCCCGCCGCCAGCTACCGCCAGCTCACCGAGGGCCGGGTCGCCGCGTACCAGCGCGCCCTACTCGCGGTCCGGGTCCTGCGCGACGACCGCGGCTGGTCCGACGACGACCTGCGCCGGGCGCTCGCCAGCGCGCTGCGCCGGGTACACCGCCGGCTGGACCAGGAAGGGGTACCGCACCGGCCGGTCGGGTACGCCGCGACCCTGGCCGCGTTCGCGGAACTGGCCGGAGGTACCCCGGTGCGGGAGTCCTGGTCCGGGCTCGACGCCGGCGGGCTTCGTCAGGTCAGCCTCCGGGTTCGGCAGGTCGCCGGGCTACGTGCCGAGCTCGCCGGGCAGCTGGTACCCCGCCTGCTGGCCCTGCCGGCCACCGCCACCACGGTTTCGGTGGCCGCCTCCCGCGCGGGCGTCGACGTGCTGGTTCGGATTGTGGTGCCGAACGCGGCCGCGCTTCCCCCGGCGGTCCGCACCCTGCGCCGGCTGCTCGGCTCGGCCGGGCTGGCGGCGACCCGGCTGGACGGCGAACAGCTGCACGGCCTCGCCGGTACCCTCCCGTTGGGTCTGGTCGCCGAGCCGGCGCCCGCCGGCGCCCTGGCCACCGCGCGCACTGAGCTGTTTCCGGCCGGCGTCGTGCTCGGCCGCAACCGCCGCGGGGTACCGGTGACCGCCCGGCTCATCCGCCCCGAGCCCACCCGGGTCTTGGTCGTCGGCGGGGTTCGGGTCGCGGAGCTGCTGACCCTGCGGGCGCTCGCCCTCGGCGTCCATGTATCGGTGCAGACCGGCCGGCCGTATGCATGGGAACCGTTCCTCCGCGCGGTCAGCCTGCCCAGTGCCGCGATCGCGCTGGTACCGCCGGATCAGCCGGTGACGCTGCCGCCCGGCGGGCCGCTCGCCCCGCAGCTCATCGTCGTCGATGTCGGCCCGGTGCGGGGAGAACCGGACGGCGCGCCGTGGCGGACCAGCGTGCTGGTCCGAGACGAACTGACCACCGCCGACCTCGACCCGCTGGCCCGCGCGGACCTGGTGATCCTGCAACCGCTGCGGCCCGAGGAGGCCGCGCTGGCCGGCGCGACGCTCGGCCTCGGCGACGGCCAGGAGTGGCTGACCCGGATCCGGGCGGACATGGTCGGAATGGTGAACCAGCGGGCGGTACGCTTCGCGCGGCTGTCGCCCACTCCGCTGGAGCACCAGCTCATCGGCTCACCGGAACGGGCCACAGCGACCAGTTGATCGGGCATGGGAGGATCCGCGCATGGGCATTGTCATCCGGCTGGTGGTCACCGCGGTCGCGCTGTGGATCTCCACGCTGCTGCTGCACGGGATCACGCTGGACACGCCGTCGACGGCCAAGAAGATCGGCACACTGCTCGCGGTCGCGGCAATCTTCGGCCTCGTCAACGCGGTGATCCGGCCGATCGTGAAGACCGTGGGCTGCGCGTTCTATGTGCTCACGCTGGGCCTGATCGCGCTGGTCGTCAACGGGGCGCTGTTCCTGTTGACCAGCTGGATCGCCGGCAAGCTGAGCCTGCCGTTCCACGTCAACACCTTCCTGACCGCGGTCCTCGGCGCCCTGATCGTAGGGGTGGTCAGCTGGATCCTCAACGCGGTGATCCCGGACCGGGCGAGGGGCCGCGACAACGGCAACGGCCGGTGACAATGGTCACCAGCAAGGACCGCAGGGGTATGCACCCCTTACCGTGGACGGGTGGGTGAGCAGCGGAAGGGGTACCTGTTCGGGATCGCCGCCTACGTGCTGTGGGGCTTCTTCCCGCTGTACTTCAAGCTGCTGCGCCCGTCCGGTCCGCTGGAGATCCTCGCGCACCGGGTGGTCTGGTCGGCACTGTTCGTCGGCGTCCTGCTGACCCTCGCGTGCAGCTGGCGGCGGATCGCCGACCTGGCCCGGCGGCCGCGGACCCTGCTTGTGATCGGGCTCGCGGCCGTGCTGATCGCGGTGAACTGGGGCACCTACATCTACGGCGTGAACACCGCCCGGGTGGTGGAGACCTCGCTCGGGTACTTCATCACTCCGCTGATCTCGGTCGCGTTCGGGCTGGCGGTCTTCGGTGAGCGCCTTCGTCCGGCCCGATGGGCGGCGCTCGGCGTGGGTACCGTGGCGGTCGCCGTCCTGGCCGTGGACTACGGCCGGCTGCCCTGGATCGCCCTGACCCTGGCCGGCTCGTTCGCCTCGTACGGACTGGTCAAGAAGCGCCTCGGCCTGCCGCCCACCGACGGGCTGTTCGTCGAGTCCGCCGCGCTCGCGGTGCCGGGACTCGGTTATCTGGCCTGGCTGGGGGCCGCCGGCCGGTCCACCTTCACGGCGAGCCCCGGGCACACCATGCTGCTGCTGGTATCCGGGGCGGTGACCGCGGTACCGCTGCTGATGTTCGCCGCCTCGGCCAACCGGATCACGATGACCGGCCTGGGCATCCTGCAGTACATCGCGCCGATCCTGCAGTTCTTCGTCGGCGTGGCGATCGAGCACGAACCGATGCCGGCCGCCCGGCTCTTCGGCTTCGCCCTGGTCTGGCTCGCGCTGGTCGTGTTCACCTGGGATGGCCTACGGCAGAGCCGCCGCGGGGCGCGCAAGGTCGAGCCCGAGCCCGCAAGATCGGACAGCGCGGCGGATGCCGCTCCTCCCGTGAGGATCAGCTAGGTCTGGTAGCTGAGCAGGACCTTGCTGCCCTCATGGATCTCGAAGCGCCCGATCTGGTCCGGCCGCAGGTCGCTCTCGGCGAAGAAGGTGTCCCGGTGCCCGGGGCCGGCGTCCCACCACCAGACCGACTTGCCGGTGCCGGCGCCCTTCGGGTAGACCCACAGGTCCAGCCGCATCGAGTCGGACGGATCCCACCGGGACGAGCCGGCGTAGACGCAGGTCATCCGGATCTCGGTGCCGCCATTGGGATCCGGCCAGTACCCGAGCAGCGCGGTGATCGGTTCGTCCGTCGCGACCGGGCTCATCGCGCCCACGACCGGCGGCGCCGCGGCCGGGATGTTCATCGTCGAAACGCCCAGGCCGATCAGCACCGCCAGGCAGGCGGCGGCCAGCAGGGTGAACCCGCGCTCCCACCGGCGGCGCCGCCGCTGGCGCAGCCGCTCGGTCTGTACGTCGGCCAGCAGCGTGTCGAGGACGCGGTCCGGGGCGCCCTCCCGCGGGCCGACCGACGCGGCGGTGTCCGCATCCAGCCGGCCGAGCAGTCCCGGCAGCCCGGCCAGCTCGGCGACCTCGTTCCGGCACGTCGCACAGGCGGCGACGTGCCGCTCGTAGGTGGCGCGGTCGGCTGGGGGGAGCGCGCCGAGCACGTAAGAGCCGGCTTCCACGGTCTGCGTGCACCTCATTGCGTCACCCCCATCTCCTCCAGTACCAGTCGTAACGAGCGCAGCGCGTAGTGCGTGCGGGACTTCACGGTCCCGGGGGGTACCCCGAGCCGCGCGGAGGCCTCGGCGACCGAGCGGCCCCGGTAGAAGCACTCGATCAGGACCTCGCGATGCACCGTGGAGAGCCGGGACAGCGCCTCCGCGATCAGCCAGGCTTCCACGGTACGGTCCGTCTCGTCATCGGTCAGGGCCTCCGGGAGCACGTCCGTCACGACCTCGCCGACCCGCACCGACCGGCGCCGCCACGAGTCGATCGCGAGGTTCCGCGCCGTCGTGAACAGCCACGCGCGTACCGAACCCCGGTCGGGATCCAGCGCCTCCGGATGTCGCCAGGCCCGCAGCAACGTCTCCTGCACGAGATCCTCCGCACGCTGACGGTCCCCGTAGGCCAACCGCAAGGCATGGGCGTAAAGAGCGTCGCCGTGCTCCGCGAACATCGCGCGCAGCAGCTCGGCGTCGTCCGCGCCCATGCCCTGTGGCCCCCTCCGTCCCAACCAGTGTCACGTGCCGGATCGCGCCGTGGTTCACTGCTGCCCCGTCCGCTCGCTTCGCGGCGCTGTTAAGCGCCGTCTTCCCTCCTCGCTGCGCTCCTCAGTCCAGACCACGCCGCGCCGCTCCCACTCGCTCCCTCA
>WNGR01001629.1_pt1 | contig 37830 bp, 41 predicted proteins | sample 5407581 | NCBI WGS metagenome assembly WNGR01 (sample SAMN13153383, study PRJNA577476) | soil metagenome | isolation source: 80 cm soil or saprolite under Garry oak tree replicate 2 | place: USA:California | collected 2016-06-15 | reverse complement strand
CCAGCGAATCGGCGACAAATGGGCGGGCACCACGGTGGTGCGTAGAGACGAAACCCTGGCGGTGGATCCGCTGGCGACTCGGCGCCCGCCTGCAGGGGCCAGACGCGCGCTGGGAATCGTCCTGCTGGTGGCATTGGTGGTCACGATCGCCTTCGACTACTTCGGCCGTCCACCGCTCGTGATCGAGGGCCTGTTCAACGAGCACCGGCTGCTGTCGAATGACGTCACCGCGTATCGATTGGGCTCCCCGCAGGGGGAGTTCGGACGTGTCAGCTACCCGATTGATGCGGTCGTGGGTGGGAAGATGTGCTCCGGATCAATCACGCTGGAGTGGTTCAGGCTCGGGTGGGACGAGAACCAGGCGCAGTGGTCCTGCTCTAGCTGATCCCCGCGAACAGGTCGCTCTCCGGCAGCGCCGACCCCGGTTTGCCCCGCGCCAGCTGGTAGTACTCGGTACCGAACGCCAGCCGGTAGATCTGGTCGGCCATCGTCGCAAACCATGAGTTCGGATCGTTCTGGCTGACGTGGGCTGCGAACGCCTCACGCTTGCGGTCGACGTAGTCGTCGACGTCCACCTTCGTAGTCACCAGCTCGTCCGGGGTGCCCTCGATCCTGATACCGGTGTCCTCCCGCCGCGCCTCCTCCGGCATCTGCTCCATGAACTTCTGCATCAACGAGCGGGGGATCGCCGTGTAGTACAGCTTCTTGGGAGTCCACGGCTCGCTCGATCGCAGCATCGCATCGAGCGCGGCGATGGTCACGAAATGCGCCTTGACGTGGTCCGGGTGACCATAGATGCCATCCTCCGCGTACGTCACCACGACTTCGGGCTTCTCCTCGCGGAGGATGGCGGCCAGCTTGGCCGCCGCTTCGTTCAGAGGCGCCTGGTGGAACGACTTCGGGTTTTCGTTGTCAGCGGTGCCCACCATGCCCGAGTCGCGGTAGTCGAGAAACTCGCCGCGGTTGACGCCGAGGATCCGTGCGGCGTTCTCGAGCTCCCGCTCACGGACCTCACCCAGGTGTGGGCGCGTGGCCGTCTCGTCCATGTTGTAGATCTCGCCCACCTCGCCGCGTGTTGCGGTGACAAGCACGACGCGGTGGCCGTCCGCGCGAGCCTTCATCATCACGCCGCCTGTCGATATCGCCTCATCGTCGGGATGCGCGTGCACGAGGAGCAGGGTGCTCATGATCGGAGCAACAGGTCGGCAAGCTGCTTGATTCCACCACGGCCGGGGCCGGGGATAGTGCGATCAGCGGCCGCCTGCACCTCTGGCGGCGAACCCTCGATGGCGATGCCAAGACCCGCCCACTCGATCATCGAGGCGTCGTTGCGCCCGTCCCCGACCGCCACCGTCTCCGCCTGGGCTACGCCCATGCGGTCACACACGTATTGCAGGGCAGTCGCCTTGTCACTCTCGACGCTCGTGAACTCGAGGTATGTCGGCATGGACGTGGCCACGTTGAGACGTCCGGCCCAGCGCCTGCGCACCTCTGGCAGCAGCGCCTCCAGCGTGACGCTGGCGGCGACGATGACGAGCTTGGGCGTCGTGGCGCCCATCGCATGGTCGAAGTCGTCGACAACGTGGATCTCCATGCCGGCATGCCCCGCGTATTCCTGGGCCTCGGCGCGGTCGCGCTCGACGAGCAGCTGGTCGTCACGATACGCTTGGACGTGGAGCTTTCGCTCGCGCGCGAATCGAATCACCTCCATCGCCAGGTCATGTGCAATTCCGCGGTCGAGGATCACCCCGCCGTCCAGCGCGCGAACCTGCGCTCCCTGGTAGCAGATGATCGGTCCCTCGAGCCCGAGCTTGTACACCCAAGGCAGCGCGCCCGGAAACGGCCGGCCTGTGCACGCGATCACATCGATGCCCGCGCCGACGATCTTCGCCACCGCGTCGACATCGCGCGGATCGAGGTTCAGGCGCGCGTCGATGACCGTGCCGTCGAGGTCGAGGGCAAGCAACCGGTACCGCGTTGCGACCGCTACTTCTTGACCTCGGGGTTGAGCAGGTTCGGCGGGCGCCCGCCTCGGACCGCGGTGGCCATGTTGCGCGCGGCCATAGCCGACATCTCGGAACGGGTGCGCACCGTTGCGCTGGCGATGTGCGGGGCGAGCACGACGTTGGGCATCGGGATGAGCCCCGGATGGATCGCCGGCTCTCGCTCATAAACATCAAGGCCGGCGCCCGCGATCTTTTTCGCGGTGAGCGCCTCGACAAGCGCCGCCTCGTCGATCACGGGTCCCCGCGAGGTGTTGATCACGATGGCCGTGCCTTTCATCTGTCCGAACTGCGGCGTGCTCAGGAGGTGCTGCGTCTCCGGGGTCAGAGGCACGTGCACCGAGATGAAGTCCGACTCCGCAAGCAGCCGGGCCAGCTCCACCCGCGTCGCGCCGAGCTGCTGCTCGGCGTCCGGCGGCAATGGGTACGGGTCGTAATAGAGGACGCGCATGTTGAAGCCCTTGGCCCGATGCGCCATGCCGCGGCCGATGCGGCCGATGCCGATGATGCCCAGGGTCGCGTTGAACACGTCGGCGCCGAGCATCATGTCGATCGCCCAGCCCTTGAACTGACCCGACCGGGCGAAGTAGTCCGCCTCGACGACCCTGCGCGCGGTGGCCATCAGCAAGGTGAACGCGAAATCAGAGGTGGCATCGTCGAGCACGCCTGGCGTGTTCGTGACCATCACCTTGCGTGTAGTCGCTGCAGGCACGTCGATGTTGTCGAAGCCGACAGCGACGTTGCTGACGATCTTCAGCCCAGGCGTTGACAGCACGCCATCACGAATCGGATCCATCAGCTGGCTCACGATGCCGACGCAGCCCTCGGCCGCCTGCCGGATGTATGCCTCGTCGAGCGGGAGGTCGGGCGAGTAGTCGATCACCTCGGCGGATTCCGCGAGGATGGCGGGGCCAGGATCGAGGATTGGGTGCATGAGGAGGACCCGCGGCTTCGGTTTGCTGCTCACGGATTCAACCCCAACTCCTGTGCGATCGGCTTCAACGCATCGCGGACGATCTCCACGTGCTCGTCGAAGGGTATACCGAGCGCCTCCGCGCCCGCCGCGAGCTCTTCGCGATGCACGCCCCGCGCGAATGCCTTGTCCTTCATCTTCTTGCGCACCGTGCTCGGCTCCACCGCGCTCAGCGATTTGTCGGGCTTGACGAGCGCGCACGCGATGATGAACCCGCACATCTCGTCGACCGCGTTGAGCGCCTTGCGGATGTTCGAGTCGCGGGGGACGTCGAGGTAATCGGCGTGCGAGGCGATGTCGTCGAGGATGTCCTCGGGCCAGCCCCTCTCCCGCAGCATCGTGATTCCGCGCATCGGGTGCAGCTCCTGGGTCGGCCCGGATTCGTAGTCCCAGTCGTGGATGAGACCCAGCACCGCCCAGCGCTCCTCATCCTCGCCGAAGCGCCGCGCGTACGCGCGCATCGCCGCCTCGACGCTGCGCATGTGCCGCCGTAGCTGATCGGACTGCGTGATCGAGGTCACCAGCTCCCAGGCCTCGTCGCGGGTAGGTGTCGAGCTCAAATGATCTCCTTCAAAGCGGACAGCAGCCGCTGATGCTGCTCGCGCGTGCCGATGGTGATGCGGAACCAACCCGCGATCGGCTCCCGATCGTAGTGGCGGACGAGCACCCGGCGCTCGCGCAGAGCGTCTGCGATCGCTGCCGCCGACCCACCCCGAGACGGCTTCACGAACACGAAGTTGGCGGCTGACGGCGAATGCTCGAACCCCTCCTCGCGCAGCTGGTCCTCGAGCCAAGCGCGTTCGGAGACTACGTGGTCGACGATCTTGCGATGGTGCTCCTCATCGTCGATTGCGGCCATCGCGGCGGCGATGGCGAGGCGATCCATGTTGTAGGAATCCCTGACCGCATCCAAAGCGGAGATCAGCTGAGGGTTGCCCAGCGCAAAGCCGATTCGCATGCCTGCCAGCGCATACGACTTCGACATCGTGCGCAGGATGAGGAGGTTGGGGTGCTTGTCGATCAGCTCGAGCTGTGACTCCGGCGCGAAGTCGACATAGGCCTCATCCAGCACCACCACGCCTCGAGATCGCGCCAGGACGCGCTTGACGGACATACGGCTGTGGTGAGTCCCGGTCGGCGAGTTTGGGTTGACCAGGAACTTGAGAGGCGCCGGGTCCTCGACGAGCTCGGGGGTCCATGTCCACCCTTCGGCGGTTGGATGGACCGAGGGGGTCACCTCGTGCAGCCGGCACAGCGGGTCGAACAGCGGATAGGTCGGGGTGGAGTACGCGACCCGATCCCCCGCCCCCGCGAACGCGCGGAAGCACATCTCGATCAGCTCGTCGCCGCCGTTGCCAAGCGCGACCTGGCTCGCGTCGAGCCGTAAATGCGCCGCGATCGCCTGCCGCGCGGGGGCCGCGGTGGGGCTTGGGTACAGCCGAAGTGATTCGCCCGTTGCGGCCTTGATCGCCGCGATGACCTTCGGCGAAGGGGGCAGCGGCGATTCGTTGGTGTTGAGCTTGACCCAGTCCTCGCCATCGGGCGGCTGCTCACCGGGCACGTAGGGCTTGTAGCCCTCGAGCGCCTTTTTCAGGAAGCTTTGCAACATTCGAGCAAGAAAGTCTCGAACGCAAGCCGGGGGCTCACGTTCTGCTCCAGGTAGCCGAGCGTGTCGTATGAGAGCTCGAGCAGGCGCGCCCAGCGGCCCTGCTCCCGGCCGCGGCTGGAGAACATCCGGCGGCGCAGCTCGATCTGCCAGCTCGCTATCGCGAAAAGCGCGGGATCTTCGACCTCGCCCTCGCTGCGGCGCCAGGCCATCTGGCTGCTGTCGAGCTCGGCCGCGACGTGCAGCGGCACGTCGGCAGGCGCCCCGAACACCTCCTCGAGACGCCGCGTCCACTCCTCGTGCATATCGATCACGCCTTCGTCGCCGGCGACCCGCAGGGCCCAGCCGGGGCGGCCCCGCGCGAGCTCCGCCAGCAGGTGCGCGCGGCCCGGCTCGACGTCCAGGCCGAGGAGCAGCTTTTCGATCTCGGGCGCCGGAACGGGATGAAAGAAGAGGCGCTGGCACCGCGAGACCACGGTGGGCAGCACGACGAACGGATTCAGGCTGGGTGTCGTGAGCACGATCACCCGGTTCGGGTGCGGCTCCTCGAGCGTCTTGAGCAGCACGCCCTGGTCCTGGTCGCGAAGGCGGCCGACGTTCGTGACCAGCGCCACCCGGCGAGTGCCGACTGCCGGCTTGAGGTTGAGAAATGCCTGCAGCGACAGCTCGTGGAACTCGGGCGGCTTGTCGGGGAGCAACCTCAGCTCGTTGATGGACAGCGCCTTGATGCGGTCGTCCTCCCAGTAGTCGGGGTGACGGTGGAGAGCCGCCTCCGGCAGCAGCGCCGCGGCAAGAGCGCGCGCGGTGGTCGACTTGCCGAGCCCCGCCTCACCCACGAATAGATAGGCGTGCGCGAGGCGCCCGGATTCGATCTGCGATCGGAGCTGGTCCAGCGCTCGCGTGTGCCCCGCGACGCCGGCGAACGGATCCCCCACGCTCGAACTGTACGGAAAATCGGATTGGTGCTCGAAACTTTCAAACAGAACCCAAAGGGGAGCCTTAGGCCGGATTAATTCCGGCCGTCTCTTGTGCCCCTTCCAGGCGCCACCCAACATGGCCGAGGAGAGGGGTTGGTCCGCGGAGGGGACATCTGTCCCCACCGCGCTTTCTACGGTTTCACGGGTTGGCCGCTTCGCGGGGCGCTCGCGGCCTTGGCCTCGCGTTCGCGTGCGAGCCGCTGCGCGCGCCCCTGCAGCCAGACCTCGCGAATGCGCTGCAGGGCGGTCAGGTTGGTGAGGATCGCAAGCAGGAAGACGACGCCGGCGAGGATGACGCCCCCGAAAACCAGCCCGATCACCGTCACCACGACCCGCTCCGGCCGCGCGAACAGGCCCGTCTCGCATGTGAATCCGAGGCTTTGGGCCCGTGCGCGCACGTAGCTCACGAGGAAGGAGCCCGCGAGCGCCGCGCCGGTGCCGACCACGAGCCACTCCTGGAGCGGGCCGCCGGCGCTCACGAAATACGCGAGCAGGCCGAGGTACATGGCGCCTTCGGAGTACCGGTCGAGGGTGGAATCGAGGAACGCGCCATAGGGATAGCTCCTCCCGGAGGAGCGCGCAAGGGCGCCGTCCAGGATGTCGAACGTGCCCGCGAAGGCCAACACGATCCCGCCGAGAAGAAGGTGACTGGACGCGGTGAGCACCGCGGCGACGAACGTCAGCGCCGTGCCGACGACGGTGATCTGGTTCGGTGTCACCGGGAGGCGGCCGAGCGCCGACATCAATGCCTCTGCGTGGCGCCGGACCCAGGCCTCAAACCGCGTCGTGAACATTCATCACCTCTCGTGATCCAACCGCCTCTTGCTGCGCGCGCGCTCTCCGCGCCTCGCCATAGACATTCAAGACCCTGCCGGCGACCTGTTCCCACGAGTACCGCTGCGCTTTCTCGATTCCGTAGGCGCCCATGCGCTTGCGCAGCTCGCCGTCTCGCGCAAGGATGACAAGCGCCGCGCCGAGCTCGGCCCAACTCTTTGGATTCACGGTCAGGCTGTCACGCCCGGGCTCGAGCACCGACATGTAGCCGTCGATCTCCGTGGCGACGACCGGCAGCCCGGTTGCCATCGCCTCGAGCAGGACGATGCCGAAGCTCTCGGCCCCGGTCGCCGGCGCGCAGAAGATGTCCGCGCTGCAGTAATACCGAGGCAGCACCGAGTCGGGCACGTAGCCCGCCATCACCACGTCGGGCAGCCGGTGCCTGGATATGTAGGACTCGACGCTGCTCCGCAGCGGTCCGTCCCCGACCACGATGAGCCGGCTGTTGGGGAAGCGCGGTTTCATGAACTCGTATCCGCGCAGGAGGTAGCCGAGGCCCTTGCGCTTCTCGAGCCGGCCGACGAAGAGGATGTTGACCTTGTCGTCGCGAAGGTGGCGGATCGGGGCGTGCCCAGGATGAAACAGGCTGGTGTCGATTCCGTTCGGGATGACCTCGAGCGGGAAGTCCGGAAAGTACCGATGCACGAATGCCTTCGCGGGCTCGCTCACCGCGATCCCACGGTGCAGGTGGGCGAGGTATGGCTCGAGCAGCGGGCGGCCGTAGAAATAGCCGATGTTGGATTTCGCGAATGCGTGGAACGTGCCGACGTTGGCCGCGGGCGACATGCGCAGCATCGTTATCGGCAGGGCCGGCATCAACGGCTCGTGGAAGTGAAGGATGTCGAACCGCTCGCGCTCGATGATCGCTGCCACGCGGTCGGCGAGGTGGAAGCTGAGGGCGATGCGAGCCACCGAGTCGTTGACCGGGACTGAGATCGGACTCCCGATGCGGTAGAACTCGGCGCTGTCGAAATCCACATCGGCGCGGCTGGACGGCGCAAAGACGCGCACCTCGTGACCCAGGCGGCGGAGCTCCCGCCCGAGATGGCGGACGTGGTCGGTCACGCCGCCGGGCGACGCAAAGTCATAAGGGGAGACGAGGCCGACTTTCATCTCGTACCCCCTCCCCTTAACGGGGGGAGGGTCGCGGAGAGCGGCGTGAAGGACGGCATCGTCAAGGAGATCCTTCCCAGATTCGGTGCGGGAGGTGCCACTGCTCGGGGTGGCGTCGAATGAACTCCTCGATATGCCGCAGCAGCTGCTGCGTCACCCGCACCTCGTCGGCCCTGGCGTCGCCGGTCGGCTCCGCGATCACGGGCGGCACGGCCTCGGCCTTGTAAGAGTCGTCTGGAAGCCGGTACACACACACCGGCAGCAGCGGAGTGCCAATGCGCACGGCGATGGCCGCCGGCCCGAGTGGAATCGGTGCCGGGCGCCCGAAGAACGGCATCATCCGGCCGGTCCCGGTGATGTCGCGGTCGATCGCGGTGACGACCATCTCCTGATCGTGGAGCGCCTGGGTGACCTTGCGCAGGCCGCCGAGATGAAGGGGCAGCACGCTGATGCCGAGGCGTGCCCTGGTATCGCGATACCACTCGAAGAGCGCCCGCGGCTCCAGCTCCTCGGCGAACAGGCTGACCGGCGCCAGCGTCGCCGACCAGATCGCCGACACAACCTCGTACGAGCCCATGTGGCACGAGACCACCATCACCCCTTTGCCGGCGGCGCGAGCTTCCTCCAGGTAGCCAAGGGCCTTGGGCTCTACGTGCAGGAGCGGGCGCATCGCCTCGACCTTCATGCGTGGCAGCATCATCAGGTCGGCGTAGGCCTTTGCGTGATTGCGGAAATTCAGCCACGACAGCTTCCTCAGCTCGGCGGGTGTGAGCTCGGGGCACGCGACCTTGAGGTTGTACTCGAGGCGAGGCCGCGCCAGCGGAGAGAACCACCACGCGAATCGCGCCGCCAGGACCGCAAGGGCATATGCCCAAGGCCGCGGCAACCGCTCGACGAACGATTGCACTGCTTTGAATGCGCGCCAGCGCCATTCACTCACTCCTCAGCCCTGAACATGGGCCGGAATGCGTACCACTGGTCGGGGCGCTCTCTGATGAACTCCTCGAAGCGACCGACCACGCGCTGCATCACCTGCTCTTTGGTCTCGCCACCGTGCAGATCCAGGGGCGCCTCGAGGTGGATGCTGTACCGCCCAGGCGCTGTTCGGAACTGTGTCGCGGGCATGAGGGGCGCGCCGGTCTTGATCGCAATCGCGGCGGGGCCGCCCGGCACTATTACGCGCCCGCCGAAGAAACGCACCTGCACGCCAGGTCCTTGCTCGAGGTCGCAGAGGAGGGCCACGATGTGGTTCGCGCTGAGCGCTTCGGTAATGGCGCGCACGGCCGCCCGACCGAGCATGATCACGTGCAACCCGAACCGGCGGCGCGTCTGCACGACGGCGTCGTTCAGCGAGCCAGGGAACCGCTCGGCGACAGCCGAGATCTTGTAACCCAGCGCTGCTGCGTATGAGCCAGCCATATCCCACGAGCCCATGTGCGGGACGGCCATGATGGCGCCGCGGCCGCGGGCCAGCGCCTCGTCGAGGAGATCACGCCTCTCGAGAATGATGCGTTCGAGCAGCTCCTCAGGAGTCAGGCTGCCCATCAGGACGAAGTCGATGAGCATGCGGCCATAGTTCTGAAAGGCGCGCCGCGCCACGCGCGCGACCTGCGGATCCGACGGCTCGCGGCCGAGAGCGGCCGCGTAGTTGTCGAGCGCCGCGCGACGCTGCGTCGGGCTGAGCCAGTACCAGGCGGCACCGCCAGGAGCCGCGGCCGCGTGACGGATGCCCGGCGGGACGGCCCGCAGGATCCGCGCACCCGCGTAATAGCTACCCGCGAGCAGCGGTGGTCGCCGGCTTCGTACGCCCGGTGCGGCGGACGCGGCCGTTCGGCCCAGCCTTTCCAGCATCGATGAACTCCTCCACCAGGCCTTTCGCCTCGGAGTCGCTGTACTGCACCGGAGGCGACTTCATGAAGTACGAGCTCGGGCCTTCGAGCGCGCCGCCGATGCCGCGGTCGAGTGCAAGCTTGATGCAGCGAACGGCGTCGATGACGATGCCTGCCGAGTTCGGCGAGTCGTGCACCTCGAGTTTGAGCTCGACGTTCAACGGCACGTCACCGAAGGTGCGGCCCTCGAGGCGGATGTATGCCCACTTGCGGTCGTTCAGCCAGGGCACGTAGTCCGACGGACCGATGTGGACGTTGTCAGCGCCGACGTCGTAGTCGAGCTGCGATGTGACCGAGCGTGTCTTCGAGATCTTCTTCGACATCAATCGGTCGCGCTCGAGCATGTTCAGGAAGTCAGTGTTGCCGCCGAAGTTCAGCTGGTATGTGCGCTCGAGCTTCACGCCGCGATCGCGGAAGAGACGGGCGAGCACGCGGTGGATGATGGTGGCCCCGACCTGCGACTTGATGTCGTCGCCGATGATCGGAACGTTCTTCTCCGTGAAGCGCTTCTGCCAGTAAGGCTCGCGGGCGATGAAGACTGGGATGCAGTTGACGAAACCGACGCCGGCCTGCAGCGCCTGCTCGACATACCACTTGGTCGCCTCCTCGGAGCCGACCGGCAGGTAGCTGACCAGCACGTCGGCCTTCGTCTTTCTGAGGATGCCGACCACATCAGAGGTCTCGCCGGGCGCTTTGATGACGATGTCCGACAGGTACTTGCCGATGCCGTCGTGCGTCATGCCGCGCTGCACCTTGACGCCTGACTTGGGCACATCCGTGAACTTCACGGTGTTGTTAGGGCCCGCGAAGATCGCCTCGGCGAGGTCGAGCCCGACCTTCTTCTTGTCGACGTCGAATGCGGCGACGAACTCGATGTCGCGCACGTGGTAGCCGCCGAGGTTGACATGCATCAGGCCAGGCACGAACGTCTTGGGGGAGGCGTCGCGGTAGTAGTGGACCCCCTGCACGAACGAAGACGCGCAGTTGCCCACGCCGACTATTGCGACGCGCACCTTACCGTCGTGCTGGCCGTCCTTGTGGCCGTTTCGCTGGCCGTTTTTCATGCCCTGACCTCCTCTTGCACTTTCATCCGGTCCGTGATGCCAAGCAGTTGATCCAGGCGCACACGCATGCGCGCGATGTTCTCCACGTCGAGTGAGCAGTAGACCTGGCGCCCATCGCGCCGGGTGCGAATGATGCCACCGACCCTCAGCGTGCGCAGGTGCCAGGAGATGCGCGGCTGGCTCATGCGCAGGTGCTCGGCGAGGTCGTTGACACTCTCCTCACCGACCTTCCCCAGCCGCTCTAGGATCCGGAGCCGGGTGGGGTTGCCAAACGCCAGGAAATGGTTCGACAGGTCGTGATTCGGGCTCTGGAGAAACATAAAGGTTGCTTTATAGGAGTCTAACGCATAAAGGACCGTTTATGTGTTAAGGGCGGCTGCGTTCGACCCGACTCGACTCAGAATTCGTTCTCAAACGGTGCGCGTCGCGAGAGGGAGGGATTGGATCCGCCGGCTTCTGCCGGCGCTGCTGGTCGGCTGGCTCCTGGCGGGAGGCTCCATAACAACTGGCCATGCCTTCACCCTGATCGCGGCGCCCAGCCTTACCGTGTCACCGACTCAGGGCATGGCATCGGCAGCCTTCACCGCCGACGCCACGTAGCGCGGCACTCTTTGCCAGCAACAGGCTCTCCTGACCTTCAATATCTACTGGGGCTCCGATGTGCCGGCCCACTTGCTGTGGTCAAAACAAGTCACCACATGCAATGCGAACACACTCACTTACGACACTGGCAGCAGTCCGCCAGTCAAACCAATTGGCAGCCCCGCGCCGGGTCCCCACACGGTCTCGGTTGACGTAATCAGTCCGACCGGCGGGCTCGCACCGAACGGAACCGGGTCAGCAACCTACACGATCCTTGCGCCGCCGCCGTCACCCCCTCGATCCCATCGACCATCACCGACCCCTAGCTCGAGCCCTAGCCCGATTCCTACGGCAGCCCCGTGCTATTCCGAGGGCCACACCCGCGCTTGCCCGTCTCCGAGCGCTGTCGACTGCACCCATCCGCCGACCGCGGCCCTTCCTCCCAGCTCTGGCGGTGCGACTGCAGCCTTGATCTTCGGTGGCGTACTGGCGGGCGGGCTGCCTCTCGGCGCAGCCGCGATGGTGATGTTTCCTGGATTCCGATTCCGGCGAAACCGGCTGAGCCGCCTAGCAGCACTGGTTGGTCTGGGGTGCCTGCTGATCGCGAGCACCGAGTGCGTCTTCAGGCCATCGGGCCAGACCGCAGCCTCACCGACGCCCCTGGCGGCTGCGAACTCGGTCATCGGCTTCGAGGTCACGCCCGATTGCCGTGGCTACTGGATGGCGGGCAGCGACGGCGCGATCTACCCCTTCGGAGCGGCGGCCGGGTTCGGCAGCGCCGGTGGCTTGAAGCTCATCGAGCCGATCGTGGACCTCGAGGCCACGCCGGATGGTGGCGGCTACTGGCTGGTCTCGGCCGACGGCGGCATCTTCCCCTTCGGTGACGCTGCGGGCTTCGGAAGCACCGGCGGCATCAAGCTCAACAAGCCGATCGTCGCGATGGAGAACACGCCCGACGGCGGCGGCTACTGGCTGGTCGCGTCAGACGGCGGCATCTTCCCGTTCGGTGACGCGGTCGGCTACGGAAGCACAGGTTCCATCCACCTCAACCAGCCGATCGTCGACATGGAGGCGACCCCGGATGGAGCCGGCTACTGGCTGGTTGCCGCGGATGGCGGCATCTTCCCGTTCGGGGACGCCGGCGGTTTCGGCAGCACGGGCGGGGTCCACCTCAACAAGCCGATCGTTGGCATAGAAGCCACGCCCGACGGGGGCGGCTACTGGCTAGTCGCCTCGGACGGCGGCATCTTTCCCTTCGGCGACGCGGCCGGCTACGGAAGCACCGGCGGCGTTTCGCTGAGCAGCCCCATCGTGGGCATGGAAGCGACACCGGACGGACACGGCTACTGGTTGTTCGCAGCGGACGGTGCGGTTTTCCCATTCGGCGACGCGCCCGGCCTGGGCTCGGCCGCCGGCCACATCTAGGGGCGGCGGACCAACTCAAGGAACTCGGCCCGCGTGCGAGGGTCCTTGCGGAACGTCCCGAGCATGCACGACGTGATCAGCTGGCCGCCCGGTTTCTGCACGCCGCGCATCTCCATGCACAGGTGCCGGGCCTCTACCACCACGCCGACGCCTTTGGGCGCCACGGCCTCGTTGAGCGCCTCGGCGATCTCTTTCGTCATGCGCTCCTGCAGCTGGAGGCGATGCGCAAACGCGCCCACCAGGCGTGGGATCTTGCTCAGCCCCACCACCTTTCCCTTCGGCAGATACCCGACGTGGCAGCTGCCGAAGAACGGCAGCATGTGGTGTTCGCAAAGGCTGTAGAAACGAATGTCCTTGACGACGACCATCTCGTCGTAGTCCTGGTCGAACACTGACGAGAAGTGATTCGATCAGCTCGGGAATCGGGTCCTGGTGGGTGAGCTTCGGCTTTGCGATGGCTTAGATGCTCACACAATTGACGGGTGGATGCGATCGCCGCCGCCCAGGTGCTGTCGGAGATCGGCTATCTCCTGAGGCAGGATCCCAAGGAGGTCTTCCGCGCCAAAGCCTTCTCCGCGGCAGCATGGTCGCTCGCACTCGAGCGGCCCGACCTCGAGGCACTGCGCAAGAACAACAAGCTCACGTCGATCGAGGGCGTCGGGGCCGGCATCGCCAAGGTGCTCGCCGGGCTAGTTGAGACCGGCCAGAGCTCTTACCTCGAACGGCTGCGCGCAGAGACAGGACAACCCGCGCGGGACGATGAGTCGACGATCGACCTCGGCGCATATCAGGGCGACCTCCATTCCCACACTGACTGGAGCGACGGGCGCGCGACGATGCTGGAAATGGCGCGCGCCGCCAAGGCGCTGGGCTACCGCTACCTCGGCGTGACCGACCACTCCCCGCGCATCAAGGTCGTCAACGGACTCGACGCCGAACGCCTGCTGGCCCAATCGAGAGAGCGCGAGCAGGTCGAGAAGCAGGTCGATGGCCTGGTTTTGCTGCAAGGGATCGAGGTCGACATCCTCGAAGACGGCTCACTCGATCTGCCCGACGCGGTTCTGGAGATTCTCGACATCGTCATCGCCTCGCCGCACGTGAAGCTCCGCCAGGAAACCGTGGCGATGACCGAGCGAATGGTGCGCGCCGTCAACAACCGGCACGTCGACGTCATCGGCCATCCCACCGGCCGCCGGCCTGGCTCGCGCGAGGGCGCGTCATACGACTTTGAGCTTGTCTTTCGCGAGGCCGCGAACAATGGCGTCGCCCTCGAGATCGACACCGACCCCGCCCGCATGGACCTCTCGCCCGAGCATGCGCGGCTGGCGCTCGAGCTGGGCTGTAGCTTCTCCCTCGACGCCGACGCGCACGCGCCGGCGGAGTTCGCCTATGTGCCGATGGGGGCCTGGATGGCGCGGCGGGCCGGCATCCCAACGGAGCGCATCCTGAACTTCAGGCCGCTCGAGGCATTGACAATGGTTTCAAAGTGACGTCAAATTGGCCTCATGGCGAAGGCGACAACCGTCCGGTTCACCAATGAGATGTTCGCCCGGCTCGACCAGGCGTCGGCGCGAACGGGCATGCCCGTCAACTCGATCGTGATCGCCGCCTGCCTGGAGTGGATGCAGCGCCACACGCCGATGGCCGGCGGTGAGGCAGGCGCGATCCATATGACGCAGTTCGGGAAGCCAATCACCACGGTCGCCCCCAGATGGGCGACGCTGAACCGGGCAGTGAAGATGGCCGTTGCCAGGCGCACGTCGCCCGGGATGTATCCCTTCGAGCGATTCACGGATCACGCCAAAGAGCTGCTCACCGTCGCCCAGCGCGAGGCGGAGCAGTCTGGCCACTCCTACATCGGGACCGAGCACATGCTCCTGGCATGCTTCGGCAACGCCGAGTTCTTCGCCGCGAAGATCCTCGACCGCCTCGGCGTCGAGCAGGGGAAAGTCAGAGCCGCGATAGAGGAAGCGATCGGCATCAAGAAGGCAGAGCTGCGAAAGCACATCATCCCCACGTCGCGCGTCAAGAAAGTGATCGAGATGGCTTTTCAGATCAGCGGGGAGCTCGGCGATGAGTTCGTCGGTACGCATCACTTGCTGCTTGCTCTTTCCGCCGAAGGCGAGGGGATCGCGGCGCATGTGCTGAAGGACCTTGGCGCGACCAGGGACCGCATCCAGTCAGAGGTGGGTCCGCTCACCGAGCCCGAGGCCTGAGCCTCAGCCAAGTTCGGCGCGGCTTTACGATCAACTCTCAGTGGCGAAGCTCGGGATCATGATCGAGGGCCAGGAGGGGCTCAACTGGGAGCGGTGGCGCCGTCTATGCCACGACGTCGAGCGCCTCGGCTTCGCTTCCCTGAGGCGAAGCGAGCACTTGATCTCCTTGATGGGAGACGACAACCGCGACTGCATCGATTGCTGGACGTCGCTGGCGCTCGCGGCCGAATGGACGAAAACGATCCAGTTCGGGCCCATGGTGAGTCCGATGACCTTTCATCAGGCGGCGGTGCTCGCGCGCCAGGCCGCTGCGGTCGACCTTGTCAGCAAGGGCAGGCTGATCCTCGGCGTCGGCGCCGGGTGGAATGAGCGCGAGCATGAGATGTTCGGCGTCCCGTTCCTCAACCTTGGTGAGCGCATGGACCTTTTCGAGCAGGGAGTGGAGCGAATCCGGGACACCTGGGCCAAATCGAATCCGAAGCCTGCGCAGAATCCGATCCCTTTGCTGATGGGTGGGGTCGGCGAGAAGCGAGCTCTTCCGCTCGCAGCGCGCGAGGCCGCCGAGTGGAACTACACGCGACTGGACCACGAGGAGTACCGCCACAAGCGAAGCGTGCTGAACGAGGCGTGCAAACAGATCGGGCGCGACCCGGCGACCCTTCGCTACTCGGTGATGGTCAGCTACATCATCGGCCGGGATAAGAGCGAGCTCCGCGAGCGCGCGGTGAACCTGTCGAAGGTGGTGCCGCGACTCGGGCGAGACTCACCCGACGAAACCCTCGCGGCTGCGCGGCAGTCGATGTTCGTCGGCACCCCCGATGAGGTCGCGGAGCAGATCAAGCGCTACGCGAAGCTGGGCGTCGAGCTGTTCATGCTCCAGCACTTCCTCCTCGACGACCGCGATGCGCTCGAACTGCTCGCGTCCGACGTGATCCCCGCCGTGGCTTAAGGTAGGGGCATGGACTTCGAGCTCAGCGGGCCTGAGAAGAAGTTTCGCGACGAGGTCCGTGCCTGGCTCGAGGCCAACAAGCCCCTCGGTGACGGCGCGGCCGAAGAGGGCCAGAAGGACTTCATCGAGAGTCGCCGGCGCTGGCAGAAGAAGATGTACGACGCCGGCTATGTCGGCATCACCTGGCCCAAGGAGTACGGCGGGCGGGGAGCCGGCTTCATGGAGCAGCTCATCTTCAACGACGAGATGATCCAGGCACAGGCGCCCGAGCCCATCAACGTGATCGGCCTGGGCATGGGCGGCCCGGTCGTCATCGCCCACGGCACCGAGGAGCAGAAGAAGCGCTACCTGGCGCCGCTGCTCTCAGCCGAGGAGATCTGGTGCCAGGGTTTCAGCGAGCCCAACGCGGGCAGCGACCTCTCGGGCTTGCAGACGCGGGCCGAGGACAAGGGCGACCACTACCTGGTCAACGGGCAGAAGGTGTGGACGACGCTGGCACACGTCGCCAAGTGGTGCATGTTGGTCACCCGCGAGCGCAAGGAGGCGAATCCGCGCGACGGCCTCACCTACCTGCTCGTCGACATGGAGAGCCCGGGCATCGAGGTACGGCCGCTCGCCCAGATCACGGGCGATGCGGAGTTCAACGAGATCTTCTTCAAGGACGTCACGGTGCCGAAGTCGCAGATCCTCGGCGAGGCTGGCAACGGCTGGGCCGTGGCCATGACGACGCTGCTGCACGAGCGCGGCACCCTCGGCATGGCGCTGGCTACCCGCGCACAGATCACTGCCGCCGAGCTCGCCGATCATGCGCGCAAGCTCGGCCGAGGCTCGGACCCGCTGGTGCGGCAGAAGATCGCCAAGTACACCATCGAGGCGCGAGCGCTGCAGCTGAACGGCTACCGAGCGGTGACGGCCGTCAAGCGCAACGGGATTCCGGGCCCCGAAGGCTCGATCCTCAAGCTCATGTGGTCTGAGCTCAACCAGCAGATGGCGGAGACGGCGGTCGACATCGCGGGGGCGGCAGGCCAGGTTGGCGACGGCGAGGGCTGGACGTACCAGTTCCTGCGCTCACGCGCTAATACGATCGAGGCCGGCACCTCCGAGGTCCTGCGCAACATCCTGGCCGAGCGGGTGCTGGGGCTTCCTCGCAGCCGCTGATTCCCCGTCATGGGAAGCTTTCGTCTCAGCAAATAGTTTACGATTCCGTAACTATGTCTACCCCGACAATCGATGAGGCTTTGGCCGGCTATAAGAAGGTGCACCGCGCGCTTCTGACCTCGACGGCTGGCCGCTGGCGAGACCTCGAGATCTCCATGCAGCAGCTCCGCGCGCTGTTCGTGCTGCGGGACGAAGAGGAGGCTTCTGTCGGGCGCCTGGCCGAGTTTTTCGACATGGGCCTCCCCGGCGCGAGCCTGCTGGCCGATCGGCTGGTCCGATCGGGTTTCGTCGAGCGACGTGGCGATCCCGACGACCGCAGGCGAGTCCTGCTGAGGCTCACCCGTGCCGGCGACCGCCTCGTCGGCGATCTCCGGGAGGGCAGCAACACGCTGCTCCGGCGGTGGATGGCGTCGCTGTCGCCTCAGGACCTCGCGGCCCTCAGCCAGGGGTGGCGTGCGCTGGCCGAGGTCGCCTCGCGTCACGGCCACGTGCTGGAGAACAGCGCGTTATGACCGCGGTCGCCACGCGAAGCTCCACAACCACGCCGGAGAAGAAAACCGGCATCGATCGAGGCGTGATGGCTGTTTTCGCGGGCCTGATGCTGGGGTCGCTGATCGCCTCGCTGAACATGACGCTGGTCGCGCCCGCTCTGCCCACGATCGTGGCTGAGCTGGGCGGGATCGCCGACTACAGCTGGATCCCGATCTCAGCGATGCTGGCCTCGACCATCGTCGTTCCGGTCGCCGGCAAGCTCTCAGACATCTACGGGCGCAAGCCGCTCTACATGACGGGGATCGTCGTTTTCGCGGTCGGTTCCACGCTGTCGGGGTTGGCGCCCAACTTCTGGTTCCTCGTGTTCGCACGATTCATCCAGGGCGCCGGGATGGGCTTCATCATGCCGCTCTCCCAGGCGATCATCGGCGACATCATCTCGCCGCGCGAGCGGGGCAAATACCAGGGCATGCTCGGTGCGTCGTTCGGGCTCGCATCGATCATCGGTCCGGCCGCCGGCGGCTTCATCACCGACCACTCCTCGTGGCGATGGCTCTTTTTCGTCAACCTGCCGTTCGCGGTGCTGACGCTCGTGGTGGTCGCGCTGTACATGCACGTTCCCAACGAGAAGCGCAAGCACTCCATCGATATCGCCGGCAGCGTGACGCTGTCTCTCGGCATCACCTTCGCGCTGCTCGCAACCGTTTGGGGCGGCGGACAGTACGCGTGGAACTCTTGGCAGATCATTGGCCTCTACGGCGCGGCTGCGGTGCTTCTGACCTCGTTCGTGTGGGTCGAGCGGCGCGCAGCAGAGCCAGTCCTCCCGCTGCACCTGTTCAAGAGCAGCATCTTCACGTTCTCGAACATCGCCGGCGTCGGCGTCGCGATGACGATGTTCGGCGCCATCTTCTTTCTGCCGGTGTTCGTGCAGGGCGTCATCGGCAACAGCGTCACCAACTCCGGCGCGATCCTCGTGCCCATGCTGCTGGCGATGGTCGTGAGCAGCATCGGCAGCGGCCAGCTCATCTCGCGCACGGGCCGCTACAAGGCGCCGCTGCTGGCGGGCTTGGTGATTATGGGAGCGGGCTACTTCATGATCGCGACCTTCGACATCAGCACGACGAACCAGACCGTGGTCGAAGCCATGATCCTGATCGGGCTAGGGCTTGGCGTGACGATGCAGACCTACACGCTGGTGGTGCAGAACTCCGTCAGCCGGGCCGACATGGCGGTGGCGACATCGGCGACTCAGCTTTCGCGGTCGATCGGATCGGCGCTGGGCCTTGCCATCATGGGCACGATCCTCACGCAGGGCATGGTCTCGTCGATGGCCAAATACATACCCGCCGACGTGCTGCAGAAGTTCCAAGCGTCTGGACACGCGGCCACCGCAGGCGCGGTGTTCGACCCCACGCAGCTTGTTCACCTGCCTCCGGTGATTGCCATGGGCATCCGCCACGGCCTCTCCGATGCGCTGCATCCGGTGTTCGTCGCCGGCCTGTTGATGATCGTGCTGTCGTTCGTCGCCACCCTCTTCATCAGGGAAGTTCCGCTGCGCCAGACCGCGCACGTGACCGCAGGCCGAAGTTCGGCGAACGCGGCCAAGAATGGAGAGTCAGCCGTCTAAACTGACCGACCGTGACCGGCGCCGACCCCGTGCTCGGGGTCATCATCCCCGCGTACAACGAAGAGCGCTCGCTCGAGCTCGTCGTGCGCAGGGTTCTCCAGGAATCGAGCGTTCAGCAGGTCGTGATCGTGGACGACTGTTCGACCGACGGCACGCTCGCCGCCGCTCGCCGCTGCGCCGCCGATCCACGGGTTATGGTCAAGAATCACCCCGCCAACCAGGGCAAGGGCGCGGCCATCCGCACGGGTCTCGACGCGATCACGGCGCCCCTGGTGATCATCCAGGATGCCGACCTCGAATACGACCCGGCCGACTACGGCAAGCTGATCTCCCCTATCCAGCGCGGGCGCGCCGACGTGGTTTATGGAGTGCGCGGCTTCGCGGGGCACAGCGCCTACTCGTACTGGTTCGTGGTCGGCAACCGCATGGTCACCACCGCCACCAACATCTTGTTCAACTGCTACATCCAGGACATGGAGACCGGCTTCAAAGTCATGCGCACATCGCTGATGCGCCGTCTGGGCCTCCGCGGCAATCGCTTCGATGTCGAACCCGAGATCACGGGGCGCGTTCTGCGGCTGGGCTATCGGATATATGAGGTGCCCATCGATTACGCCGCTCGCACTCGCGCGCAGGGCAAGAAGCTGACGTGGCGCGACGGGGTCGCGGCGTTTTTCGTGTTGATGCGCATCCGGCTCTCGAGCGATCGGAGCCTCTTCGGCCAACCCGACCCATACCACGCAGAGCGTATTCAGCAGCTGTCCGCATCAATGCTCGGCGGTGCCAAAGACCCAGAAAACGATCAGCGCCCGGTTGAAGGAGGCTAGATTCCGCACGTGGAACAGAACGTCGAAAGAGACCAGCGCATCATGTGGGCCTTCTGGATTGCCGCCGCCCTGGCGGCGATCGGCGCCCTGGCGCCGCTCGCGTTCACCGTTGGCGCCCACAGCCGCATCGGAGGTGTCGCCATCCCGTTCGGCGTCGCCGCCGTGGCGCTCGCCATCAATGCCGTCATCTACCACCAGGGCCGAACGGTCGCTGTCGCCCTGTATTTCGTCGCCGGGCTGGCGATCGTGTACGGCATCCTCGCGATGCTGGCGGTGCCCCTTCGACTCGCCGTCGTCGGCACCTGCCCGCCCGCGCCGGCTCACTGCCCGATCGGGTTCGAGCCGCAGCTGACCAGCGGCGAGAACAGCGGCCTAGGGACGGCCACGTTCTGCGGCATCCTGGCCATCTTCGTCGGCTTCTACGGGCTCGTGATGCTCTATCGGCGCAGCCGGACCGCCAGGACCGGGCCCGAGCCCAAGGCGTGGCCGGCCCAGTCGCCGGTCCAGCCGGCCCCGGCCGTGGAAGCGGCGGCAGCACCTGTTGCGGTTGCCGAAGCGGCACCGAGTGCGGTTGCGGAAGCTGCACCCAGTGCGGTTGCGGAACCCGCACCGGCCGCGGTCATGGAACCTGAACCGGCAGCGCCTGCGGAGCCTGAGCCCGCCGCGATTGCCGAACCCACAACGGTTTCGCCGCCGGCTCCCAAACCGGCGCGAAAGCCGGTCGCCAGGAGAGCCGCACCCAAGCCGCCTCCACCTGTCGAGGAGGAGCTCAAAGAGCTGCCGGCTCCCGAGGAGCCGAAGGAGCTGCCCCCGCCCGCCTGACGGCCGGTCTTACACTTCGACGCTAGTGGATTTCGCCTTTTCCGAAGAGCAAGAGATGCTCCGGCGCTCCGCGCGCGACTTCCTCGTCAAGGAGTGCCCGCCGAAGGTCGTGCGCAGGCTCATGGAGGAGTCCGACGCGTACGATCCCGCGCTCTGGTCGAAGATCGCGGCACTGGGCTGGACCGCGCTTGGCATCCCCGAGCAATACGGCGGGGTCGGCACCTTCCTCGACCTGATCGTCGTGCTCGAAGAGGCTGGGCGCGCGCTGCTCCCCGGCCCGTTCTTCGCGACCATGGGGCTCGCGGTGCCGGCGATCATCGAGGCGGGCACAGAGGCTCAGAAGAAGAAGGCGCTCGGGGCCATCGCCGCGGGAGACGCGCGAGCAACGCTCGCCTTGACGGAGCCATCGGCGCGATGGGACGCCTCCGGCATCGCCTTGACCGCAAAGCCAGGCGGCGGCGGCTGGCAGCTCGACGGGGTCAAGCTGTTCGTCCCCGACGCCGGCAACGCCGACTACATGGTGGTCGCCGCGCGAACACGAGGCGAGGGCGAGGACGGCATCAGCCTTTTCCTCATCGAAGGCAAGCCCAAGGGCATGTCGGTGCAGCAGCTGCAAACGCTCGACATGACGAGGCGATGGAGCGAGGTGCGCTTCGACGGCGTCGAGGTCACTGCCGACGCGTTGATGGGCGCGCCGCACAAGGCATGGCCCGCGTTGAAGCGCGCACTGGAGTGGGCGACAGCAGCGCTCTGCGCAGAGATGGTCGGCGGCGCCCAGAAGGTGCTCGAGACCTCAACCGACTATGCCAAGACGCGGCACCAGTTCGGCAAGCCGATAGGCATCTACCAGGCGGTCTCTCACAAGCTCGCGGACATGCTCGTGCTGTCGGAAAGCGGGCGCTCGGCGACGTACTACGCAGCATGGACCGTGGACGCCGACGCGCCCGATCGGGCGCTCGCGTCGTCGATGGCGAAGGCTTACGTGTCCGACGCGTATCGCAAGGTGGCCGGCGATGGCATCCAGGTGCACGGCGGCATCGGCTTCACGTGGGAGCACGACATGCACCTGTATTTCAAGCGCGCGAAAGCCTCAGAGGTGACGCTGGGCGACGCCACGTACCACCGAGAACTAGTAGCCCAGTCCCTCGACCTCTAGAAAGCCTATGACTGGCCGGTGATGTGCGGCCAGGAGTCGTCGAGCGCGGTGACGATCGAGCCGCTCTCTACTCCCGCGATGTCGTAGACGTACGTCTTGCCGGTCGGGGGTGGTCCACCGAACCCGCAGGGGGTAGTGGTCGTGCAGAGCGTCTCGCCCGCGTACCAGATGAGTGTGGGGGTGAGAAAACCCGGATTCGCGCGCGGCTCGGGGGAGGCGAGCGCAACTGGACCGCCGTTGGTGTCGATGATGCCGACCAGGTGATTGCCCTGCGCGTTTAGCGATGAGAAGGTGATGTGGCTGCCATCGGAGCTCGGCCACGGACGGATCCACTGCAGGCCAGCCTGTACCGTCTGGACTTTCCCCGTCGGCTCCCACACCTGCACGCCAACGCTGGTGCGGAAGTAGAACCGAGCGCCTGTTGCTGCCCATGTGCCCATCGTGCCGTCGGGACGCGTGTAGACCATCTTGTTATCCGACAGCCGGACGATCTGGATCGGCGGCGTGCTCGATGCTGCGTTTTTCTGCGCGGTGAAGGTCTCTTCGACCGCTACGTACTGCCCATCCGCCGAGAACCCGACCATCGCGTCGTCGTTGTCGAGCGAGACGCCGCGGGCCGGCACCGTGCCCAGGCTGCTCAGCGTCTTGTCACCCGCGGCCGACAGAACGTGCCACTTGACGCCGCCGGAGTCTGAGCTCAAATAGGTCAGCTTCTGCCCGTCGGGGCTCCACGCATACACCCAGCTCGCATATCCGCCCGAGCTCCAAGCGCGCACCAACGACGTCGTGCTCGTGGTGAGGTCGACCATGTACAGGGCGCCAGGCGACCCAAGGCTGCCCGACGTCACGATGTATGAAACCCGGGTGGCGCCGATGAAGCGGAAGTAGGCCCCGCCGCTGAAACCGCACCGGGTGACCGGGTGCGCGAGGTCGGTCAGGTCACGTACCGCGATCCCTTGGACTGGACGCAGAATCACCAAAGCGAGCTGGTGACCGGCCGGTATCTGGGACGTGCATACGACCGCCGTCGGAGGTAATGGTGTGGGGCCGCCGGGCGCCGGGCTCGGGAACGGAAGCGGAGAGGAGCTCGGCGTCGGGGACGTGGCTGACGCTGACGGCGATGTCTTGGCGGTGCTGGGGTTGTTGCCGCAGGAGACCGTCAGCAGGACCAGGACGATGAGGAAGCGCTTCACCCCGCGTGCATTCTGAGGCTACGGAGCGGCTTTTCAGCCGCCGGCGAGGAGCCTGAACACGACCAGGCCGAAAAGCGCACAGGCCGGGATCACGACGCCGCGGTACAGCGACCAGTAGCCCGCCCACGCTTCTCGGAGGCGGTCGAGGCGGCGGCCCGAGCCGAACACCAACGACCAGTAGATGGGCAGCGCCGCCCCGGTGTTGAGAGCGAGCGCAAGAAGTGCGATCCCACCAGCGCCTGCGAGCCAGACCTGGAGCGGCGCAGATGTACCAAAGCCTGCCTGGATTCCCCACGCGATCGCTGCCGCGACCAGGCCGAGCAGCGCCGGCGCGCCGAGGAGGAAGAAGGCGGCGAAGCTCACGACCACGAGCACGAGCATCAATGCCAACGTCGCGACGATCCCGGCCAGAGCTGCGGCGGCGATCGTCGCGCCGCTGGTCTGCGGCGGGCTCTTGGCTGCGATGGGTTCGTACGCGACCTGCACCGGATCGTTCTGGACGTGGCCGCCTCCTGATGCCCACACGGAAGACCACGAATGCAGACCGGCGTTCGAGGTCAATGCCGCGGCCAGGCCGGCCGGGGCCACCGCCAGCACGAGACCCGCGGCGATGGCGGCGGCGTTGCGCCGCACTACGGCGATCGGGAGCCATATGCGCCGCCGTCGCCTCGTGCCGATGCCGGTCTCCATGAGCCGTTCGCGATCGAACGTGGTTCCGCAGAGGACCGTGAGCGCGAAGCACGCAGTGAGGGGCAGCAACAGTGAGCCGATCGCGAGTGGAGAGCGGAAGACGAAGAGCGCGAGCGGAAGATCGGCGACCGCGGCTGAAACCGGTGAGAGCAGGAATGACCACGCGCCTCCCGCCGCTCCCTCGCGCGGGAAGAGCATGAAGCCGAGCATGCGACCCATCGCGGCCCAGTACGCAGTCACCGCGGCGACGAACGTGAAGACGGGCAGCAGATCCCAGGGCGCGCTCTGTCCGAAAAGCGAGAGCAGCGTCATCCCGGCCGCCATCCACAACGTCACCCACACCGCGCTGACCACGGCACCGGGCAGGACCTCGAGCCAGATGAGGGACGGGTCGTCGATGGGCGTGTAGAGGAGCACCTCCAGCGATTGCTGGGCCTTCTCCCACCAGATCCCGATCGAGCTCTTGATCGACTCCAGGAGCGCAAACGACATGAAGAAGAGGGGCAGCAGCAGCCCAGCCTGCAGCGCGACTCCGCCGGCGAATCGTTGCGTCAGAGATCCCACTCCCGGCAGCTGGCCGAACAGCGAGGTGGCGGCGACGAGCAGCAGCACGAATGCATTCAGATACATGACCCAGCTCAGATCACCACGACGCCACCACGAGCCCACGTAAAAGGGCAGCGAGTGGCGGAGCAGCGGCCACTGGTCACGCAGCGAGCCGAACATGCGCAGCGCGCTGATCCCCGACACGACGTGCGCAGGCTTTGCGGGTGCGGGCGCCGGCTCCGGCAGCGGCTCGTCCATGGCCTTCAGGTAGACCGACTCGAGGCTGACCTCCTGCTCCTCCAGCTCGAAGTAGGGGGCTCCCTCACGGACAAGTCGCTCTTGCAGCTCAGCCGCGAAGTCGGCGCGGTCGGCCACGGTCACCTGCCAGTCGAGGCTGTACGTGATCCGATCACCAGCCAGCTCAAACGCCACGGTGTGCTGCTGAAGCCACTTGCGCAGCGCCTCGCCGTCCGATAACGGGCGGCTGAGGCGGACGGCGAAACGGCGGCCGACGTCCGCCTCGCGCCGCAGCTCGTCCAGCGTGCCGTGGGTGACGATGACGCCGCGCCGCATGATCGCGATCCGATCCGCCATGAGCTCAGCCTCGCCGAGCACGTGCGTCGTGACGATGAGCGCGGCGCCGCGGGCCCGCTGCTCGCCGAGATAGTGACGCATGTCGGCGGCCGCGACCGGGTCGAGGCCGGCGGTGGGCTCGTCGCAGAAGATCCAGTCGGGCTCGTGCAAGGTGGCTCGTATGAGCGCTACCTTCTGAGCCATGCCGCGCGAATAGGCGGCGAGGATCGCATCGTTGCGGTCGGCGAGCTCGAAGCGCTCGAGCAGCGCGGCGATGCGCTTCGCGCGCACATCGGCCGGCACGCCATAGAGGTAGCCGAAGTGGTCGAGATACTCGACTGCTGTGTTCCGTCCGTACAGCCGCGCCTGGTCCGGCACGACGCCAAGGCGCGACCGCACCTCGTCCAGCTTCTCGGGTAGACGCAGGCCGTCCAGCTCGATGAGGCCAGCGTCGGGCCGGAGGATGCCGCCCAGGCACCGAAGCGTTGTCGACTTCCCGGCGCCGTTCTGCCCGAGCAACACAAGGATCTGGCCCCGCTCCACGTGCAGGTCCACGCCATTGACGGCGTGGACGTCACCGAAGCTCTTACGGAGGCCCTCGACCCGGATCAATGGACCGTGGAGTCTAGGTGACCTTAGTCCTGGGGAGGCCTCACTTCCGGGTGCCGGCGCAGGAAAAGCCGCAGGAGGGGAGGCGGCTCGTACGGCTCGTCGATCTTGGGCACGTCCAGCTCAGGCTCGGCCGATGCCTGGTCGAGCAGCTCGCCGATCACATCGGGGAGCGGACGATTCTTGCGGGAGGCGAGAGTCCGGACGCGATTCCACGCGGCCGCCTCGATGCTGATGCTCGCCTGAAGCGTGGTTTTCACGGGCGGTGATCCAAGTCGAGTATAGGCAGCGAACGGCGGAACAGACGCCCCTATTTGGCTGGTTCGAGAAGGGGCTCTAGGCGGTTCATGACCGCCTGGTGGATGTGGTCTCTCGATCCCGTTGCGTCGAGGCGCGCGAAGCGCTGGGGCTCGGCTTTCGCCAGGCGGTCGTACGCCGCGGCCACGCGGTTGTGGAAGTCGATCGACTCCCGCTCGACGCGATCTGGCTTCTTGCCGGCCTTGGCCAATCGCTCGAGACCGCTCTCGACGGGCACCGACAGCAGGAATGTGACATCCGGGCGAGGAAACGTCGACGGCCATGTCGTGGGCACGCCACGCGCGCCGCCCTGGTAGGCGAGCGTGGAGTCGTGGTAGCGGTCGGCGACCACGATCTGCCCGGCCCCGAGCGCTGGCGCGATGACCTCGGCGATGAGCTGCCGGCGCGCCGCCATGAACAGATACATCTCAGCCTCTGCATCGAGCTCGAGAGCGCCGTACAGGACGATCTCGCGAATCCGCTCCCCAAGCTCGTTGCCGCCCGGCTCACGCACCATCACCGGCTCGCGGCCGGCAAGCGCCTGCCCGAGGAGCTCGACCTGCGTGGTCTTGCCGGACCCTTCGGGGCCCTCGAAGGTGATGAACAGGCCGCGACCCACTAGTTGAGCGGGTCTTCGGGCGTGGGCGTGATGCGCAGCCGGCGCTGGGGCTCTTTGCCGGTGCTGCGGGCCGAGAGCTCGTTTTCCGCAACGAGCTGGTGCTGCAGGCGTCGCAGGTATGCGTTCTGCGGAGCGATCTCGACCGGCCGCAGGGTCGTCTTCACCTGCTTGATGGCAGCCGCCGCCTCTGCGAGCGCGCGCGTCGTGGCCTCGTCGTGCTTGTCGACCCCGTAGATGCGTGTCAGCGCATCGCGAACCTGCGTCACCGAGTTGCTCTTGAGGATGTGAATCGGCAGGCCCCGGCTCTCTGCCTGGCGCAGGCTGTCCGGGCGACGGCGGTAGTGGTTCTTGAGCGTGAGCACGGCGCCGGCACCATCGAGGTTGCCCAGCACGCGCACGGGCAGATCCAGGTCGCGGATCGATTGCTCGACGTGGTGTCGGCTCACGCCGTAAGGAAAGATGCCCAGGGGCTTGTTGTTCGAGGAGGTGGCCGTGGGTGTTTCAGCTACAACCGCCGGCGTCGCATCGACGTTCGAGATCACGCGGCCATCGCGCGTGCGCATGCGAATCTTCGGAGTCAGCATCGGGCCGCGAAGAGCGGTGTCGACGATCTCGGCCAGTGGCATGTGGATGGCGACGCGGTCGCGATCCTGGATCTCGATGAGCACGTCGAAGGTTGGCGGCGCCTTCCGTTCGAGCACCGACTTCTGCGTGCCGCGCCGGCGCGCCTCCTCGTCGGATAGCGTCACGCTCTGGATGCCGCCGAGAAGGTCGTTCAGCGTCGGGTTGACGAGCAGGTTCTCGAGCGTCTGTCCGTGCGCGGTGGCGATGAGCTGCACGCCACGCTCTGCGATGGTGCGCGCCGCGCCCGCCTCGAGCTCGGTCCCGATCTCGTCGATGACGATGACCTCCGGCATGTGATTCTCGACCGCTTCGATCATCACCGCGTGCTGAAGCAATGGCGTCCTCACCTGCATGCGGCGCGCGCGGCCGATACCGGGATGCGGGATGTCGCCGTCGCCGCCGATCTCGTTCGACGTGTCGACGATCACCACGCGCTTGCGAAGCTCGTCGGCGAGCAGCCGCGCGCACTCGCGCAGCATTGTGGTCTTGCCGATGCCGGGGCGTCCGAGCAGGAGGATGCTCTGGCCGCTGATCACGATGTCGCGGATGATCTCGCCGGTGCCGGTGACCGCGCGGCCGACGCGCATCGTCAGTCCGGTGATGCGGCCGGAGCGGTTGCGAATCGCCGAGACGCGGTGGAGGGTGCGCTCGATGCCGGCGCGGTTGTCGTCACCGAACTGGCCGACGTTGTTGGCGACGTGGTCGAGGTCCGATCCGGAAACGGGGCGGTCGGCAAGCAGCACCTCGCGCCCCGGCACGCGGGCTTCCGGCTCGCGGCCGAGGTCGAGCACGATCTCCAACAGCTCGGTGGGATCGGTGCGCTCGTGCAGTGCTCGCGCAAGGTCGGTGGGCAGCGCCCGGGCGAGCAGCTCTATCTCCTCGTCCCAGTTGGACGCGCGGCTGGAAAGGTCCCTGCGCTGGTTCATCCGAACGAAGGCACCAGCCCTTTCTCGGCCACGGGGACCCGAAGGGCCAGCTCCTTGACGAGGAGAAGCTGCGTCAGCAGCACGCTGAACCCACGCCCTCGTAGGGCGTCGATCATGTGGGAATCATAGTGGCGCAGACTCGACCAGGCTGGCGCTTCTGTATTGCCGAGCAGCGACAGGCCGAGATCGGCGAGCTCGTCGGGCAGCGGCCGCTCGGGCAGCGCCATGAAGCTGAGCGTGCTGGGACGCGCGCCGGTAGATCGTTCGACCTTCACCCAGCCCACCACCTCGACGCGGTCCACGACGACCTCCTCCTTGTTCGAGCCGCGCGGCGCCAGGCGCCCGGTCCACTCTCCGTGCAAGGCGCGCCAATCCCGGTAGGTCGGCGCCTCCAGCTGAGACACGCCCTGAGGGGTGACCTTCCGATAGAGCTGGTAGAGGCGGCGGCCGTCTCCGCGGCGCATCTGGCGCGCACCCTCGGGAGATGCCGCCAGGCGCTGGCTCGTCTTCTCCGCGTACACGACAACCTCGGTGGCGAACTGGCGGAATCCGCGGAGCCTGAAGACTGGCAGCAGCGTGTCGCGTTCCGGAAGGCGCACGAAAAGCCTGTGCGCCCCACGCTCGAGCGCCTGGTTGCACAGGTGGTCGACCAGCGCCGGCGCCACGGTGTCGGTGTCCGAGCCGTCGGCCACCTGCAGGTTCAATACCTGCAGGACCTTGGCCCGCGACAGCTCGAGGCCACGCTGCGATCCCGACGCCTGCACATAGCCGACGACTTTGCCGCCCTCCTCGGCGACGTAGATCAGCGACTCCTGCGCCAGGGGAAGGAATGCCGACAGCGTGGAGCTGAGCAGGGACCACAGCCGCGCCGCGGGTGGATCCGTGTCGTTGATCGCGCGGTCGGCCGATCGGTACATCTCCTCGATGCGCGACAGGTCGAGCACGCTCGCGGCCCTCAGCTTCATCTGGACGACGCCATCCTCACGAGCTCCTGGTGCAGCCGCCTATCGCTCGTCAGCTCGGGGTGAAAACAGAGCGCGAGGATGTTGCCCTGGCGCAGCGCCACGGCGCGCCCTTCGTGCGTTGCGACCACCTCGGCGCTGCCCGTCGACTCCACCAGCGGCGACCTGATGAACACTCCTGGAAAGGCCTTTGCACCCAGGCCTGCCACCTCGAGGTCCGCCTCGAAGCTGTCGACCTGGCGGCCATAGCCGTTTCGCCTCACCGAGATGTCCAGCAGACCCATGCCGCGCTGGCCCACCATCCCGTCGGTCACGTCGCGTGCCAGAACGATCATGCCGGCGCAGGTCGCGAGGGTCGGCAGGCCGCCTGCGATCGCATCGCGCACCGGCTCGAGGAGGCCGACGCGCTCCATGAGCATCGTCATGGTCGTGCTCTCGCCGCCTGGAAGCACCAGGGCGTCGAGGCCCATGAGGTCTTCGCGATCCTTGACCAGCCGCGTTCTCGCGCCGCTCGCCTCGAGCGCGCGTTGATGCTCGGCAAAAGCTCCCTGCATCGCGAGGACCCCGACCAGTGGTGAAGCCTTCCTGCCGTTGTTGTTCACGTGGCGCCCGGCACGCGCCCGGCGACTACCAGCCTCGGGCAGCGAGCAGCTCTTCCTTCGGGATGGCGGGAATCTCGAGCCCGGGCATCGCCTTGCCGAGTCCGGCGGACACCTCCGCCAGGACCTCCGGCTTGTTGTAGTACGTGGTGGCGGTGACGATCGCCTTGGCACGCTTCAACGGGTCCTCGGATTTGAAGATGCCGGAGCCGACGAACACCCCATCGACGCCCAGCTGCATCATCAATGCGGCGTCCGCCGGGGTCGCGATGCCGCCCGCCGCGAAGTTGACGACGGGCAGCCGGCCGAGGCGCTGGCATTCGACGAGCAGCTCGACCGGCGCGCCGATCTGCTTGGCCTCGTGAACCAGCTCGGCGTGGTTCAGTCCGTGCAGCTTGCGGATGCCGGCATTGACTGCGCGTGCGTGGCGTACGGCCTCGACGACGTTCCCCGTTCCCGCCTCGCCCTTCGTGCGGATCATCGCAGCGCCTTCTGCGATGCGGCGCAGCGCCTCGCCGAGGTCGCGACAGCCGCAGACGAACGGGACCTTGAACGGGTGCTTGTCGATATGGTTCTCCTCGTCAGCCGGCGTCAGCACCTCGGACTCGTCGATGTAGTCGATGCCCATGGACTCGAGGATCTGCGCCTCGACGAAATGGCCGATCCGGCACTTGGCCATCACGGGGATGGTGACCGCTTCCATGATCGAGCGGATCAGCTCGGGATCCGACATCCGGGCCACGCCGCCTTCCTTGCGGATGTCGGCGGGAACCCGCTCGAGCGCCATCACGGCGCAGGCGCCTGAATCCTGGGCGATGCGCGCGTGCTCGGGCGTGACGACGTCCATGATCACACCGCCCTTGAGCATCTGGGCAAGGCCCGCCTTGACCTTGAATGAGCCCTTCACCGCCCGATTCCCATTACGCGATCCGTTGCGTTCGGCCATTGGCCGAAATTCTACGCTGCGTCCCCACAGCGACCCTAACATCCACGTCGTGGGTGGGCGGACACGCATCGGGGGCGGCATCGCGGCCCTGGCCTTGCTGTTCACCGCCTCGCCGGTCGCCGCCGCCACCGACCTGAGCACGCTGCTGGCAAACCCGCCGGCGACGGATTGGGTCGATGTCGGGCCGGCGGCGGACAGGCTGGTCGGAGACTTCAGCTCGCACGACTATGCGCAGTTCTTGAAGGCGGCCGGGTCCAGTCCAGGCAGCATCGAGACAGAGCTGAATCTCGACGGCTTCACCCGCGGCTACGGCCTCGAATGGGAGCAGCGCGACACCCAGGACCTCCTGGTGGAGCGCGTGTTCGAGTTCCGGGACTCGCGCGGTGCCGGCTACTGGTATGGCACCCTGAAGAGCGGATCCCAGCGTGCCAAGCAATACACGCGCGCGATCCCGGTCCCGGGCTCGCTGCCCAGCTCGTTCGGGGCGGTGCTCTACTCGCCCGGCAGCGGCTACCAGTACCGCGTCGAGTTCGTCAAAGGCAACCTCGTTTTCGTGGTGCACATGGATTCCGATGCCAGCGATCTGTCGCAGCCTGCGGTGACCCAGGCGGCCACGATGTACCAGACAGCGCCGGCTCATACGGACGTGCCGCCCGGAGCTGGCCAGGCCGTCAACGACCTGGTGCGCAACGTCGAGATCGCCGCGGGTGCGTTGGTGGTGTTCCTGGCGCTCGTGGCCGGGATCGCGATCCTCCTGGTCACCCGCCGCAAGCGCCAAGAGGTGGCTGCCCTCCCGGCCGGTCTGGCGATGTCGCCTGACGGGGCGTACTGGTGGGATGGGGGCCGATGGCGCGACGCCGCCGTCGAGGTTCCGGCGACAGCGCAGCGCTCGCCCGACGGCGCCTACTGGTGGGACGGGCGCAGCTGGCGGCCGGCGCCGCGGCCGCTCGGATAAGGCCGGATTTCGACGAGTTTTGCGTTGAACCGGGGGTGTTGAAGATGGTGAAAAGGGCCCGGAACCTGGCGAGCGCAGCCATTCTGGCGATCTCGTTTGCCGTCTTGGCGCCTCTCAGCGTCCTCGCCTGCGGCAGCACCGGCGGGAGCGCAGGCACCACCGGTAGCGCAGGTACTGGAAGTGGCGGTGGCGGCCTGTCCAACCCGTTTGGCCCGATCGACGCCCATGCGGCGACGGATGCTGTCGTTGCCGGTTTCACGCTTCTGCTCGGCCTGGCCGTGCTGTCCATCTGGGTGGCGGTCGTGATGCTGCGCCGCCGGCCGCAAGCCATCCTCGCGGCCCAGGTCTCACCAGACGGCCGGTACCGGTGGGACGGCGCTTTCTGGCGGCCCGTCCCCCCGCGCTAGCCGAAAGCTCGGCTGTTAGAGGCGCTCCAGCACCAGCGTTCGCTTGCTGGCGTACTCGTCGTCCGACAGCAACCCGTCGCGGTGCAGGCGGGTGAGCATGTCCATCTCCTCGAGGACATCGAGCAGTGGCGCCATTGTCCGGCGCGCCAGGTAGGCCTCCGAAGCAGAACCTGCGTCCTCGCCGCGCGCGTCGAACTCGCGGATGAAGAAGAGCGCCTTGACGGCCGAGAACGGGATCCCAAGCTTGCGGATCGGGCTGTCTGCCTGCTCGCCATGGAGGTGCAGGACGACCCCATAGCGATGCCGTTCGAGAGTGCCGTCCAGGTGGCCGCGCAGCACCTCGCCGTCGAGGAACCGGATCGCCACCTTTCGGGTCGGCGTCTCAGACGCCAGGTTCTGGTCTTTGGGCAGCTCCACCCACTTCACCGCGGTCAGCGGGATCCAGGCCGTCTCGTTGTTCTCGAGGCCACCCGCGTCGTCGACCTCGACCAGGAAGTCGGGCTCATCGAAATCGAGATCGCGGGCGATCCCCTCGAGGGTCTCATCGTCGAAAAAGCGGACGACTACCTTGGCCATGCCATCACCTACTCTACTAACCCTCATTTGGCGGGAGTCCTGCGGGCCATCCGGCGACCCAATCGCCGGGAGCACTTGGCGCAGGTGGCAATGTGCCGTCGCACCGATTCTGCCTGGTTCCGTCGCAGCTTGCCGGCCAGGTAGGGAGCGAGCAATGGGGCCACCTCCTCATGAGTCAGATCGGCCGCGCTCTCGGACGCGAGGTACTCCTCCTTGAAGCGAAGGCGGGCACGGTAAAGCAGGGTCTCGACGGCGCTCTCGGACATCTTCAGCGTGTGGGCGATCTGTCGGTAGCTCAGGTCTTGCAGCTCACGCAGCGTCAGCACCAGCCGGTACTTCTCGGGCAATCGCTGGGCGACCGCCCAAACCCGCCGTCGGGTCTCGTTGGATTCCTGGACATCGACCGGGTCGAAGCTGCGAGACGTCGATGGCAGATTGGCCAGGTAATCGTCATCGTCTTCGTCGCTCCCCTCCACCCTGAGGTCGCGCTGGCGCCTGCGCAGCTCGTCGAAGCAGAGGTTCCGGGCGACTGTGTGCACCCAGCCGCCGAAGTTGAACGAGTCGTCGACCCGATCCATCATGCGCAGCGCCTTCATGAAGGTCTCCTGCGCGATGTCCTCCGCGAGCAGCGCGTCCCCGAGCTTGCGCCGAACGAGCCGGTAGATCGAGGCGACGTAGCGGCGGTGCAGCTCCTCGAACGCGTGCACGTCGCCGCTGCGATACGCACGGACGAGCTCGACGTCGGTCGGGTCAAGGCCAACCTCACGCGGCTCACGCCTGCGCTCGGGAATTGATTTGTCTTCGGGTTTGTCTGTCACAGCAATTCTTGAACGGCGCGGGCGGCGGCCCGGGTCAGTTCTGGGGCGGCGTCGTGCATGAGGACCTGCAGATTGTGCCCTTCCGGATCGCCGTCTTCAGCCAATGTAACGATCGAATCGACGCCCAGCGAGCTCAGGGACTCCCAGCCTGGGCCCTTGCCGCCGGCCAGCAAGAGGACCGGGATCCCAGCGTTGTGGGCCCGCTTCGCCACCTCACCGGGGGCCTTGCCGTAGGCGGTCTGGGCGTCAACCCGCCCCTCACCGGTGATCACGAGGCGCGCGCCAGGAAGGGCTGCATCAAAGCCGCTCGCCTCGACCACGAGTGGAGCCCCGGGCACCAGTCTGGCGTCGAGAAAGGCGATCAGGCCCGCCCCCGCGCCGCCCGCGGCGCCGGCGCCCGGAATGTCAGCAACCCTCTTGCCGAGATCGCGTTCGATCACCTCGGCGAGCCTGGCCAGCGCTTGGTCGAGCTGGCGCACGGCATCGTCGTCGGCTCCCTTCTGCGGGCCGTACACATGGCTGGCGCCCTGCGGCCCGGTCAGCGGGTTGGTGACGTCGCTGGCGACCATGACGCTGATCGAGCGCCAGGCCAGATCGAAGCCCGACGCGTCGATCCGATCGAGGCGGGCAAGCGCGGCTCCCCCACGCGGCAGGTCGCGGCCGCTCGCATCGAGCAGCCGGTAGCCGAGGGCCTGCGCCATACCGGCGCCGCCGTCGTTGGTGGCGGAACCGCCGATGCCCGCGATGATCGAGGTCACGCCCTGCTTGCGCACGGCGTCGAGCAGCTGGCCGAACCCGTACGTTGAGGCCCTGCGCGGGTCTCGCTTCTCGGCCGGGATGAGCGTGAGCCCGCTCGCCGCAGCCAGCTCGACCACTCCCGTCGCGCCGTCGTCGATCAAGCCATAGGTGGCCTGCTCCGGGTCGCCCAGCGGGCCTTCGACCTCCACCGAGAGATACGTGCCCTTCTTCGCCGAGACGAGGGCTTCCACAGTCCCTTCCCCGCCGTCGGCAACCGGGATCTCGATGATGTCGGCTTCGGGTCGGGCCTCGCGGACTCCGCGCGCGATGGCGGCGGCTGCTTGCGAAGCAGAGAGGCTGCCCTTGAACGAATTCGGCGCCACGATGATCTTCATCGCCGCGTCAAGCTAGATCTAATAAACGGGGATCGTCCAGTCCTTGAACTTCGGCGACTCGCCGCGGACGGCGTCGAAGTAGATGCTCTGCAGCTCCTGGGTGAACTCGCCGACCTTGCCTGTGCCGACAGGACGGCGGTCGACCTCGATCACCGGTGAGATTTGCGCCCCGGTTCCGCAGAGAAGCAGCTCGTCACACGTGTAGAGCTCGGTGCGGTCGATGCTGCGTTCGACGACAGTCTTGCCCAGCTCGCTCTTGATCACATCCATGATCAGCATGCGGGTGACGCCCTCCAGGATGTCATCGGTCACCGGAGGTGTGACGAACACGCCGTCTTTGAGCATGAAAATGTTCTCGGCCGAGCCCTCGGAGACGTGGCCGTCGATGGTGAGGACGATCGCCTCGTCGAAACCCGACTCGACCGCCTCCGACTTGGCCAGCGCCGACTGCGCATATGAGCCCGTGATCTTCGCGCGCGCGGGCAGAGACTGGTCGGGCAGGCGGCGCCACGAGCTGACCATGCACCGGATCCCGGACTCGATCTCGACGTAGTTCCCGAACGGAATCGCGTAGATGAAGAAGCTGTGGTCCAGGTTGTGAAGGCGGACGCCAATCTCCTCACTGGACGCATACAGAAGGGGACGGATGTAGACATCGGACTTGAACTGGTTGCGCCGCAGCAGCTCGACGGTGAGGTTGACGAGCTCCTCGGTCGAGTAGGGAACAGTCATTCGCATGACGTTCGCCGATCGGTGCAGACGCGCGTAATGCGCGGCCGCCTGCAGCAGGTGCAGCTGCTCCTGCTTCGGGTTCCAGTAAGCGCGAATGCCCTCGAAGCACCCCGTTCCGTAATGCAGCGCGTGCGTCATCAGCCCGAGCTTGATGTCGTGATAGCGGCCGAACTCGCCGTCGTAGAACACCCACGTGTTGGGATGGCTCACCGACTTTTTCGTGGCAGCCTTCGACCTCGTTTCCACACCCATCGCGCCTTAATAGTAAAGGCCACCTGCACGGTGCCCTCGGCTTCTGAAAGAATCGCCCATGTGAGCCTCTACGGGATCATCGCGGACCTGCGCCGGAAGTACCCGACGCCGGCGGCGATGGGTACCCTCGATCTGGTCCTCGCCGAGCTCGGCCGCACGCGCGACAACCTCAAGGATGCCAGCGCCAACCTTTCCACGAAGCCGCTGCCGCCGGGCGGCAAGCCAGTGCTCGACGAGCTGCTGGCACGGGCGCGCGAGGAGGACGTCTACGACCTGGACTTCGGTCCGGACCCGTACGATCGGCCGCCCCCCGAGCCGCTCGACGAGGGCACGGTCGGCATTGGAGCGGCGCTTGCGCTGACATCGATTCTCGGCATCGCGCTCGCTGCAGCCGTCGTCTATGCCGGCATCAACGCGATCCTGCATACGAGTGGCTGAGTTTTCCTTCGACGTAGTCTCGGAGTTCGATCCCGCCGAGCTCACCAACGCGCTCGACCAGGCCCGCCGTGAGGTGACCACCCGCTACGACTTCAAGGACACGCAGACCATCTTCGACCGGCAGGACCAGAAGATCCTGATCGAGTCGGCGAGCGAGGAGCGCGCCAAGGCAGCGCTTCAGGTGCTGCGCGAGAAGGCGGCCCGGCGCCAGCTCTCGCCCAAGCTGCTCAAGGCCGGCGATCCCAAGACGGTCGGCAAGGGCCGCGGCCAGATCGACGTGCTGCTGAACGCCGGCATCACCGACGACCTCGCGCGCGACCTGCGCAAGCGCATCCAGAACGTCAGCCCCAAGCTCCAGGTGCGCATCCAGGGCGACCAGCTTCGAGTCGTGAGCAAGGACAAGGACACGCTGCAGGCGGTGATCAAGAGCCTGCGCGAGGCCGAGGACATCCCGGTCCCACTGCAGTTCACGAACTACAGGTAGGCCGGAAGCCGGGCCGGCCGATCAGGATAGTGGGGTGCTCGTAATCCCCGCGATCGACATCATGAACGGCCACTGCGTCAGGCTCGTGCGCGGAGACTTTGACCAGCGGACCATCTACTCGGACGACCCGGCCACGATCGCGGTGGACTTTGCGCGCGCAGGCGCGGAGCGGCTGCATGTGGTCGACCTCGATGCCGCACGCGGCGAGCAGCACAACCACTCTGTCATCGAAGCCGTCATCGAGTCAGGCATTGCCGTCCAGGTCGCAGGGGGCGTGCGGACCACCGCCCAGGTAGAAGCCTGGATCGGCGCCGGTGCAGGGTCGGTGGTGATGGGCACCGCCGCGGTACGCGAACCGGAAACGCTGGCCGAGTGCGCGCACCGATTCCCCGGCCATGTCATGGCGGCGCTCGATGTGCGTGACGGCCTCCCGGCAGTCAGCGGATGGACGGAGACCGAGCCTCTCGACATCTCGGCGCTCATTCCTCGCTGGAACGTCCTGCCGCTGGCGGGGATCATCCTCACCTGCACCGAGCGCGACGGGACTCTTGCCGGCCCGGACCTCGCCACGCTATCCCGCGTCCTCTCAATGACGCACCTGCCTGTGCAGTACGGAGGCGGGATCTCGTCGCTGCACGACATTCGCAGCGTCCGCGAGGCCGGCGCCGCCGGCGTGATCCTCGGGCGGTCGCTGTATGAGGGCAAGCTTTCCCTGGAGCAAGCGCTAGCTTTATGACCAGCGGCCGAACCGCTGTGGCGCTGGCGGCAATGGTCGTGATTCTGGCTGGCGCCACGGGTTGTGGCGGCCGCGAGACCGCCGACGACCAGGGCTTTCACCAGGATGTCGTCAACGGCACCAATGGCGCCGAGGTCACGTTCGACGCCACGCTCGTGACCGATCCGATTCAGTCGGGAGATCACGAGCGCTTTGCTGTGAGGGCCGCCACGGGAGAAAGGCTGGAGGTCGACCACAACACAAAGCTGGCCACTTACGTGCCCGCCCGTTCAGGCGACGGCGTCATCATCCATGGGCAGCTCTACATCGATCCAGGTCCCGTGATCGGCGTTCATTGCACCCATGCGCAGACTTCCACCGGTTGCCCCAACCCGGGCTGGATTGAGTTGGCGACTACTTACTACGAATGAAAAGCGAGGAAGAGGACAACGGCCCCGGATAAATGCCTATATGCCACACATTGAACTTTTAAGAGAACAATTGAGTAGTGGGCGGTAGGAAGCGGAAGGAACCCGTCAGACCCTCCAGCTTTCTGGGGAACCTCCGAGCGGGCGAATACGGCTTCATCGACAGGACTGGACGCATAATCGGCAACCTCGCGCGCAAAGTTGCCCGCCGGGAGCCGTGCTGTGGAAACTATGGCGACCCGGGCTGTTGAATGACGATCGCCGAGGCCCGTGCGGCCGGCTTGATCAAGTAGGGAAAGACAAGGGATGGTCGCCGCACGGCTGACCGCTCTGGCCGTGATCGGCCCTGCGCTGCTGACCCTGTCCTGCAATCCCGCCAAGACCGCCGCTCAGGCGCCCTGCCATTCGTGGCTCCCCGCGATCGGTTCGACGGCCGCTACGCTTCCGTCGGGCTCCGGGATCCTGGTCTTCGATCGACTGGATGACGCTACGAGCTCCGACGCCACGTGGATGTGGTCGGGTACGTGCTGGAGCGAGGAGCCTGCTTTCGCCGGCCACCCCGTTTTTGGGCCGGCGTTGGCGTCAGACCCATCGA
>WNGR01000674.1_pt1 | contig 37886 bp, 39 predicted proteins | sample 5407581 | NCBI WGS metagenome assembly WNGR01 (sample SAMN13153383, study PRJNA577476) | soil metagenome | isolation source: 80 cm soil or saprolite under Garry oak tree replicate 2 | place: USA:California | collected 2016-06-15 | reverse complement strand
GTTCGCCGTCGGCGGCGTCACCGTCAACCTGATCGACACCCCCGGCCACCCCGACTTCATCGCCGAGGTGGAACGGGTGCTGAGCGTCCTGGACGGGGCCGTCCTGGTGATCTCGGCCGTCGAGGGGGTGCAGCCGCAGACCCGTGTCCTGATGCGGGCGCTGCGGCGGCTGGGCATCCCGGCGCTGCTGTTCGTGAACAAGATCGACCGGGCCGGGGCGGGGGAGGAGCGCGTGCTGCGGGCGATCGCGGCCCGGCTGTCGCCGGCCGTCGTCCCGATGGGTTCCGCCTCCGGGCTCGGCACCCGCGCGGCGGGCTTCACGCCGTGGGGGGAGGCCGACGCCGGCGCCCGGGCCCGGCTGGCCGAGATATTGGCCGAACGGGACGAGGGAATCCTCGCTGCCTATATAGACGACGAGTTGAGCCTGCCGTACGCCCGGCTGCGCCAGGAGCTCGCGGCTCAGACCCGGCGGGCCCTGGTGTACCCCGTCTTCTTCGGCTCCGCGGTCACCGGGGCGGGCGTGCCGGAGCTGATGGCCGGCCTGGCCCGGCTGCTGCCGGCCGGGACGGGCGATGCCGGCGGGCCGGTCTCCGGCCGCGTCTTCAAGATCGAGCGCGGCCCAGGCGGCGAGAAGCTCGCCTACGTCAGGATGTTCTCCGGCACCATCCGCACCCGCGACCGCCTGCGGTTCAGCGCCAGTCCAGAAAGCAGCAGTCGCGAGGGCAAGGTCACCGCGATCGGCGTGTTCGAGCGCGGCACCGCCAGCTCCCGGGCGTCCGTCTCGGCCGGCCAGATCGCCAGGCTGCGCGGCCTGGACGAGATCCAGATCGGCGACCAGATCGGGCAACCCGGCCCGGGGGTGATCCAGCCGCAGTTCGCTCCGCCGACGCTGGAATCGGTGGTGGCGGCCCGGCGGCCCGCTGACCGGGCCGCGCTGCACGTCGCCCTGGGGCAGCTCGCCGAGCAGGACCCGCTGATCAACGTCCGGCAGTCGCCCGGCGAGCTGGCGGTCTCGCTCTACGGGGAGGTGCAGAAGGAGGTCATCCAGGCGACGCTGGCCGATGACTTCGGCATCGAGGTGACGTTCCGCGAGACCACGACGATCTGTATCGAGCGCCCGGTCGGCTCGGGCCAGGCCGCCGAGCTGCTGGACGCGCCGGGCAACCCGTTCCCCGCCACGCTCGGGCTGCGGGTGGACCCGGCGCCGCCCGGCTCCGGCGTCGCGTTCCGGCTCGACGTGGACGTCCGCTCGGTGCCGATGTACGTCTACAAGACCACCGGCAACTTCGCCGCGATGATGACCCAGTACGTCACGCAGGCGCTGCACGAGGGCCCGCACGGCTGGCAGGTCACCGACTGCACCGTGACGATGTTCGACTGCGCGTACATCTCCCCGTCCACCACGGCGGCCCACTTCCGCAAGCTCACGCCCCTGGTCCTGATGGCGGCGCTGGACCAGGCGGGCACGATTGTCTGCGAGCCGATGATCCGGGTCAGCCTGGAGATCCCGGGCGAGACCGTCGGTTCCGTGCTGGCCGCGGTGGCCCGGCTCGGCGGCACCGCGGGAACCCCCGTCCTGCGCGCGGACATAGCGATGCTCCAGACGCTGCTGCCAGCCGTCCGGGCGCAGGAACTCCAGCGTCAGCTGCCCGGCCTGACCAGCGGCGAGGGAGTGGCGGAAACCAGCTTCGGCGGCTACCGGCCGGTGCTCACCGCCCCGGCGGAGCAGGCACTGACCGACGAGGCCCCGTAACCGGCCCGGTAACGCGGGCTGCTCGGCCTGCAGCTGCCTGACTACCTCGAGCGCCTCGCTGACGTGGCCGTCGATGTTGGTCATCGAGTTGAAGACGTGCCGGACCGTGCCGGTGCGGTCGATCACGTAGGTGACCCGGCCGGGGAGCAGCCCCATCACGGCCGGCACCCCGTACGCCTTGCGGACCCGGCCGCCCTGGTCGGCCAGCAGCGTGAACGGCAGCCGGTGCTTGCTCGCGAAGCCGGCGTGCCGGTCCGCCGAATCGGAGCTGATCCCGATCACCTCGGCCCCGGCGTCGGTGAACGTCTCGTGGCTGTCGCGGAAGGCGCACGCCTCGGCGGTGCAGCCGGGGGTGTTGTCCTTGGGGTAGAAGTACAAGACGATCACCCGCTCGCCGAGCCGGTCCTGCAGCCGGACCTGGTCGCCCGATTGCGACGGGAGGGTGAAGTCGGGGGCCTTGTCGCCGGCCTGGATGCCGCGTGCCACGCTGGGCCTGCCTCTCTGGTGGTCCCCCCTCGGGCCCCAGTGTAGTCAGGGTTAGGGTGCGGCTATGGAACCCGTACGCCCCGATGACGAGGTGGTCGCGGCCTTCGCCCGGGACGGCGTGGCCTGCCTGCGCTCGGTCCTGGACCCCGCCGGGGTGGCGGCCGCGGCCGCCGCGATCGACGCGGTGCTGGCCCGGCCCGGGCCGCTCGCCCAGGTGGCCAGTGCACCCGGTGATCCCGGCACGTTCACCGAGGATTTCTGCCGGTGGCGGGACATCGGCGAGATCGAGCGGCTGGCCCGGCACTCCCGGGTGCCCGCCCTGGCCGCCGCCCTGATGGCCACGCCCCAGGTCCGTTTCTACCACGATCACGTCCTGGTGAAGGAGGGCGGGACCAGGCAGCGCACGCCGTGGCACCAGGACCAGCCGTACTACAACGTGGACGGCCGGGGCGTCAGCGCGTGGATCCCGGTAGACCCGGTGCCCGAGGACGGGTGCCTGGAGCTGGTGGCGGGCACGCACCGTGGCCCGTGGCTGATGCCGCGCACGTTCCTGAAGAAGGAGGCCCGCTGGTTTCCCGAGGGCAGCCTGGCCGAGCTGCCCGACATCGACGCGGATCCGGCCGCGTTCGACATCCGCCGGTTCGGCCTGCGGCCGGGCGACGCCATCTTCTTCGACTTCCTGACCGTGCACGGCGCCCCCGGGTTCCCGCACCCGGGCCGCAGGCGGATCTTGTCGCTGCGCTACCTGTCCGCGGATGTCCGGCACGCTCCCCGCGCCTGGCGCACCTCGCCGCCCTTCGGCGACCTGGACGCCGAGCTCCCGGCCGGCGCGGACATGGACCACCCCCTGTTCCCCGTGGTCTGGCCGGCCTGATGCCGGACGAACACCAGGTCCGGCTCGAGGCCATGAACCTCACCTTGTTCCGAGCCAGCTCCCCGGCAGCGGGCGGCCACGCTGCCACGCCGCCGGAGGACGGGCCGACCTGAGCGGTGCCGGTTCGGGATAGCTGAGCCGGTCCTGGCGCCAGGAGCGCATGGGTTCGGCGAGTTCCATGTCGGCGAAGACGGCCGGCCAGTCGCCAGGCCCGTAACCGGCGCCCAGGTCGCAATGATGCAGCTCCACTTCTACCAGCCGGCGGGTCAGCAACTCGGCGGCGGGAAAGAAATCCATCCCGTCCAGCATGCGCACCGGGACCTGCCACCCTGCGTCGGGCAGCTGCCGGGCCACGGTACGCAGCGCCATCGCCGAGCTGGCCAGGTCGGCCGCCTGCTCGGTCGCCCGCCTGCCCGCGTCCTGCTCGATGCCTGCCTCGCGCGCCTCGGCGCTGGCGTAGGCCGGACGGTCCTGCCCGGTCCGCACGCCGGCCAGCACATTCCGCATCCCGTCGGCGTTCCTGGCCACGTGCGCCAGGACATGCCCCCGGGTCCATCCGGGGAGCATCGACGGAACCCGCAGGTCCGGATCGGTGATAATCCGCGCCGTGCCGAGCAGGCGCTGCGTCGCCTGGTCGATCTGGTCACTCAGCTCACGTAGTGCGGCGTCCATCAGCTCACTCTAAGGACTCCTGGCATGATCTTGCCAACGCCGCCCCTCACCGGGAATGCTGGCCCATGTGATCGACCCTGACTCGGCGGTACCGCCGTATGAGCAAGTCGCGAAGATGATGCGAGACGAGATCGCCCAGGGGGACATGACCGGCCGGATCCCCTCGCTCCACACGATCGCCGAACATCACCACGTCTCGCACCGCGTAGCCGCCCGCGCCCTGGAGATCCTGAGGGGCGAGGGCATGATCGTCGACGTGCCCGGCGAGGGGGAGTTCGTCCGCCGTCCCCGAACCTAACGCGATTCAGGCAGGGCCAGTGCCTCCGCGGCCAGGGTGGCTCGCTGCAGAGTCTCGCGGAACGCTTGCGCCGCCTCGGCCGCCTGCTCGGCCAGGCCCGTGATTTCCGCGGTGGCGCGCTGGTCCGCTGCGGTACGTGCCACCAGGTCAAGGTACTTGTCGTTGTTGGCCGCCATCCGATGGGATGTCTCCCAGTCCCGTCGCGCGGCCTCGGCCGCCGCCACCTGCGCCGCCAGCAGTTCAAGCGCCAGAACCCGGGCCGTGGTGGCGTCCCGGGCTATCGATATCGCGCGATTCTGGGAGACCAGGACGGCGGCTGTCATCGGCCCGGCCGTGCCCCCGCCGTAACTCGACACTAGATCAAGCAGCAACTCGGTGATCTCGCGCAACGCGACGGCGATTTCCCATTCATGCTGCCGCAGGACAGGTTCCTCCACGGTCCCCCGCAGGTCACCCGCGTAAACCTGCGACGTCACGATGGTCGCGATCGCGCGCTGGGCGCGCTGGAGCAGCTTCCGGCATTCAAGTTCGAGCGCGAGCGGTGAGACGACCCGGTCACGCTGGCGGACCTGGCGTAGCGGCCCGGTACGGCCCGCGATCTGTTCCTTCGTCATGCGGATGAGACGTCGCCGCCTGGCGTCGCCCAAGCCGGGGTTCACCACGGGCTCGACGCTCCGCGCGTCGGCATCGCCGGCCATAACGGCATCTTAGATGCTGGGAATCCAGTCCAAGGTCCCAGAGCGACCGCTCATCCACCGCGGACCCGGCAGTTGCCTGCCTGGCCGTCGAGGATCTTGCGGAAGTACGCGGCGGACTCCTCGTACCCCAGCGCACGGTAGAAAGGCGCCGCCCGCCGGGTCGCCAGCGCGACCAGCGCACAGTCCCGGGTGGCCGCCCACTGCTCGAAGGCGCTCATCAGGGCACGGCCGATGCCGCGGCCGCGCTCCTGGCCACGCACGAAGATCTCCTCGACCCAACCCACCGGCCCGTTGGCGTAGAAGGTGAGGTGCCGGAAACCCAGCAGGTACCCCAGACTGTCCTGCCCGTCGACGGCCAGCAGCAGGCAGGCGTCGCCCTCCGCGAGCAGGGCCGGGTAGCTGAGGCCGAACCTGGCCCGGGAGAACGGGAACGACTGCGCCAGCCCGGCGGCCAGTTCCGCGACCGCCTCCGCGTCACCAGCCTCGGCCGGCCTGACGTGGCACACCGCGTCGCTCACCGTCCCATGATCTCCCGGCCTACCCAGGCGTTCCGGCTATCTCAGCCGCGCCGCGGGTGTTGATCACTCGGTCCGCAGTGATGCCCGCCCGTTCGGCCCGAACCGTGCCGTTGACCAGCCAGTCCAGCTGGCCGGGGGCATGTGCGTCGGTGTCGATGGCGAACAGGCAGCCGGCTTCGGCGGCCTGCTTCAGCAGCCGGTCCGGCGGGTCGGAGCGTTCCGGCCGGCAGTTGATCTCGACGGCCACGCCCGCCTCCCGGCAGGCCTCGAAGACCGTCGCGGCGTCGAACTCCGACTCGGGCCGCCGGCCCCGGCCCTGGCGGTTCGGACCGATCAGCCGCCCGGTGCAGTGCCCGAGCACGGTCACGTGCGGGTTGCGGACCGCGGCTACCATGCGCCGGGTCATCGGCCCGGCCGGCATCCGCAGCTTGGAGTGGACGCTGGCCACCACCACGTCGAGTCGGCTGAGCAGGTCCTCGCGCTGGTCGAGCGAGCCGTCCTCGAGGATGTCCACCTCGATGCCGGTCAGGATCCGGAACGGCGCCAGCTCCGAGTTCAGCTCATCGACTAGCCGCAGCTGAGCCTCCAGCCGCGCCGCGGACAGGCCGTTGGCCACCGTCAGCCGGGGGGAGTGGTCGGTCAGCGCGATCCACTCGTGCCCGAGGTCGCGGGCCGTCTCGGCCATCTCCCGGGGCGGGCTGCCGCCGTCGGACCAGTCCGAGTGCGTATGGCAGTCACCGCGCAACGCCGTCCGCAGCCCATCGGAAGCCGACGGCGGCTGGTCCGCCACCAGCCGGGCCAGGTAACCAGGCACAGCACCACGGGCAGCCTCGGCCACCACCTGGGCGGTCGTGTCGCCGATGCCCTTCAGCGCCTGCAGCGTGCCCGCCTGTATCCGGAGCTCGAGCTCGCCCGCGGGCAGGGCGGCGAGCACGGCGGCGGCGCGGCGGAAGGCCTGCACCCGGTACGTCGGCGCGCCGCCCCGCTCCAGCTCGAACGCGATCTGCCGCAGCGCCTGGAGAGGATCCACGTCCGGACTCCTACCCACGCCCAGGCAGAATCCCCTCGAGCGCCTCGCCCGCTTGTGGCTCCACCCGGGACGGTGACCCGAACCCGGAGCGGTGATCCATCTCCATCGTTTCTCCACATGATCTGCATCACGGTTCCACGTCCGCCTGGTTGGATGACGCGGCGTTCGTGCCGACGGGCCTGCGTTGCCCGTTCTCTCCCTTCTCCGGAGCATCGCGATGATCGTCAGCCGGGTGGCCGAACGGGCCCGGCTCGACGCTCTCCTCACCGCGCTCGTACGCGGTGAGGGCGGCGCCCTGGTGGTGCACGGGGAGGCCGGAATCGGCAAGACGACCCTGCTCGAGGCGCTGGTCGAGCGCTGCGACGGCGCGGTCACGGTGGTACGGGCCTGCGGGGCCGAGACCGAGGCGGAGCTGGCCTTCTCCGCGCTGACCGACCTTCTCTACCCTGTGCTCCGCCGGCTGGACGCGCTGCCGGGGCCGCAGGCCGCCGCGCTGATGGGCGCGCTGGCACTGCAGGCGCCCGCGCCAGGTGACCGCCTGGCGGTATGCGTCGCCGCGCTCGCCATGCTGCGGGCCGAGGCCAGGCACCGGCCGGTCCTCGCCGTGGTGGACGACGTCCAGTGGGTCGACGCGTCCTCCCGGGAGTGCATCGAGTACATCGCCCGGCGGGCCAGCGGGCCGCTCGCGGTCATGCTGGCCGCGCGGGACCCGTGGTACCCGCCCGAGCGCATCCGGCTGCCGGATCTGCCCGTCGGGCCGGTCGACGACGCCGCGGCGGCCGAGCTTCTGCGGCAGCGCGTCCCGGAGCTGGCGCCATCGGTCGCGGCGGCGATCGCGCAGGCCGCGGCGGGCAATCCGCTGGCCCTGGTCGAGTTGCCCGCGACGCTGACCGCCAGCCAGCGGGCCGGCGTGCCGGGTCCGAGCTCCCGCTCGGACCCGGCGGACGGCTGCACCGCGCGTTCGCGGGCCGGGTCGAGGCGCTGTCCGGGCCCGCGCGGCAGGCCCTGCTTGTCGCGGCGGCGTACGCGGGGACCGAGCTGCCCGTGATCGCGGCGGCGTGCCGGCAGGCCGGGACCGACGCCGGTCAGCTGGCGGACGCCGAGGCGTCCGGACTGGTGCGGCTCGCCGGCGGCGAGGTGACCTTCGCGCACCCGCTGATCCGCGGCCTGGTGTATTCGGAGGCGCGGGCAGGCGCGCGCCGCGCCGCGCACGCCGCCCTGGCCGGGGTGCTGCGGGATAACGACGACCGCCAGGCGTGGCACCTCGCCGCGGCCACGGTCAGGCCCAACGAGGAGGTGGCGGCCACCCTGGAGCAGGCCGGCGGCCGGGCAGTGGCGCGCCGGGCCTACGCCACGGGCTCGGGCGCGCTGGAGCGAGCGGCGCGCCTCTCGCCGGATCCAGAAACCGCGGGCCACCGCCTGATCACGGCCGGCCAGGCGGCAGCGGCCGCGGGCCTGGCCGATCGTGCGCTCGCCTTGTTCGCTGAGGCGGCGGAGCTGACCTGCGACGGAGAGCAGCGTGCCCGGGCTCAGCAGCTCCTTGGCCGGCTGCAGATCTGGCGGGGCCGCCCCGCCGAGGCCACGCCGCTGCTGGTCGGCCAGGCCGACCGTATCGCGTCCCGGTGGCCGGTGCTGGCGGCGGAGATGCTTGCCGACGCCGCCAACGGCGCGACCACCATCAACTCCTACCTCGAGGCCGAACAGCTGGCCCAGCGGGCCGTCGGCCTGCTCGGCGGCGCCGGCGATCCCGCCGTGCGCGCGGCGGTGCTGACGATGCGCGGCTGGACCCTGCTGCTGCGCGGCAAGGCGCCCCAAGCTCGGCCGGTACTAGCCGAAGCGTTCCGCCTCGCGGAGGGCCTGGACAAGCTCGGCCCGGACTGGCCGTGGCTGCACATCCTGCTCAGGACGCGCATCCCGCTCGGGGAGTTCGAGCAGGCGCGAGCCGAGAACGCCGAACTGTGCCGGCGCGCTCAGGATGCGGGTGCCCTGGCCACGGTGAGCGCGGCCGGGCTGCTGGTGGCCGACGCCGCGTTCCGTCTCGGCGACTGGGAGGCCGCCGACGCCGCGGCCCTGCAGACCTTCCAGCTCGCCGAGGAGGTCGGCCATCGTCACATGGCAGGCTGGGCGCTGACGATCCGCACCCGGATCCTCGCCGCTCAGGGGCGGTCCGAGGAGAGCCGCGCCGCGGCCGCCCAGGCGCTCGCGATCGCCGAGTCCGACGGGATCAGCACCGGCCTGCGGTTCGTGCACGGCGCCCTCGGGTTCCTCGAGCTCGGACTGGACCGGATCGACGCGGCCATCTGCGAACTCGAGACCGTCGAGCGGCTGACCCAGGGCTCAGGGCACGAGGAGCCGGTGATCGTCCCGTGGGTCCCGGATCTCGTCGAGGCCTATGCCCGTCAGGGGCGGGAGGGCGACGCCCGCCGCGTGCTGGCTCGGCTCGAACGCCAGGCGGTCTGCAGCTCCAGTCCGGTGGCCGCCGCCGCGGCGGCCCGCTGCCGCGGCCTGCTCGACGACGACTTCGACGCGGCCTTCGCCGGCGCGCTCGCGTTCGACGACCGGCGGCCCATGCCGTTCGAGCGGGCCCGTACCCTGCTGGCGTACGGCCGCCGCCTGCACCGGGCCTGCCGGCGGGCAGCGGCCCGCCAGCACCTCCGGGCCGCGCTGGAAGCATTCGAACAGCTCCGCGCGGACGCCTGGGCCAGCCAGGCCGACGCCGCGCTGCGCGCGGCCGGCGGGCGGCACAAGCCGCCGCAGGACGACCGCGCGCTCACGCCACAGGAACGGCGCGTGGCCGCCGCGGTGCGGCGCGGAGCGTCAAACCGTGACATCGCGGCCGACCTGTTCCTGTCGCCCAAGACGGTCGAGTTCCACCTGCGCCAGATCTACCGCAAGCTCGACGTGCACTCCAGGACCCAGCTCGTCGCCGCGCTGGCAGCGGAGAAGGACACCGCCGCCCCCTGACGATCCTCACTGGCGGAGGTTACAGCCTGATACACCTGGTTATCCGGCGGATCCAGTTCCGGTCAGGTGGAGGAATCCCGGGTGGTCCCGAGGAGCTTCCGCATCACCGGGCGGTCCGGCTTGCGCCGGGCCACCACCTCGAAGCCGTGCCGGGCGAAGGCTGCCGCGATCCCGGGGAACAGGTTGCCGGTATGCGACGGCACGGTCGTGTCGACCGGATAGGCCTCCAGGGCCGGGGCGCCCGCCGTGGCCGCCGTCGGCAGCGCGGCCTCGATCAGGGCGTCCATGACGCCCTGGCCGCGGTGCGACGACCGGACGTAGAAACACGGGACCGACCAGACGGGCAGGTCATCGACCGGGCCGAGGTACCGGGCCCGCGCCAGCCAGGCCAGTTCGGCACGCGGGGCGAGCTCGCACCACCCGACGGCCCGGTCCCCGTCGAAGGCGAGCAGGCCCGGCGGCCGCCCGGACGCCGCGAGCTGCCGGAGGTCTTCCTTGTTGTCCGCGCGCGGCCGGTCACGGTACCGCGGGCCGATGCGCCAGTACATGCACCAGCATCCGTTGGAGGCCCCGGACCGGCCGAACAGGTCCTCGAGCGCGAGCCACTGCGCGGAGGTAACGGGCCTGACCGTGAAGTCCATCGTGGACACCAACGATAGTGAGCCCGTTCGATTACCCGTTCCGCAGGGCCTCGATGTCCGGTGAGGGCACGCCGAACCGGAAATAGATGTCCGAGCCGACGGTCAGCGCGGCGGCCCCGAACGCACGGCAGACTTCATCGACGCCGCGGTAGTGCAGCCGGATCGCGGAGAACCCGACACCGCTTCCGCTGGTCAGATAGCACGTTGTGAACAGATCCGCGAGCGTGGGCATTGCGCCTCCACAGCCTGTCCCGGCGGCTGCTCCTGCGGCAGCGGGTGCAAGCCAATTGTCAACCCCACACGATGGGACGGTCGAAGTAGGGGGTCACCTCGTTGGCCGCGGCCGGCCCGTTGTCCCACGAGGATGCGCGACCGGGCTGGAGCCGCCCTGGAATGGCACTGAACCCGCAGGGCACATGTGATAAAGCGATCCTGTAGTCACAACCTGAGACACGGGTCCGCAGGGTCTGTCTAGCAACCGCAGGTACGGCCTATCGTCTAGACATGACCACGAATGACATGCTGCGGGTAACCGACTCACGAACCGGCCGCAGCTACGAACTCCCTATCGTCGACGGCGCTATCCGCGCGATTGACCTGCGGCAGATCAAGACCTCCGATGACGACTTCGGACTGCTCTCCTACGATCCGGCGTTCCAGAACACGGCCAGCTGCCGTAGCGCCATCACCTTCATCGACGGCGACAAGGGCATTCTGCGTTACCGCGGCTACCCGATCGATGAGCTGGCGAGCCGCGCATCCTTCCTGGACGTGGCCTGGCTGCTGCTACGCGGCGAGATACCCGACAAGGACGAGTCGGCGGGGTGGGTCCACCAGATCTCCCACCACACCTTCGTGCACGAGAACATCAAGAAGTTCATCGACGGCTTCCACCACGACGCCCACCCCATGGGGATCCTGGTAAGCACGCTCGCCGGGCTGTCCACCTTCTATCCCGAGGCCAGCAACATCCGCGACCCGGCCTGCCGGGAACAGCAGGTGGTGCGGCTCATCGCCAAGATGCCGACGCTGGCGGCCTTCGCCTACCGGCATGCCCGCGGACTGCCCTACGCGTACCCGGACGATGACCTGTCCTACACGGGCAACTTCCTGAACATGATGGCGAAGATGACCGAGCCCAAGTACGAGCCGAACCCGATCCTCGAGCACGCCCTGGATGTGCTGTTCATCCTGCACGCCGATCACGAGCAGAACTGCTCCACCAACGCGATGCGCAGTGTGTCCAGCTCCCAGGTCGATCCGTACTCGGCGGCCGCCGCGGCCGCGGCGGCGCTCTACGGTCCGCTGCACGGCGGCGCGAACGAGCAGGTGCTGAAGATGCTGCGGGAGATCGGCTCGGTCGCGAACGTGCCGGCCTACGTCGCCCGGGTCAAGAAGGGCGAGGTGCGGCTGATGGGCTTCGGCCACCGGGTGTACAAGAACTACGACCCGCGGGCCACGATCATCAAGGACGTGGCCGACGAGGTGTTCGAGGTGACGGGACGCAACCCGCTGCTCGACATCGCGCTCGAGCTAGAGCGGATCGCACTGGAGGACGATTACTTCGTCAGCCACAAGCTGTACCCGAACGTCGACTTCTACTCGGGCATCATCTACCAGGCGATGGGCTTCCCGGTGGCCATGTTCCCGGTGCTGTTCGCGATCGGCCGGATGCCCGGCTGGCTGGCTCACTGGCAGGAGGGCTCCACCGACAAGGAGCAGAAGATCGCGCGGCCGCGGCAGATCTACGTGGGCGAGACCGTCCGCCACCTCAACGGCGAAGACGGCGAAGGCGGCAAAGGCGGGGAGGGCGCCTGACCACCGCCGGCTGGCCCGAGCTGCCGGCCAGGACGCCGTTCGGGCTGGCCAACCTGCCCTACGGCGTGTTCTCCGACGATGACGGCAGCGGCGCCAGGGTCGGGGTCCGGATCGGTGACTCGGTCCTGGACCTCGCCCGGGCGCTGGGCGACGAGGTGTTCGGCGAGCCGTCGCTGAACGCCTTCATGGCGCAGGGCCGGGCCCGGTGGACCGAGGTGCGGGCCCGGATCACCGAACTGCTCACCGCCGGCCAGCCAGGGGAGCGGCACCGCGGCGCGGCCGGGGCCGCGCTCCTCCCGCTGGCCGCGGTGCGGCTGCACCTGCCGTTCACGCCAGGGGACTACGTGGACTTCTTCGGCAACGAGTACCACGCGGCCAACGCCGGGCGGATATTCCGGCCGGACGGCGAGCCGCTCACGCCGAACTGGAAGCACATGCCGATCGGCTATCACGGCCGTTCGGGCACTATCGTGCCGTCCGGTACCCCGGTCACCCGCCCGTGCGGTCAGCGCCGGGGGACGGATCGGGGTTCCGGCCCGGCGTTCGGGCCGTCCCGGCGGCTCGACTTCGAGGCCGAGGTCGGCTTCGTGGTCGGCGTCGGCTCAACCGGGCCGGTGCCGGTGGCCGACTTCGCCGAGCATGTGTTCGGCGTGTTCCTCCTCAACGACTGGTCCTCCCGCGACCTGCAGGCCTGGGAGTCGCAGCCGCTTGGCCCGTTCCTGGCCAAGTCGTTCGCCACCTCGGTCTCGCCGTGGGTGGTGCCGCTCGACGCGCTGGAGCACGCCAGGGTCAGCCCGCCGCCGCGGGACCCGGAGCCGCTGCCCTACCTGGCCGACGCCGGCCCGTGGGGCCTGGACCTCACGCTCGAGGTGCGGCTGAACGGGCAGCTGGTGGCGCGCCCGCCGTTCGCCACCACGTACTGGACGGCCGCGCAGATGCTGGCCCACCTGACCGTCAACGGCGCCTCGACCCGCACCGGCGACCTGTTCGGCTCGGGCACGGTCAGCGGGCCGGAGCGGGACCAGCGGGGCTGCCTGCTGGAGCTGAGCTGGGGCGGCGCCGAGCCGCTCACGCTGCCCGACGGGTCGGTCCGCAGCTTCCTCGAAGACGGCGACGAGGTGGCGATCAGCGCCACGGCGCCCGGCGCCGACGGCGCCACGATCGGCTTCGGCGAGGTCACCGGCCGGATCAGGCCTGCGGCTCACCCCTGACCCACATAGGTCCCGAACGGGCCGGGTTACCAGCGCTCGACTAGGTGCTCACGCCCCGATGGCGGTTCGTAGGGCTCGGGCCAGAAGTCCGTGATCCGGGTGATCAGCCCGTCGGCGAACTCGAAGAACGCCATGGCGTCGTCGATGCGGCCGTCGAGGTCCCACTCGAACCACACCACCCCGTGCTGCTCGTCGGCGATGACCACCTTGGGCCGCAGATGCCAGTCGCCCGGAAACTCCTGGTTGAACCGCAGGTAGCGGTCGCGCCCGCGGATCCGCTCCCGGGACTGCGGGATCTCGTAGACCACGTCCGGATGCAGCAGCGCGGCCCAGGCCTCCCAGTCACGGGCGTCCAGGCTGGCGATAAAGCGCTCGGCTATTTCCCGGTTGCCACTCACCCAGGCAACCTACCGCACCGAGCGGTCCGGCATTTGACGCAACTAGCCGGTTGCCATAGAGTGGCAACCGTTCGGTTGCTACAAGTCGGAGGCTGTCATGGGATTTCCCGATCGCATCGAGCGGACCATGGAACTCGCTCACCCGCCGGGAAAGGTGTGGGCGGCGCTCACCACGGCCGAGGGCCTGGCCGCCTGGTTCGGCGAGGAGGCCGACATCGACCTGCGCCCGGGCGGGGCGGCCAGGATGAGGTGGGCCAACGGGTACTCGGTCGAGATGCGGGTGGAACGGGTGGAGGAGCCGACGGTGTTCGGCTTCACCTGGCAGATCGAGGAGTTGCCCGACGACGACCCGCGCCGCACCTACGTCGAGTTCACGCTCGAGCCGGCCGGCGCCGGCACGCGGCTCACGGTGGTCGAGACCGGGTTCGCCCAGCTGCCCGAGGACGCCTACCGCAAGACCTACGACGGCCATGTGCAGGGCTGGGCGAGTGAGCTGGGCGAGCTGGCCGGCTACCTCGATGCCCCCTGACCTCCAGCCTGACCTCCAGCCTGACATCGAGGCGGTCGCCGAGCAGGTCTTCACCGCGCTGGCCGACCCCAGCCGCCGGGACATCCTGGCCGCGCTGGCCTCCGGCGGCCCGGCCACGGCGACGGACCTGGCCGCCCGGCTGCCGATAACGCGGCAGGCGATCGCCAAGCACCTGGCCCTGCTGACCGACGCGGGCCTGGTGACGGCCGAACCCGGCGAGCGGCGGCGGGTCCGCTACTGGCTGCGCTCCGCGCCGATGAAGGTCGCGCAGCAGTTCCTGGCCGCGCTGGCCCGCGACTGGGACAGCCCGCTGAACGCCCTGAAGGTGCATCTCGACCGAGGTGCGTGAACACGACAACGAAAGGCGGACACCACGATGGAGACCCCTCCGATCGTCACCCCGCAGGAGTGGAAGGCCGCGCGCGAGCGGCTGCTGGTGCAGGAGAAGGAGGTGACCCGGGCGCGGGACGCGCTGGCCGCGCAGCGCCGGCGGATGCCATGGCTGCCGGTAGAGAAGGAGTATGCCTTTGACGGACCCAAGGGCCGGGTAAGCCTGCTCGACCTGTTCGAGGACCGCCGCCAGCTGATCATCTACCGCGCCTTCTTCGAGCCGGGCGTGCTCGGCTGGCCCGACCACGCGTGCCACGGCTGTTCCATGATGGCCGATCAGGTCGCCGACCCCGTCCACCTGAACGCACGTGACATCACCTTCGCCTACGCCTCACGCGCCCCGCAGCCGGACATCGCCCGGCTAAAGGAGCGGATGGGCTGGAACTGGCCCTGGTACACCATCACCAGCGACTGGGACGTCGACTTCGGCGTGGACGAGTATCACGGCACCAACGCGTTCATCCGCGACGGCGACCGGGTGTTCCGCACCTACTTCACCGACAACCGCGGCGACGAGGCGCTGGGCAGCACCTGGAGCTACCTCGACCTGGCCGCGCTCGGCCGCCAGGAGACGTGGGAGGACTCACCCGAGGGCTACCCGCAGAGCCCGCCGTACAACTGGTGGAACTGGCACGACGAATACGACCACCCCGAGATGGCCCAGGGCCCGATGAAGGGCTGGTCATGACCGTCAGGCCGATGCCGGTGGCGGCCCGGAGGTTAGCCGGAGCCGGCCTCTCAGTAGCCCGGGACACGGCGTTGCCGTGTCCCGGGCCGTTGACACGTCCCCGCTGTCCCCATAAGGTTGGAGCGCTCCAATCCTTACTGAGGAGGGTCGCGTGACAACTCCAGGGCGGACGGCCCGGAAACCTACCCTGGAGACCGTCGCGGCCCGGGCCGGCGTGTCCAAATCGCTGGTTTCGCTCGTCCTGCGCAACTCACCCAAGGTCAGCGCGACCAGCCGCGAGGCCGTCATGCGGGCCGTGGCCGAGCTCGGCTACCGGCCCAACGCCGCGGCCCGGCTGCTCGCGGAGCGGCGGTCGCACACAATCGGCGTGCTGCTGAACGACCTGCGGCAGCCCTGGTTCGCCGACATGCTCGACGGCCTGACGCCCGCGCTGCACGCGGGCGGCAAGCACATCCTGCTCGGTGACGGCCGCATCGACCGGATGCTGGACGAGACCCTGACCTGGTCGTTCATCGACCTCGGCGTGGATGGCCTGGTGCTGGCCGGGTCGATTCCCATGTCCCAGGCCATCATCGACGCGGCCGGCCAGATCCCCACCGTCGCGGTGGGCGGCCGTGGCCTGGACGTCGACCTGCCCCGCGCCGATATCCTCGCCAACGACAACCACCTCGGCGGCACCCTCGCGGTCCGGCACCTGATCGAGCTCGGGCACACCAGGATCGCGCACATCCACGGCCTGCCCAGCGTGGCCGGCCGGCTGCGGATGGAGGGTTACGAGGACACGATGCGGGCGGCCGGCCTCGGCGACTACGTCCATATCGAAGCCGGGGACATGAGCGAGGAAGGCGGCTACCGCGCCACGGTCCGCCTGCTGAGCGGCCAGGACCGGCCGACCGCCATCTTCGCCGCCAACGACCTGACCTGTGTCGGAGCCCTGTCCGCCGCCGCGGCCCTCGGCGTCAGGGTCCCCGAGGAGCTGTCCCTGGTCGGCTTCGACAACTCCGTCTTCGCCCGCCTGCGCGCGCTGTGGCTCACCAGCGTGGACGCCACCGCGTTCGAGCTGGGCCAGCGGGCCGCCCGCATGCTGCTGGCGCGCATCGAGCGGCCCGATGCGCCCGGCGAGACCGTGCTGCTGCCCCCGCGGCTCGAGGTGCGGGGGTCCAGCGGCCCCGTCCCAGCCGGGAGCTAGCCCAGCTCCGCGAGCTGGCGTTCGAAGGCCTTGACGGCGCCGTTGCGCCAGCCGTCGGCGAGGGACTGGGCCACGGGATCGGGGAAGATGTCCTCCTCGCCCCGGTCCACCGCGTCGAAGATGGCGCGCGCGACGGACTCCGGGGAGGCCTTCGGGATGTCGAGGTCCCGGGTCATGTCGGTATCGGTGGGCCCGATCAGGACGGCGTGGACCCGCACGCCCCGAGCGGCCAGCGAGGTGCGCAGCGACTGGGTCAGGGAGAACGCGGCCGCCTTGGAGACCGAGTAGGCGGCCAGGACCGGCAGCGGGGCGAGCGAGTTCAGCGACAGGTTGTTGACGATCGCTCCGCCAGAACGCATCAGAGCAGGCAGGAACGCCTCGCTCATCGCGTAGGTGCCGAACAGGTTGACGGCCAGGTGGCGCTCGAGCGTGGCCCGGTCACCGAGGCCCTCGTACAGCGCGAGGCCGGCGTTGTTGATCAGGATGTCGAGCGACCCGACCCGTTCGGCCGCCGCCTGGACCTGAGCCGCGTCGGTCACGTCCAGAGTCAGCGGCGTGACGCGCTCATCCGGATGGGTCGCCGGCCGGCGCGCCGCGGCGTATACCCGCTGGGCGCCCCTCCGCAGCGCCTCGTCGGCCAGGGCTCGCCCGATGCCGCGGCTGGCGCCGGTGATCAGGATGGTCTTGTCTGCGATGCTCATCTTCTTCTCCGGAGTGCTGGGGTTTCCGCCGCCCGTTCGGCGGCCTAGCACTACAGACCAGCCGGGTCCGCCGGAATCGCCGCGGGCAGGCCGAACGACTCGAACAGGCCCGGATCGAAGAAGGTGACGATCCGCGCTATCCCGGTCGTGGTGACCGTGGGCACCGTCACCGCGTAGGCGCGGTACGCCCCGTCGGGTTCGCGTTGGTAGGCCGCGAACGCCGACTGCCCGTTGGCTCCGACCGGAACGAGCTTGAGCCTTCCGGGCGCGGCGAACACGGGCGCGGCGGCGAAGAAGCGCGCCACGTCCGCCCGCCCGGCGAACCAGGTCAGCAGCGGCGGCATCTCCAGCGTGACATCCTCTCGCAGCAGCTGCGCCAGACCGTTCACGTCGGCGTTCTCGAAGGCGGCGGCGAACCGGTCCAGCAGTGCCCGCCGGTCAGGCTCGGCGGGCTCGGCGAGCTCGTCCTCGGCGGGCAGCGCCTCGGCGAGCTGCGCGCGGGCCCGGCGCAGGCCGCTGTTGACCGCGGTCGTCGTCACGCCGAGCAGTTCCGCCACCTCGGCGGCCGGCCACTGCAGCACGTCCCGCATGATCAGCACCGCCCGCTGCCGGGCGGATAGGTACTGCAGCGCGGCGACGAAGGCCAGCCGGATCCCCTCCCGCGACACCGCCACCGAGGCCGGATCCTCGTACTCCCCGGCCAGCAGCGCGTCGGGCAGCGGCCGCAGCCACGGCACCTCGGGCCCCGCCACCACCGGTGCCTCCGGGCCGTCGGCCGGCCCGCCGAGGCCGGACGGCAGCGGCCTGCGACCGCGCCGCTCGAGCGCGGTCAGGCATGCGTTGGTCGCGATCCGGTACAGCCACGTCCGCACCGACGAACGGCCCTCGAACCCCTCGTAGGACCGCCAGGCTCGCAGGTACGTCTCCTGCACCAGGTCCTCGGCCTCCTCAGCCGAGCCCAGCATCCGGTAGCAGTGAGCCAGCAGCTCACCGCGGAACCGGCCGGTCAGGCCGGTGAAATCCTCGCTGACGCTCATCGGCTACCCCACGCTCGCTGGTCCTTGCTATGTACCGACCAGACGACCAGGCGAAAATCGCCGCGTTCAGGAATCGATCCGGACGGCTCGCCCTGTCTTCATGCTCTCGGTCGCGGCGTCCGCGAGGACCAGCGCCGCCCGGCCGTCGGCGAAGCCCGGGCTCGGGATCAGCCCCTGCTCCATGCAGATGACCAGGTGGTCGAGTTCGGCGCGGTAGGCGGTCGCGTAGCGGTCGAGGAAGAAGTTCAGGTACGGGGCCGCGGCCTCCGTGCCGGACGCGCCGGACCGGCGCACGCTGGTGGCCGTCTGGTTCCCCGCGCTCAGCATCCCGTCGGCGCCGAAGGCCTCCACCCGCTGGTCATAGCCGAACGCGCAGCGGCGGCTGTTGGTGATCTGGCACAGCTCTCCGCCGGCCCCGCGCATCGACACGATGGCCGAGTCCACGTCGCCCGCCTCGGCGATGTAAGGCTCGATCAGGTTCGCCCCGATGGCCTGGACCTCCACTACCTCACCCAGGAAGAACCTGGCCATGTCGAGGTCGTGGATGGTCATGTCCCGGAACAAGCCGCCGGAGGAGGCGATGTACGCGGCCGGCGCGGGCGCCGGGTCCCGGCTGGTGATCAGGAGCTGCTCCAGCCGGCCGATCTCGCCGCCGGTCACCCGCTCCCGCATCTCGGCGAAGGTCGGGTCGAACCGCCGGTTGAAGCCGACCATGACGGGGGCCTTCAGCCCCTTGACGGCTTCCCAGCAGGCATCGACCCGGGCCAGGTCGAGGTCGATCGGCTTCTCGCAGAGCACCGCCTTGCCCGCCTGGGCGCACGCGGTCAGCAGCTCGACGTGGGTCGGCGTCGGGGAGGCGATGATCACGGCGTCGATGCCGGGGTCGCCGAGGATCGCGTCGGCATCCCCGGTGGGGGTCCCGCCGTAGAGCGCGGCGATCTCGTGCGCGGCGACCTCGACGGGATCGTGCACGACGGCCAGCTCCGTCCGCGGGTGCGCGGCCAGCGAGGCAGCGTGGACCCGGCCGATCCTCCCGGCGCCGAACAGACCGAAACACAACATCAGCCCCTCCTCAGGTTTGCCTACCGGGATGCTAGCGGCGCTAGCCGGCCACGGGGGAGCGGAGGACGGACTTCAGGCACTAGCCGACCTCGATGTAGACCGTGCCGTCGATGACCTTGGCGGGGTAGGTGCGCACGTCGACCAGCACCGGCGCGCCGAGCGCCTTGCCGCTGGTGTAGTCGAACCGGCCGTTGTGCTTGGGGCACTCGATCACGCCGCCCATGACCAGGCCATCGCACAGCAGCGTCTTCTCGTGCGTGCAGTGCCCTTCGGTGGCGTAGTAGACATCCTCGGGCGAGCGGTAGATCGCGTAGTCGCTGCCGTCGTGCTCGAACGGTATGACGTCCTCGGGGTCGATGTCGTCCGCCGCGCAGGCGGCGATCCACTGGGGCATCGGAGATCTCCTCAGGCTGCGGTCCTGGCGGGCAGCGGCAGCGCCCGGCCGTCGTTCAGGGGCGTCGGCTCGTTGAACGGGGCGGCGCCGGGCAGCAGCTCGCGGCGCACGTAGTACTCCTGGTCCCGCAGCTGGCGCAGTACCGCCGGGATGATCTCCTTGTACGCCGCCCACAACGATGGGTAGACCGGCGCGCAGTCGTGCTTGATCTCCTCGTGAAGTTCCGGCAGCCGGTAGTACGGGACCATCGGGAACATGTGGTGCTCGACGTGGTAGTTCATGTTCCAGTACAGGAACCTGTTGACCACGCACATCTTCACCGTGCGGGTGTTCAGCCGGTGGTCGAGCACGTTCTCGCCCATGCCGGCATGCTGGGTGAACCCGTAGACCTGGAGCATGTACCTGCCGTAGAGAGCGGGCCCGCCGATCAGCACCACCGGCAGCCAGGTCCCGAACCCGATGGCCAGGCCGGCCGTGACGGCGTAGATGACCAGGTGCACCCGGGCCGTCCGGTAGACCCGGCTCCGTTCGGATTCGGGCACGTAGTCGGCCTCGTCGGCGGTCAGCCGGCCGGCCACGTGCCGGAACATCAGCCAGAACGCCGTCGGCACGTCGACCAGGCCGAAGTAGTTGACCAGCAGCTTGGCCAGCCGCGCCGGGCGCATGACCGCGATCTCCGGGTCTCGCCCGACGACCAGCGTGTCGGTGTGGTGCCTGGTGTGGCTCCACCGCCAGGTGGTCGGGTCCCGCATGATCATGAACGAGGCGAGCTGGTACAGCCCCTCGTCGATCCAGCGGGTCTTGAACGCCGTGCCGTGCCCGGACTCGTGCCAGCGGGAATCCGACGTCGAGCCGTACAGGACGCCGTAGGCGAGGAAGAACGGGACCGCCCACCAGCTGTGCCAGACCAGCCAGAAGGTGGTACCCAGGCCGCCGAAGAGCAGGATCAGGCCGAGCCAGATGACCGTGTCGCGGACGGCGGGGTAGTCGGAGCGCCGCATCAGCTCCTTCATCCGCTTGCGCGGCACCGCGCTGCGGAACCATGCCCCGCCCGCCAGCCCGGCGTTCACCGCCGCCTGGTTCTCCGGGCCCGTCAGGCTATACCGCGCCAGCCGCTCCCGCCCCGTGTTAGCCCTGTCCGCGTCAACCCTGCCCGCGTCAACACTGCCCGCGTTAGCGCTGCCGGCCCCAGCGCTGCCCGTTCCGACACTGCCCATGCTCTGCCACCTCCGCGCCGAACGCCCACTGCCGATTGGAGCGCTCCAACACGCCAATGGTGACTCACCGAGCCGATGCTGTCAAGATGCCCGCCGGCACTTATGGCGTGGATGCCTCATCCATGTCGTTCTTGCTACATGAATGAGGCATCCACGTCGTATGCTTCGGGGGTCGCTTATGACACCCGGCCGCCGGTTAGGGCGGAAGGCGACGCCCGAGCGGCATTGGAACGTTCTACCCGCTAGGCATCCTGGACGCTCTCAGGCATCTCGGACGCTCTCAGGCGTCCCGGACGCGCTCGAAGGTGAGGAAGGCGAGGCCGTCACCGATGGTCTGGGTGCTGACGAGGCGCAGGGGTCTGGAGTCGCTGGTCTCGCCGAAGAGACGCTCGCCGGCTCCGAGCACGACCGGGTAGACCGTCAGCCGTAGCTCGTCGACGAGGTCGTGCTCCATCAGCGTGCGGACGAGCTGGGTGCTGGCGTAGACGACGATGTCCCCGTCTAGCTCCTGCTTCAGCTTCGAGACCTCGTCCGCCACGTCGCCCGTCAGGACCGTCGCATTGGTCCACCTGGGCTCTTCCAGGGTCGAGGACACGACGTACTTGGGCGCTGGCCGGCCGATAACTAGCTCCCCGGCTGGTAGCTAGCTCCCGGCTGGTAGCTAGCTCGCGGCCGGGGGAACCTCGCCGAGCAGGCGGTCGAGGAACTCGCCGAACGCGCTCTCGCCGGCGGTGAGCGCGGCGGACGGGTCGTCCGCGCGGGCGATCATCATGGCGACCTCGTTGGCGGCGGCCAGCGCGATGTGAGCGAACGTGTCCACGTGAGCGTGCTCGATGCGGCCCGTCGCGGCGGCGTAACCGAGGGCGTCCCTGATCGCCCCGAGCGGGCCTTGCTCGTCGAGTTCCCGCCACCGCTGCCAGCCCAGCACCGCGGGCGCGTCGATCAGCATGATCTGCCGGACGACCGGGTCGCCGGCCAGCCGGATCCACGCCAGGGCGCCTGCCCGAAGCATCGCGACCGGGTCCGGGGCGTCCCTGGCGATGTCCTCCTCCTGCCGGGTGATACGGGCGCCGACTTCCTCCAGGACCGCCCAGAACAGCGCCTCCTTTCCCGGGAAATGGTGGTAGAGCGAGCCACGGCTGACTCCGGCGCTGACCTGCACCGCCTCGATCGACGTGCCGTCGTAGCCCTGCTCGGCGAACAGCCGGGTCGCGACCTCGACCACGTGTGCCCGGGTGGCCCGGCCCCGCTCGACGTTCTTGTTCATCCGTCTCCAATTCGATTGACAGACCGATCGTCGGTTTGTAAGAGTTAGACCGTCGGTCGGTCCCTGCGGATACTGTACCCCGGCTGTACCCCCGGCTGTAGCCCGGCTGTACTCCGGTGGCCGTCCAAGGGGAGAAACGTCCAAGGGGAGAAACTACGAGGGAGCAACCATGACTAGCGAGATGGAACGCCTAGACAAATACCGCAGCCAGGTGCGGACCAGGTCCGGTCCTGCCAGCTACGTTGACACCGGCGGTCCCGGTCGGCCGGTGCTCTTCGTGCATGGCGTCGGCACCAGCAGCTACCTGTGGCGGAACGCGATCGCCCAGCTCGACGGCGAGCGCCGGTGCGTGGCCTTCGACTTGCCGCTGCACGGCTACACCCCGGCCGCCCCCGACCAGGACTTCACGCTGACCGGGCTGGCCCGCTTCGTCGCCGACTGCTGCGACGCGCTCGAGCTGACCGACTTCGACATGGTCGCGAACGACACCGGCGGCGCCGTCACCCAGGTATTCGCGGCCGGTCACGCCGAACGCCTGCACACGCTGACCCTGACCAACTGCGAGGCACACGACAACGTGCCGCCCAAGGCGCTGCTGCCCGCGGTCCTGCTCGCCCGCATGGGCCTGCTCGCCCGCCTCGCGCCCCGGCTGATGGCGCACGACAACCCGCGGACCAGGAAGCGCATGTACGGCCGCACCTACCAGGACATCGCCAACCTGCCCGAGGACATCGCGCGCGTCTGGCTGGAAGCGCAGACCGGCACCGCCGAAGCGGCCCGCCAGTCCCAGCGCCTGCTGACGTCGCTGCACGCCCGTGACCTGCTGGCGGTCGAGCCCGCGCTGGCGCGGCTGCAGGTCCCCACCCTGATCGTCTGGGGCACCGGCGACATCTTCTTCCGCCCCAAGTGGGCCTACTGGCTGCGTGACACCATCCCCGGTGCCACCGAGGTCGTGGAGATCGACGCAGGCCGCCTGTTCTTCCCCGACGAGCGGGCCACCGAGCTTACCGAGGCGCTGCGCCGTCACTGGGACGCTCATCCCTAGAGCAATGAATCAAACCGCGGATCCGTACCAAGGCAGCCGTGCGCCATGCCCTCGAGAAGCTCGGTGAGGCGCTCGTCGGCCAGCCCGCTGCGGAAGAACAACGTCGACTGGATCGCGCCGATCGCCGCGTGCACGGCCAGTCGCACCTCCCCGTGGGCCAGGTCCGGCCGCAGCGGCGCCAGCAGGTGCACCCACTCCTCGATGTAGTGCCGCTGCGCCCGGCTCAGCCTGCGCCGCTCGTCCTCGGGCAGGGTGCGCACCTCACGGTGGTAGACGGCGAGCGCGTCGCGGTCGGTCAGCGCCACCTCGATGTGATCGCGCACCAGCAGCGTCAGGGTCTGGCCCTCGTCGAGCCCGGCCGCGATGATGGCCGCCAACCCGGTCATCAGCCGGTCCATCACCCGGTCGGCCATGGCCACCAGGATCGCGGTCTTGCTGTCGAAGTGGCGGTAGACGCCGGAACCGACGATGCCGGCCTCGGCGCCGATGTCCGCCATGGAGATCGCGTCGAATCCGCGCCGGGCGCCGAGCGCGGCCGCCGCCACCAGGATCCGTTCCTTCCGCCCTGGATCGCGGCGCCGGGCCGGCCGTCCCGGCGCGCCCCCGGCTCCGCTCCGGGACGAAGCCGATGTCGCCTGCGCCGTCATCTAGCTAGTCTTGCATCCAGGCGCTAAGGTCGCTAGTGAATGGTGAGTCACAATCAGGGACGGGCCACGTGGACTTTGCCGAACCGGAGGAACACCGGGCGCTCCGGGCCGCCGTGGCTGGCATCGCCGCCAAATTCGGGCCCCGCTATTACGCCGAACGGGCCGGGGCGCGACGTCCCTGCGCCGAGCTGTGGCAGGCCCTCGGGGACGCCGGGTTCATCGGCGTCAACATACCGGAGGAATACGGCGGGGGCGGCGGAGGCCTGACCGAGCTCGCCCTGGTCTGCGAGGAGATCGCCGCCGCGGGCACGCCACTGCTCCTGCTGCTCGTTTCGGCAGCGATCTCGGCCGAGATGATCTCCGAGTTCGGCACCGACGAGCAGCGCGGGACCTGGCTGCCCGGCCTGGCCAGCGGCGCGGTCAAGGTGGTGTTCGCGATCACCGAACCGGACGCGGGCTCGAACACCCTGCGGATCTCCACCACGGCGCGCAGGGACGGCGACGACTGGGTTCTGCACGGAACCAAGTACTACATCTCCGGCGTCGACGAGGCGCAGGCCCTGCTGGTGGTCGCCCGGACCGGGCAGGACGAGCGCGGAGGCCAGTTGTCCCTGTTCATCGTGCCCACCGACGCCGCTGGCCTGGACAAGCACCTGCTCCCGGTCGACCTGCTGCTGCCGGAACGCCAGTTCACCCTGCACTTCGACGGCGTCCGCGTCGGCCCGGGTGCCCTGGTCGGCGAGGAAGGGAAGGGGTTCCGGCAGGTTTTCCACGGCCTGAATCCCGAACGGATCACCGGAGCCGCCCTCGGCGTCGGGATCGCGCGCTACGCCCTGGGCGCCGCGGCGCGGTATGCCGCCGAGCGCAAGGTCTGGGCCGAGCCGATCGGCACCCACCAGGGCGTCTCGCATCCGCTGGCCAAGGCGAAGATCGAGACCGAGCTCGCGGCGCTGATGATCAGGCAGGCCGCCTGGCAGCACGATCACGGCCAGCCCGCGGGGGAGTCCGCCAACATGGCCAAGTACGCCGCCGCCGAGGCCGCGATCGCCGCCGTCGACGCGGCCATCCAGGTGCACGGCGGGAACGGACTGGCCAGCGAATACGGCCTGATGCCATATTGGGGCCTGGCGCGGCTGCTGCGCATCGCGCCGGTCAACCGGGAGATGATCCTCAACTACGTCGCCCAGCACAGCCTGGGCCTGCCCCGCTCGTACTAACAGGAGCAGCCGTGGACCTCGCGCGCAACCTCATCGGCCGGATCAACGTCGGTGACAGCCTCACCCGCACCGCCGCGAGCAGACCGGACCGGCTCGCGGTGGTGGACGGCGATCGCCGCCTGACCTACGCCGAATTCAACGGCTACGTCAACCGGCTGGCGCACGGCCTGGCCGGCCTGGGGTACGAGCGCGGTGCCGCGCTCGCGATGGCCTCAGGTAACAGCGCCGACTTCCTCGCCGTCTACTACGCCTGCGCCAAGCTCGGCGTGGTCTGCGTGCCCATCAACCTGGGCTGGCGGCCGGACGAGGTGGCCTACGTGCTCGGCCACTCGCAAGCCCGCGGCATCGTGGTCGAGTCCCAGCTCGTCACCGCGATGCAGGACGCCATGGCCAAGGTGCCCGAGGTCACCGACGTGATCGTCGCTCCCCGCGATCTGGAGTCGCTCACCTCGGGCGCGGATGACACCGAGCCCCAGTGTTACGTCGAGGACGGGGACGCGCTGAGCTACCTGTATACCTCGGGCACGACGTCGTTCCCCAAGGGCGTCGTCGGCTCGCACAAGGCGATCTACCTGGAGTCGATGTCCGGCGCGCTGGACTCCGGCTGGCGTTTTGACGACCGGTTCGCCGCGATGATGCCGATGTTCCACACCGCGCAGCTCAACGCGTTCTGCACCCCCGCGGTCATGGTCGGCGCCACGATCTACGTCATGCGCGGATTTGATCCGGCCGTCCTGCTCGACCTGATCGAGCGAGAGCAGATCACCCAGATCTTCGGCTTGCCCATGATGTACCGGGCCGCGCTCGACCACCCGGGCTTCGCCGACCGCGACCTGCTCAGCCTGCGCCGGGCGGTGTACGCCATGGCGCCGATGCCCGATGACCTCATCGGCCGGTGCCTGACCGGGTTCGGCTGCGACTTCGCGCTGCTGTTCGGGCAGACCGAGATGAGCCCGTGCACCACGCTGTTCCGGCCCGAGCACCAGCTTTCCCACATCGGCGCCGTCGGCACCCCGCTGATCGGCGTTCAGGTCGCGATCATGGGCCCGGACGGCGACCTGCTGCCGCCCGGCCAGGCCGGCGAGATCGTCTACCGCGGGCCGAGCACCATGTCCGGCTACCTCCGCGACGAGGAGGCCACCGCCACGGCATTCGCGCACGGCTGGTTCCACTCCGGCGACGTGGGCTTTTTCGGCGACGACGGCGTCCTGTGGTTCACCGACCGGTATAAGGACGTGATCAAGACCGGCGGCGAGAACGTCGCCTCGATCGAGGTGGAGAAGGCGGTCTACGCCGCCGACCCCCGGGTCGCCGAAACAGTCGTGGTCGGCCTGCCGCACGAGCGGTGGAGCGAGGCGATCACCGCGTTCGTCGTCCCCAGGCCTGGCGAGATGATCGACCCCGCCGGGCTGATCGCGGCGCTGAAGGGCCGCCTCGACGGCTACAAGGTGCCCAAGGCGGTCATCCTCGTCGACCAGCTGCCCAAGACCTCCACCGGCAAGATCCAGAAGAACGTCGTGCGCTCCGAGCACTCGAAATACTACGAGGAGGGCTGACCGCGTGCCGGTCCTCACCTCCCACGTCGACCCGGACGGCGAGACTTACCGCGCCAACCGGGCCGCCCAGCTCGCCCTCCTCGACGAGCTGGGCAAGCAGCTCGAGCAGGCCATCGCGGGCGGCGGGGAGCGCTACCAGCAGCGGCACCGCGACCGCGGCCGGCTACTGGTCCGGGAGCGGATCGAGCTGCTCGTCGACCCCGACAGCCCGTTCCTCGAGCTGTCCGCGCTGGCCGCGTGGGGCACCGGGTTCGCCGTCGGCGCCAGCATCGTGACCGGGATCGGCGTGATCTCCGGCGTCGAGTGCGTGATTATAGGGCACGACCCGACCGTGCGCGGCGGCGCGATGAACCCGTATTCGCTGCGCAAGACGCTGCGCGCCCTGGAGATCGCCCGGGTCAACCGGCTGCCGGTGATGAACCTGGTCGAGTCGGGCGGTGCGGACCTGCCGACGCAGGCCGACCTGTTCGTCCCGGCCGGCCGGATCTTCCACGAGCTCACCGAGCTGTCCGGGCTCGCGATTCCCACCGTGGCGCTGGTCTTCGGCAACTCGACCGCCGGCGGCGCGTACATGCCTGGCATGTGCGACTACGCGGTCCTGGTGGACGGGCAGGCCAAGGTGTTCCTCGGCGGCCCGCCGCTGGTGAAGATGGCCACCGGAGAGGAATCCGACGACGAGTCGCTGGGTGGCGCCGAGATGCACTCCCGGGTGTCCGGGCTGTCGGACTACTTCGCCGTCGACGAGCTCGACGCGATCCGCCTGGGCCGCGACATCATGGCCCGGATCAACTGGCGCAAGCACGGCCCGCCGCCGGGAGCCGCGGTCGACCCGCGCTACGACCCGGACGAGATCCTCGGCATCGTGTCCGCGGACGTCAAGGTGCCGTTCGACCCGCGCGAGATCCTCGCCCGCGTGGTGGACGGATCCGACTTCGACGAGTACAAGCCCCTGTACGGCACCTCGCTGGTGACCGGGTGGGCGCGGGTGCACGGGTACCCGGTCGGGGTGCTGGCCAACCACCGGGGCGTGCTGTTCAGCGAGGAGGCCAAGAAGGCCAGCGAGTTCATCCTGCTGGCCAACTCCACCGACACGCCGCTGGTGTTCCTGCAGAACACGACCGGGTACATGGTCGGCGCCAGCTATGAGCAGGGCGGCATCATCAAGGACGGCGCGAAGATGATCAATGCGGTGACCAACTCCGAGGTCCCGCACCTGACGATCAACATGGCGTCCTCGTTCGGGGCGGGCAACTACGGCATGTCAGGGCGGGCCTACGACCCGCGCCTGATGTTCGCCTGGCCGGGTGCCAAGCTCGCCGTGATGGGCGCGGCCCAGCTCGCCGGGGTGATGTCGATCGTGGGCCGGGCCTCCGCCGCGGCCTCCGGGCGGCCGTTCGACGAGGAGGCGGACCGGGCCCGCACCGCCGCCATCGAGGCCCAGATCGAGGCCGAGTCACACTCCTTCTTCGTCACGGCCCGGCTGTACGACGACGGCATCATCGATCCGCGCGACACCAGGACCGTCCTCGGCATGTCCCTGTCGGCCGTGCACAGCGGCCCCGTGGCCGGCCGCCGCGGCTTCGGCGTCTTCCGGATGTGATGCCGGTGCCCATGCCAGCCAGCAGAGCCATCACCAAGCTCCTCATCGCCAACCGCGGCGAGATCGCGGCCCGGGTTATAAGGTCCGCGCACGCGCTCGGCATCGCCACCGTCGCGGTTTACTCCGACCCGGACGCCGACGCGCCCTACGTCACGCTGGCCGACGAGGCGGTCCGGCTGCCCGGCGCGGCGCCCGCCGACACCTACCTGCGCGGCGACCTGGTCATCGCCGCGGCCGCGGCCACCGGCGCGGACGCGGTCCACCCCGGCTACGGCTTCTTGTCGGAGAACGCCGCGTTCGCGCGGTCCTGCGCCAGCGCCGGGCTGATCTTCGTCGGCCCCGCACCCGAAACCATCGAGGCCATGGGCGACAAGATCGCCGCCAAGACCGCCATGGCCGAAGCCGGCGTGCCCACCCTGCCCAGCGTGACCGTCACCGACCACACTGACCTGGATGCCGCGGGGGCCGAGGTCGGCTTCCCGCTGCTGGTCAAGGCCGCGTTCGGCGGCGGCGGCCGCGGCATGCGGCTGGTCGCCGGCCCCGCGGAACTGTCCGATGCGGTCAGCAGCGCGCGTAGCGAGGCCGCCTCCGCGTTCGGCGACGGCACCGTGTTCCTGGAGCGGTTCGTCAGCGACCCCCGGCACGTCGAGGTCCAGATCCTCGGCGACGCCTTCGGCGACGTGGTCCACCTGTTCGAGCGCGAGTGCTCCATCCAGCGCCGCTACCAGAAGATCGTGGAGGAGTGCCCGTCGCCTGCGGTCGACGACGACCTGCGGGACGCGCTGACCGCCGCGGCCGTCGCGGCCGGCTGGGCGATCGGCTACACCGGCGCGGGCACCGTTGAATTCGTGCTGGACCGCGAGGGGAACTTCTATTTCCTGGAGATGAATACCCGGCTGCAGGTTGAGCACCCGGTCACCGAGGAGGTCACCGGCCTGGACCTGGTGGAGCTACAGTTGCGGATCGCCGAGGGCGAGCCGCTGCCGTCGTCGGCCCGGCAGGCGCGGATCAGCGGCCACGCCATCGAGGTCCGGCTGTACGCCGAGGACGTCCCCGCGGGATTCGTCCCCACGACCGGGACCTTGCACCGCTTCACCTTCGGCGAAGCGCCCGGCATCCGGGTGGACACCGGGTTCCGCGACGGCTCCGTGGTCAGCCCGCACTACGACGCGATGCTGGCCAAGGTCATCGCGCACGGCCCCACCCGGGCCGACGCGGCGCGGCGGCTGGCTCGCGGGCTCGGCCGGGCCGGGATTCACGGCGTGACCACCAACCGCGACCTGCTCGTGGCCATCCTGGCCGAGCCGGAGTTCCTGGCCGGGGGGACCGACACCGGCTACCTCACCCGGCACGAGCCGGCGGCCCTGACCGCGGCCTCCGCGAAGCCCGCCGCCGCCCACGCACTGGCCGCGGCGCTGGCCCGGCAGGCCCGGCACCGCGCCGAGGCGCCGGTGCTCGGCACGCTGCCGTCCGGCTGGCGCAGCGTCTTCTCCGCGCCTCAGCGCGTCAGCTATACCTCGGCCGGCGGCCCCCGGGAGGTTACCTACCGGATCCGCGGGGACCGCGTCGACGCCGAGGTCGACGGAGAACCCTTGCGGGTATTCGTCCGCTCGGCCACCCCGGACCGGGTCGATATGGAGATCGACGGCATCCGCCGGGTGTACCGCGTTCACCAGGTCGGTGCCGACACCTACGTCGACGCCAGCGACGGCTCGACCACGCTGTCCGAGATCCCGAGGTTCGGCGATCCGGAGAAGCTGGCGCCCGCCGGATCCCTGCTGGCCCCGATGCCCGGCCTGGTGCTGCGGGTGCTGGCCGAACCCGGCACCGTGGTCACCGCGGGGCAGCCGCTCCTGGTCCTGGAGGCGATGAAGATGGAGCAGACCGTCAGCGCGCCCGCCGACGGCGTGGTAGCCGAACTGCGGGCCAAGGCCGGGGAGCAGGTTAGCACCGGTCAGGTCCTGGCCGTGCTCGAGGCCGGAGGCTAACGGCATGCCCGTCGACATGACCGCGCTGGTCGCGGACCTGGCCGCCGAGTCGGCCGTCACCCGCGCCCTGGTCGCCGGGCTCGACGAGGCCGGGTGGCACACGCCCACGCCCGCGGCGGGCTGGGACATCGCCGACCAGATCAGCCACCTCGCCTACTTCGACGAGGTCACCGTCCAGTCGGCGCTCGACCCCGAGCAGTTCAAGGCCGGACTCGCCGAAGCCGAAGCCAGCGGCGGCATCAACCCCGACACGATCGCCGTCCGGTTCCGCGACCGCAACGGCGCCCAGCTACTCGCCTGGTTCGACACGGCCCGCGGCGAATTGTTGAACACGTTCAAAAACCTGGATCCCAGGGCTCGATTGCCGTGGTTCGGCCCGGCCATGAGCGCTGCGTCGTCGCTGACCGCCCGGATCATGGAGACCTGGGCGCACACCCAGGACATCGCCGACGCCCTCGGCGTCACCCGCGAGCCCACGGACCGGCTGCGCCACGTAGCGCACATCGGCGTCGGCGCGCGCGCGTTCAGCTACGCCGTGCGCGGCAAAAGCGTGCCCGTGGCCGAGATCCGAGTCGAGCTCGCCGGCCCCGATGGCCACGTATGGACCTGGGGTCCTGCCGAGGCGGAAAACCGGATATCCGGCCCCGCCCTGGACTTCTGCCTGCTGGTGACGCAGCGCAGGCACCGCAACGACCTCAGCCTGGACATCGAGGGCCCGGCCGCCATCGAGTGGATGGCGATCGCGCAGGCCTTCGCGGGGGCGGCCGGCACCGGCCGGCCGCCCAGGGAGCACGCCGATGGCTAGGCCGGTGCGCATCGCGAACTGCTCCGGGTTCTACGGCGACCGCCTCGCCGCCGCTCGGGAGATGCTCGCTGGCCCAGTCGACGTGCTGACCGGCGACTACCTGGCCGAGCTGACCATGCTGATCCTGTGGAAGGCGCGTCAGAAGGATTCCGGTCTCGGCTACGCGACCACGTTCCTGCGGCAGCTGGAGGAGGTGCTCGGCACCTGCCTGGAGCGCGGCGTCAAGGTTGTCGCCAACGCCGGCGGCCTCAACCCCGCGGGCCTGGCCGCGAAGATCACGGAGCTCTCTGGCCGGCTCGGCCTGAACACCCGCGTCGCCTATCTCACCGGCGACGACCTGATCCCGGCCCTGGGCGACCTGCAGGCCGCGGGCCACGAGCTCGTCAACCTGGACACCGGGCTGCCGCTGGCCAAGGCGGACCTGCCCGTGGTCACCGCGAACGCCTATCTCGGCGGCTGGGGCATCACGGCGGCGCTGCAGGCGGGTGCGGACGTGGTGGTCTGCCCCCGGGTTACCGACGCGAGCCTGGTCACCGGGCCCGCCGCCTGGTGGCACGGCTGGCGCCGCGACAACTGGGACGCCCTAGCCGGGGCGGTCGCCGCCGGGCACGTCATCGAGTGCGGCCCGCAGGCGACCGGCGGCAACTACAGTTTCCCGGCCGAGATCACCAGCCGCCGCTACCCCGGGTTCCCGATCGCCGAGGTCGCCGCGGACGGCAGCAGCATCATCACCAAGCACGACGGCACCGGCGGCGTCGTCTCGGTGGGTACCGTCACCGCCCAGCTGCTCTACGAGATCGGCGGGCCCGCGTACCTCAACCCCGACGTCGTCGCGCATTTCGACACCATCCGGCTGGTCCAGGAAGGCCCGGACCGGGTGGCGCTGACCGGCACGCGCGGCAGCCCGCCGCCGGACACTCTCAAGGTCGCGCTCAACATGCTCGGCGGCTACCGCAACACCACCACGATGGTGCTGACCGGCCTGGACATCGAGGAGAAGGCCGAGCACGCCGTCGCCCTGCTGACCGAGGTGCTCGGCGGCACCGAACAGTTCGACGAGTTCGACGTCCGCCTGCTCCGCTTCGACCACCCGGATGCGCCGACCAACGAGCAGGCCACCGCGCACCTGCGGATCACCGTGAAAGACCAGGACGAGCGCAAGGTGGGCCGCGCGTTCTCCAACGCCGCGGTCGAGCTGGCGCTGGCCGGGTACGCCGGCTTCCACACCACCACGCCACCCACTGCGGCCAGCGCATTCGGCGTCTACTGGCCCGCGGTGATCCCGGCCGCCGTGGTCACGCAGCGGGTCCATCTGCCGGACGGTGAAACCCAGGCCGTTCGGCATACATCCGACCTTTGGCCCGCCGCGGCCGCGCCCGTTCCCGGCCCTCCGCCCGCCATTTCGGCCGGTCCGTCCGGCCTGACCAGAGACGTCCCGCTCGGCCGGCTGTGCGGCGCGCGGTCCGGCGACAAGGGCGGCGCGGCCAACGTGGGCCTGTGGGCGATCAGCCCGGAGGCGTACGCGTGGCTGCGCGGCTACCTGACCGTGGAGCGCCTCCGCGAGCTCCTCACCGAAGCAGCCGATCTCACGATCGACCGCTATGAGCTGCCGAACCTCCTCGCCGTCAACTTCGTCATCCACGGCCTGCTCGCGCCCGGCGTGTCCGGCACCACCCGCCCCGACGCCCAGGCCAAGGGCCTCGGCGAATACCTCCGCTCGCGCCTCGTCCCCGTCCCCGTCCCCGTCGACCTCACGCCCAGATAAGAGCCTCGGCCGCAATCCGCAGCACCACCCTCGCTCCCTGGCTCAGGCGCCCAGGCCCGGGGTCATCTTCGTCCTCAGCCGGGTCCCCGGGAGCCCGCCATTGGCCGCTGGCCGGGTCCCAGCGCTCGAGACGGACGACCGCGAGCCGACCCTGCTCCTCGAGCACGGCCCGCGCCACCTGCCCGGCTTCCTCGGCCGCCTTCGCCGACGCCGCGTACACGTAAAGGTGCGTCTTTTTCGCGGAGACCGCGACGTCACCACCCAGACGATTACGGAGAAGATCGCCGTAAGGAGATCCGTTTACTGGGCCCCCGCTACCGGTGACCAGACTTGCCCGCCATTCTTCGGCCATGGAAAAAACCGTAGCTCGTGAAATCCCTGCGGGCTGCGGCTGGCTGACGTGCTTGTCACCGGGTGGGGCGGAGCGCGGCGACGTAGATGGCCGCCGGATTGCCGGGTTCCCAGCCGGGCAGCGGGTCGATGGTGTCGACGTGGACGAAGCCGTTGCGTTCCCAGAAGGCCCGGGTGGCCTCGTAGGGGCGGTAGCCGGAGGAGCGGTCCAGAGTCTTGGCCTCCACGACGCTGATCCCGTTAGTTGCCAGATGGTCCAGGATGTGGCCGAGCAGTTCGGTTCCATGCCCGCGGCCTCGCCGGGCCGCGTCGACGGCGATCCACAGGATCTCCGCGCCGGCGGGTGACTTCCTGGCGGCTATGGCGAAGCCCGCGACCGCTCCGGAATCGGAAATGACCCAGGCCTCGTGGCTGGCGGCGTCGCGTTCGGCCTTGGCGGGCACGTCGTCGGTGAAGTAATCCGGAAGACCCCGGATGATGGCTGTGACCGCAGGCGCGTCCTCGGCCGTACAACGGCAGACAGCGAGCATGGTATCCATCGTGCCCGTTTTACCCCTCTCCTGTCACGCGGATAACTCTAATAATTTAATTCGAATAGTGTCGATTTCTTGCAAGTTCATCTCTCGAGCGGCGGCCGGGTGAGTTCCTGAGCCGGGCGGCCGGGTTCGGAGCCGGGATGCTGCTGGACACCATGCCCGGATGCGGGGCGCTGGCCGGCTTTGCCGCCGAGGCAGCGGGAGAGGGTGACCGGTACGAGGGCGCCTGCGATGACGAGGTGGCCGGGGCGATCAGCGCCTGGGACCGGGTCGGGGCCTACGCGGCGGCTCGCAAGCACGCCGCGGTGGCGGAGTTCATCCGTCGGCGTCCGCGCTCCGGCAGCCCGCTCGACGGTCGGGCGCAGATGCCGGAGGACTGGGATGAGTCCATCACCGCCGAGGTGGCCGGGGTGCTGGCCGAGTCCCGCCGCGCCGCCGATGCCATGCTGGGCCTGGCCCATGACCTCGAGGTCAAGCTCCCCGGCACCAAGGCGGCCTTCCGCGACGGGACCCTGCGGCAGTCCAAGGTGGCGATCATCGCCCGGGCGACCGCGGTGCTGGATCCGGCCGAGGCGCGGGCGGCCGAGCAGAAAGTCCTCGACCGGGCTGGGCGGCTGACTCCCGGCGCCCTGCGTGCCGCGATTGCAATACAGCACCGAACCGACCCGGTACCCCGTTTAGCTGGCGAAATAAGAAAGTTGAACACGTTCAAATCGCCAGCTGACGCGCCTGGCCCAACGAGCTGGGTTCCCGCCGTCCCGTAGGGTGGCAGGCATGGACATGGCGACCGCGCTCGCCGAGCTGGGGGCCACCGAGACCAGCATCGACGCGGAGACCAGGGACCGGCTCGACCGCGACGGCTACGCGCCGCTGCCCGGCGTGCTCTCCGCCGCCCAGCTCACCGCGATCCGCACCCGGCTGGCCGAACTCCTCGCCGCCGAGGGTGACCAGGCCGGGACCGAGGTACACCAGGAGGCCGGGACCGACCGGCTCGCCGACCTCATCAACAAGGGCGCGATGTTCGACCCCTGCTTTACCGACCCGAGGATGCTGGCCTGCATCGCGCACGTGCTGGGCGACTTCAAGCTCTCCTCGCTCAACTTCCGGCCGGCACCGTCGTGGTCTTCAACAGCCACCTATGGCATGGCGGCACCAAGAACCGCAGCGACCAGCCCCGCCGCGCGCTGCACTCCTACTTCGGCCGCCGCAGCCGAGGGCAGCAACTCGACCAGAAGAAATACGCCAGGCCGGAAACCCCGGCCCGCCTGAGCCCGGCCGCCCGCTTCATCCTTGACGTCTAGGAGCGCAGTGAACGACTATCCCGCCTCGATCGTCCCGGTAAACCACGTCGCGCCGGTGCCGCGCCGCATCCGGGCCTACCTGGGTGCCGAGAAGGTGCTCGACACGACCCGGGCCCTGTATGTCTGGGAGTGGCCGCACTACCCCCAGTACTACATTCCGCTGGACGACGTCCGCCGCGACCTGCTCGTCTCCGAGGGGCACACCCAGCGGACCGGCCGCGGGCTGGCCGAGCTGCACGGGCTGACGGTCGGCGAACTGCACCGGCCACGGGCGGCCCGGCTGATCGCCGATTCGGCGATTGACGGCCTGAAGGGCACCGTCCGCTTCGAGTGGGCCGCGCTCGACGCCTGGTTCGAGGAAGACGAGCAGGTCTTCGTGCATCCGCGCGACCCGTACACGCGGGTCGACGCGCTGCGCTCGAACCGCCGGGTGCGGATCGAGCTCGACGGGGTGGTGCTGGCCGACTCGGCCTCGCCGGTGATGGTGTTCGAGACCGGCCTGCCGGTGCGGTACTACGTCAACCGCACCGACGTCCGCTTCGAGCATCTGGTCCCGAGCGACACCGTGACCTCCTGTCCCTACAAGGGGATGACCAGCAGCTACTGGTCGGTCCGGGTCGGCGGCCCAGCGCACGAAACAGTGCACAAGGACCTGGCCTGGGCCTACGACTTCCCGACCCGACAGCTGCTGCCCATCGCCGGCCTGGTCGCCTTCTACAACGAGATGGTCGACGCCTACCTCGACGGCGAGCTACTGGACCGTCCGCAGACACATTTCTCCCGAACGGGCGGGAATGGGAGCTGAGCCGCGGATCAGCCGTTCCGTAGCTGGGCCACGACAGCGTCGGCCTGCTCCAGGGTGAAACCCCGGCTGAGGCTGGACATCGGCACCACGCGGTTGCCGCCGGCCAGGAAGACGACGTTATCGGTCAGGCAGGCGCGCAGCTCCGGGTACCGTTCGGCGATCGCGATCTGCTCGCGCAGCATGGCGTCCTGCTTGGCGGCCATGGCCGGCACGACCCGCTCCTCGTAGGCGCGCTTCACCCGGCGGCTGATCGCCCCGCCGATGAACTTCGTGGCCGCGTCCATGACCAGGCCCGCCACAGCGTCCTCGATCGAGTCGTCGCCACTGCTACTACTGCTGCTCGAGCTGCTCGTCGAACTGCCTCTGGACCACCGGCTGGGTCGCTTCTGCCCGCTGTAGCCCGGCGGCGGCGCCGAGTCCGAGTAGTCCGGCGGCGGTGGTGGCGGGGGCGGCGGCGGCAAGTCAGACGACAGCGGCGCCGAGGGGAACCCAGACGATGATGAGGGAAAGCCCGACGCAGGCGGCGGCGGGGGAGACCCCGGCGGCGGCTGGTATCCGGGCGGTGGCCCCTGATATCCCGGCGGCGGCTGATATCCCGGCGGCCCCTGGGACCCGAGCCCGAACTGTCCGAGCCGGGCGCGGGCCATGCCCGCGAGTTCGTCCACCGAGTGCACTGCGGCGGCGCTGCCGCACTGCGGGCACACCGCCCCTACCTGGCCGTAAGTCACCGCCTTATTGTGCTCTCCTGGCGTGCTCCAGGGGAAGATTTTCGGTATGGAACAGGACAGCGACACCAGCGTGGAGCTCGTCGAGCCCGGCGTCGTGCCGGTCCAGCGCTGGCGGCCCGTATCGGAGGCAGAGGCCGGGGCCCGTTCGGCCATGTGGGGAGGAGTGGCCCGCAAACCTCCGGCTAGGATCCTGCCCCGGCCCGCAGCCGGCCTGCCGCCTCCGTCATCGCCGTGAGCTTGCCGAACGCGACGTCGCGCGGCAGGTACTTCATGCCGCAGTCCGGCGCGAGCACCACGCGCTCGGCGGGCACGTACGGCAGCGCCCGCTCGACCCGGGCCAGCACCGTCTCCGGGGACTCGACGGTCATGTCGTTCAGGTCGAGCACGCCCAAGATGATCGTCTTGCCGTCCAGCGTGGCCAGCACCGAGGTATCGAGCCCGGACTGCGCGGTCTCGATCGAGATCTGATCGGCCCGGCACGCGGCCAGCTCGGGCAGGAACGAGTAGCCCGCCGGCCGCTCGTGGATGATCGCGGCGTAGCCGAAGCACAGGTGGACAGCGGTGGTCCCGGTCGCCTCCTCCAGCGCCCGGTTGATGACCTTCACGCCGAACTGCTTGGCCGGCCCGGGGCGGGCCTGCAGGTAGGGCTCGTCCAGCTGGACGATGTCGGCGCCGGCCGCGAACAGGTCCCTGACCTCCTCGCCGACCGCCTCGGCGTACCCCAGGGCCAGGGACTCGGGGTTGCCGTAGTAGTCGTCCTGGGCCTGCTGCGACATGGTGAACGGCCCCGGCACGGTGATCTTGACGGTCCGGCTGGTGTGCGCGCGCAGGAAGTTCAGGTCCTCCACCTCGACCGGGTGCCGCCGCCGGATCGGCCCGGTCACCCGGGGCACCGGGTTCGGGTGGCCGCTGCGGTCGAGCGCGGTGCCCGGGTTGTCGATGTCCACGCCGTCCAGCGCGGTCGCGAACCGGTTGGAGTAGCTCTCCCGGCGCTCCTCGCCGTCGGTGAGGATGTCCAGGCCCGCCTGTTCCTGAGCGCGGATGGCCAGCAGCGTGGCGTCGTCCTGAGCCTGCTCGAGGTGGGCGGGATCGACCCGCCATAGCTCCCGGGCCCGGACCCGCGGCGGGAACCGGCCAGCCAGCCGGGCCCGGTCGATCAGCCAGTCCGGTTGCGGGTAGCTCCCGACCAGGGAGGTGGGAAACAGCATGGCAGCACCTTACGCCGTCCGGCTGCGGCGTCGTCAGGCGATCTTGCGGGCGCCGGGGCCCGGCACCGGGGTGACCTCGCGCGCCGACTCCAGCACGTGCCCCGCCGCGCACGCTAGCTGCAGTTCTACCGGCTCGCCGCAGTCGCGGTGCCGGAGCAGGGCCTGCGGCCCGGCCGAGCCCACCGCGTACTTGTCGCCCCACTCCATCATCGCCACCAGGACCGGGTAGAGATCCAGGCCCTTCTCGGTGAGCCGGTACTCCGAACGAGGGCGCTGGCCGCTCTCCTGGTAGGGGACCTTGCGCAGCAGTCCCTCGTCCACCAGCCGGGACAGGCGCTGACTGAGCACCTGGCGGGGCACGCCGGTGCGCCGCTGCATGTCGTCGAAGCGGCGCACGCCGTTGAAGGCCTCGCGCAGCACGAGGAAGGTCGGCCGCTCACCGAGGATGTCCACGGTCGCGCCGATCGTGCAGTTGGCCGAGTCGTAATCGAGTATCCAT